>Ga0209102_1000903_pt1 | contig 17474 bp, 15 predicted proteins | sample ConPoolayeHmetaG_FD_185483 | JGI IMG/M metagenome (GOLD analysis project Ga0209102, IMG submission 185483) | Hot spring microbial mat communities from California, USA to study Microbial Dark Matter (Phase II) - Cone Pool mat layer H metaG... ...
CATTTCAACCCTCCTATTTGAATGATTGCACCTCTTTTGAAGTGCTTCAATCCGAGCTCACCTCCAACATTTATCCAGAGGAACTCTGCCGTGAAATCCGCCCCTACTTCACCTAATCGGATAGCCGCCATTGATATTGGAACCAATACGATTCTTCTTCTGGCATCTGAGTGGGATGGGAAAACGCTCCACCCCTTGCTCGAAAAAGAAAGGATTGTACGATTAGGAGAAGGGGTCCATCAGAGAGCAACCCTTTCGAAGGAAGCGATGGAAAGGGGATTTCAAGTGTTGAAGGAGTATCTTACAGATTGCCAAAGACTTGGGATTCAGAGAGTCTTTGCTGCAGGAACGAGTGCCTTAAGGGAGGCAAGAAATGCCAATGAATTCCTCAAAGAGGTTAAAGATAAACTCCACCTCACGATAGAAATCATCTCCGGGGAAGAAGAGGCTCGTCTTTCCTATTTAGCCGTTTCGAAGGATCTCAAGGAGGAGGCGAAAAGAATCCTCGTAACCGATGTGGGAGGAGGAAGCACCGAGCTCGTTCTGGGCTTTAGAGAAAAAATGACCCATTGGTTGAGTCTTCCTATGGGATCGGTCCGCTACACGGAACAGTTCCTTCACTCTGATCCTGTCCGACCGGAGGAGTGGAGAGAGATGGAAGAGGAGATTGAAAAAACACTCAACAATGCATCTCCCTTCCAAAAGCCCGATCTCATGGTTTCGGTTGGAGGAACAGCAACGACCCTGGCCCAAGTGGAAATGGGACTCTCAGAATTTAATCCAAGAAAAATTCATCATTTCAAACTGACTCAAGAAGCCCTAAGAAGACAGATTCTCCTTTATCGATCAAAAACCCAAGAGCAACGGAAAACGATCCAAGGACTTTCTCCTTTGCGGGCAGATGTCATCCTGGCTGGAGCTACGATTCTATATAAGATAATGGAGAGGATGAATTGCCATGAGGTGATGATAAGCTGTCACGGAGTGCGTTATGGCTTGCTCTATAGCAAGCTATCTAACATACCTAAATTTCTTCTTTCTCCTCCTCTCTGCTAACCGTAGTCTTATAAAAATCATCAATAAATTCAAATATTTATATTAAAATCGAGGCTTTGACCCTATTTTTCTCAACCCCGTTGGCTTAAGTATTGAATATTGAATTAAAAAGACAATTATGTTAATTTGAACTTAACTGCAGCGGGGAAAAATCGCTTGAATTCCTTCTATAAAAATCTCCTTTTTTGGGCCATCATCATTATTATCATGGTTCTACTGTTTAATTTTTTCAGTAGACCACGGCCTACCACTGTTGAAAGAAACTACTCGGATTTCATCTCTGCCGTTGAAAATAATCAGGTGTTGGAGGTAGAAACCAAAGGAAGAAGTATCACCTGGAAAGACATCCACGGAAAGAGATTTAAGACCTATGCCCCTGAAGATCCCGAAATGATTAAAATTCTTAGGGAAAAGAAGATCGTCATTCATGCCAAAAAGGAAGAAGAGTCTCCCATCTGGCAAAATATTCTCATTCAATGGTTCCCCATGATCATTCTTATAGGAGTTTGGATCTTCTTTATGAGACAGGTTCAAATCGGAGGGGGGAAGGCCCTCTCCTTTGGAAAGAGCAGAGCAAAAATTTTAACAAAAGACCAGTCTAAGGTCACTTTCGACAATGTGGCTGGAGTGGAAGAGGCAAAGGAAGAGGTTCAAGAAATCATTGAATTCCTCAGGGATCCAAAGAAGTTCACCAAACTCGGAGGAAGAATTCCAAAAGGCATCCTCCTGATTGGCGCTCCTGGAACCGGCAAGACACTGCTTGCCAAGGCGATTGCAGGGGAGGCAGATGTTCCCTTCTTCAGTATCAGTGGATCGGACTTTGTGGAGATGTTCGTAGGAGTAGGAGCCTCTCGAGTTCGCGACCTCTTCCTCCAGGGAAAGAGAAATGCCCCATGCATCATCTTTATCGATGAAATTGACGCGGTGGGAAGACATCGTGGGGCAGGATTAGGCGGAGGACACGATGAGCGGGAACAGACCCTTAATCAACTGCTGGTGGAGATGGATGGTTTTGAGTCGAACGAAGGGGTGATCCTGATTGCTGCGACCAACCGTCCTGATGTGTTAGACCCTGCTCTTCTAAGACCGGGCCGTTTCGATCGTCAGATTGTGATTCCCATCCCGGATGTCAAAGGTCGAGAGGAGATCTTGAAGGTTCATACCAAAAAAACGCCCCTTGCCGATGATGTGGATCTCTCCCTTTTGGCCCGAGGGACCCCGGGTTTTACAGGTGCCGATTTGGAGAATATGGTCAACGAGGCGGCCCTTCTGGCGGCGCGATTAGGGAAAGAACGGATCGATATGTCCGATTTTGAGCAGGCAAAGGATAAGGTGTTAATGGGAGTGGAAAGGAAATCAATGATCATTCCTTTTGAAGAGAGAAGAATCACCGCCTACCATGAAGCGGGGCATACCCTCGTGGCGAAAATGATTCCAGGGACGGATCCTATTCATAAGGTCACCATTATCCCTCGAGGAAGAGCCCTTGGGATCACCCAGCAGCTCCCCCTTGATGAAAAGCATACCTATCCTAAGGACTACTTAATGAACAATATTGCCGTGATGATGGGTGGAAGGGTGGCAGAAGAACTGGTTCTTCATATTCAAACCACCGGAGCAGGCAATGACATCGAACGATCTACGGAACTGGCCAGGAAAATGGTCTGTGAATGGGGAATGAGCGAGAGGCTCGGTCCTTTGACCTTTGGCAAGAAGGAAGAAGAAATCTTTTTAGGAAGAGAATTTGCCAGGCATCGAGACTACAGCGAAGAAACGGCTCGCTTAATCGACAACGAGGTGAGGTCGATTGTTAATCAAGGTTATGAAAAGGCGAAAGACATCATTCAGCAGAATTTGGAAATCCTTCACCGATTGGCCAACACCCTGCTTGAGAAAGAGGTTCTCGACGGACGTCAAATCGATCTGATTATTCGTGGCGAAATGGTTTAGGACCCTCTGGATTCGATTTGAAGAAGGTGAGATGGACTTGATTCGATATGTGCCTATCCGGGACATTCATGAAGCGAGCTCCTTGATGGAAAAATTGGGAGTCGATCCCGAGGGGATTGAATTAATGAAGGGGAAAACCCTTCATCTCAATCTTAAGGTCGAAGGAATTGACCCTAAATGGGCGAACCTTCTGAAACAAGAAATGCTTTCCTTAGATGGGGACGCTGCCCTGGACCGAAGGACACTCGACTGCAGTATTTCAAAAACAGATGTCCTTCTGATGGGAACCCAGAAGCAGTTTGAACGATTGGTCCATAAATTAGAAGCCTATCCATCCCTTCAAACCCTCAGCCGCTCCTTAGCCGAAACACTAAAAAATCTTTCAAAAACCCGGTTCACCCTGAGATGCCGTAAAAAAACATTTCTCCTGGGTGAGAGAACCCTTCTGATGGGAATATTAAATGTAACTCCTGACTCATTTTCAGATGGGGGTCTCTTCTTTGACCGCTCAAGGGCCATTGAACATGGATTAAAGATGGCAGAAGAAGGAGCGGATCTGATCGATATCGGAGGGGAATCGACTCGCCCTGGTTCAAAGCCCCTTGATACGGAAGAAGAACTCCGGAGAGTCATCCCAGTGATTGAATCTCTGGCTAAAAGATTAGATATCCCCATCTCCATTGATACCTACAAATCAAAAGTGGCTAAGGCTGCAATCGATGCAGGTGCCGAGATGATCAATGATATCAGCGGGCTCCATTTTGACCCCGAGCTCGCCAAGGTGGCTTCCCAAGAGGATGTGCCTATTGTATTGATGCATATTCGGGGAACTCCTGAAACCATGCAAAAGGACGTCCACTACGAGTCCCTTTTCTCCGAGATCCTCCAATACCTTCGAGAAGGGATTGAGCGAGCCGAATCCTCAGGGGTCGATCCAGAAAAGATTATCATTGACCCCGGGATTGGCTTTGGTAAGACCCTGGAACATAATCTTCTCCTGATCAAGAACCTCTCCGAATTTCGAATTCTCGGGAAACCCATCCTCCTTGGAACTTCACGAAAGAGTTTTATCGGAAGGATTCTCAATGCAGAACCCAAGGAGAGGCTGGAAGGAACCCTTGCCAGTACCGTGGTGGGAATCCTTCATGGAGCCCATATCGTTCGATGCCACGATGTGGCTCAGGCCAAGAAGGCAATTGCGGTGGCCGATGCCATTCGAGGGGTGAGGGATTGAGGGATGAAGAGAACCCTAAATTTCTATCTATAGGGAAAGAAAATGGAAAGGAAATTATTTGGGACAGATGGGATCCGAGGGATTGCCAATACGGAACCGATGACCGGGGAAATGGCCATGCGATTAGGCAGGGCCATTGCTTTTCTGTTTAAAAAGGCGAAGGGACAGCATCGAATCGTGGTGGGGAAAGATACCCGACTTTCAGGATACATGTTAGAGACGGCTCTCGCCTCAGGAATCTGTTCTATGGGAGCGGATGTCTGGTTGGTCGGCCCCCTACCCACCCCTGGCATCGCTTTCATTACTACAAGTATGAGGGCTAATGCGGGGGTCGTCATCTCGGCCTCCCACAATCCCTATTACGATAATGGAATCAAAATCTTCTCCCGGGAAGGTTTCAAACTCCCAGATGAACTGGAAGCCCAGATTGAAGAGCTCGTCCTTTCGGATCATCTCCAATCCCTGAGACCCACGGCGAGTGAGGTGGGAAAGGCCCATCGAATCGATGATGCAGTCGGTCGATACGTCGTCTTCTTAAAAAATACATTCCCGAAAGACCTCACCCTCGATGGAGTGCGGATTGCCCTGGATTGTGCCAATGGGGCTGCCTATCGGGTGGCTCCCACCGTGTTTGAGGAATTAGGGGCGGAGGTGATCCCTATCGGCATCGAACCCAATGGAGAGAATATTAATGCTCAATGTGGAGCCCTTTATCCTGAGACCGTCTCCAGGTTAGTGATTGAAAAAAAGGCTGATCTTGGAATCTCCTTGGATGGAGATGCAGATCGAATTATTTTTGTGGATCGCCATGGGAAACAGGTCGATGGGGATAAGATCCTGGCGATCTGTGGTCTCCAGATGCTTAAAGAAGGACGCCTCAAAGGGGGGACAGTGGTCACTACGGTCATGAGCAATCTCGGTTTAGACCGGGCGATCAAAAAGGCCGGTGGAAAGGTGATTCGGACCCAGGTTGGAGATCGTTATGTTGTGGAGGAGATGCTTCGAGGAAACTACAACCTTGGAGGAGAACCCTCGGGGCATACTATCTTTTTGGACTACAATACAACGTGCGATGGAATTCTAACCGCCCTTCAAACCTTGGCCATCATGAAAAGAGAGGAGAAAGATCTGGATGAATTGGCAAAGGTGATGGAATCCCTTCCTCAGGTTCTATATAACGTGGAGGTGAAAGAGAAAAAGAATCTTTCAGAAATCCCGGAGATCAAGAAGAAGACGGAGGAGATCGAAAAATCTTTGGGAGAATCTGGAAGGCTTCTGGTCCGCTATTCAGGAACCGAACCCCTTCTCAGGATCATGCTGGAAGGAGAGGATGAGGAAAGGCTTCACCAATATGCTCAAGAACTTGTGGAGATTGCGCAAAGGTATCTTCAATAATGGATAGGGAGGGATTATGGCAAGATTAGGGGTCAATATCGATCATGTCGCCACCGTCAGACAGGCGCGGGGAGTTCAATACCCTGATCCTGTTGCCGCTGCGGTGATCGTCGAGCTGGCTGGTGCAGATGGGATTGTCTGCCACCTAAGGGAAGACCGCCGTCACATTCAAGATCGGGATCTCCGTCTCCTCAGAGAAACGGTTCAAACCCAGTTGAACTTAGAGATGGCGGCTACGGAAGAAATGATCCGTATCGCTCTCAATACCAAACCGGACATCGTCACGCTCGTCCCTGAAAGAAGGGAAGAGTTAACTACCGAAGGAGGGCTGGATGTCTTAAAAAACCATCGAGCCCTTAAAAAATCAATCCAACGGCTTCAACGGGGAGGGATTTCCGTCAGCCTTTTTGTCGATCCAAATAAGGACCAGATCAGGGCTGCGGAAGAGGTGGGAGCGAATGCCATAGAAATTCACACCGGTCATTATTGTAATGCCCGAACCCACGCCCTCCAGGATGAAGAGTTAAAGAGAATTCTTGATGCCGTCGCTGAAGCCTCCCACCGAAATCTCCAGATCGCCGCAGGCCATGGTCTTAATTATGTCAACGTGAAGCGAATCGCTGAGATCAAGGAGATCGAAGAATTAAACATTGGCCACAGCATCATCGCTCGGGCGGTCCTGGTGGGTTTGGACCAAGCGGTAAGGGAGATGATCGCTCTCGTTCGAACAACATAACCCGGTCGGAGCCAAGCCTCCGAACCCTGACTCCACTACGGATGATCGTAGGCAGCGGGATTGATATTGTCAATATCGAGAGAATGGAACGGGTTCTGTCCCGGTGGGGAACCCTTTTCCTCAACCGTGTCTATACAGAGAAAGAGATCTCTTGGTGTCAGCAGAAGCATCACCCTTCTGAATGCTTTGCCATAAGATTCGCGGCCAAGGAGGCCTTTTTGAAGGCCCTGGGATTAGGGCTACGAAATGGAATTCGCTGGAGAGATATAGAGGTGGAAAATGACCCAATGGGGAAACCTTTTCTCTCCCTGCATCGAAAGGCAAAGGAGATCCTCCTTACCTATAGGGTAGAAAGAACGTTTCTCACTCTTTCCCACGACTATCCCTATGCCGTGGCTCATGTCCTATTAGAGGGGAACGGATGAAGGTGACGACGGCTGAACAAATGCAAGAGTTGGACCGAAAGGCCATCGAGCTCTATCGAATTCCGGGAATCGTCCTGATGGAGAATGCAGGAAGGGGCGCCACAGAAGAGATTCTCAAGACCTTTCCTGGGATTGAGAAAAAAAGGGTGGCCATTATTTCAGGAAAAGGGAACAATGGAGGAGATGGATTGGTCATTGCTCGATACCTGATGAACCGGGGAGTTTCTGTCAGGGTCTTCCTCCTCACCGAACCCAAGGCATTACGAGGGGATGCAGAAATCAATTACTCTATCTTCCATCGGATGAAAGGAGAGGTCATTTCAGTTCCCTCTTCCAAGGAATATCAGAAGGTAAAGAAAGAGATCGAAAAGGCGGACCTCATTATTGACGCCATTTTTGGCACAGGTCTCGATGCGGAGGTCAGGGGTTACTATCGTGAAGTGATTGAGCATCTGAATACCCTTCACAAACCCATTGTGGCCGTAGATATCCCTTCGGGATTGAGTGCGGACACAGGAAAGCCTCTGGGGGTTTCTGTTCGTGCCACCCTTACCCTTACCTTCGGTCTTCCTAAAATCGGTCTTCTCATCTCCCCTGGGGTCGAATATGTAGGAACGTTAAAGGTGATTGATATCGGTTTCCCCAAACGTCTGATCGAAGAGGAGCAGATTCAAACCTACCTCATTGAGAAAGAGGAGATCAAAAAAGGACTCTCGGTCCCCAGACGGTTGGATACCCATAAAGGGGACTATGGACATCTCCTGGTGATCGCCGGTTCCGTGGGAAAGACCGGTGCTGCGGCAATGGCTTGCGAAGCCGCCCTCAGGATGGGAGCAGGACTGGTTACCTTAGCCATCCCGAAGAGTCTGAACCCAATTATGGAGATGAAATTAACAGAAGTGATGACCGAACCCCTCCCCGAAACCCAGAAACAGACGTTAAGTCTTAAAGCCTACTCCCCTCTTCTTCGACTCTGTGAAAATAAAAAGGCCGTTCTCATTGGGCCTGGGATCGGAACCCACCCAGAAACTCAAACCCTAATTGTGAAATTAATAAAGACGCTCCATCTCCCCATCATCCTGGATGCGGATGGATTGAATGCCTTGGCGACCCAGGCCAAACTTCCTCCCCTGAATAGCCCATTGATCATCTTTACACCCCATCCTGGAGAGATGGCTCGACTGATTCACTCCACTTCTAAGGAAGTCCAAGAAAATCGGATAGGAGTAAGTCGAACCTTTTCGACCTCCCATCGCGTCTACTTAGTCCTCAAGGGATTTCGAACGCTCATCGCAACCCCCAATGGGGAAGTCTATATCAATCCTACCGGAAACCCGGGGTTAGCCTCAGGAGGGACAGGAGATGTGCTTAGCGGGATGATCGGAGGCCTTATCTGCCAAGGTTTTGACCCTCTTCTTTCTCTTCAAGCGGCTGTCTACCTTCATGGGTTAGCAGGAGATGAGGTGGCCCGGGAACTCGGGGAGAAGTCTCTGGTGGCCACCGATCTTATCAAGAAGATCCCTTCCCTTCTCCAGGAGGGGATTTAAGAGGGGTTTTTATGGAGATGTCTAAAGAACTCAAAAGGCTTGCTCGAATAGAAGAAGGGCCTTATCCCTTCTGTTCTCTCTACCTCAATACAAAATGGGAGGATGAGCAACAACGCGAACGAATCAGACTTTTCCTTAAAAATCAATTAAAAAAAGGGGCGGAACAACTGAAAGGGAAAGAAGATCTCCTCCGATATTATCTGGAAGATCAGAAACGAATTGAGAGATATGTAGAGGGGTTGATTCGCCAGACCATGGATGAGGGAATCAACGGGGTTGCCCTCTTTTCCTGCAGTGGAACCCAAACCTTCCTGACCTACCCCTCCATCATTCCTTATGAAAATGAATTTATTTTAGACCATCTCCCTGCCCTCAAACCCCTGGTCCGCCTTTTTTCGCAATATCAAAAAACACTGGCAGTCATGGTCAATACCGAATCGGCGAGACTCTTCGAAATCTCCCTCGAGGGATTGGTTACGGAATTCTCCATCGAAAGCTATGTCCCGGGGCGTCATGATCAGGGGGGATGGTCCCAGATGAGGTTCCAACGTCACATCAAAGACCATATGGATAAACACCATAAAGAGGTAGCCGAGCAGTTGACAAGCCTTTTCGATTCAGGAAATTGGAAAAGAGTCGTTCTGATCGGTCAGGATCGAATTCTTGCAAACTTCAAACATTTCCTTCCAGAACGAGTGAAACACCATATCGCGGATATCTTCTCAGCGGAGCTGACAGAGGATCGATCCAAACTCTTAAGAAAGATTTTCGATCGCCTTCTCCAAAAAGAAAAAGAAGAGATTTCTCAACAGATTCGGGAGCTCAAAGAAAGGACTCCTTATGGAGGTCTCGCTACCTTTGGGCTGAGTCCAACCCTGGAGGCCTTGAATCAGGGTCAGATCCAAACCCTCTTTCTTCTGAACTCCTTCACCTTAAAGGGTGGAAAATGTCAGAGGTGTGGAATCTTAACCATCATTCCAGAGGGAGCTCAGATCTCTCCTCTCTGTCCTTTATGTAAAGGGAATTTAAAGGTCGTTCCTCTGGAAGAAGAAATGATGCGGTCGGTTCTTCGTCAAGACGGAGAGGTCAAATGGGTTGACGAGGATCCCATTTTAAAGGAATTCGAGGGAGTCGGGGCTTCCTTGCGATTCCGTTAAAAGGAAAGGAGTAGACGGATGTTAATCGAAATGAAAGTTAAATTTTTAACCTTCGACTCCACGACGAATGGATTTGTGGTTCTCCTGATGGATCTGGCTAATAAAACGGGGCTCCCCATCTGGATCGGACCTTTTGAAGCCAATGCGATTGCCATGAAACTGAAAAAGATTGATTCTCAGCGTCCAATGACTCACGATCTTATCCACAGCATTCTCAGACAACTGGACTCTCAGGTGATGAAGGTGGTGGTCAACGATCTCAAGGAGAATACCTACTATGCCCTCATCTATCTCAATCGAAGAGGGGAAGAAATCATCATCGACTCGCGTCCCAGCGATGCCATTGCGATCGCCCTGGCCGTCGATGCACCCATCTTCGTCTCAGAGCAGGTCATTGAAAAAGCACGAACCATTGATATGGAGAAAGAAGAGGATCAACTCAAGGAATGGCTCGAAAACCTCAATCCAGATGACTTTAAATATAAGGCCTGAATAAAAAACGAAAACCTCTTCGCTCTAATGAAAGAGCCGATATCTGGCAAGCCTATCCACGGGAGGAAGGGGAGAAGGCTGAGGGATTGGAGATTTGTTGCTTCACTCGAGGAGTCCATCTGAAACCACTCGTTTGGGAAAGAGGATAGGAAAGCGACTTCAGGAGGGGGATGTCATCGCTCTGGTTGGAGAATTAGGAACAGGGAAAACCCAACTGATCAAGGGGTTAGCCTCAGGAGTGGGAGTGAAAAGGGCGTCCTATCTTACCAGCCCTTCTTTCGTTTTGGTGAACGAATACATCGGAAAGATTCCCTTTTATCATATCGATCTTTATCGAATCAAGGATGAAAGGGAAGCGGAAGGGTTAGGATTGGAAGAGTATTTCCAGGGAAAAGGAGTTACCGCCATTGAATGGGCAGATAAAATTCCATCCCTGCTTCCCGTTGAACTCTTATCGATCTCTCTTTATTATACTGGGAAACAAACTCGATCGATTGAACTGGTAGCCAAAGGAGAAAGGTACGAAGAACTTTTGAACACATTGAGGTCAGAGCTCAGGTTTGTGGGTTTGGAGTCACTTCCGAAAGGGGGGTCCTAAATGGCATTGATTGTTCAAAAATATGGGGGGACATCGGTAGGCGATATTCAACGAATTAAACATGTCGCTCAACGGGTCATCCGCACTAAAAACGAGGGGAATCAGGTCGTGGTGGTCGTCTCCGCAATGGCTGGAGAGACGGATAAGCTTATCCGCATGGCTCAAGAAGTCACCCCGACCCCGGATGAGAGGGAATTGGATGTCCTCATCTCGACAGGCGAGCAGGTCTCCGTGGCCTTGCTCGCCATCACGCTTAAATCGATGGGATGTGATGCAAAATCCTATCTGGGTTTTCAAATAAAGATTGCCACGGACAGCGCCTTCGGAAAGGCTCGGATCACCGGAATCGAATCCGAAAAGATTTTTGAAGATTTAAAAGAAGGACGAGTGGTGGTGGTCGCTGGGTTCCAGGGGGTGGATGAAGAGGGCAATATTACGACCTTAGGGCGAGGGGGTTCCGATACCACAGCGGTCGCTATTGCGGCCGCGTTAAAAGCCGATATATGTGAAATCTACACGGATGTGGATGGGATCTACACGACCGATCCCAATATCTATCCGAAGGCAAGAAAACTCTCGAAGATCTCCTATGACGAAATGCTCGAGATGGCCAGTCTTGGAGCAAAAGTCCTTCAAATCCGTTCGGTGGAGTTTGCCAAAAAATATAATGTGCCTATTCATGTCCGATCATCCTTCAATGAGAATCCAGGAACGATTGTTTGTAAGGAGGAAGAAGAAATGGAAAGGGTAGTCGTCTCAGGGGTTACTTATAATAAAAACGAGGCAAAGATTGAGGTGATGCGAGTTCCCGATATCCCAGGCATAGCGGCTAAATTATTTAAGCCTATTGCAGAGGCGAATATCGTCGTCGATATGATCATCCAGACTTCGAGCACGGATAAAGGATATGCCGATGTGGCCTTCACCGTCCCCAAACCTGATTTTCCAAAGGCCCTCCAGATTGTAAAAGAAACGGTCAAAGAGATCGGCGGAAAAGAGGTTCTCTCGGACGAAAATATTGCCAAGGTCTCTATCGTAGGGGTCGGGATGAGAAGTCACTCCAATGTGGCCTCTCAGATGTTCTCTGCCTTAGCCAAAGAGGGAATCAACATTCAGATGATTTCTACCTCGGAGATTAAGATCTCCTGTATCATTGACTCTAAATATACGGAATTGGCTGTTCGAGCCCTCCACGATGCCTTTGAACTCGACAAACCGGCCATCACAGAAGAAAAATGAAGAGGGATGACCTTAAAATTTATGATACCACCCTTCGCGATGGGTCTCAGGGGGAAGACATTGCCTTCACGGTCGAAGATAAGATCCGAATTGCCCAAAAACTGGATGAGTTAGGGATCCACTACATCGAAGGGGGTTGGCCGGGATCCAACCCGAAAGACCTTCAATTCTTCCAGGAAATTAAATCCATTCCGCTCCAGCAGGCTCGAATCGTCGCTTTCGGAAGCACCTCCCGGCCAGGAGTCCCGCCGGAGGAGGATCCAAACCTTCAAAGCCTTCTTGAAGCTCGGACCCAGGCGGTGACCATTTTTGGAAAGGCCTGGGACAAACATGTTTTGGAGGCCCTCCAGATCCCTCTGGAAGCCAATCTCGAAATGATTGACCAATCCATTCGATTTCTAAAAAAATGGGTGCCCGAGGTTCTCTTCGATGCGGAGCATTTTTTTGACGGGTTCAAAAACAATCCTCTCTATGCCTTAAAAACCCTGCGTACCGCAGAGCATGCAGGGGCGGACTGGATTGTCCTCTGCGATACCAATGGAGGAACCCTCCCTTATGAGCTTCTTCCTATCGTCCAAGAAGTGAAAAAAAAGATCCACACTCCTTTAGGCATTCACGTCCATAACGATACAGAAATGGCTGTGGCCAACACCATCCTTTCCGTTCGGGAGGGAATCTCTCTCATCCAGGGAACGATGAATGGCTATGGGGAAAGGTGCGGGAATGCCAACCTATGCTCCATCCTCCCTAACTTAAAATTGAAGATGGGAATCCACTGCATCACTGACGAACAGCTTAGAAAAATCACCGAAGTGTCTCGTTTTATATCGGAGTTAGCCAACCTCCCCCATCCCAAAAACCTTCCCTATGTGGGGGAAAGTGCCTTTGCCCATAAAGGAGGGATTCATGTCAGTGCCATTCGCAAGAATGCAAGCACCTACGAACATATCCCTCCCGAAAAGGTAGGTAACAGGCAGAGGGTCCTGATTTCCGACCTTTCGGGGGAGTCCAATATTCTTTACAAGGCTGTGGAATTCGGAATCGATCTGGAAAGCAAGGAACCGAAGGTCAGAAGGATTCTGGACCATCTGAAAAGGCTGGAGCACGAAGGGTTTCAATTTGAGGCAGCCGAAGGTTCTTTTGAAATCCTTATGAAGAAGGCTTTAGGGCAACATAAGAAATTTTTTGAACTCTTAGGATTTCGAGTGATTGTCGAAAAGAGGGAAGAAGGGGCACCCCCCTTCTCTGAAGCGACGATTATGGTCCGAGTGGGAGACCGGATTGAACATACCGCCGCCGTAGGAAATGGACCCGTCAACGCCTTGGACCACGCGATTCGAAAGGCCCTGGAGAAATTCTATCCCGAGCTTCGTTCCGTTAAACTTCTCGATTATAAGGTGAGGATTCTTTCTTCCAAGGAGGGAACAGCAGCCCGAACCAGGGTATTGATCGAATCTGGAGATGGGACCTCGGTTTGGGGAACGGTGGGGGTCTCCGAAAATATCATCGAAGCAAGCTGGCAAGCCCTGGTGGACTCCATCGACTATAAACTCTTGAAAGAAGAAGAGCGCTAAATTGAGATCCTTTTCTCTGAGTCAGCAGTGGATCCTTTGGGGTTTATCCTTTTTGATCCTGCTCCTTCTTTATTTCAAATTCTTTCATCCTCCTTTCCTCCCTCCCGAACAGAAGATCCAAGAGATCGCGGTCGAAATTGAGGGGGAGATTCATCGCCCCGGCATCTACCTGTTTCACCATCCACCCACTCTGAGAGAGCTCGTCCAAAAGGCGGGAGGATTTAAAGAATCCATTCGCTTCGCTGAGGAACCTTCCTCTGAGACCTTACCCTCAGGAACTCGAATTACGATTAAAAAAAGATCGCCCGATGAAATCACCATCAATATAGGAAGGATGGAGGCTTATAAACTTTTGGTCTTCTCCCTTCCCCTGGACCTCAATCGGGTTTCACCTGAAGACCTTTCACTCATCCCAGGAATAGGGGAATCCTTATCTCAGGAAATCATCGCCTACCGACAAAAACGGAGAGGATTCCGATCGGTGGAAGAACTCAAAGAGGTAAAGGGGATCGGCGAAGCGAAATTCCAATCCATTAAAAAATATCTTACCGTGGAGTGAGGAACCAATGAGAAAAAGGAAGAGGATTGCGATTCTTACGGGAGGAGGAGATTGCCCGGGCATCAATGCCGTGATTCGGGCTGTGGCCAAAAAAGCGATTCTTGAGGAAGAGGCTGAGGTCATAGGGATTGAGGATGGGTATCACGGAATGGTGGAAAATCGGTATCGGATTCTACAGTACGATGATGTCTCGGGAATTCTCACCCAAGGAGGAACGATACTGGGAACGTCCAAGATAGCCAATCCCTATCGATATCCTGTTAAGAAAGACGGCGAACTGGAGTTTAAAGACCTCTCCAGGGTGGCCATAAAGAATCTGAAAGATCTTGAGATAAATGCTCTGATCTGTATAGGAGGAGACGGGACTCTGGGCATTGCCCATCAACTTTTTAAGGACGGAATTCCAGTGATTGGAGTCCCTAAAACGATCGATAACGATCTCAGGGGAACCGAGATCACCTTTGGATTCGACTCTGCCCTCTCCATCGCTACAGAAGGAATCGATCGGATTCATACGACTGCCCAATCCCACCACCGGGTGATGATTGTGGAGGTCATGGGACATCGATCCGGATGGGTCGCCCTCTATTCAGGGGTTGCTGGAGGGGGGGACATTCTTCTTATTCCTGAAATTCCTTACGAGGTGGATATCGTCAGTGATAAGGTAAAAGAAAGAAATAAAAGAGGAAAGAGGTTCAGTATCCTTGTCGTAGCAGAAGGGGCAAAACCCAAAGGGGGGGAGGTCGTCATTCAGAGGATTGTCAAGGAAAGCTCAGATCCTATTCGACTTGGGGGAATTGGGTTTGTCCTGGGTCGTCAGATCGAGGAGCTCACTGGTCTTGAGACAAGAACAGTGGTCATGGGACATCTCCTCCGGGGAGGTACTCCTACCGCCTTTGACCGAGTCTTGGCCACACGACTGGGTGTAAGAGCAATGGAAATGGTAAGGGAGAAAAAGTTTGGCTATATGGTTGGGGTGAAAGGAGAATCACTGATCGATGTCCCCTTGAAAGAAGTAGCCAGAGGACCAAGGAGAGTTCCTCTGAATCATCCTCTCATTAAAGTGGCTCGTTCGGTTGGAATCTCCTTTGGGGTCTAAATGGGATGATGAGAAACGCTATAATCATAGTCACTCTGCTTCTTCTCCTCTTCCCTCAACTCTCCAGGGCGACCCCTGAATATGCGGAACAAACAGGAGCGGAGTGTCTTCGATGTCATCTCGAAGGCACAGGAGGGAAACTGACAAGAGAGGGAGAATCCTTCCGGGAGGAATTGAAGGCTAAAGGGTTACACCGTCCTCTGAAACCCTTCCAGAAAGTCGTCCGTCTTATGATAGGTTACCTCCATCTTCTCATGGCCATCACCTGGTTTGGAACGATCCTCTATGTCCATCTCCTGTTGAAACCGGCCTATGCGGCGAAGGGATTGCCCAAAGGAGAACTCATCCTCGGATGGACCGCCATCCTCGTGCTCTCCATTAGCGGAGTCCTCTTAACCCTCTCCCGAATCCCCAGTTGGTCTACTTTCTACACAACCCGATTTGGAATCCTCCTGAGTCTAAAAATCATCCTTTTTGCTATCATGGTCACTTCGGCCGGAATTGTGACTTTTATCCTTGGCCCCAAAATGAAAAGGCAAAAGGCCACTTCTCCTTATTCAGAGGGGGGAAGATTTTCTCTTAAGGGATTGGCCTTCTTCGATGGAAAGGAGGGAAGACCTGCCTATTTTGCCTATAAGGGAAAGATTTATGACGCAACGGCGAGTCCACTCTGGAAAGAAGGGACTCATATGAGGAAACATCCAGCAGGAAGTGACTTAACGGATCTTCTTCAAACTGCACCCCATGGTGAAGAAAAGATCCTTTCTTTACCTCTGGTAGGGGAGTTGATATTAGAGAAAGAATCCCCGAGTGCCGCCTCTCCTGAAAAAGTCTTCTACTTCATGGCCTATATGAATCTTATTCTGGTCTTCCTCATCACTTTCGTTATCGCCCTCTGGCGCTGGGGATAATTACATCTTCTCCTTTAACTCTAAGGCTTCCGAAACGATTTCAATGACCTGGTCAAAATTAAAGGGTTTCGAGACGACCAGGTCAATTCCGTTCTCCTTCATCTTCTCTCGATTCAATTCCATCCCCCATCCTGTAATCATCGCCACGGGAATCTTTGGATTCAATCGTTTAATCGTCTTCCCCACTTCCCAGCCTGAGATTTTGGGCATCCCTAAGTCTGTAAAGACAAGATCGAACTCTTCCTGTTTAAATCGTTCAATCCCTTCCTCCCCATTGGAGGCCACAGCCACTTGATGCCCTTTCGACATGAGCATCTTGGAAAGAATCTCCCTTACGGGGTCCTCATCATCGATCACCAAAATTCGGGCTTGGCGTTTCTGATCGGGCGCCCTTGTCTCTCTTTTTTTCACCTCTCCCCTCTCCTCTTCATACCCCTTGGGAAGATGGATGATGAAGGTCGTTCCCTTTCCGATCTCGCTCTCCACTAAAATTTCTCCTCCATGGCGTTTAATAATTCCATAGGAGACACTTAGGCCCAGACCCGAACTACCCACTCCTTTGGTCGTAAAGAATGGATCAAATATCCTCCTCTTGACCTCTTCGGACATTCCTATCCCAGTATCGGAAACCCTCAGTTCCACCCAATCCTCTGAATGAGGATGGGTGGAAAGGGTAATCTTCCCCCCGTGAGGCATCGCATCTACGGCATTGAAGACCATATTCGTCAATACCTCTCTCAATTCGGAGGGATTTCCCATAATGGGAGAAATCTCACCTAATTGGAGAGTGAGTTGGATTTGAACTCCCCTCTGTTGAGCCTGATCTTTCCAGCGAGGTTCAGTGATGATGGCGACCTCTCGGAGGATCTCATTCAGGTCCAAGGAAATGAAGGAATAATCTTTTTTAATCCCTGTAAACTCCTGAATGCGTCGAACCGTCTCAGCCCCATCCTTAGAGGCCTTTTCAATGACCCTTAATCTCTCCTGGATCTCTTCGGGGCCTAACTGATGAAATTGATGAAGGAGAAGCTGAATATTTCCGAGAATCACAGCCAGAACGTTATTGAAATCGTGAGCCACTCCGCTGGCCATCTCCCCCATGGCTCTCAATTTCTCAATCTGAATCATCTGTTCCTGGGCCCTTTTCAACTCGACGAGGGTCTGCTTGAGTTCAGAAAAAAGTTGGGCATTTTCGATAGAGATGCTTATCTGACTGCAAAAGGAGGAGAGGGTTTTGAGGGATTCTTCATCGAAGGCCATCCTTTCATAACTCTCAATATCGAGAACCCCAATGATCTGGTCTCTCACTTTTATTGGAAAGGCGGCCTCTGACCTCACCTCCGGAAGTTCTAAAATATATCTTGAATCTTTTGAGACGTCTGGAACATAAAGGGGCTCACCTTGTTGGGCTACCCACCCCACAATCCCGTCTATCCCCACTCTAAACCGTAAATGTTTCACCTCTTCCAGATCCTTTCCGATGACCTGCCGAACATAGAGTT
>Ga0209102_1000906_pt1 | contig 17447 bp, 19 predicted proteins | sample ConPoolayeHmetaG_FD_185483 | JGI IMG/M metagenome (GOLD analysis project Ga0209102, IMG submission 185483) | Hot spring microbial mat communities from California, USA to study Microbial Dark Matter (Phase II) - Cone Pool mat layer H metaG... ...
AAAACATGCTGAAGTTGGCATGCGACAGTACGCGGCTTTGAGCAAGGTAAAACTTGCAAAGCGGCAAGCCATGTAACTTTTCGATGAAATGGTTAATGCACTGCACGAAAAGATGATTTGTTTATATAAAACTTTTTCTATTACATAACTCCGACGCTTCTTTCCCAGCCAGCGCAAAGGTAATATCCGCATATAATGGCTGCCCTTCGTATGCGGATTATGTCCGCTTATGCCGGTTTTGGCTCTAAATCTGTTGCTGAGTATTTAGAAGTCAGGAAGGCTTCCAGGCAGTAGAAGGGCTTATTGACCTTCGCGTAGTTTAGCGGACAATGGTATACCCCCGGTGGGACAACAACAATCGTAGGGCTTGTAATTACGTGTTTTTCCCTTTCTGCCCCGAATGAGAACTCCACCTCGGCGTCGAACTCGTTCATATCCATCGGGTTTGAGCCAAAAAAGAAAAAGAACTCCGTGAAATTGTGTTTATGGGTCGGCTCATGAAACATATAGGGTTTTCTTACCACTGTCAATCCCAGATTCATCCTGGCACCCGCCGGTATAAGAAACTCTGGTACAGCGCCCAGTCCTAATCCTTCTCCTCCCCACTGGTTTACTTTCACTACGCCTTTTGTGAAATACCTATTGTAATTCGGCTCAGCTATTCTTATTTCTGTCAGGTCTTCTCCTAAATCTACCCCGGAGTATTGGGATGTCAGGAAGGCTTCCAGGCAGTAGAAGGGCTTACCGACTTTCGCGTAGTTTAGCGGACAATGGTATACCCCCGGTGGGACAACAACAATCGTAGGGCTCGAAATTACGTGTTTTTCCCTTTCTGCCCCGAATGAGAACTCCACCTCGGCGTCGAACTCATTCATATCCATCGGGTTTGAGCCAAAGAAGAAAAAGAACTCCGTGAACATATGCTTATGAGTTGGCTCATGAAACATGTATGGTTTTCTTATGACCGATATTCCCAGATTCATCCTGGCAACCGCCGGTATAATATCCCTCGCTCCCCCGCCTAATCCTATTCCTTCTCCGCCCCATTTGTTTTCTTTCACAACGTCTTTTAGGAAATATTTTTCGTATTTCAGTTCAGCCACTTTTTCCGCCATTTTTTTCTCCTTTTCGTCTCTTGCTAAATTTTCAACGGGCTTTTTCTTGTCAGCATATCATAATCTACCCCCTTCCCTTGAATAATAACCTGCCACCAGTAATTGTACCACTTTTTAGACTAGAATTTTCAGCATGGTGGCTTTAGGGAGTTAATGGGAAGGGAAAAAACTTTTAACTGACTTTAGCCTCACGCTCAAATATCCACAGTCCTTATTCTGTTAGCTACCTTCAACTGCTTGTCTCCAGAAAGCTTAGTTTTGGGTTCCCCCTTAACAAGAAGGTAGAAAGTTTCGGGAGTCACACTCTGGCTTTTTGTTGAACAGTACATTAGGATTTATTGAATTATCAGAGCAGCTTCTTTCTTTGAGAGGTCTGCTATGAAAGGGTATAATTCTAGAAGAGGACGGATACGGTGGCTATGAAAAAGATGGGATTGTTTTTTGAGCCTAAAAGTGTGGCTCTGGTTGGAGCTACCGATAGGAAAGACACGGTGGGGCGGATAGTGTTGGACAACTTATTGCTGGCTAAGGACAAGCGTAAAGTCTATCCCGTCAATCCTAATCGGGAGTTAATATTTGATATGAAATGTTATCCTACTCTGTCCTCTCTGCCGGAAACCCCCGACTTAGTCATCATCGCCACGGCGGCAAAAACTGTTCCGGAGGTAGTTGCCGAATGCGGCAAGACCGGTGTTAAAGCCGTCATCATTATTTCCGCCGGTTTCAAGGAGGCAGGAGAGGAAGGGAAGACACGCGAGGATACAATCCTTAATCTCGCCAGCAAACATGGCATCAGGATAATCGGCCCTAATTGCCTGGGCATAATCAGACCTAAGGCCAATCTGAATGCCACGTTCACCACTAGGATGCCCAAGCCGGGGCGTATTGCCTTCCTGTCGCAGAGCGGAGCTTTAGGTTCGGCGGTGCTTGACTGGGCAGTGAATAGAGGCATTGGTTTCAGCGCCTTTGTCTCCCTGGGTTCCATGCTGGATATTGATTTTGGCGACTTAATTGACTACTTTGGTGAAGACCCTGAAACCAGGAGCATCATTATCTACCTTGAGTCCTTAGGTAGCTCCCTGCGCAATACCAAAAAGTTTATGAGCGCGGCTAGAGGATTTGCCCGAACCAAACCAATAATCGTGATAAAACCGGGGCGGTTTGAGGAGAGCGTAAAGGCAGCCCGGTCTCATACCGGGGCTATGGTTGGGGAAGATTTATATTACCAGGCTGTTTTTGAGCGGGCTGGTGTAGTGAGGGTGGAGGAAATTGAAGACCTCTTTAATTGCGCCTCAATATTGAATACAGCTCGGCTGCCCAGAGAGCGAAATTTAGCTATCATCACTAATGCTGGGGGTCCAGCAGTGCTGGCAACGGATGCTCTTGTGAGCCGTGGAGGCGAACTCGCTTCACTCTCACCGGAGACCATTGCCGCACTAAATGCATTCCTTCCTCCCTACTGGAGCAGGTCGAACCCGGTTGATATTCTGGGTGATGCCGACCCGCAGCGATTCGCCAAAACTATTGAGATAACCCTCAGAGACGCAGGGGTTAACGGGGTGCTGGTTATCTATACGCCGCAGGGAACTGCCAGACCAACGGATACCGCCAGAGCAATCATAGAGTGTGCCCGAAGAGCGGCTCAACCAATAGTGACGTCCTTTATCGGTAATGAGGAAGTGGCTGAAGCCCGGCGGCTATTATATGAGAACAATATACCTACCTATGAATTCCCGGAGGAGGCTATCAGAACCTACCTTTACATGTACCAGTATTTCCGCAACCTAGAAGAGCTCTACGAGACTCCGGAGGATATACCACTAGACACAGCCCCTCCTCGCAACTATCTCAAGGTGCTCGCCCGCCACCGATTGGCCGAAGGTAGAACGCTTCTCAGTGAGGAAGACTCAAAAAAGTTTTTGTCCACATATGGGGTCCCTGCAACAACGCCACATTTAGCCAGGAACGCTGATGAGGCAACCAACGCTGCCGAACAAATTGGCTACCCGGTGGCAATGAAGATAGTCTCGCCGGACATCAGCCACAAGTCAGACGTTGGAGGAGTGAAGCTAAACATCTCTTCAGCCCGTGAGTTGCAAGAGGCATTTTCCGAGATGATGAAGACAGTCAAAAAGCTTAAACCTGAGGCTAGAATTGAGGGTGTCAACATTCAGAGAATGGTACCCAGCTTTGATTACGAGCTGATTATTGGCAGCAAGAAAGACCCACTCTTTGGTCCGGTGATAATGTTTGGCCTTGGTGGAATGGAGGCAGAATTCTTCAAGGACGTGGCTGTCGGGTTACCTCCGTTGAATCAGGCTTTAGCCCGGATGGTACTGGAACGAACCAGAATCTACCGGATGTTGTCCCAGGGCTTCAGGCATAGACCTTCAGTAAACCTGCGCCTGCTGGAAGAGACCCTGGTCAGGGTCTCAAATCTGATCATCGACTTTCCCGAGATAAAAGAGCTCGATGTGAATCCGCTGGTTATCAGCGGGAACAGTGCTGTTGCCCTGGATGCCAGAATAATTCTGGATGAGGCTGTCCCGGTGGGAGCCGAGGAATATCCCCATCTGGTCATCTCGCCTTACCCAACCAAATATATCCAGCCCTGGAAGTGCCGGGACGGAAGGGCGGTACTTTTGAGGCCCATCAGACCGGAAGACGAACCTCTGGAGAGGGAGCTCATCTCTGGCCTTTCTGAAGAGTCATCCAGGTTCAGGTTTTTTCAGATTATAAAGGAGATAACTCATGAAATGCTGAGCCGATTTTGTAATATTGACTATGACCGGGAGATGGCGATTATTGCTGAATACACCTCAGATGGTAAACGGAGAAACGTGGGGGTTAGTCGTCTAATCCTTGAGCCCGGTGGGGAGACCGGAGAATTCGCTATTCTGGTCGCTGACGATTTTCAGGGAAATGGTTTGGGCTTGAAGCTGCTGGACAGTTTGATCGAGATTGCCCAGCATAAGAAGCTAAGGAGCATCTATGGAATTGTGTTGAATGACAATCGGAAAATGATTGGTTTGGCGAAGAAACTTGGTTTCACTATGAAGAGACTTTCTGATGAGGAAAGTAGGATAACCTTGGAACTCTGAGTAAGACTTACCATCTGATTAAGATTGAATGAGCAGTTTTGGTATAGATTATAATGACGGATACTATCCTCTTCTTTTGCGACAAGCTCTTCCACTCGCCGCTTTTTTGATACAGACCCGGTGAAACCTCGCATTTAAACACGCTCTTCGGCACCCTATAACCATAGCCTTCCAGAGTCTTGCCCACTCGGGTGCGCCTTTTGTTGTCTGGAATAAGGGATAATGGCAAGGGTTTCGAGGTGCCAAGAAGGATAGAGGACTTGGCTGCTGCAGGCAAGCTTGGCCTGGTGGGGATGGAAGAACGAGCCCGCCTAATAGGTGGCACACTAACAGTGCAATCCCAACCGGGTAAAGGGTTAAGCATAACCGTAGAGTTACCGGGATAACAGGTTTAGTCTGGTGTGAGCGAAGTGTGAAGTCGCTGATACTCAGGTCAGTAGCAGTTCTGTTAGAGAATTAATATTTCTTTTCTCTCATGTCAACGTTCCGGTTTGTCATCCTCTTCTCTAAAAATTTGAGGGTGACACAACAGGTACAACAGTGAGCCGAGGAAGGTAGCAAGCACTATGGCTATAGCCCAGGGTGCCTTTCGCCCCCCCAGCACCCGTCGCCTAGATGCCAGGTCATGCAGTAACATTACTGCCAGGACCCAGTGCAGTATACCGAGCAAGACAAGCCGCAAAATCCATTCTAGCCCCATTTATACTTTGCCTGTCTCAGATTTCTATTCTGGTTGTAATTATAAGGCGAAAAGCGCAGGAATGCTAATAGATAGAGGGGACGTTACAAGATTCACAATAGAGGTTCCAAACCTAGGAGAGACACGGCGCATGGTTACACTACGGCAGGCTTTGAAAAGAAGGCAGTCATTTGTGAGACCGCAACTTAGATTCAGGAAAGGCGTCGGACAAGGACTCAGGTTTTAGACGGTTGAGTTTGATAATCCCTGCCTAACGTTTCTACTCTGTGTGACTTTTCTGAATATAGCAAGCTGGCAAACTACCCCATCAGAATCAATATGGGGTGAGGCCTGCACCTCATAAGTTGTGCCGTCTGGAAATTCATGTTTCCATCTCTCAACGGCACCATTTAGGATATCCGGAAGTCTGCAGATTTGGTGGCAGGGGGCATCAAGCTCGTGTAGATGCTTGTAGCAGTAGGAACCAACACCCTCACCGAAATCTTTTATCATGCTTGGATTCATAAACCGTATTCTGTAGTCCGGACCAATGATGAGGACTCCCTCCTCTATTCCCTCTAGTATCGTAGAGAGTCTTGCTGCCTCGCTTCGCAGCACCGTCTTGAGATGACTGACTCTTTTAGACTCCCTACGGGAGAATGCAGTAAGGTAACCCAAGGCACCCGCGAATATAACGAAAAGTATAGTTCTCAGCAGCGGGTCGGGGTATGGGGATATGAAGAGAGCGCGGGGTAGGAAAGTACCGGCCACAATGATGGTCATGATTATTGCAGCTTTAACTCCAAAAGTATAACCAGCGTAGATTATTGGAGCCAGGAAAAAGAGGCGATGTACATCGTGCACGGTGTAGAAGAAGCTCCAACGCAGGGCTTCCCACCCAGCGAAGTCCACTAGTTCCCCGAAATAGTAGAGCAGAGTGCAGAGTCCGTAGAGCAAGAATATGAGGTAGAATCTGTAGGAATTATGACTTCTCATTCAACCCTTCTTCATCCGGCCAGACCTTACAATTGCAGTCCTGTTCTGTGACTTTGTTTTCTAATCCACATGGCGGAGTGTTACACACTAAACGCTTCTGGTCAGATATTCTGAGACCATACCTATCGCTTTCGCCATTCAGTTCCCGAATAACCATTTCAACGCAAACAGGAATTGCCTCTCTCACCTTGGGCGTACATTCTTCGCTGAAAGTGCTCGTATCGGCTACCTCGATGGCGAAGATATCTATCTGTCTGGGTAAAGGCATACCAAGCCTGTTACCCAGTTCAAGAGCCGTGGCGAGATTTACATCGTGGGTTGAGATGCAATGCCGGGTAGCATTCAATGCTCCAGACTCGAGCCGATAGACCTGTCCTGCCTTCCCTCCGACGGTCTGAATAGAGTCAATAATAATAGCCTTATCATAGCCAGCCAGTAGGTCGAGCAAACCAAGACCAGCCAGGCTGGTCTCTATAATTGTTACCTCTCGCCGGTCAACTCTATCCCGGATTTCTTTCGCGACCAGATGACCAACACCGTCATCGGTGAGGATAGGATTACCCAGCCCCAAGACCAGAGTCTTCATTTTCTTTTCCTGAATTACACTATTTATACTACATTTGCCCTTAGGCTAACCGGTTCTGAAGGCAGGCGCCGGCTTAACCTCTCAGTAACCTCTCCCCGGCTATCGTGGATAATTATCTCCAGTGGCATTTGCCCGGGGAGAGTATGAGTAGCGCAAGCCATGCACGGGTCATAGGCACGAAATGCCATCTCCACCATATTCAGCAGCCCTTCCGATACTGCCTTCCCCTTCTTAATCAGACCCCTGGCTGCCTTTGTGATTGACATATTCATCGCCGGGTAATTATGTGCTGTGGCGACAATGAGATTTGCCTTCTTGATTATGCCCTTGTCGTCTGTCTGGTAGTGATGGATCAGTGTCCCGCGGGGTGCTTCGACTACGCCAACTCCCTCGTCAGGAATAGCCGTCGGGATAGTTCTGACCTCGGGGCTGGTAATCTCCTTATCCTGGCAAAGCTCAAGTAGACGCTCAGCCGCATACAATAGCTCGATTAGCCTTGCCCAGTGGAAGGCTAGAGTGGCATGTACTGGCTTGCCGCCGAGGGTGCGATACATCTTCTCATACTCGGCTTGAGCCAGGGGAGTTGCCATACCATCGGCTGCGTTAAGTCGAGCCAGAGGGCTCACCCGGTAAACGCCGTTATCATTGCCCTCTACCATCCCTTTCCAGCCAATCTTTTTCAGGAATGGGAACTTCAGATAGGACCAGGGCTCGACGTGTTCTGCGATGTGCTCTAGGTACTCAGCCGGTTTAAACTTGGCAATTTCTTTTCCTTCAGGGTCAACGACACGGATGTCACCGTCATAAAAATTCACCTTGTTATTGCCGTCAACCAGGCCCATGTAGTAGCTCTTCATGGTATAGATATCACCGGTTATCAGTTCCAGGTACTCTTTATTAGCCAGCACCACATCATTGAATAGTTTGAGGCTGAATTTGGCAAATTCTACCTCTGATTTTGCCTTTTCCTCAAAATCCGCTCGTTCTTCTTCAGTGATTGGCTTGCTGACTCCTCCGGGCAATCCAAAGACGGGGTGGGTTGCCTTACCCCCGATAACCGCTTGAATATTCTGAGCGTAAGCCCGGTGTTTTATTACCTCTCCACCGATTTCAAGCTCGACTTTAGCTACCACTCCCAGGATGTTTCTCTGTGCCGGGTCGCTGGTTGGTCCTAAAATAAAGTCAGGGGCAGCCAGGGCGTAAAAGTGGGCAATGTGAGAGTGAATCATGTGAGCGCAATAGAATAGCTCTCTCAACTTCTTAGCCGCTGGTGGCGGGTCGACATGATAGACAGCATCCGCAGCCTTGCACGAGGCCATGTGATGGGCCCCTGGTCAGACACCGCAGATTCGCGGGACTATCCGGGGCATCTCCTCAACTGGTCTGCCCTCGCAGAACTTCTCAAAACCGCGCAGCTCAGGTATCTGAAGATAGGCATTGGCGACGTCGCCTTCATCGTTGAGGAAAATCTCTATTTTGCCGTGTCCCTCAAGTCTGGTTATCGGGTCAATAGTAACCTTCTTCATCTACAATCTCCCTTCAGTGGGTGGCATTCGCTTTCGCTTCAGCATTGAATCAGCCAGTGCAAAACGGTAGAAAGTACCCGCGGGGTCAACCACCTCTTCCACCATCCGGGCAATCTCTTCTTCGGTGTTGCCTTGATAAATAGATGCTATAACGCTAACCAGTGCTGCCCCCTGGTCGGCAACCTTTGGGGGTGGTCCGAAGCAGCCCCGGCAGGGCATGTTGGCTTTTATACACCTTAAGCCACAACCGCCCCTGGTAGCCGGGCCGCAGCAGATTACTCCCTGCTCCAGCAGGCATTTCTTCGGGTCGGGGATAATTTCGTGGGGTCGATAGAGCTTGGTTATCTTCTTTTGCTCTTTCACCCGGTCACACTCGTCACATAGTGTCTTGTCTGAGGCGATTACCGAGCCCACCGGAGGCAACTGGTCAGTGGCAAAGGCGTTCACCACCTTCAGGATGATGTCTACTGGCGGTGGACAGCCTGGTACAAAGTACTCCACATCTACCACTTGAGCCAGGGTTGACACAGTGTCAAAAAACTCAGGCAGTTCCAGCTCCCCCTCAGTAACCTTCGTTGAGGTCTGGGGGACAGTGCCATCGGCATTAGCATTTGAGGGTGCTTCAATATAGACCCGCTGGAAAATTTCGGCACGGTTGGTAAGATTCCCCAGCGCCGGGATACCACCAAAGCAGGCACAGGCGCCGAAAGCCACCATTACCTTTGATTTATTTCGGAGCAGTTTGGCAATCTTCTCCTGCTCTGAACTCCTAATCGCACCGTTGAACAGGCATAAATCAATACTCTTATCTTCCATTGCCTCAACGTGGTGGTATTTGAAGTCCAGGGCGATTGGCCAGAACACTATATCGGCAATGTTGGCGATATCAAGTATTTTCTCATTGGTATCAAGGACAGCCACGTCACAGCCGCCGCAGGCAGCCGCCCAGTAGAGGGCTACTTTTGGTTTAGCCATTCTTGCCACCTCCGTTACGACGGAAAGGTCCGAGTTTTTTTACCTGCTCTGTCATCTCGTTGACGATAGAGGCGAAGCGGTCGGCTTCTGAAGCTGAGACCCAGTCCAGGCGCACCCGCCCTTCTTCAATGCCGAGCTGAGCCAGCATTTTCTTGAGCAAGGGTATCCGGCGTGCCGTTTTCATATTACCTTCCAGGTAATGGCATTCACCGGGATGTCAGCCGCAGACCAGCACTCCGTCGGCGCCGAGCTGGAAAGCCTTGGTGATGAAACCGGGCTCTACCCGACCGCTGCACATAACCCGGATAACACGCAAATTGGGGGCATATTTCTTCCGGGACGTGCCAGCCAGGTCAGCGCCGGCATAGGAACACCAGTTGCACAAAAAGCCAACTATCTTTGGTTCAAAGCTCATACCAGCACCCCCTCAATTTGAGCCATAATCTGCTCCGTCGTAAAGTGTCTTCCGGTGATGGCTCCCGCCGGACAGGTGGCGACACAGACGCCACAACCCTTACACAGTGCCTCGTTAATAGTGGAGACCTTTTTCTCATCATCAAAAGAAATAGCCCTATAAGGGCAAAGCTCAAGACAAACCTTACAGCCAGAACAGTACTCTTCGTCAATCACCGCAGTAGTGGCTTCAATTTCAACTTTACCCTTGTGGATTAACGCCAATACCCGGGCAGCGGCGGCTGACGCCTGAGCTACGGTATCGGGGATGTCCTTTGGCCCCTGGCAGCAACCGGCGACAAAAATACCATCGGTCATGGTCGCTACCGGGTCGAGCTTCGGGTGCTTCTCCAGGAAGAAACCGTCGGCTTTGCGGCTCAGGGAGAAGATTCTGGCTACCTGGTCAGCATCAGCCTGAGGTTCTAAGGCGGTGCTCAGAATGACCATGTCAACCGGCAGGCGTCGCTTGCGGCGTACCAGGGTGTCCTCGACAAGCACAATCAGCTTACCCTCTTCCTCGGGAGTCTCCGCAATGTCAGTAACCTCACCGGCACGCCCCCGTATGAAGTTGACCCCCTCTTCCTGAAGTCGTTCATAGAACTCTTCATAACCGGAGCCAGCACAGCGCATGTCAATGTATAGCTGGTAAACAGTTGCTCCAGGGAGTTTTTCTTTCAGCAAATGAGAGAATTTCAGTGAGTACATACAGCAGACCCGGGAGCAGTATTTGTGGTAATTCTCATCACGGCTACCGACACAATGCAGAATAGCAATACTCTCTGGCTTGCGCCCATCGGTCAGGCGAATCTCGCCCTCGGTCGGTCCCGAAGCACTGGACATCCTCTCAAACTGTAGACCGGTAATAACATTGTCATAGCGCCCGTAGCCGTATTGAGAGATGACCGACGGGTCAAACTGTTGAAACCCAGTGGTGATAATTATATTACCGACATCAACCTCGACAATCTCCTCTTTCATTTCGTGGTTGATAGCCTGAGCCTCGCATACCTTCATGCACTCCAGGCACTCCGAGCACACGCCACAGTTCAGGCAGCGCTTGGCTTCCTCAATGGCGGTCTCTTCATCGAAACCGAGCTCAACCTCATCGAAGGAGTTAGCTCTCTGCTTGAGGTCAAGCATCGGCATGGTAACTCTGGCTTTCTTAACCGCGCCTTGCTTTGAGACCTCTTTAACTCTGGTGAGCCGTTTCGGTCTGCCCTCACGCAGGTCAGTCCCACTCAGGTAGCGGTCAATGCTTTCCGCCGCTTCTTTGCCCGCCGCGATAGCTTCAATAACATCAGCCGGTCCGCTGACCGCATCGCCACCGGCAAAGACGCCGGGAATATTGGTCTCCAGAGTAACCGGGTCTACCGATATGGTTCCCTGATTGGTATAGCCAAGCTTTTCAGGCAGAGCAGACTTATCAACTGTCTGACCGATAGCCATAATCACGTTATCGATGTCCATGGTGAATTCAGAGCCTTTGATGGGTATGGGTCGCCGACGACCACTGGCATCGGGCTCGCCCAGCTCCATCTTAATGCACTCAATGCCCGTTAAGCGACCATCTTTAGACAGGACTCTGACCGGGTTTGCCAGGATGTGCAGCTCTATGCCCTCCCGCTCTGCCTCATCAACCTCGTTTGCCGCTGCCGGCATTTCGATTCGGGAACGCCGATAGATAATAGCCACTTCTTTGACACCGAGCCGCTTGGCTACTCTAGCGCTATCAATAGCCGCATTACCACCGCCAATGACCGCCACCCGGTCACCTAAATCGACTTTAGCCCCGGAGTTGACCCGCTTCAGGAAATCAAGGGCGTGGATTACTCCACTAGTGTCTTCACCGGGGATACCCATCTTCTGGCTTGTGCCAGCCCCCGTACCGAGGAAGACAGCCTTATATCCCTGTTTGGACAGTTGGTTAAGGTCTTTGACCGGGGCATTTGTCTTGATTTCCACCCCAAGCTCCTTAATATAGTCAATTTCTTCATCCAGCACCTTCTTCGGGAGACGGTATTCCGGGATACCATAGCGCAGTAGACCGCCAGCCTCAGGCATGGCTTCAAACACAGTCACCGGATACCCCTTTCTGATTAAGTCATAGGCGCAGGCTAAGCCAGCAGGTCCCGAGCCGACAACGGCTACCCTATCTTTCTTGGTTTGTGTAACAGGGGTTGCCTTCTCCCTGCCCATCTTGAGCTCGTAATCGGCGATAAACCGCTTCAGCGCCCTGATGGACATGGGCTCATCCACTCTACCCCGTTCGCATTCAGCCTCGCAGGGATGAGTACAGACCCGACCGCATACCGCGGCGAAGGGCATGGTGCGACGCACTACCTCCAGGGCTTCCTTGAACTTTCCCTGGGAAATAAGAGCGATATAGCCCTGAGCGTTGACTCCAGCCGGACAGGTAACCCGGCAGGGCGGGTAGCCTCGTTTATCAATGGTCGCTTTATTGGGGACTGCCTGGGCGAAGGGGATATAGATAGCCTTCCGTTTGCTCAAACCCTGCTCAAACTCGCTGTCTAATTCGACGGGACAGACCTTACTGCATTCACCACAGCCGGTACACTTTACTTCGTCAACATAACGTATCTTCTTTCTGATTTTAGCCTTGAAATTGCCAACGTAGCCTGATACATCAACCACTTCGCTATAGGTCATCAGCTTGATGTTTTCGTGTGACCTCACCGAGGCCATCTTCGGCGTAAGTATTCAGGCAGCGCAATCTAAAGTGGGGAAGGTCTTGTCCAGCCGGGCCATGTTACCCCCGATTGACGGTTCCCGCTCTACCAGGTAGACCTTGTGCCCCGAATCGGCAATCTCCAGCGCCGCCTGTATGCCGGCAATGCCCGCCCCAACGACCAGCGTGTTCGGATTAACCGGAACCTCCTTCGTTTCCAAAGGCTCATGGTAAAAAACGCGCCTCACCGCTGCACTCACCATTGCCTTGGCTTTTTCCGTCCCTACCGTTTTATCGTCAATTATCCAGGAGCAATGCTCGCGGATGTTTGCCATCTCAAAAAGGTAGGGGTTAAGGTCGGCACTGGCTAGAGTTCGCCGGAAGGTCAGCTCGTGTAACCGCGGTGAACACGAGGCTACCACAATGCGGTTGAGCCCCAGTTTCTTAATATCATCCTGAATCATGTCCTGACCTGGGTCGGAACACATAAATTTGTAATTGCGGGCGATAGCCACCGAAGGCAGACCTTCAGCAAACTCAGTTACCTGCTCAACATCAACGGTGCGGGCGATATTGGCTCCGCAATGACAGATATAGACACCAATTTTCGGCTGCATTTTCCACTCCTTAAGGACTCTTGGCTAAAACGCCCTTCACTGGGACGATACTCATTTCTAACCCCAAGTGCTTATCATCAAGCCCGAAGGCTATGCCCATCAGCTGGGTGAAGAATAAAACGGGGAGGTTAAAACTGGTCTTGAATTTCCTGTTCACCCGGCTCTGATAGGCATCCAGATTCGTCTGGCAAAGGGGACAGACGGTGACCAGACACTCTGCCCCGTTGCTTAAAGCAGAGTTGAGAAGCATTCTAATCAAATCCAGGGCTACCGCCTCTTCTGAGATGATAATAGACCCCCCACAGCAGCGGCTCTTCAGGGGGAAGGGAACCGGCTCTGCCCCCAGACTGGCTACCAGTCTATCCAGGGACTCGGGGTATTCCGGGTGGTCAAAGCCCAATCTGGGACGGACTATCTGACAGCCATAGTAACAGGCTACCTTCAACCCTTCAAGATTCCTTTTTACCTTGGCTCTGATTGCATCGTAACCGATGTCATTTACGATAACATCAAGCAGGTGCCGAGTCTTGACCGTCCTGTGGTACTCCAGTCCACCGGCAGCTAGAGCCTCATCTACATTAGCCTTCACCCGTGGGTAATCTTTGAGAATGGAATTCGTTCGGTTTAGCATAACATAGCAAGAACTGCAGGGTGTTACCAGGTCAAGGCCGTGCTTTTCCGCCAGGCTCAGATTACGAGCTGAGAGGCAAAAGGAGGACAGCTCATCAACTGAGCTATAAGGCGTCGAGCCGCAGCAGTTCCAGTCATCAAGCTCGATGAGCTTCATGTCCAGGACTCTGCTAACGGCTTGCGCTGAAAGCCCGTATGCCTTTGAACCACCCTCGGACGAAGAACAGCCCGGAAAATAAGTGTAGTATTTCACAGTGCACCTCCCAGAGACTCGGCTTTGTCGAGGATAGCTCTAAGCTGACTGGTCCCTTCCGGCGTCAGCCTCCTGGCTCTAACCGACAGGCGGCCATGTCTGAGTAGATTTAGCGCCACAGGGAGCATTCTGAGGGCACGTAGTGGGTTAGTCAACAGGTAGAACCAGCTCATAAATCCAACTTCAGCGAGGCTCCCTAGACCATAGACGAAGTCATTGAAACATTGGTACATGACCGGCGTTCGGCTCCGGCTGTGGCTCAGGCCTTCGCGAACTGCCAAACTCTCTAGGGCGTGCATGAGGTCAGTCTGCTTGATTCCTCTTGGGCAGCGCACTGTACATAAATAGCAGGACAGACAGTACCACATAGCGTTACTTGATAGAACTTCCTCTCGCATTTCTGCCCTTGCCATAGCAATAAGCTCGGACGGTGTATGCTCCATCCTCTCAGCGTTGGGACACGATGCGGTACAGGTACCACACTGGATACAAAGACGAATTCCTTCTCCACCAGGAATAGCACTAATCTCATCTATAAAACTACTAGCTCTTCTCCTATTTCCCATTCGCTCTCCTTTGTTAGCACCCAGATTATAATTATAATTGATTAGCTTACCCTCCACCCATTTTCATATGGGTAGTCCGCCTCAAAAAGGAGGGGCTAAAATAAGCCCCCCTCTGAAGTAGCCTTCCTAGGTAAGCATTCTTGACCATTTATTAACGAGCCTCCCGGGCCACCACTGCCCTGTCCGTTTGCACGGCGCGTATTCTCCTCCTACGAGTAACGCGTTTCTTCAGTGCCTCCCGGATAACGGTGTAAAGACCACTAACGTTCATATACCAGATAAATGTTACCGGGAATACGATGATAGGTATCGCCGCAATGACTAATACTATCGCCCACCATTCCATAGTCGGGACCTCCTTTCATTATTGTTATTCCCAATACTTGTTGTCACCACTAGCTACTGTTTGGCATTAGCAACCTCATGTCCACCCTGAGCTGGCATTGGCACTCTTTGCTGTACGGCAGCCCGGCGCTTCAGCGCCTCCCTGACAATCGCATATATACCACCAATATTCAGGTACCAGACGAATGCTGCCGGGAATAGGATCACAGGTATTGCTACTATAAGCGCCACGATAAATTCCCACTGCATTGTTCATCCTCCTTTCTCTACCTCGGCTAGCTGGAGGTAAGAGAGGGATTCTGGAGCTAAGCCGGAGAGACTTCTCTTGCCAACTTCCCGTCTTTTTCTCTTACCTCCGCTATTAGCTTACCATCCTGCTGATAAACATAGCTTCCGTCGTAATACCTATTTCCCACTTCCTCAAATGCCTACGGCTACCTGTTTTCACCTTGTGTTTTATACTTATATGTAACCGCCTCAAACTAGGTAGAAATGCCTATTTATGCATTTGTGCCTGCACTTTGGCTCTTTCCAAGGTTGAGAACTCAAGTTTGATGGAGTATGATAGAGATGAATATACAAACGGGGACACCATTTGAGCACAATCAAAATTTTAATCGCTGATGACCATGCCATGGTACGGGAGGGCACTCGCCACATTCTGGAACAGGACCCGGACTTGAATGTAGTTGCCGAGGCTGGTGATGGGGAAGAAGCGGTACGATTGGCGGGTGCCTTCAAGCCAGATGTTGCCATAATCGATGTTAACATGCCCAAGCTCGATGGTATCGAAGCTACTAGGCAGATAAAGGCTCTTTATCCCACCGTAGCTGTCCTAATACTCAGTGCCTATGATGATGACCAGTTCGTCTTCAGTCTGCTAGAAGCCGGGGCGGCTGGCTACCTCCTAAAAAGTGTTCGTGGCCAGGAACTAATTGACGCCGTACGAGCGGTGTATGAAGGAGAGTCGGTGCTTCACCCGCTAATCGCTCGCAAGGTTCTAAACCGTTTTGCCAGTGTTGCTGGCAAATCCGGACAGCAGAAGACTTCGGAGGCACTTACCCAACGCGAGATAGAAGTTCTCAGATTAGCAACCCGGGGCTTAAGCAACCAGGATATTGCCAACGAGCTTTGCCTGAGCTTACGCACTGTTCAGGCTCACCTTAGCCATATTTTCAACAAGCTACAGGTCAGCTCGCGGACCGAAGCTGTGGTACGTGCTTTGAAGGAGGGCTGGATTACCCTTGAGGATTAGCACGGCACGGACGCTTGAGGTATGGACACAAAATACCAATCATTGTTAAGCTGTCTGAAAAAGGTTGTTTGCAGGCCGGGTTTCTGGCTTATTCTAGCTTTGATTGTGTTTATTACACTACCCCACTACGAGGAAACTCTGGAGCACCCCGCATTTCTTATTCACCTGAGCGCCAACCTCGGTTTGGAGCGGCATGCCTTTGAGAGAATTGCCTACTTGGCACCTATAGTCTGGGCTGGCTTCTTGTTTGGTTTTAGAGGAGCTTTCATTACTTCGTTAGTCACACTTGCCTGTATGTTACCTCGTGTTATCTTTATCTCACCGTACCCCCGAGACGCGCTTCTTGAAACGAGCGCCGTCTTCATTATCGGCAATGTATTGGCTGTTAGCTTTAGCGCCCTCCGTAAAGAACGGGAACAGCGAACCCAACTGGAAATAGCTCATCAAAAACTTAGGGAATCTGAACAGAGATATAGGATTTTGTTCGAGACTGCTCACGATGCTATTTTGGTTCAAGACATGGATGGCAAAATACTAACGGCTAACGAAGCGGCAGCAAGGCTGACAGGGTACGACGTCGAAACCCTGGTTCATATGAACGTGACGGACCTTCTATCCGAGGAAGGGCTAAAGATTGCTAAAGAGGTACGGCAGAAGCTTCTCCGGGGGGAGACCATTGATGGCTCATATGACCAACAATCAATCAGGAAAGACGGGACAAAGGCTCTAATAAGATTGAGCTCTAGTTTGATTCGCGAAAACGGTGAGCCGGTAGCGTTTCTGCATATTGCCAGGGATGTTACTGAAGAAAGACAGATGCAGGAGAACTTACGCTTCTATTTGCGGCAGGCTACCAGGGCTCAGGAAGAGGAAAGAAAGCGCATCTCACTAGAGTTACACGATGAAACCGTTCAGGACCTGGTTGTGCTCTCTCGCCAGCTAGATGCTCTCGCTTCTAGTGGCGAGGGATTGTCAGAGGACAATCGGCGTCGGTTGGAGGAGTTGCGCCAGCAGACCAATAATATTATGCAGGGGGTACGTCGTTTAAGCCAAGACCTGCGACCAGCAGCGCTTGACCGCCTCGGCTTAAGGGCAGCGCTGGAATGGCTAGCCTCCAACGTAACAGAGTACTCAGGGATAACAACAAGGGTCAATATACTTGGTAGTGAACGACGTCTTCCTGAAGAGGTGGAGCTAGTGCTCTTTCGCATCACCCAGGAGGCATTAAGAAACGTGTGGCGACACTCTCAAGCCACTAATGCTGAGATTACAGTCGAATTCAATGAAAGTAAAACAAAGATAACAGTCAGCGATAATGGCAAGGGGTTTGATCTTCCCAAAACGATAGGCGACCTAGCTAGAGATGGCAAGCTTGGCCTGGTGGGGATGGAGGAACGAGCCCGCTTAATAGGTGGCACACTAACAGTGCAATCTCAACCGGGTAAAGGGTCAAGCATAACCGTAGAGTTACCGGCGTAGGCAGTAGCGCATGGTTTTAGGATTAGCAGCTGCACCTCTGACCGATGTAACGTGATTCCCGTGTAAATAGGAGGCAAGCAACCTACCGTGGCAGATTAGCCGTGGCGGATGGCTGGCATATAGCTGAACCGGGAAAGTTCTCCCCATTATTGACATAGCTCGCTTCCATTGAACAGAACTCGGGA
>Ga0209102_1000907_pt1 | contig 17445 bp, 27 predicted proteins | sample ConPoolayeHmetaG_FD_185483 | JGI IMG/M metagenome (GOLD analysis project Ga0209102, IMG submission 185483) | Hot spring microbial mat communities from California, USA to study Microbial Dark Matter (Phase II) - Cone Pool mat layer H metaG... ...
GAATTGCAGAGCATTGCGGGTTGGTTGCGTATCATGGCGAGGACATTGCCTCTGCAAATCCAGCTGGGAGAACTTTGCCTAATAGGATGTTGGGCAAGTGAGAACATTGCCTAAAAGGAAGTTGGGGAGGGCACGGACACGAACGAGTTGAATTATAGGGCATTGCGGGTTGGCAGCGCATCGCTGCGAAAATATTGCCTCTGCAAATTCAGCTGGGAGAATATTGCCTAATAGGATATTGCGGCAGGCAATAAGGGGATATGAAGGAATTTGTATAGTTTGTGAATTATGGGCGGCCGCGCATCGCTGCGATGGCATTGCCTCTGTAAGATTCAGCTGCGAAAGCATTTCCTAATAGGAAGTTGGGGTGGGCGATTTTCAGCTGCCTTTGCTGCCTTTCTTTTCGATTGCCTTTATCATTTTGCGCATGATCATGTAATTGGTCAGAGTGGTAAAGCCTCCGATTATTGCGGCTGTGATTATGCTCGGAATCAGCGCCACCCACCAGTCGATTGTCAATATCGCGGCTGCGGGGTTCATCATTCTCCTCCTTCTTTCCCTTCCCGTTTCGCCGCGCCAGTCCAGAAATTGCGCCAGTCTTTTGCGTTGTTTATGTGGCGCCTGCAATTGAGCTTGTATCCTTCGCAGGCGCGGCATTTGTCCACATCAACATGCTTGCTGTATGCTTGGATTAGTATGTCGCTCTTGGTGCTGGTATATTCCATCAGTGTTTTCCAATAGCATTTTATTGCTCTTTCGGGCATTTTAATTCCTCCTTTTCGCTGGCGCTCTTTGCATAATCATGTATGCTGTTTTCGGGAAGCTTGGCGGGCAGGGCTTCTTCGAGTTCGCGGCTTATGTCAAGCTTTTTGCAGAGCTCCTTGATGTAGGACATTCTGGTCTCGAGCTTGAACCTTTCGAGATATTGGCGCTTGAGGGCGTCCACGAGGCCTTTTATTTCGGGGCTGTATCCGAACCAGCCGACATGCTCGGGCTCCACGGCGCGCCAGTTGAACTGCATGTCGCGCCTGCCTTGGTTGGCGAGGAGCAGGCGCATGGCCTGCTGGTGGCTGAAATAGTGGTAGACTCCCTGCTTTTCCACCCTTATGAGGGACTTGAGGCGGTGGTTGCGGATTATGGTGTCGAGCTGGCTGGCTTCGACAGAGCAGACCGCGACGAAATAGCGCATGAAGCGCATGGCGTTGCTGAACTTGATGATGTATTTCCTGCCGACGCTTGCGTTGTCGCGGTTGAAGAAGATGTTTGCGCCTTCGTCGCACCATATAAAGCTGTATTTGCTGGAGATGTCAAGCTGGCTGATAAGGCGGAGCATGTCGAACTCGTCGAACGCCACATTCTTCTTGAGCTGTTCGGCGAAGTCGAGCTTGGCGGCTTGCGCGTATTCCCAGAGCATGCTTGCCGCCAATGTCGACTTGCCGACGCCTTCGCCGCCGATTATGGCGGTCCACCAGTCGCATTCAAGGCCGCCATTGGCCTTGTCCTGCATTTTGGCGAAGATGGATTGGAGCTTTTCGGCGAGGAATCCGTCAACCAGCCGCTCTTGGGGCGGAGCAAAGCCTATTTCGGCGTGCTCGTATGTCGACTCATACTTGGCGATGAGCTCTTCGAGCGAGAGCGTTTCTTTGGGCATATTATCAGGCATCGTAGATGTCAGATTTTGTCTGTCCCGACCATATTGCGGTGGATGTCAGCTTGTAGTCTTCGCAGAATTGGTTGAGGTTGGTCAGCGTGGCGAATGCATCGGACAGCGTGAATTTGGTCGGGTTGTAGAGGAAGTAGTCGAGCGTCTGGCATAGCCCATGATACTCCTTTTTTTGCAGGAGCTTGGGGCGGAGGAATTGGTAAAAGTTGAGCACGTCTGACTTGAAGGTGCAGGCAAGCATCTTGTTGCGCTTTTTGACGAAAAGCAGCGTCTGCAGCGCCGCCGCTTCGCTTGACAGCTGGACGAGCCTTTGGACTACATAGGTCTTGATCTGCTCATAGGCTGGCAGGCTTTCGTATTGCTTCTCGATAAATATCCTATCCGCCATTTTGTCGCCTCTTTTTTCATAAAAAGCCCTGTCATTCCTTGCCGAACAGGCGCTTCCAGTCTTCCCGGTTTTTTTCCTGCCATTTTTCGATTCTTGCGTTGAGCTCCTCAATGAATGATTTGCTTTTCATCTGGCTGGAGATGTCTTCCATCTTTCCGAGCAGGCGGAGCTTTTGGGCGGGGTTCATCTTGTTGATTATGATTTTATGGTTTTTGGATATGCGGATTTCGCCGACCTTGATGTCGTCTATAGTGACGAATTCCTTGTCTTCAGAGAGCAGCTTGCCATGATAAAAAAACTTGCCGTCGACTATAACTTCTACGATGTCGGTCATTTTTATTGCCCTATCGTTGCCGCTGTCGCCGATATATTGGCGATTTGCTTGCCTAATGAGCCTATCTGGATTATGCCATACGCCGATATGCCAATGCCGATAATGGCGCATATGATTGCTATGATGATGAGCATCTGCATCTTTGTTTTGGTCATGTGCAGCGCTTCGGCTTCGGCCGCGGCTATCTCCTTGGCGAGCGTTGCCTCGACTTGGTGTGGGTTTCTCGCGCCTTCAGCGCCCTCTTCGCTTTCGAAGCGGAGCGGCAGCATGTCGTCAATGTTGAAAAATGTTATGGGGCATCCCGAGATGAATTCAATCTGGCTTGGCTGGATTTCCTTTGCCTTTTTGGGGCTTTCTCCTTGCCTGTATATCTTGCCTTTGTCGAGTATCCATATGTTGTCTCCGATCTTGATGGTATCCTTGTCAAAATCGGCGATTATGGGGAATATTGACTTGCCTCTTGACTTGAAGTATATTATGCCCCAATTCCTTGCGCTGAATCGGCGCTTGAATCCGACCCATCGGAACGTATTGAATCGCATCCAGCCGATGAATGCGCCCAATAGCATGAATGCCAGGATGCTTGCTGTATATAATGCCATATCGATCATTCTATCACCCTTATATTTGCGCCTTTTAGCGCTTTCTTGATTTTCTTGGCGATGCGGTTTTCGTCGCGGCTGGCATACTTGACATATTCGGCATAGAAGTCATCGAAGCTAATCACAGCGCTTCCGTTTTTGTATTTTTCCAGCGCGATGGTGTCGTTGTCTTTGAAGTGCCGCATGCTGATTGCGATTTGATTCCAGTCGATTGCCCCTATCCCTTTCATGCCGGCTGATATGATTTTCTTGAATGCGGCAAAGGCAAGCCGCCTTCGCAGCGACTGGGTTTTCGAGCCTTCTTCCAGCTCGCAAAACCTTTGCGCGTCTGCCCGCAATGTCCGATTATGGCCGTCGATGATTTTGCGGACTTCTTGCTCGGATAGCGGAGTCGTAAATGCGACTTTCATATAAGCTTTTTCTCCATAGCATTGTTCTGCCATTAGCCGAGGCCTGCGCTCATTCCATATCGCCGCATGCGCCGCTGTCCAGTCATCCATTGCCTAAAAAGCTTAATCAAAAAGATTGGATTCACCTTTTCAGCAGCTTTTGGACTATGCTTGGCTTTCGCTGCTCTTCGCGCTCGTCGGGCATTTGCTGCATGGCTTGCTGCTGGCTTGTTACGTCCAATTGCGCCGATGTGGCGGATGTCTGGAGTATGCGCTCAAATCCGTCGACCGATTTAAGCAGCGCCAGCTTTGACATCAAGTGGGCGATTCGCCGCTTGGCCAATGTCGGCAGGCCAAGATTGCGCCATTCTTCGGCTGCCGTGACTTTGAGGCTGTATATATACGCAAGGTTTCTGTCGATAAACGACAGCTGGAGCTGGTTTACCAGCAAGTCTTCGGGATTTTTTATGCTCTTTTTGATTTTGTGCTTGAGCAGGAATGCCTTGTGGTCGAATTCGGACGTAAGGATGTCGTCTTCGTCTTCGGTGAAGTCGCTGTATCTGTCCCAGTCCGTTTTTGGCTGTTCTCGCTCTTCAGGGGATGGCGGCATTAGGCATCACCATTGCTGCCTTTTGGATAAAGCCCTCTCCAAACATGCTAATGCTCATATTAATGGGAGTTCCGCAAAATTCTCTGACTCTTTCTTCAAATTGGAAGACGTTGTATTGGCCAAGCGCAAATATGAGCAAGGCAAACGCAAGGATAAGCAGGAAGCGTCCGATAGTTTCGACTCTATATTTCCAGATTTCATCCACATGCCTTCACTCTTCTATAGCCCTTTTCTTCCTTTCTTTCTTCGATGATTTGGCTATCTGCGGCCAAGCGCCATCAGCGCAAGCGCCGCGACTATTGCCAAGCCCAGTATTCCCCATAGGGCGACTGTTCCAATGTCCCATCCTTCCTGTTCTTGCTTGGAAAGTTGTGTGTATGTCAAAGCTGCGTTTGAGACATTAAGTTCGACGTCTTCTGTTTCCACAGCCCATATAAATGTCTGCGCGCTTGCTTCTTTCAGTTTGCTTGCGGGAATTGCTATTGTCTGCGGCGAAGCCGTGAGAGTGGCCAATTCGGTTTCATCATGCGCCAAGAGTTTGGCTGTTCCCGTATCATTCAACGCAAATGTCGCTACGAGGCTTGCTCCCGATGCAGTTCTTATGGCGCTTGTTGAAAATTTTTGCATTCTGCTTTCCGCGCTGGTAACTATAATGTCCGTTTCGTTTATTGACGTCGCTGTTGGATTAAGCGATGGCGCAACGATTGATGGCATTACTACGCTGCTTGCCAAAATCACCGCTATTGCCAAGCCAACAAACATGATTATAATGTTGGCAAAGCCGTGCTTCATAGTTTTCTCGCCTTTACGCTTTTGCGTTCGATTTTTGCTCTTTCAATCTTCTGGCTTTGATTGCTTTTCGCAATCATCGCCTGCGCCCGCCAAACACCATCAGGATGAGCGAAGCGACGATGACAAGCCCTACAATGCTCCATAGGGCCGCCGCGCCTGCATCCCACTCTGTGGTGTCCACACCAGCGATAGTCGGAAGGACTACGTTGGCGACCATGATAATGGCAATGGCAAGGCCTACAAACAGCATTATAATGCCGTCAAAGCCGTGCTTCATGGCTTATCGCCTGCGTCCCCCGAACACCATCAGAATCAGCGCTGCGATGACTACAAGGCCAAGTATGCCCCATAGGGCAACAGTCCCTGCATCCCAGCCTGTCTGATCGGCGCCAGTTATGGCGGGCATGACCACGTTGGCTATCATCACGACTGCTATCGTGATTCCCACGAATAGCATGATGATGCCGTCAAATCCGTGCTTCATGCCATCACGCTGGCATATATATGCATTCGCCTATATTTAAAGGCCTGAACGTCCCTACCAAGAAGTGACACTTATAGCGTCTTTGGCTGGTTTGGATAGCCGATGTATTCGAGCAGCGTGTTAAGCTCGGCGATGTCCGTCATGTCGGCTTCTTTCTTTTTTTTTGAGAGGGCTATCGCCTTGACGAGAAGCCTTATTTGCTTGTGCAGGCGGAATCCCATGAGGTTGGGCTGGATGCATTTAATATGGCCTCCTTGCACGCGGACGGGCATCCTGTATGTCGATATTTTTTTGGCGATTTCTTGCGCCTTCAGTTCTGCCCATGCCGCGGCGTTCTCCTCGATTGCTATGTCGATTTTGCTGCCGTTTTTGGCGCCGCGGATGCCTTTGGATATGTCAGAGACTTCGATTTCATAAATGGAATGCTCTTTGATGATTTTATGGATTTTGGCTATAAGCTCGTCCGAATATTTGTAGGAGACGGGAATAAAGCGCGAGGCAAAGCCCATGTCGTTCCAGTCCCGGAAGAATTTGTGGAAAAATTCGGGCGTAACGGACGTTATGATGCCGACTCTGATAGGCTCGTCGAACGAGAAGGACTGTCCATAAAACATGCCATGCTTTACGCCTTCTTCTATTATGGCGTTCAGCATTGCGACTGTCCCGTTGACTGTGGCTGTTTTGTGCGCAAGGACTTTGATAAGGTCGGGTATAATAATATGATGTATGCGCTCGTTCTTGATTTTTGGGAGAATGACGTCGCAGAGCGGCTTTGGGCTTAAGTCCGTGGCTTCGAGCGTTCCAATGCAGTAAAACGAGCGGAGAATGGATGTTTTTGCGCTTTCTGGCGGCGAAATGAGCATCAGCGAAAGGGGCGCTTCGCTCGATTTGACGAATCCTGTAAGCAGCGCATACTTGACAAGCTTCTCGACGCTCTCCGTATAGAACATTTTTCTTCACCCCTTCTTTTTGGTCAAACTTTTTCCATTATGGGCGTTTCGACAGCGGCGCATGCGATGTTGTGGCATGAGCGTAGGGCTCACTTAATGGCAAACCTTTGTTATGGGGAAAAAGTTTGCCCTATTTAAAGATTTGAGAGACGATTTTTACAGGTATTTTATTTATTTTAATACCCTATATATAGGGAGTTGAAAAACACAAAAAGCCTGTAAAATCTTTCCCTTGAAACCTTTTAAATCTATCGATTTTTTGCCGCTACCCAAACGTGGCAAACCATTCGCAGCGAATCCAGTCAAGCGGAGACCTATGCGCGCCATGCTTGGCATGCCAAAGCATATGGCGCAGCTCATGGCGCAGGATAGTTCGCGGCATCCAGCGCCATAGCGGCGACTTGCGGTTTATGGTTATAATATTAGTTTCGTCGTCGTATACCGCAATCCTTCCCTTGTCAGCAAGCGCCAAATGCCCAATTATTGCACGCTTTGGGTTTTCCATTGCATTTCCCGTTCATGAAGCATGCGCATCTTGCGCATGAGTAGCAGACGCTACTCTGACTGCCTGTCATTTATCAGCACCCCGATTTTAGTTCCGCATTTGGGGCAGGATGGGTCTTCCGCCGGCTTTTTGAGCAAAAAGTCATGGCTGCAAAACATGCAGTAAATGTATTGCTTCTTGCGCCGCCTATATGAGATGCCCATTCGCCTCGCCTATGATTCGCCTTAATTTTGCGGTTGCTTTCCAATTTGGCTTATAATTTTCTTCAAATAAAATATTTTGCTCTTTGAATGGCCTCATCGAGTAAAGTCTGGCAAAGTTGAGCATTTCTCGCCGCCAATCGCTGCCGAGCATAAGCTGCAGGAATGGGATGTGCGATTCGCTTATGTTCTCGGCTTCGATTATTATATGGTGGTGCGTTGGATTTCTCGACATGACTGTGCCAGTGGCAAACTTCAGCATGCACTCCTTGTAGCCGCATGTCTTGCCGAAAAATTCAATTACGGCCTTGATTCGCTGCCAGTCTATTTTCGCATTGTCGATGTCAATCTTTATTTCTTCCATCTTTCTCGCCTTTCCTTTTCACGAATTTTCCTCTACTATTGCGCATTCTTTCAAGGTTATGTGTTCCCTTTTTGATTTCCAGCCGTCCAATACGGCGGAGAAGCAATGCAGCAGTCCATGCTTTCAGAAGGCAACGTTTTCAGGACGGCAAGTGTGCCGCCTTGAATGATTCGAAATTCGGTCATCTTATTTCAGCTCCTCGATGCGCTTTTTGCATGCATGCCAATCTTCCAGCATAAAATATGCCGTATCTCCACTTGACTGCATAGCAAGATGTTCTTCAATAATCTTCAGCATTTTCGCCTTCATGACAGCAAGCTCATTATTGGCAATATCAGCCGTGCAATCGAGGCAATATATCGCATGCAATTTTTTGCACCTTCTGCATTTTCTGCAGTCTTCAGCCATCTTTTCGCCTTCCCTCTTCCAAACATATCTTTCAAGCTCATCCTTGCCAATGAAGGCATATTCCGGCATTATGGCTACTGTCGAGTGGCAATGAGCGCAATTGCCAAGCAATGCGATAGGCAAGCCTCTCGCGTCGCGCTGCATGCCTAACTCATATATTGCTTCGTGCTTGCATGGGCTTTTGTTTGTATTCATTCGGCATCTCCTCCTCTTTCCATGCGTCAGTCTTTTTGTTGCGATAGCGGACATAATCGGCTGCTTCCGGTTTTTTTGCCCTGTTTGCCTTCACTTTCCATAGGCTTTTGCCGATTGCCATAAGGAATCGCTTGTCCATCCAGTTTGCAAGCTTCTCTTTTGCAATGCCTTTTGCTTTGCTTGGCGTTGCTGCTTTGGCATAAAATGTAGCTTCCATGATAAAGTTGTCATGCGCTTTCTTCTTTTTGTAGTCCAGCTTGATGCTGACTTGCCAGTCTTTTTCCTTTGCTTTCCATTGCTTTCGCAGCGTTTTTGATATCTTTTTGGCGGCTTTCCACTGCTTTTGGGTGTATCCGCGGACTCTTGCTTGTCCCCACGCCATCCTGCAAAGCCGAAGCATCGCATATCACCATAAAGGGCGGCTGCTAAGCCGCTAAAAAACTCATTTCCTTGGGTTCGTTGGAACCTTGATAGGCGCTCCCGCGACTTCGCCTTGCAGCACCTTTGCAAGGGTGTCGCCAAGCACCCATCCGACGAGGTTATTCTCGGCGTCCTTGACGGAGCAGAGCACTCCTCTTTTGGTCTGCTTTTTTGTGGCTGAAATCCAGCCGACGATTTTCCAATCGTCTGTTTTCGATTGCGCTTGCTGCGCTTGGAAAGGCATTTTCTATCCTCTCTCTTCTTTGACACGGGCATAAGATATGCCCTGTAAGGCGATATTGGCTGTTGCGGTATTTAAGCATATTTTGGCTTTGGCATATATCTTGCAGGCGTGATATTACTTTGCAGAAGTTAAAATATATATTTTTAAAAAACGATAAGTTTAAAAAGATTCAAACCTTAAGAATCTTGGTTTTATGGCGGCGCCGGAACAGCAAGTGCAAATAATCGGCAGGAACGAATTGGGCGGAGTGAAGGTTATTATAGATGGCGTTCCGCAGACATTGCCGCCAGCTGCGCCAGCTTTAGAGGGAATGGCATTGCCGCCAATGCCGCAAGAGCAGAAAACGGCAGAGCCAAAGCAGCAAGCCCAAGTAATTGGCAGGAATGAATTAGGCGGAGTAATAGTCAGCAGAAATGGCGTCAGGGAAACATTGCCTCCGGCTGCGCCAGCTTTAGAGGGAATGGCATTGCCGCCAATGCCGCAAGAGCAGAAAACAGCAGCGGCAGCGCTGGAGCAGCAGGCGCGGGAACAAAAAGGGTATATCTTGGGCGAGCGATTCTACGTTACAAATACAGGGCAATACATTCCCCTGCCGATAACGCGAGAGCAATATGCCGAAGCCGCCATGAAGCAGAAGCCTTATGAAGAATGGCAGCAGGAATCCATCGAGCTTGCGCGGCAGAAATACAGGGAAGCTGCCGCATCGCTGAAAGAAGGCGAACGGCTTGGGCAGACTGAAGAGGAATATATTGGATCATTTGCCGCTAAGCTTAGCCCGTCTGCATATAAAGATCTCATAGAAGCCGCCTATCCTGCCGCTATAGGCGAGTTCTTGCTTGAAACGCCGGAAGGGCAAAAATTTCCGCGAATGGCGGCTGAAGCCGCGCAAAAATACGCTGAACGCGAAGATTACACGCAATTCTTCGAAAAGCAAATTAGGGCAGGCGCTTTGCCGGCTCACCTCGACATCCCATCGAAGATATTATATATCACGCCTGCTGTTGGGGCTATAGGCGGCATTTTCTCGGAAGAATTCAAGGAATATGGCATAAAGGAGCAGGCGCGTGTTCTCGGCGAAGCGGCAGTCGCAGGAAAATATGGGGAGCAGCTTGATTTTGGCATTAGTTCAATCGGCGAAACATGGACTGGCACTGCAGGCACCACATATTTGTTTGCCGCTGCTGGCGGCGCTGCTGTTGGCAGTGCCGGAAAGGCATTGCTCTCAATATCAAAGCCAACTGCAGTCTTGCCCACATTAGTTGGCGGCGCAAAAACCGTATTAATCACGCATTCTCTTGCTGTTAAAACAGCGGCAGCTGGAACTATTGTGGGCTTCGAAGCCGGCAAGATTGCCATAGCAACAGGGCACGACATACCGGGCACGACTATTAAGGGATACGAAGTTCCTTATACAGCGCCAGAAGCTGCCGCAATGGCGGCAAAGGATGTCGTCAATCTTGCAGCCTTTTACAAAGGATTCCAGTACGGAATTGAGCATGGCATTCCGCTCAAATATGAAACTCTTAAATTCGGTCCGCCGGGCGAGGAGCAAGTCGTCGCTCGCGGGCTCTTTATCGAGTATGGCAAATACGGCGAGAAAGCGATTCGAATCGCTTCATGGGAGAAGGCTGGCGTCAAGCTTGGCGCAGGCGAGCCATTCGCAGAGCATGTCCAAACATCTGGCCAAGCTATTTTGGCGGAGCGCGTTGTCGCTAAAGGGGCTTTCCCTGCCGAAAGCGCGCGAAGCATGGCGCTAACGCAAATATCCGAAACGCGAATAGGGTTGGAATTGGCGGCGATGTCGAAGGAAAAGGGCATACTTTATTATCGCAAGCCGCAGGAAGTCGAAATAACGTCGCGCCATCTCACATCCGAGCAAAACAAGGTGCTGCGCGAAAATGTCCTTGCATACCATAAGAAGATAGCCGAGCTTTATGGCTCGCAGGCGCGCTACCAGCTTGGCGCAAAGGAATTCGAGCCAAGGGCGCCTGCCGACGTTGATGTGCTGTTTCGCGTAGGCGAGAAGGGCGCAGCTGACATAGCCGAAAAGATGGCCAGCAATCTTCGCGCTGGCAAGCTGCCAAGCGGCGAAATAGTCAAGGGCGGCGCAATACCTACTGCAAGGGTATCGCCGACAGAGCCGCCGTTAATCGAAGCCAAAATCGGCGGAGAATATTCGCACCTCGTTGACATCAAATACATAGGCTCGCCCCTTGAGGCGCCGCCAAAAGTATTTGGGTATCCGCTTCATGGCACAACCATAACTGTCGGCGAAGCGCAGCCTGCCACTGTCAGCGCATTGCCGCAAGAGGCGTCGCGAAAATTGGCCGCTTCCATAAGCGAATTTGGCAAAAAGGGGCTGCAAGCAGCGCCGCATCGGATGCCAAAAGACCCAGTTGGCGCGCTTTCGGCCTATAAAGGGCTTGAAAAGGCGGCGACAGAGCGCGGATATGCTGCGCTTGCTGAAAGGATAGGGGAATTCACCCAGCGGCAGATTCAGCTTTGGGGACAGATGGGAATCGACGTCGCCAAAGGCATACCTGCATTGCAGCCGCGGCCTGCATACATTGCGCCGCCTTCTGGGAGCTTGTCATTCGCCATTCCATCGCCTCTTGCAGCGATTTCACCGGGAATACTGCCATCAGCGCAGATTTCGGCATTGCCAAGCCCAAGCATAATTATATCGCCATTAAGCCCGTCGGCTTATCCATCGCCAAGTTCGAGCATATCGCCAAGCCCATCAGTCTCCTTGTCGCCAAGCAGGAGTGCATTGCCAAGCCCATCAGCCTATCCGTCGCCAAGTTCATCAGTTTCTCTATCACCAAGCTATTCGCCAAGCATATCGCCAAGCGCGTCGCCAAGCTATTCGCCGAGCATATCGCCGAGTCCGTCATATTCTCCATCATATTCGCCCAGTTCGCCAAACATATCGCCAAGCATGGCAATGCTTCCCTATCGGCCGATGCAGCTGCCATCTGCGCCTCAAAAGGCGATTAAGCTGCACATAACCCAATCGAGAATAATAGGGGCTATGCGCCAGCCAAAAGGCTTGCCCAAGCTCGGCATCATAACTGCGATGGTTAGCCGCGCAGTGTATGGCAAGGCGACAGCGCCAAAGCTGCCGCCTGCGAAATACGCCGAATACGTCGGCGTGCCGACCGTCGAGATGATGCGGCATGGCGCGGCGCTGCCAGAGCTCATAATGAGAGGAAGGTGAGGATATGAAAGGATTCATCAGCTTGGAGATTCTGACAGGCTATGTTCTCGTGCTGATAATTTACCTTGTTGGATTCTATCCAATAATAAGGGACACAATTGCCCAAGTAACGGGCGTGGATGAGCTTACATCGTTTGCGTTAGGATTGGTTCCTGTGGCATTCCTAATCGCCATAATGGTCGGGATAATCTCCTACGGCGTGGGCAAGCGCCCAGAAGGGGTATGGGGTGGAGAATAATGCCAAAAATCATAGAAGGGATAAAGCAAAGATGGCAAGAGCGCCAAGCGCTGAAAAGGGTGGAAAATGAAGCGTTCAAAGAAGAATACGCGAAAAGGGCATTTGAAGCGGCAAAAGCAAAAGGCAAAGCAAAAGCCATAGCGGCAGTAAAAGGCGAATACGCGCCAAGATCGTTTGGCGGAGCGATAAAAGCGATAGGGCATGCAGGCAGAGGCGGAATAGCAGGCGGATTTTCGCCTAATATGAGCCTATTCATGCCGTCCACAGCAAAAAAGCGAAAACGCGGCAACTGGAGCATGTGGTAAGGGATAAGCAATGCGATGGATGCCGCTTTTGCTATTAGCGTTAGCGTTCGCAATAGCCATGGCTATGCCTACAATGGCGGCGTCCATCCTGCAGAACGGCATTGTAATCACGACATACGATGAAACATTCACAAAGGAAATAGACACATATCAATGGCTGACAAGCGGCTCGATATATCTGCGCGTCACAAACACAAAAAGCGTCAAGGAAAACATCGACCTTTCCGCAATATTCCCGAAAGGCAAGGTTAACATTACAGGCATCTACGAGTGGAAGCAATGGATTAACGTAACCGACTATGAAACGCGATGCGAAGAGCGCGAAGTAAACGGCACACGCGTCGAAAATTGCGTGCAAATCCCTGCCGGCAGCCATCTCGAATGGGGATGGAAGCCCGCTAGCATGGGCAAATTTGCATCGGCAAGCGCAGACGAATGGAAAGCGTCTGGCATCAGCATCGGCAAAACCGAAAGCAAGGACTTCCGCATCGACGTCAAAGTCCCAATCGGCTCAAGCGGCAAGTTTGACATCAGGACCGCCAATCTCGACTCAAAAACAGAAACGCTGCTTGACCCGTGGTGGAACTCAAGCTGGACAAGAAAAAGACCTGTCATTGTCAACACAACGGGCAATCTGGCAAATTATCAGATAGCTGTCAACATCACTTATGACAGCGACATGCAGGCAGACTTCGACGACATACGCTTCGTCGACGCTTCGGAAACCAAGGAGTTGAGCTATTGGCTGCAAAGCAAAGCCGACTCAAGCTGGGCATACTTTTGGGTGAAGGGCAATTTCACGACAGCCAATGGCACGCAAATGTATGCCTATTATGGCAATCCAGCGGCAAGCTCGACATCCAGCATCACCAGCACGATGATTTTCGGGGATGATTTCGGCGACGGCTTGAAAAACTGGACAGCATGGCGCAATCAAACCACCTCAGGCTGCACGATAACCGAAGGCAATGGGCGCTTGAATATCTCTTCAACACAAACGGGATCACAAGCTTGCGAGATGCTGACTGCCACATCCATCAATTTTTCATCGCCGATCATACTGGAGGGGCTTGTCATGCAAGATGGCATAAATAACACGGCAGGCTCAAACACAAATGAATACCAATATTTTGGATTCAATGATGTTTTTGTTGGAACGAGCGATTGGTGTCCGGGGGATTGTGCGCTGTGGGTAGCGTTGGATGGCTCCAGCGCATGGCTTGACTATGACCATTTGGAAGTTAATAACGATAATGCGGCGACTTCGTCTGCGATTTATTCGCTGACGATTGGCAATTATGTGAGAAAAACGATTGTTTGGAACGAAGCAAGCGGGACATTTTACAAAAATAGTAGTTTATATGCCAATCTTACAACAAATGTCCCAACGGGCGAGCCGCTTTTCATTCACCTTTATGTTGGGACAAGCGGTGTGCCTTCAAATCCGCCTTCCAGCGCATGGGATTGGGTATTTGTGCGGCAGTATGCCGCAATCGAGCCGACATACTCGGTCGGCGAAGAGCAAGAACCCAATATGTTAACAGTGACAATCAACTACCCAGCAAATACGACATATATAGCGAACAACATCACGATGAATTGGACAGTAACGGATGGCATCTATCCCACGCTGACATGTTGGCGCTATTTGGATGGAACGCTAAAATATGCCAACAACGTCACCAATGGCACAGCAATAAGCGAATTTATGGGCGATGTCGACATCGGTTCGCATAATGTCAGCATAACATGCCAAAATGGCGCATTAGAAAATGCCACGGCTGTGACATATTTTAGCGTTTTACATTGGAATGAAACCAACCAGACATATAGCGGCGCAGCCTATGAAACAAATTTGGCCGATTTTGGCATCACATTTGAGGCTGCTGGCAATGTGGCAAATATAAGCGGCAATCTCACTTATAATAATACCAACTACTCGGCAACAACAACCAAAATCGGCTCAACATTTGCATTAAGCGCAACCTTGCAAGTCCCGCCTGTTGAAGCCAATGGCACTGCCAAAAATTTCTACTGGAGCTATATAGTAACTTACGCAAACGGAACAAACACAAGCATACAAACCACCACAAGCCGCAGCCAGACCATCTATTGGGCATATTATTTTAACAACGTCACATCTTCGCTAAACCCAGCGGGAGAATACCAAACAGTCACATATATCGCAAACATATCGATATTAGGCGGCGCAAGCTATGCCAATATTGCGCAAGTCAACCTGACATGGAATGGCACAAACTATGCAATGTATTATCTGTCGAATACGTCAAACTATGCTCTTTATCAGAGAAGCCTAACAATGCCTCCCGTAACCGCTGCAGTAAACGTTACATACAATTCAACGTTTCGGATTGCAGGCGGCGGAACGTCAAGAGACAATATGTCCATCTCGAAGAAACAGACAATATACCCGCTTAATGTTACGTTATATTATCTCGACGAAAACAACCTAACCTATCTTGCGAATGTGAACGTCTGGTTTATCAACGACACGACCACAAAATATTTCGCGGCGCAAAGCAACAAAAGCGTATGGAATTTTTACCAGCTGCCTCATGGCAACAACATCGATGTCATGGTTTTGTGGGGCGGCGCATATCGGCATTACTACATCAATATCACCAACCAGTCGCTCACGCTAAACGTTTACTTTGTGCCGTCCATGTATTATTACACATTTTACGCCAAGGCAGGAGACATATTTGTGCCAAATGCCCTAATCACAGTCCAGCTCCTAATGAATACTACATACGTCACAATTGCCCAAGGCCTGACAGGGCAGGATGGCTCAACGGCAATTCCATTGCAAACCGCCATACCTTACCGCATCATAGCGTCCCATCCGAATTACGCCCCGCTTACATTTACCCAATCCTTCAATCCAGCGCAATCGATCATTTACATCAATTTTCTTGCTTCGGGGCAAAACATAACAGCCCCGCCGATAAACCGGTGGAATCTGCGCAATGTCAGCGTCGCATGGTCTCCGCAGGACCATATAATATATTGGCAAAGCGGCGTTACGCCTTCCGTAAACCTGACATACAACGACGCGGGAGATTTGACAAACCGGCTATGGCTTAATGTCACATATCACGCCAATTTTACGCGAAACGCGGCAAACTACGCATATTACGACCTCACAGGCCAGTCTCATACAATCAGCACGCAGCTTAATGCCAGTCCCGCCTCGTATGACTTCACGCTTTGCATTAATAGAACGGATGAAAACAACACAAGCATGTCATCCATATATTGCGCCACCAGAAGATATATTTATTCAACAATAACGGGAATCGGCTTATGGGACGCCGCGTCATCCGAAGAGGCAGGCGGATTTTCCGTCGTCTTCTGGAAAATTATCGCCTTTATCGCAATCGCGGCGCTTACGGCAGTGGGAGCAATGGCGGTCGGCGCATTGGCCGCCATAATCACGCCAATTGCCATAATAGTGGCGGCATTGCTAGGCATATTCACGATATACGAAGCTCTCGTTGTGATAATCCTATCCATCGTGGTGATGAAGTTTATCAGGTGAACAAATGAATACATACTTTACCGTTGCGCTGCTGTTCAGCATTACGCTGATGTTTTACCTGTTAGGCTATCAGCCGCTGCTGTTCAACGCAATGGGCAAATACTGCTCGGATTATCCGGCATGCTACAATGACCAAGAGTTTGACATTTTCCAGAGCGTGATAAGCTACATCTTCAACTGGAACACCGCCCTGTCGCTGATAGCGGCAGTGGCGACAATAGCCGTGCTTGGCGGGCTAAACTTGCTCGTCATAGTGCCGTTTGCCCTCGTGTTTATAATGCTTGATTTCCTCGTCATGCCAATCAGCTTCATAACAGAGGCGGGATTGCCTTTCCCAATACCGCTGATACTGCTTATATTCTTCAAGCTCCTAACATTTTTCACAGTGATAAGCTTCGTGAGGACGGGACAATGAGAAAGCATAGATGCGGAAACGGCTATCTCGGAAGAGTCATAGAAGCCAAAGGAATAAGATTTTGCAACCTATGCGGAGCCGAATTGGTGAAGAAAAAATGGCGACGATAATCGAAACAGCGATTTTCGAGAACATGCTCCAGATTTTCGGAAATAACCCGATTCTGCTTGCGGCGTTTGCCGTAGGCATCACTTTCTTCCTGCTGATGATGCTGCGAATCCCGATGCAGCTTATCATGCCAATCCTCGCCATAATGCTTATCATAATCGGCCTGCTTATACCGGCGGTGACCGTCATACTCGGCCTCATAGCTGGCGTAATGCTGGCATATTTTGTGATCAGGCTGTGGCAAGGTGTGTAGATATGATGCCGTTAGCAAGGCGAATCATGGAAAGGCTCGCAATGAAAGGGCGCGGCGCAATTTCGCTGCGCGAATTCAAATATGAAATATCCAAAACAAGGATAACTAGCCAAGACATTCCATACCTGCTAAAGGAAATGCAGCAAAACGGCTGGATAAGCGTCCGCAAAAAAATGGTCGAGCTTAAGGTGAAATGATGGACATAATAACGCTGGCGATTTTATTCGGCATTTTCTTGGCATTGGCCATACTTAACAAAAGATTCAGCTACGCGGGAGCGCTGTCAGGCATCGGCATACTCATGCTCGCATTCACCCTAATGATTGAGCCGCTGGCAATCCAAACAGGATACACAACCATCGCCGACACAGCCTTGAACATAAGCGCAACAACATACGATTATACCCAAATAGCAAGTTGGCTTAACCTGCTCATCTCGCTAATACTGGCAGGCGCAGGCTTGCTGATAACGATAAGAAGCGCAATAGAGGCATAGCCATGCAAAGCGGAATAATCGCAAAAATCAGCGCCATAAGGGCAAAAATCGAGCTTATCGACCCATACAAGCCCAGCATGCGAATCCTCATCGGCTTCGCCGACGTCGCCAAAATCAAGGCGCGAAAGCCAGCCCCAATCTACGCCCAAAAGCCCTTCGAATCAGGCTGGAAAACCGCAGGATGGCTTTTTCCCCATTCCCCAGCATCCTTTAAGGCCATCATCGAATCCAACCCGGCAAGCAGCGAAGACATCGACATCAGCGCCGAAGGCAACATCGCCGCAATCCTGCCAATCCCTCCCACTC
>Ga0209102_1000908_pt1 | contig 17428 bp, 19 predicted proteins | sample ConPoolayeHmetaG_FD_185483 | JGI IMG/M metagenome (GOLD analysis project Ga0209102, IMG submission 185483) | Hot spring microbial mat communities from California, USA to study Microbial Dark Matter (Phase II) - Cone Pool mat layer H metaG... ...
GGGTTTGGATTATGAAAAATTTCGAGAAGAGCTTTACCAAATTAAAAAATCAGCAATTGAAAATATTGAAAAATTAAAAACTCAGGCGATTAAAAATTTAAAGACAAACGGCATTAATGTTTTTGAAGCAAAGGATGCGGCTGAAGCAAGAAAAATAATTAGTAAGATTCTAAGCGGCAAGTCAAAAGTTATTAAAGCAAAAACAAATACTTTAGGTGAAATTGAAGAAGAAGGATTTTTGGCGAATAAACAATTAATTGAAACAGATTTAGGCGATTTTATCATAAGTCTTTTTAAAGCGAAAGAGGCTCATCCAGTTTTACCAGCGATTCATTTGACTCCTCAAGAGATTGCCCAAAAAATTAAAGAAAAATTTGGTCAAGAAGTAGAACCAAATCCTCAAGCAATTGCTTTATTTGTGAGAAATTTTTTAAGAAAAGAAATTACTCAAGCCGAGGCGGGGATTAGCGGTGCCAATGCTATTACCAGTAAGGGTCAAATAGTGATTTTGGAAAATGAGGGTAATATTTCTTTAGTTTCTCGATTACCAGAAGTTCATATTGTTATTGCTGGTTGGGAAAAAATTGTTCCTTCGCTTTTCGAAGCTTTAAAGATTGTTCAGGCTTCAGCAATTTGGGGGACAGGTCAGGAATTTCCGGTTTATGTTTCGATAATTTCTGGGCCCTCAAAAACAGCCGATATCCAAAACCAAACTATAATTGGCGCCCAGGGAGCCAAAGAAGTAAACTTGATTTTGTTAGATAATGGCCGGAGCAAAATTTTAAAAGCGGGATTTGAGGAACTTTTGTATTGTATAAATTGTGGCGCTTGTTTGGATTTTTGCCCGGTTTTTCAGCAAATTGGAGCAAACTACGGAGATAAATATTTGGGTTCTCGGGGAGTAATTTTTGCCGGTTTATCAGAAAACCTAAAAAAAGCCCTTTTGGCTAATTGTTTTGCCTGTACTTTATGTTCTTTATGTTTTCAAAATTGTCCGCTAAAAATTGATTTGCCAGAAATGATGAAAAAGTTAAGGGATTATATGAGCCGAGAAAATGTTCAAACAAAAGAAAATCAAGAAATGATCGAAAAAATTCGTCGGTTTGGTAATCCCTTTGGTAAAGTTGAAAAGGGAAAAATTCCCAAAAAACTTTATTGCTGTTAAAAATTGAAAGATAGATAAAAAGGGGTTTATGGGAAAATTGGGGAAAAATAATAGAAATTAAAAATTATAAAATTATCATTATTTTTTAGATGAAAGTGGGAATTAATAAATTTTTAAGATTAATTATTTCTCTTTTATTACCTCAACTGGCAGGAGGGATAGGGGCTCTTTTTACCTTTAAGGCAATTTCTTCATGGTATCAATTTTTAAACAAACCTTCATTTAGCCCGCCAAATTGGCTTTTTGGTCCAGCTTGGATGAGTCTTTATATCTTAATGGGAATATCTTCATTTTTAATTTGGCAAGAAAAAGAGAAAAATGAAAAAGCAGGGAAGATTTTAAAAATTTATTTTCTTCACCTTTTTTTAAATGCTGCCTGGTCAATTTTCTTTTTTGGACTAAGAAATATTCTTTTGGGTTTTTTGGAAATAATTGTTCTTTGGTTGGTGATAGGTTATCTTTTAATTTCTTTTTTTAAAATTAAAAAAATTGCCGCCTTTCTATGGTTGCCTTACTTTCTATGGGTAAGTTTTGCAATGATTTTAAATTTTGCTATTTTAAAATTAAATTAAAAAGGAGGTGATGAAAATGATTCAAAAAGGCCAGGTTTATAAATGTAATATTTGCGGCAATATTGTTGAGGTTTTATATGCCGGCGGAGGGCAATTAGTCTGTTGTGGTCAACCAATGCAACTTTTGGAAGAAAAAACCCAAGATGAAGGAAAAGAAAAACATGTGCCGGTGATTGAAGAACAGTCACAGGGAATAAAAGTAAAAGTTGGTTCGATTCCCCATCCAATGGAGGAAGCCCATTATATTCAATGGATTGAAGTAATTACTCAGAATGGAAGTTTCATAAAATATCTAAAGCCTGGGCAAGCGCCTGAAGCAGAATTTCCTGTTTTTAAACAAGAAATTTTGGCAGTAAGAGAATATTGTAATCTCCATGGTTTATGGAGAGGGTAAATGGATATTTTTGGGGCGATTCAAAAGGTTAGGATTTGGTAATTACTGTTGATTATATGACGTTGGCGGTGATCTTTTTAGGCTTGTTTAATTGGGGTATTTGATCAAGAGAAATTAAAAGAGGTCTTGAAAGCCCCTTTTGGTTGTCCTGTCTAAGCAAAAGAAGAAAAATTGAGAAAAAAACTTAAAAGAAAATTACTTGTTGGGAGAAATTTACAAAATGCCTTTGGTTAGCAAATTTTTAAACAAAAAAGAGGCAAAGAATAACAAATAGCAATCTGCTTAAGAATTCATGGTTTGTCTTTTCGAGGTAGATCCAATTTTTTTTAGATATGGTGATTATATTCTTCATGCAAAAGAAAGAATTATTAACCCGGCGACTCCTCCTGGAGAAAAAATATTAGAAGAGGCTTCCAATAATCCATTTTTTCAAAAATACAATCGCCTTTTGACTATTTTTGGTTCTTTAATTACTCTTTTGGAATATGAAGAAATTCTCGGTCCTAAACCATTCAAAATAAAGGATCAACAAAGGGTTATTTTAAGGTCTTTAGCAATGATTGCCGAAGAAGAAATAAAACGTCCTTATTCTAAGGATGAATTAGCTGCTTATTCTGATTATAAAACTTTTTTAGAGAATTTTTTTGGCAAACTTCGTTCTTTAGACGATAAAATTGAATCTGGTGAATTTAATTCTGATTTTTTAAGTGCTTTAATTGTTGCTTTTAGCGGAGAGGTTAGGAAAAGTTTTGGGGGACTTGAAGTTTCTTATATTGATTCCTGGAGAATTAAAGACGAGATTAATAAATGGTTCTATAATTCAATGGTGAAAGGAATTGCTGATTATAAGAAAGTGGTTGAAGCAGTAAAAGAAAAGGTAAGAGGTTTTTTGTTTTTTTATTGATTTGCTAAAATCATTTTTTTAAAATAAAAATGAAGATTGATATTTATCGCCTTTATGGTCTCTAAAATGTTTATCGAACAAGGAGCCAGGAGGGAAAATAACACTTTGGTAAGAGAAATTGGGGGATATTTTATCAGGGATAATGAAGGGAAATGGAGGAAGAAATATGAGGTTCCAACTTCTGGCCAAAAAGGCCTAAAGGTAGAGATTTTTGTTTCTGATTTAGGGGAATATAGATTTCCAATTTCTCAATTAGAAGATGAGAAAAGAAGAGAAATTGAAGAAATTCTCCAGAAAAGGCAAGTTGTTTATCGTCCGCGTATTTCGGAGGCAGCTCATCGTTTAGTAGTTGAAATTTTAGGGGAAAATTGGCGGAATTTAGTAGCAAATTTTTATCCCCTTCAGGTAGGTGGGAATTTTAATTTAGTTTGTTTTTCGGAGGTATCACTTGGGGGATTAAGAATTGATCTTCTTGGAGTTGGTCCTGATGGTCGTTTTTTAATTTTAGAGATAGGAAAAAAAGGTAAAGAATTTCAACTTGAAAGATACAGAAATCTTTTAGAAAAAGAATTAGGAATTCCCGAGGATTTAATCATGGGGTTTAAAGTGTATTATAGGTCATTTCGTAAAAATTTAAGTCTTTCGATAAAAAAAGTTTATGGTTAAGAATAAAAAAATAAAAACCTTGATTATTTGTAAATCCATTCATCATCAAAATACTAAAAAAATTGCCGAAGTTTTGGCACGAGAATTTAAGGCAGATTTAATTACCCCAGAAGAGGCATTTAAATACAATTTCGATAATTATAATTTAATTGGTTTTGGTTCGGGGATTTATTTTTGGAGACATCACCCCGCTTTATTTCGTTTAATTGATAGTTTACCCAAAAAGGAGAGGATTAAAGTTTTTATTTTTTCTACCTCAGGGATGAAATTTTTTAATGGGTTTTTATTTCATGCCTCCTTAAGGAAAAAATTTAAAGAAAAAGGATTTGAGGTTATAGGAGAGTTTAATTGTTTGGGTTTTGATACCTTTGGGATATTAGGTTTTTTTGGGGGGATAAATAAAGGTCGACCGGACGAAAGAGATTTTAAAAAAGCGCAAGAATTCGCTAAAAAAATGAAAAGCTTGATTCTTTGATTTCTGAAACTATTTTTTGCTTTTTTCTTTAGTGACAATAACTGGGGAAGAAAAGATATTATTGTTGGGGATTAAAATTTTTGTTCTGGGATCATTTTTATCTATTAGCACCGTATGGCGAAGATTAATTGATTTGACAATTCCTTCCGATCCGCCTATTTTTAAATAATCGCCTATATTAAAGGTCTTTGTTAAAATTATCAAAAAACCACTAACGAAATTGGCAATGATATCTTTTAGGGCCAGTCCAATAGCAAAACCACCCAGCCCCAAGCCCGCCAGAATTGCATTTACATTAATTCCTGCGCTTGAAAGCCCGATGATAGAACCAAATATTACTAAAATATAAAAAATTAAATCGGAAAAAAAGGTAAAAATTTCTTTATGAATAAATTCCGCCTTAATTTTTTTTCTAATTATTTTTCTTAAAATTATCCCAAGAATATAGAAAATTAAAAAAACTGAAATAAAAAGGAGAAATTTTAGAAGGAATTTTGGGAGTTTCTCTAAAATATAAATTGACTCGGCCATCTGTTAAAATTTTAACACAAATATAAAAAACAATATCTTTTTTTGCGATGCTTTAAAATGAAAAATATAGATTTAGTTTAACTTCCTTGCTTTATTCACTGGTTACGCCGTCAAATTCTGGGGCATCGGCTTCTGCCTCGGCTTTAGTTGTCCTTACGACATCATGTCGATGATGGGGGGGAGCGTAAATGGTGTAAAGTTTTAATTTTCCGCTACCGGTGTTAATTACATTATGTTGAGCACCGGCAGGAACAACAATGGTATCGCCATCTTTTACCAAATATTCATTGCCGTCAATAATTACCTTACCTTCTCCTTCTTCAAATCGGAAAAATTGATCATTTTCTTGATGAATTTCTATCCCAATTTCTTCTCCTGGTTGCAAAGACATTAAAACTAACTGAAGATGTTTTCCGGTATATAAAACTCGGCGGTAGTCATTGTTTTCTTTTGTTGCTTGTTCAATATTGGTATGGTATCCTTTCATCATCTTCTCCTTTTTAGATATTAAAAGAATATCAAAAACTTATTTTATTTGTCAAGATTCTTTTGCAGGTTACATCCATCTGGGGCTATAGGGAACTTTTCATAGAAAAATTTCCCAGAAAGCCTTAAATATTTCTTGATCTATTTTAAAAAATATGCGATTGCATATCTTTTTGTTAAAGACCTATATTTTTTAAAACCACTAGATTTTACCGGGAGTTTAAAAGGGGAAGATCTTGTCAAACTCTATTAGCAATACGGCGATATCTTTCAGTGCAAATAAGATAAAATACTTTCGCTGGGTTTTAAGGTTTAGCCCTATATCGGGGGTGTCTATCTATCACACCCCACGGGTGTGAGGGTAACGGGTGTGAGGGTAACGTTGTATCTTTTTTGGAAACCCGAGAAATTAATTTTAATGATAAAATAAAAAAGATGGCAAGAGATTTTTTAAGAGAAAGTAAAAAATTGGGTTTATCTTTGGTGGTTAAAAGACTTCCCTCTTCAACTAGAACTGCCCTGGAGGCTTCCTTGGCTGTCGGTTGTCAGATTGATCAGATTGCCAAATCAATTATTTTCGAGACCTTAGAGAAAGAACCAGTTTTGGTAGTTACAAGCGGGAAAAATAGAGTGAACGAAGAGAAATTGGCTAAAATTTTAGGCAAGGAAGTTAAAAAAGCGGATCCCGATTTTGTTAAAGAAAATACGGGCTTTGCTATTGGTGGTGTTCCTCCCTTTGGTCATAAGAAAAAAATAAAAACTTTTATAGACAAAGACCTTTTTAATTTTTCCGAGATTTGGGCGGCGGCCGGGGATTCTTTTTCTGTTTTTAAGACTACCGGAGAAGAGTTAAGAAGAATAACTGGAGGAGAGGTAATTGAGGTTTCTTAATTTTTAATCTTGAAAAATAGAAAAAATTGTTGTAATTTTTCTATTATGGGTAAGGGTTCGCCAAAAAGAAGGAAATTTGAAATTCGGAAGGCGCAAAAAAGATCCCAAAAATTGGCAAAATTACGCCTTTTATATACTAAAGCAAATTCTCCAAAGGAGAAAGAAAAAATTTTGGAGAAGGTTTTTAAAATTTCTCCTTGGTTGACCAAGGAGGAATTTTTAAAGCCAATTAAGAATTCTTTAGATTAAGTTTTTAATATCATTTTATATGATTGTTCTAAACGATCTTTCGAAAAGATTTGACCATCGTTTTGTGGTTGATGGTTTAAATTTAAAAATTAAACCAGGAGAAATTGTTGGGCTTTTAGGGCCTAATGGCGCCGGGAAAACTACCACTTTAAGAATGTTGGCAGGGGTTTTACCTCCAAGTAGGGGTTCGGTTTTAATCAATAACCAAAATTTAAAGGAATTTGGCAAAGATATTAAAAAAATCATTGGGTTTCTTCCGGAGAATAATCCTCTTTATGATGATTTGACGGTAGAAGAATATTTGAATTTTTGGGCCGAGATTAAAGGTTTGGTTTCTTCTCAAAAAGAGGAGGCGCTCGATTTTGTGATTAAAAATTGCGGAATTAGCGAAGTTTTTTATCGATTAATTGGTGAGTTATCAAAGGGATATCGGCAAAGAGTAGGATTGGCTCAGGCAATTTTGGCTCGCCCGGAAATTTTAATTCTTGATGAGCCAACAGAAGGACTTGACCCAAACCAAAGACAGGAGATTGCAAAATTAATTCGTAATTTGGGGAATAAACGGACAGTTATTATTTCTTCTCATGTTTTGGGAGAAATCTCTAGAATTTCTACCCGGTTGGTAATTATTCATCAAGGAAAGATTGTTGCCGATGAGACTCCAGAAGACTTAAAAAAATTAGGCGGGAAAACGGTATTAATAGAAGTAGAAGTTGAGGGGAAAGGAGTGAAAAAAGTTTTAGAAAATATTCCTGGGGTCTTAAAAGTTGAACAAGAAGAAGAAAATCATTTTATTCTTGAAACAGAAAGAGGAAAGGATATTCGAGAGGACGTTTTTAAGACCGCTGTTTCAAAACATTGGATTTTAAAGAACTTAACCTTAAAAGAAAAAGACATTGAGGAAGTTTTTAGAATATTAACAGAAGGTTGATAAAAAATAATGAACAAGAGAACAATTTTTGTAATTGCCAAGAAAGAATTTTTTTCCTTCCTTTCAAGTTCTTTGGCTTATGTGATAATTGTCCCATTTCTCATTCTCCCAATCTTTTTATATCTTAGAAATGCATTAGCAGTTGGAGAGGCAAATTTACGTTCTTATTTTGAAATTCTTTTTTGGTTTTTATTAATTATCGGTCCGGCTTTATCAATGAAACTTATTTCAGATGAAGAAAGAATGGGGACTTTAGAACTTCTTTTTTCTCACCCAATAAGCGAGATAGAAATCATTTTTGGGAAATTTTTAGGAGCTTTATGTTTTTATCTTTGTTTTTTGGTTGCCACTTTAAGTTTGCCAATTACTCTTCTTGTTTTTTCTCGGGCCGATATTGGGCAAATTTTTAGTCAATATCTTGGTGGTTTTTTAGTTGGGGCAGTGTTTATTGCTATTGGGATTTTTGCTTCTTCTTTAGTAAGAAACGCTATTAGCGCATTTTTGATGGCAGCAGCCATAAGTTTTGTTGTTTTTATAATTGGCTTTGATTATGTTGTTCTTTTTCTGCCTTTTCCTTTTAATAGGGTGGCTTCTGAGATCTCTATTTTTTCTCATACTCAGAACTTAGCCCGCGGATTGATTGACTTTCGAGATCTTTTTTATTTTTTAACCTTAGGAGGATTATTTTTGCTTATTGCGACAATTAGTTTAAGGAATAAAAAAACAATTGAGGATACAAAAGAAAAAGCAAAAATGAATTTGGCGGTGGGGATTTTAATCGGAATTGGGATTCTTGCCAATATTTTATTTTCTGCTTATCCTTTAAGAATTGATTTAACTTCAGGCAAAGTTTTTACTCTTTCTTCCGGGACAAAACAGACCCTAAAAACTTTACCTGATATTGTCAATATTACCTTTTATACCTCTTCAACCCTTCCTTCTCAAATGCAGATTGTGGCTCGTTCTGTTTCTGACCTGTTAAAAGATTATCAAAGATTTTCTAAGAATATCCGTTTTAAGGAGGTTCATCCTGATGTAGATAGCAAGGCTTTAGAGGAAGCAAGAAGTGTCGGCATTGAGGAAATAACTTTTAATACCATTTCTTCCGGTAGGTTTGAGGCTCAGACGGGATATTTAGGAATGACATTAAGATATGGGGAAAAACAGGAGATAATTCCTTTTATCTCCGAACTTTCAGATTTGGAATATCAAATAACAAGAAGAATTAGAAAATTGACTAAAGAGAAAGAAAATATTGTTGGATTGTTTGAAAATGGGTTTTCTTTCCAGGATAAAATTTTAACAGAACTTTTAGAGACTGAATACAAAATTGAAAAAATTGGTGAAGGGGAAAAAGAGAAAACAAAAGATATTTCTGTCTTAATTGTTTTGGATGATGGTAGTCAGGAAAGTACTGCTTCTTCTCTAATTAAAGATTATCTTTCTTCTGGGGGAAGAGTTTTTTATTTAGGTGGAGGGGTAAATGTTAATCAGCAAAGTTTAAATGCTTATAAATCGAATTCTAAAATTAGTGATTTTTTGAGGGAATTTGGGGTGGTGATTAACAATGATTTAGTCTACGATCTCCAATTAAATGAAGTAGTTAGTCTTTTTGATGGAAAAATGCGTTATCTTCTTCCATATCCATTTTGGATAAGAACCCTTCCTCAAGAGAATAAATTTTCCCCTTTGGTTTCGGTTAAAAGCGTTACTTTGGGTTGGCCAAGTTCTTTAAAGATTGATAAAAAAGAGGGTTATAATTACCGGATTCTTCTTGAGACTTCACCAGAATCAGGGAAGACCGAAGATTTTTCGCTTATTTTACCAACATCAATTAAAAGACTGACCTCTTCCCAAAAAGAGAAAATTCCTTTGGCGGTTTTAATTGAAAAAGACAATTTGGCAGTGGTTGCAGTGGGAACCAGCACTTTAGCGGAAGATCAGTTTATTGGTAATAATCAAGATAATTTCTCTTTCGTTTCCAATATAGTTGATTATCTTGCCTCTGACAAAGAGGTTGCTTCAATTCCTAGCAAATCGTTAGGAAGAGTTATCTTTGAATTTAGTTCTCCCTCTCAAGTTTTGATTGTCCAATGGGGGAATTTATTAATTCCTCCATTTTTAGTAGGTATTTTTGCTTTTTGGTATCTAAGGAGAAGAAAGATTTTAACTTTAAGAAAATTGGAGTGATAGTTTATGAGCAATAAGACTTTAAGAAATCTTTTAATTATTTTCTTATTCCTTCTGATAATTTTTCTTGTTAAAAATTATTTTTCTCTTATTTTTCCTAACTCCTCTTTATATCAAAAAAATTTGGCAAAATTTAAAAAAGAAGAAATTTTCCAGATTGAAATTTCTAAAAAGAATGAGAAGAAATTGACTTTAAGCAAAAGAGATAATAATTATTGGCAGGTTGATGGGAAAAGGGCTAATCAAAATTTAGTTGATGAATTTTTAAACGCCGTTTTTGCTAAAGATAATCCGGAAATTATCGCCCAAACAGAGAAAAAACATCAAGAACTTGAGGTTAATGAAGATTTAGGCTATAAAGTGGTTTTAAATCAAAATCTTTCTTTTTTCTTGGGTAAATTTTCTTATCCTGGCGTTTGTTTAAGGTTTGAAGGCCAAAATGAAGTGTTCTTTGTTAAAGGATTTTCTTCTTATTTGGTTTCCTTAGATCTTAATGATTGGGTAGATAAAACTATATTTTCTCAAGATAAAGAAAAAATAAAATCAATAGAAATAAAGAAAGCAAAAAAGGAAATGAAGCTTGTTAAAAAAGATAAAGATTGGGTTTTGCAGGGAGGGAAAGAAGAAAAGATAGAAAAAGAAAAAATTGATTCAATTCTTGGGGAGATTTCCTCTTTGGCGGCAGTAAGAATTTTTGAGGAAAGCGATTTAAAGGTTTATTTGGGCAAGCCAGAAATCGAAATTTATATTGGATATGAAGGAGGGGAGGAGAAGTTAAAAATTTTTGAGGGCGAAGACGATTATTTAGTTGAAAGAGGAAGCGATAAAGAAAAATTTATCCTCCGCAAATATAGTATTAGTACTCTAATTAAATTTTTTGAAAAAGGAAATTAAGGATTAGAAATTTTTGATTTCTTTTAATATTTTTTTCAATTTCATTTTTATTCCTGGGCTGGTGTATCTATTCTACTTCCGGTGTGGAAATATGCTTTCAATGGAGTCCATTATATTATAAAATATGGAATACGAAATCATACACTCCCAAAAAATGGTATGAATTAGCAAAAGATTTGTATGAACTAATTGCGACAGACATCAACGAGGCGTCTACGGATATCTTGCCGAAAATTTACCCAAAACTGGTTGTGATGTATGAATTCTTTCGTTTAATCCGAGAGCAAGATTTCCATTCTAAATGCCCCCCAGATATAGGAGAATTCCAAAAAGAAATTTACAAAATGGAAGAGAACCTGGCTGACGCTTAAAACAAATTAAAAGGCAGTTAGATCCAAAAAACAGAAAAACATCTTATTATTTGGATTTAATGAAAAGATTTAATGAAAAAATCGTTTAGTTTGCGATATTTTAATCGCGAATAATTTTCTATTTATAGAGGATGGGGAGGGGGGTGTTTTCAGTGGTAAAGGACAGTTTTTTCCTTTTTGGCAACCAAACCCATACTTACATATTAGAAGACTGATGATGATAGAAAAGAGTAGAGAGTTTTTGTTGAGCATTTTTCTGAAGAGATAAAAATGTCTAGCCAAAAATTACCCTTCCGGTTATATTTCTGGAAGGTGCAAAGCTTTTGGTCGGGGTGCCGGGAATTGAACCCGGGCCAGACGCACCCCATGCGCCTATTCTACCGTTAAACTACACCCCGAAATAACCAGTTGTATTTTAGCAAAATTTGTGCTAAAACTAAAGTTGATATGGCAAACAATCAAAAACTTGAGGCAATTAAACTTGCTATAGAACAGATTGAGAAACAGTATGGCAAGGGTTCGATTATGAGGCTTGGTGATCAACCTCAAGGACAGATAACCACCGAAGTTATTCCTACTGGTTCAATTGCTTTGGATTTGGCTTTAGGAGTAGGAGGAGTTCCCCGGGGGAGAATTACAGAAATTTATGGACCAGAAGCCTCGGGAAAGACTACTCTTTGTCTTCATATTATTGCCGAAGCCCAGAAGATGGGAGGAACAGCCGCTTTTATTGACGCCGAACATGCTTTAGATCCTCTTAGGGCGGAGTCAATTGGAGTAAAACTTTCCGATTTGCTTATTTCTCAACCTGACACTGGCGAGCAGGCTTTGGAGATTGTGGAGACTTTAGTTCGTTCAGGTGCAGTTGATGTGGTGGTTATTGATTCGGTGGCAGCCTTGGTCCCTCGGGCAGAACTTGAGGGAGAAATGGGAGACGCTATGGTAGGAATTCAAGCAAGACTGATGTCTCAGGCTCTAAGAAAACTTACCGGGGCAATTTCTAAATCAAAGACAGCGGTTATTTTTACTAACCAGTTAAGACAAAAAATTGGGGTAATGTTTGGTAATCCTGAGGTTACTCCTGGAGGACTGGCTTTAAAATTTTATTCCTCAGTTAGAATTGATACTCGGAAAATTGATACCATAAAAGATCAACAAGGGATAGTTATTGGTTCAAGACATCGAGCTAGAGTGGTTAAAAATAAAGTTGCTCCTCCTTTTAGAACCGCCGAATTCGATATTATGAATATTGGGGGAATTTCAAAATCGGGAGGAATTTTGGATGTGGGAATGGAGATGGGAATAATTTCTAAATCAGGAAGTTTTATAAAATATAATCAAACTCTTTTAGGTCAAGGCAGAGAAGCAGCAAAACTTTATCTTGAGGAAAATCCAAAGGTTGCCGAAGAAATAACTAAAAAAATTTGGGAACAGGTAAAATCTGGTAAAAAATTGGTTCCCACCGAAATCGGCGAGGAAGTTTTAGAAGAATAGCGTGCCCCAAATAACTGATATTAAACGTCAGAAGAAAAACCCCAAACGTTTCAGTGTCTATATTGATGGTAAATTTTCTTTTGGACTTGATGCCGATAATTTGGTCAAATCTGGGCTTGAAGTTAGTCAAGAAATTTCTCAGGAAGAAATAGAGAAAATGGTTAAGGAAAACGAATTTTTTAAAATTTATGAACAGGTTTTGAAATTTTTTTCTTATCGCCCTCGTTCCGAAAAAGAACTTCGCGATTGGTTTAAAAAAAAAGAAGTGGGCGAAGAAGTACAAAAATTAATATGCCAGAAATTAAAACAAGTTGGCCTCCTTAATGATGAAGAATTTGCCAAATGGTGGATCGAACAGCGGACAGCTTTCAGGCCTTCGGGTTTAAGATTGCTTGCTTTGGAACTTCGGCAAAAAGGAATTTCAAAAGATTTAATTTCGAAATTGCTAAATTGTTATATACCTAAGGATGCAGAGTACGAGTTAGTCAAGAAGGCGGTTGAAAAAAAATTAAAATCATTAAGACATCTTTCTGATTTAGAACTTAGAAAGAAACTAGGGGCTTTTTTATCTCGTCGTGGTTTTTCCTTTGCGGTAATCAAAAAGATTATAGGTGAAATTAAATCTTTTTCTTTATAGAAGGGGTTTAAGACTTAATATCAATTTTCCTGTCGTAAATTTTTTCTCATAAATTTTTGATGGTTCCAGCTTTTCTCTATTGCATATTTTGGAACGATCGCTCCAAAATATGCAATATGGTAAAGCGAGAAATAGATCTTTTGGTGAAATAAAATGGATATTTCAGAAATTAAATTTTCTTAATTCTTACTGCCGTAGCCTTGAAATTTGGGGTAAAAGTTTCTTCGTCAAATTCCAAAGGAAAAAGAGTGTTGATTAGAAATTTTTTTGAATGGAAAGAAGCGGCAACTGTTCCTTTGGGGATTGACGGATCAATTTTGACTGCTCCTGAAAGGCTGGAAACTATACTTTCAACTTCAATTCTTTCTCCGTTTTTAATTTTGAGTTTTAAGGCATCGTCTGGGCAAAGATAAAAAACTTCTGATTTTTCTGTTTCTTTGGAGGTTAGGAAAGAGTCAGGTTGGCGAAAGGTAGTTAAAATAAATGGGTATTTTTCACTGCGGGGATCGTCGTATCCCTCCCAATCTTCGGGGAAAAACCTTCGGAATTTTTCCGTTTTTTGGGGCCAGCCATCCTTTCCTCCATAGATTTCCCTTGGGGAAAGACAGTGATAATCTGAGATATTGTTGACAATCTCTTTAAAAATTTCCTCTTCGTTTTGATAGTTAAAATCTTCTTCTTTTCCCCAGAATTTTGCCAGATTTTGATAGATTTGCCACTCTGGTTTTGATTCTTTATACGGCGGAAGAACCCGACGGACTAACCTAACACGCCTTTCACCATTGGTAATAGTGCCAGTTCTTTCAATTAGAATGGGCGAAGGTAAGATTACTTTGGCGTATTCGCAAGTTTTATTAAAATAGGGATTAATAAGAACTAAAAACATTTTTTCCAAATTTCCCCAAAGTCTTTTAAGATCAGGTAAAGACTGAGCAGGATTAAAGTTAGAAATAAAAGCAGCCTTAACCGGAGAAAGATAGAAAGATTCAATCATATTTTTGCCTTTTTCAAAGGGGCCTCCAGGTTTTGGTAAAGGGTTTAAGTTCATATCGCCTGCCCCTTGAACATTTATTTCTCCTCTTAAGGTTAAAAGAAGGGCATTTTTTAGAATTACTAAATTTAAGAGAGTATGGACGTTTTCGATTCCGTTTATGTGTTGGGTTAAGCCCATTCCATGAAAGACTCCCAAAGAAGAAGAAAGAGAAATAGACTCTCCTATTTTTAGAAAATCTTCCTTTTTGATTTTACAGATTCCGGCAACAAATTCTGGGGTAAATCTTGCTGTTTTTGTTTTTAACTTTTCAAACCCTTCAAGATTTTTTATTTTTTGGGGGATACTTTTCTTAAGAAGGTAATTTATGATTCCATTTAAAAATACCAATTCTGATCCTTGTTCAATGACGCTTACCAAATCGTCTCTTTTAAGTGTTTTTGCCGTTAAAGAAATCATTGAACCGACTAAAATAATTTTTAGATTTCTTTTTTGTTTTTCCGCAAGAACTTTGTGCCAAAAAACAGGGTAGTTACTCGCCGGATTTGAACCAATAATAAACAAAGTATCGATTTTGAAAAGATTTTCTATTAAACTTAGATTTGGAGTTCCAAAACAATCATTCATTGCCTGAATGGTGGGTTGATGACAAAGTCGAGCGCAGCAGGCATCAATATTATTAGTTGAGAAGACTTTTCTGGCGAATTTTTGAATTACGAAGTTGTCTTCATTGGTGATTCTACCTGAGCCAGAAAAGAAAACTTCCTGGGGAGCAAGGTCTTTGGTGTTTTCAAAAATGAATTTTAAGGCTTCTTTCCAGGAGACCTCTTTAAGTTTTCCGTTAATTTTAATTTGGGGTTTGCCAAGACGATTTTTATTAAAGATTTCTCCAATGGTTAAGCCTTTAAGACAAGGTTTTCCTAAAGAAATTGGATCCGTTTGGTCACCAAGGGTTTTTAAGGTATCACCATCAGCAATATATTTAAGCCGACAACCAACTCCGCAATAAATGCAAGAAGAACAAATTTCCATTTAATTTATAATATCATATTGACGAAGATTTATTAAGAGAGTATAATAAATCACTAAGACGAAAGGAAATCTGGAATGATGAAAGAGGCAGCGGATTTTAAACTTTTTAGAATTTTTCCTTACCTAAACGCGTAAAGGCGTTTCCTTCATCTTTCCTTTCTTTCGTCTAAATTTACTATGGCTATTTTTAGTGGGAAATCAAAGAAAAATATTTCTGAGATTGAAATTGCTTCCTATTTAGTAAAAAAGGAAGAAGAGTTGCAACGAAGAGAAGAAGAATTGGAGAGAGAAAAAGAAAAAATTGCCGGACTTTCTAGGGAGGAAGCCAGAAAGTTAATTCTTAAAGAGACGGAAAAGAAATTAACGGCAGAAATTTCCCGGAAAATTAGAGAGGCAGAGGAAGAAATAAAAGCCACTGCTTCTGAGAAAGCAAAAGAAATTTTAGTTGAGGCGATGCATCATGGAGTGACCGATTGGGTTTCCGAATACACAGTTTCGGTTATTCGTCTTCCTGACGAAGAAATAAAAGGAAGGATAATTGGTCGTGAGGGGAGAAACATTCGGACTATTGAACAAAGTACTGGCGTGGAACTTGAACTTGATGAGACGTTAGATCTTCGGATTTCTTCGTTTGATCCAATAAGAAGAGAAATTGCCCGTTTATCCTTGGAAAAACTTATTCGCGATGGTCGAATTCAGCCTGGGAGAATTGAAGAGGTAGTTGCCCAAACTAAAAGGCAAATGGAGGAAATTCTTTTTGAGGAGGGGAAAAGAATTTGCCATGAAGTTGGAGTTTATAACCTTCATCCAGATTTAGTTAAAATGATTGGAAGATATAAATATCGTTTTTCTTATGGACAGAATCTTGCTCAGCATACCATTGAAGAAACAAAAATTGGAGTTTCTCTGGCTTACGAACTTAAGGCTGATGTTAACGTGGTTCGTTTAGGTTGTCTTTTGCATGATATTGGGAAGGTGGTTACTGATGAAGAAGGAACTCATGTTGAATTGGGTGTTGATCTTTTGAAAAGATATTCAATTCCTCAAAAAGTTATTGACTGCGTTGCGGAACATCATGAAGATAAGCCTTTTTCTTCAGTAGAATCGACTTTGGTTTGGATTGCTGATGCCGCTTCCGGTAGTCGTCCTGGAGCCAGATTTGAGTCCCATGAAGAATATCTCAAACGAATGACCCATATTGAGGAAGTTGCCAGAGCCTTTCCAGGAGTAGCCGAGGCTTTTGCTTATCAGGCAGGAAGGGAGGTTAGAGTTATAGTTAATCCCGAGGAGATCTCAGATAGCGAATTGCCATTTCTAACTAAAAAAATCGCCGAAAAACTTGAGGAAGATGTTGGATTTGTTGGTCAAATAAAAGTAGTGGCAATTAGAGAAACAAGAGCCCTTGAAATAGTTAAGCAAAAGAATTAATCTTGACAAATTTGATTTTTATATTTTATTATTTTAACTAAGAATGATGAGGAAAAGTGATTTAGTAGAAGTTATTGCCAGAAAGGCTCATTTGACGAAGAAGGCGGCAACTGAGGCATTAGAGACTTTTATCTCAGAAGTTGAGAAAGCCTTAGTGAAAGGAGAAAAAGTAGTTTTGTCAGGTTTTGGAACCTTTAAGGTGGTGAATGTTAAAGAGAAATCTGTAATTGTTCCTAAAACGGGGGAGAGAAAGACTATAAAACCTCATCGTGCTCCTCGTTTTTCTGCCGGTCGCTCCCTTCGCAAACTTATTAAAGGGTGATATAATTTTTTAAAGGGTGATATAATTTTTTTGATGTCTATAATTTCTGTTTCTTCCTTAGAAGAAATATTATCAAGTTCAGGAAAAGAGTTTTTGGGTCAATAAAATTTTTATTTAAAAGAAAATATAAAGAAGTTCGGGCAGTTGACGGGATTTCTTTTGAGATTGAAGAAGGGGAATTGGTCGGATTTATTGGTCCAAATGGAGCAGGGAAAATTGCAACTCTGAAATGTCTTTCTGGCCTTCTTTATCCAACTTTTGAAGAAATTTCGGTTTTAGGTTTTACTCCCTGGGAGAGGAAAACAGAATTCCAGAAACAGATTGCTTTATTAATGGGACAAAAGAATCAACTTTGGTGGGATTTGCTACCGATGGAAACCTTTTCCCTCAATAAAGAAATTTACGAAATTCCTAAATAATCAGTTTAAGAAAATTCTTGACGAGTTAGTGAAATTGCTTGAGGTTGAAGATACCTAAAAGTTCAAGTTCGTAAACTTTTTTTATGTCAACGGATGAAATGTGAACTTATTGCTGCTCTTTTACATTCTCCACGGGTTTTATTTTTAAATGAACCAACCATTGGTTTGGATGTGGTGATACAGAAGAAAATGCGCGATTTTATTAAAGAATACAACCGGCACTACAAAGCGACAATTTTACTTACCTTTCATTATATGAGTGATGCTAAGGAGTTATGCCGTCGGGTTTTAATTATTGATAAAGGGAAAATTGTTTTTGATGGCTAACTTTCAGAAATTACCCAAAAATATGCTGATCATAAATTAATTTTTTTGATTTTATCTTA
>Ga0209102_1000910_pt1 | contig 17406 bp, 19 predicted proteins | sample ConPoolayeHmetaG_FD_185483 | JGI IMG/M metagenome (GOLD analysis project Ga0209102, IMG submission 185483) | Hot spring microbial mat communities from California, USA to study Microbial Dark Matter (Phase II) - Cone Pool mat layer H metaG... ...
CAGCAAAAAGATAAAGACCTAAAAGTAAATCTAAACCCAAAAACAAAAACCCAAATAAAAACAAACCAAAGGTCACAGTTTACGCGGCCGCTTAAATTTGTGTCCAAAAGAATCATCCTCTAAACTCTAAATAAAATTAGTAAAAAAATTAGAAAGCTTTAAAATAATCCTAAATAATAATAATCCTAAATAAGATTGAAAAACACTTTAATCTTTTCTTCCCCTTCGATTTTTTCTGCCAAGATATAAGTCACGCCAAAACCAACTCGATAAATTTGACGTAAAAATTCTATTTCATTAAAACAAGGATAAGGATAAACAAAAACTGATTCTTGAAGCCTAAAAAAACCAAGATTCTTAAGATGATTGCGAAAAATATCTCGATAAAACTTCTTTTTTTCCGGAATATCAAAAATAACCACTCGCCATTTCTTATCCCATCTTTTTGGCCTTTTAATTTCCATCTTCTCAAGTTTAAAACTTAAAGCCTTAATCATCCCCCCTTGAGTAATTCGTACCACCGGTAAACCCTCAACCTCAACAACTTCTACCAATTTTTGCTTATACAATCTTTTCAAAACTTGGCTAAATCTCTTTCTTTCATATCCTCTCCCCTCCCAAATAAAAGGCTTAAGAGCAATCGGTAAGCCAGGCATAACTAAACAAGCAGAAACCAAAACCCCTGCTGCTAAAATTGCTAAAACTTCTTCTACGTAAGGATATCTTTTTACTTTTTCCTTTAATTCATCTAAAATTCGTTTCTTTTCCGGTTCAAAAATTTTCTGGGCGAGCGCCCAATCTATCGAAAAAGATTTAATCTTTTCCTCCTTTTTCTCCATCTCCTAATCCTCTTTTGGATATTTATAAAACTTACAATTAAAAATAATTTTACTCCAAATTTAACCTTTTTTAAAACTATTTAATCCTCATTAATTTTTTAGAATTTCAAATCTTCCAAAATCTTTAAATCATTTTCTACTCCCGGTCACAAATTTAAGCGGCCGCGTAAACTGTGACCTAAAATTATGATAAAATAAAAATGAAGAAATAAACTTAAAATTTAAATGAAAGAGGCTCTTTTTTATCAAAAAGAAAAAAACAAAAAAATCCGTTGTTTCCTCTGTTCCCATCGTTGCTTAATTTCTGAAGGTAAAAGAGGAATTTGTTCTGTCCGCGAAAACCGAAATGGTATCCTCTATTCCCTCGTCTATGGAAAAACTATCGCCCAAAATGTTGACCCAATTGAAAAAAAACCTCTATTTCATTTCTTGCCGGGAACTTTAAGTTTTTCTATTGCCACCGCAGGATGCAATTTTCGCTGTGAATTTTGCCAAAACTGGCAAATATCTCAAATTACCAAAGGAAAAGAAGGGAAAATAATTGGCGAAGAAGCATCACCAAAGCAAATAGTTCAAAAAGCACTTGAAACTGGCTGTTCTTCAATTGCCTACACTTATACTGAACCAACTATTTTTTTTGAGTATGCCTACGATATTGCTAAGTTAGCAAAGGAAAAAAACCTCGCAAATATTTTTGTTACTAACGGCTATCAAACCAAAGAAACCGTCAAAGAAATGGCAAAATTTATTGACGCTGCCAACATCGACCTAAAAAGTTTCTCAGAAAATTTTTATCGAAAAATTTGTGGCGCCTCACTTGCTCCTGTTTTAGAATCAATAGAACTAATGTACAAACTTGGGATCTGGATTGAAATCACTACTCTTTTAATCCCAAACCAAAATGACTCGGAAAAAGAAATTACCCAAATTGCAAATTTTATTTCAAAAATATCAAAAAATATTCCTTGGCATATTTCCCGCTTTTATCCCGATTTTCAAATGACTGATTCTTTTCCAACTCCTCTTGAAACTTTGGAAAAAGCGTATCAAATTGGGAAAAAAGCCGGGCTAAATTATGTTTATCTTGGAAATGTTTTAACAGAAACGCGAGAAAATACCTATTGTCCAAAATGTCAAAATCTTGCCATTCGCCGAATTGGTTATAAAACAGAAATTTTGGGAATTGATAAAAAGGGAAGATGCCTAAAATGTAAGGAAAACTTAAATATAAAACTCTAATTTTATTTTATAAACGTTTCCCTTAGTTCATCAAAAGTTCCATCGGTTACCAAAGAAACAACCTTCTCGCCATGAAGATTAACCTTTGCCTCATGAGGAGTAATAACTTGGGCTAAAACTTTTCCGCTTCGATTACCATAACCTGGATGACGGCTCTTAAAAGAAAAAGTAAACTCAAAACAACCTTGACAATCAAGTTTTTCTGAGGAAAGAAATTTTAGATCAAAACCGTCAAATTTATAGGTTGGAGAATTCTCAACCGCCCTTTGGGCAATTTCCTTTGCTTTTTCTAAATCTGCTTGGGTAAAGATTCCCTCCGAAGACTCCTCCTGCTTTTGTTCCTGGGTTTTTAAAAACTTTCCCTCTTTAATTTTTTCTCCAACTTCCCCAAACCTACCAATATTTTTAAAAACTAAAAAGGCACCAAGAAAAACTAAAAACAAGATCCCAACTATTATTATTACTTTTTTACTCACTGTCTATATTATAGATCTTTTGTCAATTTCTGATCCTCTATAATTATGGTATAATTTAAACAATGCTTTTATTTGCCTGTTTTTCTCCTCATCCACCAATAATTCTGCCATCAGTTGGCTCTCTGGAAGACCGAGAAAAAGTTAAAAAGACTATTTCTTCTTTAGAAAAATTAGGCAAACAACTTGCTAAAGAAAAACCGGAAGCAATTGTTATCTCTTCCCCTCATCCCGATTGGGGCTTTAATGTACCTTTACATTTTTTAGCCAAGAATATTCACGGAATTGAAATTAAACCCTACTTAACTGATTTTGAATCACCAGAAGTTCATTTTAAGCGCGGTCGGAAACTGATTAAAAATCTTTCTTATATTAAACGCCTCGCCTGGATTGCCTCAGGCGACATGAGTCATCGTTTAAAAGAAGACGGGCCTTACGGCTTTCATCCCTCAGGCCCAAAATTTGACAAAGAATTTATTAATCTTTTAAAGAAAAAAGATATCCCGGCCATCCTCAATCTTGACCAAAGTCTTGTGGAAGAAGCGGGAGAATGCGGTCTACGCTCTTTTTGCATGCTTTTAGGAGCCCTGGAAGAAGAAAAAGCCAACTGGAAACCAAAAATTCTTTCTTACGAGGGCCCATTTGGAGTGGGTTATCTTGTTGCCAGACTACTCTAATGGACGCTTATCTTAATCTTGCAAAAAAGAGTGTCGAAAATTATGTTAAAAAAGGAAAGATTATTTCTCCGCCTCCAAATTTACCCAAAGAAATGTTAACTAAAAAGGCAGGAGTGTTTGTTTCCCTCCATAAAAAATCTGGCGAATTACGAGGTTGCATTGGTACTTTTCTTCCCACAAAACCAAATATTGCCCAAGAAATCATTGTCAACGCTATCTCAGCCGCCACTAACGATCCCCGCTTCCCACCGGTTTCCCAAGAAGAACTAAAAGAATTAACCTATTCGGTTGATATCCTCTCCGCTCCAAAAGATGTTTTAGATATCAAAGATTTAAATCCCAAAAAATACGGCTTAATAGTTTCAACTTCTGACGGAAGACGCGGTCTCCTTCTCCCAGATATTCCCGGAGTAAATACGCCGCAGGAACAATTCCAAATTTGTTGTTTTAAAGCAGGTATTTCTCCTGAAGAAATAAGCCCTCAGAAAATTCGCCTCCAAATCTTCACCGTCCAAAGACACAAATAATTACCAAAAAGACATGCGATCACATAGTCTTTTGGCAAGAATTTTAGTTTAATTTAAAAATTTACATAAAGGCATATTTTAAGATATAATACCCTCATCATGGCAATCCAAAAAATTTTAACCATCCCCAATCCCCTGCTTCGGCAAAAATCAAAGCCGGTAGTAAAAATTGATGAAAAAATTTACAAAATAATTCAGGATTTAAAAGACACTCTAAAATTCCAAGAAAATCCTCGCGGAGTGGGTCTTTCTGCCCCCCAAATTGGCAAATTATTCCAAATCTGCCTCGTCTTTTCTAAAAAAAGCAAAAAAATTCTAACCTTAATTAATCCTGAAATTATCTGGAAATCAAAAGAAATGACTAATCCAACTCCTAAAAACAAAAATCCCTACGAAGGCTGCCTCTCGGTTCCGGGGTACTGGGGAATTGTTAAAAGACATAAGGAAATAAAAGTTCGTTATTTAGACGAAAAAAACAAATTAGTAATTCGCAAATTTTCCGGCTTTACCGCTGTGGTTGCTCAACACGAAATAGACCATCTTGAGGGAATTTTGTTTATTGACAGAATTCTTGAACAAAAAGGAAAAATTTACCAACTTAAAAAGGATGAACAAGGTAAGGATTTCCTTATAGAAGTAAAGATTTGAAATGGCCCGAACCAATCCCCCCAAAAAAATTAAAATAGTGTTCTTTGGAACTCCCGAATTTGTTATTCCCATTCCCGAAATTTTGCTCAAGTCTGGTTTTCAGTTAGTGGCCTGTATCACCGCTCCGGACAAACCAGTCGGACGCAAACAAATTCTTTCTCCTTCACCAGTCAAAAAATGGGCAAAGGAAAGAAAAATTAAAGTTATTGATTCTCCTAAAATCGCTGAAATAGAAAAGGAGGTCAAAAATATTGGGGCGGAAGTTGGAATTCTGGCAGCCTACGGAAAAATTATTCCCAAAACCCTAATTGAAATTTTCCCAAAAGGAATTTTAGTCATCCACCCCTCCCTTCTCCCTAAATACCGCGGCTCCTCCCCGGTTCAAGCAGCAATTGCTTTAGGGGAAGAAGAAACCGGTGTTTCAGTTTTTAAAATGGACGAAGAAATTGATCACGGTCCTTTAATTTGGCAGACCAAAGAAAAAATTTCTCCTGAAGATACAGCACTATCTCTCTACCAAAGACTTTTTAAAATAGCCGCCAAAAACCTCCCAAAAATTCTTGAATATTACATTTTTGGGTGCGATCGTCCCAAAATATGCAATATTGGTGGAGGGAAATTTTATTCTCCGCCCAAGCCCCAAAACCACCAGAAAGCCAGCTATACTCCCCTCTTAAGAAAAAAAGACGGTTTTATACCAGGAGAAACGCTTGGATTTATCGCCCCAAAACCAGGTTTCACCTCCAAATGCAAGATAGGACCATACGATTTGGAACCTACGCCAGAAAATTTGGAAAGATTCATCCGGGCAATGACCCCCTGGCCAGGAACCTGGACCACTTTTCCTCTTCGCCCATCAGGCCAACTTAAAAGGTTAAAAATTTTAAAAGCACACCTTGAAAATAAAAAACTTGTCCCCAACCTTGTCCAAATTGAAAGCAAAAAACCAGTTTCTTTTAAGGAATTTAAAAAAGCCTATCTTGATGAAAAATTTAACCTTAATTTTTAAGCAGTTTTTGGGGCAGAAGACACGGAAATTTTTGCCGCCTCTTTCTTAACTTTCCTTAAACACTTAATGCAATACATCTTCCCCTGAAATTTTTGCAAATTAGGCTTGAAGATTTTTCGAGTTTTGGGCGCTTTTTTCTTCCACTGACCTCCTGCCACTCCCCGTCGGTGAGTCCTCGAAACGCCATACTGTCTACCTTTTCCACATAAAAAACATCTCGCCATTATGGTATACTAGTATAGCATAAAAATATAAAATATAAAATACACATGATTGAATCTCTATTAACCAGTCCTCTTTCTTTTTTAATTTGGATTATTGCTCTTTTAGTGGCAATAACTATTCACGAATTTTCTCATGCTTTAACTGCTGACTATCTTGGAGATCCGACTCCAAGAATTAATGGCAGATTAACCCTTAATCCCTTTTCCCACCTTGATCCTATAGGTACTATTTTTTTGTTTTTATTTCGTTTTGGCTGGGGAAAACCAGTTCCTATTGACCCCTTCAATCTCCAAAACCCCCGAAGAGATACCGCCTTAATCTCTCTTTCTGGCCCCCTCTCAAATCTAATTCTGGCAATTATTATTTCTCTTCTTATTAGAATTCTTGACAGTTTTCTTTTCTTAAAGCTTAATCTCCCGACTCAAATTTTAATTCTCATTCTTAAACCAATAGTCATTATGAATGTAATCCTTGGTATATTTAATCTTTTACCTCTTCATCCTTTAGATGGCGGGAAAATTCTAGTTGGATTCCTCCCAAGAGATAAAGCCGAAGAGGTGGATCAAATTCTTTCTCAATATGGTTTTTTTCTTCTTATTCTTTTAATTTTCCCATTTTTTGGGACTTCTTTTATATCTCTTATAATTTCTCCAATTATTAACTTTATCCTCTCTCTTCTTTTGCCCGGCTTAATATTGACATAGCCTCAAATATCAAAAGTCCATCTTGACTTAAAACCAGAATTTTGCTATTCTTTAAATTGTCCTGCCGAGGAGAGGTCTTGCTTTGAGGAACTTTTCCTCAGCACTCTTCCCGAACGGGTCGGTCCGGAGTTCTTAATCTCCGTGGAGATTAAGACAGGACTCCCACCTGGTTTTCTCGGGGAAAAATCCTCAAAGTATCCTACCTGGCAGGACTTAGTTAATAAACCTCAAAAATTGTTTCTTTCTTTTATTTTTGCTATAATTTTTCAAATCTTGCTCCTGTAGTTAAGTGGCATAACAGCAACTTGGTAAGTTGCAATCTCGGGTTCGATTCCCGACGGGAGCTCAAAAAAACACTTTCTATTCAATTTTCCAAACCCTCAATTATCTTCAGGTTTATGCTTTGATCATTTATCCTAAATTCAAAAACCAAAGAAATATCTTTATTATTTCTTATGTAAAGATTTTGCCGTGGGTCTTGAGATTTAATAGAAACTCCGAATTCCTTCGGAATTCCTGAGATTGGGAAAAAATCATGACCTACTGGAGCAAAAACCTCCAGACCGGCCTCATAGGCAGTCCAGTTAATCAATGAAGCCAAATGACAAACGCCATTTCCTCCAAGTCCAGCCAAAGATCTATATCCTTCTTCCATAAAAAACCGAGAATTCATTGTAATGACAGGGTGCAACCCTACCAAAGAGTTTCCATGAAAGGCAAAGACCTCCCCAGGCTGTAGTGTAAAAGAAACCTCAAACGGCTCTCTGATTTTATCCCAATCCAAAGGTCTTTCAACATCACCTTTTAAATAATGAAGAGAAAGCAATATATTGTCCGTAAAAACTTGATTGCCATACTCTCCGGGCAGACGATTAGTTAAATCAAGATCGTGTTCGGCTAAAATTTTTGGCTCCACCGACTCTATCCTTGGAGAAACAAAATCATCTCCCAAAGAAGAAATCGGGTTTAAAAAGGAAGAAATAAGAATGGTTAAAATTAAAATCTTTTCTCCCATAAAAAAACCTCTGCTTTCCAGAGGTAATAATTAATCCTATAAGATTATAACAGAAAAAAATTAAAATAGCAAAAAAATTAAGACAAAATTTTCGATAAACTCAAGAATTTGCCTTATTCAGGTTCTCCTTTTTTATTTTCTCCCCCTAATTCTCCTAATTTTTTTTCAATTTCTCCAAGCCAAGGGAAAAGGGACATTACTCTTTCGTCTTCCCTTCCCAGTTTAAGAATCAGTTTACGCTCTCCTCCATCCCCTTTTTTTACAATTCCTAATATTGTCACCAAAATTTTCGGATTTAGACTTTTATCTCCAGATCCAAATTTCGACGAATAACATTCAGGGCAGATGCTACTACTATCAGTTATTTTTATTTCGGCAGTACCAAAAGCAGGAATTTTTCCTAAAATTCTTTTTAAACCTTCTTTTAAATCAGTAAATATGGGAAAAAATATTATTGCCCTCCCAAATTTTGATTTATCTCCTCCCAAAAACAAAACCGGCTGTACTACGTGACCTTCACTGTTACCCGCATTTTCATCTCCACAGCAGGGGTAAAGAAGAATTTTTTTATTACTCCCAGGATTCTTTAAAGCACTCTCTAAATATTCCAAAAAAAGCCTTTCCTCTTCTGAAAAATCCCCCAAATTTTCCGGCGAATTTTCTTCTCTTTCTCCCACGATAAATTAAAATTATATTGAATTAGAAACAAAAAATCAATTTTTAGATAATCCTTTGGCAAAAAATAGTTCTTGACTTTAAATTTTGCTTAAGATATAAATAGAAACAAAACCCAAAGATGAAAAAAATTATATTTTTTTAATTTTGTTATTGGGGTTATTTAGTTTGTGGCAGTTTAGCCTTTACCAAAGATTTTCTAAAAAACCTTTAGCTTGTGGAGGAGATTGGGCATATAATATTCGCTGCCCAATTGGAACTTATTGCCAATCATTAGGAAAAAGCCCGCTAGCTGCTGGTTTTTGTAAACCATTCTTTTCACCATTATTTGATATTTTCAACCAAAACAATAATTAGAAATTTATCCCCCCCAACCCAAAAATTGTATCATCGGTATTAATTGCTATAGAAAATATAAAAACCAAAGCAGCAAATATATATAACCAAAGGAGAATCACTCCGAAAAATCAAAAATCAATATTTCATTTTTTGGTGCGATCGTCCCAAAATATGCAATATTTATTCCACAATTAAATAATAAAAAAATTTATTCTCAATTAGATAAATTTTCCCCTAGGCGCAAATATAATCTTATCTCTTAAATGTAAGAGAAAAGACCAAAGAAAATTATAAAATATTTTAACTCTCTTTATAGTTGAAGCATCCTAATAAAATTAAAAACTAATAGTTAGGTTCTGAAACTAGTAAATCCAAATTATTGCCGGTAAATTCCAATTTTCTTTTTTTTGGCAAAAAAATTGTTACTAGGTTCGACAACAACAAAAACCACAAAGACGGATCAATTTTTCGTTATTCATTCATTGTTAATTTTGAATTATATCTTAAACTTAAATAGTTTACGAGTTATATTTTTATTTAACGATAAGGAATAAAAAGGTTGACAAATCCCCAAAAATCATTTAATATCTTAATTCTCTATGAGACAAGAAGCTGATCCTTCTCCTTTTCAAACTGAAATTAAAAATCCTTTCGAAGACGTAGATAATCTTAAAACTCTCCTTCTTAGAGAAGATTTAAGCCTTAAGAAACAAGAAGATAAAGCTCAAAATGCCCTTTCTATGATTTGGGAAATTACAAGAATACCAAAGGAGGGAGGCTCTATAAAATTAACCGTCCCCTCAGAAAGAATTATCCAAGAAGGCGAAGGAAGAGTTAAAGGGGGAGATTTTTATGAAGCCGAATTTTTCAATTCTGGCCCGGAAGAAGCAAGAATTGAAATAAAATATCCAAGAAGAAGACAATATAAATCAGAAGCAAAAGGATGAAGAGAAATGCTTATTCTGCTTGATGAATCAATGATCAAAACCTTAAAAATAATAAAAAGAAAAAGAGGACAAATCGAAATCGAATTGGAAAGTCTTTCGTCTCCAGACTCTCACGCTCACTTTATTTTTGGAGAAAACAACAAAATACCTGGCGATCTTAGAAAAATAAGTGGTTTACCTCTTTCCATCCCCCCTCAACAACCGCAAGAATTTCCTATAGGAGAAGTTGCCCCTGCAGATATTAATCTTATTTTAAAGAATCTGCTATCTTGCCCTAAATCCAAGAAATCCCTAATTTATGGAAAATAAAGAAAGGGCAAAAAGATTTATTTTCGACCTAAAGAAAATCGACCGGAGAGAATTTCTAAAATTTTTTCTTTTAGGAGCAGGGCTTTTTTTAACCAACTCGGGATGCTTTCCTGAAAAAGAAATTAAAAAATTTGAAAATTTTTCTCTTCTCCCCCCAGAAAACCCTTCTCCTGCATTTCTAAGAGGAATCAATCTAAACGCTCCCTTTCTCTGGCAGGATGTCGATTACCCAGAAAAAATTACAAACGCGTTTGAAAACGCCAAAGAAATCGGAGCAAGAAATATAAGAGTCTTTATTAATGATCTATTTGAGCCGGAATTAGGAAGATATAATTTCGATGTTTTAAAAAAGATAAAAAAATTAGCCCAAATTTCCCCTTTTCCTCTTCAAGTTGACCTTTTTGACGCTTTTTCTCTTTCTCATTTTGGCAAAATTAATCTTGTTCATAGTTCTTCTCCTTACCCTTCGCCTTATCTTGCCGGCGATTTTTTTAATGATGAGCGTCTCAGAAATTTTTTTCTAAGAAGAGTAGAAACTATTATTCTTTTTTTTGGTGATATTAAAAATATCGTTTCTTGGAGCGTCGCCAACGAACTTGAACCCAAAGGTACAAAAGAAGAAAAAAGAGAAATTTTAACTATGTGGTATGAGGAAATAATCAAAAAAATTAAAGAAATCGACCCGGAAAGACCAATTATAAGCGGTCTGGCTGATCCAGAATTAATAGATGAAGAAAAACTAAAAGAAATCGGACTGACAGCAAATACCATTCATTTCTATCCAAACCTTTTCCAAAATTTTCAAGAGTCCAGAAAAATCCCCTTAGTTTGCCAAGAAATTGGCTTCCCCTCAAAAATAGCGGGGATAAAAATTCCTGATTCTTTATACGATATTTTTTTCTCTAATTTTTTAAATGACTCTTTTTTGAACTTCGCAGAGATAAATGAAAAAAAAGGTTTATTAAAACTCAAAACAGACAGCTTTTGGTTTTGGCGCCTTTCTTATGAAGGCGATTCCCATCAAGATGGCTTTGAAATTATCCCCCAAAGAATTCCAAGAACCCTCGAAACTATTTTTTCTCTAAGAAGAATTCTTGAATCCCTTTATCCTCTCTAACCTCAAAAATATTTAGCCACAAAAAAATTATCTAAAATACTACCGTCGATTTTACAAAATGGGCCTTCGGCAAAAATCCCCAACCTTCTTTGATCCTCTGGTTTCATTTCCCAAATCCTTGGCGGCAGAATATGAATTGGTCTTCCGGAATTTCCAAGTGGAAAAAATTTATAAGTAAAATACTTAATCCCAAAATAATCATCCCATCTCTCTTCACTTTCTTGAGAAAAACCCTCGGGAAAACTTTTCAAATCTTTCGATATTCTCTCTATCATCTCCTGATTGGGTAAATTTGAAAGAAATCTAAAATCAATATCTTTCCCCTTTGTCCCTTCGCCTTTTACAAAATTTTTTACCGTACTCCCAACTACCCAAACTTCACCATCGCTCCCTACCACTCTTAGAGCCCATCTTCCCACTTTAGACACATTAGATTGATCTTCAAAAGGCAAATTATTAAAGAAAGAAAGAAAACTAACCTCCTTGGGCGATTTCGAAGAATAAAACAATTCAAAAGAGAAAAGGCGCTTTACTTCTATTAATTGACCCATTTAATCTTTTATTTCCTCTATCTTAACAGAGAGAATTATAAACTATTTTCTCAAGAATTTGAAATAAACATATATTTATTCTACGGGATGCAAATTACGACGGAAAAATTCTATATCTCTTTGAACTACCAAATCCCAACTTTGTTTTAAATTATGATCATTTTGGGGATATTTAAAATAAACTATTTTTTTACCTAAAGACTCCATTTTTGCCACAAATTCATCGGTCCAAGAAATTTTAACTAATTGATCATTTTCTCCTTGATGGACTTGAATTGGTGCTTGGATATCCAAAAAATAATTATCAACGGAATATTTTTCAGGATTATATTCTTCTAAGAATTTGTCAATTGCTTCTTTAACTTTCAAACCCTGGTCATCAAGTTCTCCTAGATAATCAAAAACAGCCTGGGGGAAACCATGAGTCACCGGCGCCCATAAAACCGTTGGATAAGCTTTTTGACTAATTTCCAAAACTGATAAGGCAATCTGACCTCCATTTGAATGACCCCAAAGAAAAATTTTCTTAGGATTGGCTTGGGGTAAATTTTTAATTGAAGACAAAAGATTTAAAACCTCAACTGGCCGGTAAAATCTTGCCTCAAGGATATCTGCGCTTTGGGAGTCGGAACCGCCAAAACCTAAAAAATCCGGTGCCAAGGTTAAAAAACCATTTTCTGCAAAAACCCCAGCCGCTTTCCGCGTCCCCAAACCGGTAAAATAAATCTTCTCATCAACATAACCCCGTAGCATAACTACCACCGGCAACTTGCTCTGACAGGCTAAAAACCTGTCGCAGACCTTTGGCAAATTTGCCATTCCGGTTATTCTTTTTCCGTCTGACTGATAAGAAAAAAGCCAGGAAGTATAAGTTTTTTCTTCAGAAATTATTTTCTCAAACTTTATCTTGCTTCCTGGGTATTCTCTTTTTCTTAAATTTTCGAAACCATAACGGTCTAAGGGTCTTTCTTTTTGAAAATCGTAAAGATACGGAGAAATAATTTCCTGCCTACGAGAAGGTATCGTAAATATAAAAATTGTAAATAAGATAGAGAAAAAAGCCGACAAAATAATAAGAATTTTCTTTGCCAATCTTACCCTCTTCCTCCTTTATTTTAATAAAAACTAGTTTAAATTCTAACTATTTCTCGCTTGAAAATCCACTGATATCTAGCAATAAACCTCTTGACAAAAATTTTTTAATTTTTCTATAATTATTAGCAGTTAAATACTTTGAGTGCTAAAAGAAAGGAGGTGAGAAAAATGGCAATTATCCGCTGGACTCCTTGGGGAGTTTTTCCGCGATTTGGCTGGCGTTTTCCTTCTTTCTTTGAGGAAGAGGAAGAAGAATGGCCGGAATTAACAGTAACCGAGGGGCTTGATGTCTATGAAACAGCCGATGAGGTAGTAGTTAAAGCAGCAGTTCCTGGAGTCCCCGAAGATAAAATTGAAGTTACTTTTGAAGATGGAGTTTTGCGCATCCGTGGTAAGGTTGAAGAAACGGAAGAAGAAAAAAAGAAAAAGAAAGTAGTCTATCGGGCCCAAAGAATGGCTGCTTTTGACTACACCACTACCCTACCTCGGGCAATTGATGCCGAAAAAATTGAGGCCACCCTTGCCGATGGGGTTTTAACAGTTAGCGCCCCTATCGCTTCTTCAGCCAAGCCTAAAAAAATTGCCGTTAAGGCCAAAAAAACAAAATAATTTAGGCTGAAGAAAAAAATCATTTACCCCGACTTAAAAAGTCGGGGTTTTAAAATTTCAACAATAATTTTCACCTTTCCTAGACAAAAGTCTAGAAATTCTTTTTTGTTTTTGTTAAAATAATTCTTAAGAAAATTTTGCCGCGGTACCGAAGTGGTCAAACGGGGCTGTCTGTAAAACAGCTGGCGTAAGCCTTCGGAGGTTCGAATCCTTCCCGCGGCACAAAAGCTGAGATAGCTCAATTGGCAGAGCAACGGTTTTGTAAACCGTAGGTTCCGGGTTCGATCCCCGGTCTCAGCTCCAAAGGAGAAAAGATGGCAAAAGGACAAAGAACAATTTTGGCTTTAGTTTGCCAAGAGTGTAAATCGCAAAATTATATAACCACGAGGAATAAAGTTAATACACCAGAAAAACTGGTGCTTAAAAAATATTGCCGCAGATGTAGACGCCATACTGAACATAAAGAAAGCAGTAAACTAAAGTAAAAAAAGAATTCCCTTAATCCCCTCTGTTATTTTTTTAAATTTTCTCCATTTGTTCAATTAATTTAATAAATTTATAATTTAATTTTCCTCTATTAAAACTCTTGACAACCCCCCTTCTGTTCAATATAATGATATATTGAACAAATGCCACACCTATCCCGAAGAAAACTTGACTATAAGGTAGAAAAAGAACTTCTTGAGTCTTTTGAGTATGTATTAACCCATTCCTCGCCGAATGAATTAAAAAAAATTCTTTCTAGTTTAATGACCAAAACCGAACGATTAATGATCGCCAAAAGACTCGGAATTGCGATGATGCTTAAGGAAAAAATTTCCGATTCTGCTATAGATGAGGTTCTCAAGGTCACTCGTTTTACGGTCAATAAAATAGCCCTTCTTTTTGCTGCCAAGCCAGAAGGTTTCTTTTTGGCTTTAGAAAAACTAAAACAAAGGCAAATTAAAAATAGTCTTAAAAATATTTTGCTTGAATTAGCCGCTTATGCCGCCGCCGCAGCTGGTGGTCGCCTACCCCGAAAGAAATACCCGAGAAGTTAGTGTACAATATACTGATATATTGAACAGCAAATAACGGAATAAATTTTTAAAAGTAAAATAATCTGAGAAGCCAAATTGGATATAAATGATATAAAATTAAATTAGTAAGGCATTAAAATTATTAAAATTATTAAGGCATTAGTAAATTAACATTAGTAAATTAGTAAGATATTAAGATATTATTAATAGTGTAAATTAGTCTCTTTTGGTAAAATTTAAGGGTGTTGCCTTAATGGCGGAATAGCAATCTTCAAAACCGTTAATGAAAATTCAACCCCAACATCAAGAATTTTCTTTTTAATTTATTTAATTTATTTAAAACTTCTTACAAAATCTTTACGGTGATACCTGGTTAAACCATATATCTCTATTGCTTTCTGATGTTTTTTAGTACCATATCCCTTATTTTCTCCCCAACCATAAACCTTAAATCGAGACCTCCGTCCCAAAGAACGCATAATTTTATCACGGTGAACTTTTGCCAAAATTGAGGCTGCAGCAATAGAAATTGATTTTTGATCACCGTCTTTTATCCCTAACTGATTTTTCCGCCCAAAACCGCGAAGATAAGGAATATAAAAATAATCAACAAGAACAAAAAAATTTGCTTCTTTTTTCAATTTCTTAATTATATCTTTAACCGTTTTCCTCATCGCCTTTTCCGTCGCCTTGCCAATGCCAATTTTATTAATCACCCCTACCCCAACCTCGGTCACATCCCAAGCCAAAACCCGCTTTTTAATCTCTTTTGCCAATTTTTCTCTCTCTCTTGGCTTTAACAACTTCGAGTCGTTTATTCCTAAATTTTCTATTTGCACTTTAGGAGCAAAAACACAAGCCGCAACCACAATCGGTCCTGCCCACGCCCCTCTGCCGGCCTCATCAATTCCAATCACATACCCAAAACCCTTCTTCCATAATTTTTGTTCATAAGAAAAATCTGGATATTTCATTCTCTTAATTAATTTCTACCCCAATTTCTCTAGTAGCACCAAGAAGATTTTTAATCGGATTATATACCCACTCTCTGGTCAAATTTTTGGCTTCTTGAAATCTTCCTTCTTCTATTAATTCTCTAACCGGGGAAAAATCTGGACTAAGAAGAATTTCGGCATTTTCCGGACCAATAATTGCCTGGTTTCTTTCTTCATATTCAGGATTTCCTCCCCAAAGAGCAATTCCCGCGGTTCTGGCAACCTGAAGATAAGGGGAAACTCTTGGTATTGACAAAAGACGAGCCGTTCCCCCTAAAACCATAACTATCACCTCGATTTCCCCTTTTCGCGGCTTTAAACCTTCAAAAACAGATGCTCCTCGCCTTTCAAAACCCATCATTGTATTCAAAGTACCTAAAACATCTTTTAATGCTTGTCTAGTAATTTCTCTTTCCATTAAAAGAACACCGGCAATTGCCAAAAATTTTTCTTTAACCAAAACAGAAGAGGCCTCAAGGCCAACTGCCTCAAGATAAGCCGATCTAAGCCTTGTCCTCCCAATTAAAGGATTCTTTCTTCCTAAATTATCTTTTTTAAAAACACCAGTTAATCTATCTTTTATCCTAATTTTAGCCTCTTTTCTTGCGGAAACAAGTCCCGCTTCTTCTAATATCTTCGCTGTACCAGAAGCTAAAACAGAAATTTCTTCTTCATTTACTCCCTTTAAAATCCTATCCCAAAGACTATTTATAATCCCCCAAACTTTCCTAAGTTGTTCTGCTTCTTTTCCCACCGTATACTTTTCTTGAATATGAAAAGCCTGACGGATTGCCGCTTCTAAATCCGAACAGCGAGCCATCGTCAGTTTTTCTACCGGCCTTTCTGGCAAATTAAAAAAATCAACCTCTCTTTCTCTTCCTCGTGTTAACTGAAGAAAATTTTGGGCATTTTTAAGAAAGCGTCGACCATCCCAATCTTTTCCTATCTCAACTTCTCTCCACAAAGGAACAGCAATTTCTCCGCTTAAAGGATTAAATCTCAAGGAGGCAATTCGTGGGTCATTCTCGGCTAACTTTGGCCAAGAAGTTAAAATCCCCTCATAAGTTTCTCTATCAACTATTCTTATAACCGATCCTTTTTTAGAAACTCTTTCTCTTCCAAGAATCCTTCTTAATCTCTCTTCTCCCCATCTTTTGGCTTGCTCTTCAATTCTCCCTCCGGGAATTCTTTCTACTCCTTTCATAAATTTATTTTACAATTTTTTATAAAACTTAATCTTTGAGGGCAGAAATAAAATAATGGGCAGAGGAAAGAAAAACCCTTTTCTAAATTTTTAAATTAGCCTTTAAATAGGCACGAAAATCGTCTCCTATCTCGGGATGGACTAAACCAAATTCAACCACGGTTTTAAGATATTCAAGTTTATTTCCCGTATCATAATATCTCCCATTTTTAATTTCCACTGCATAAATTGGTTGAGACTTCATCAGAATATTTAAAGCATCAATGTATACCAACTCCTTTCCTGGCTTAAGATCTTTTTGGGCAGTTCTTATACAATCAAAAATTTCCGGAGTAAAAACAAATCCGGAAACAACTGCCAAATCTGAAGGACAATTGTCTGGTCCGGGTTTTTCCACTAATTTCTCAACTAAAATTACCCCCTCATCTATCTTTTTACCGGCAGCAAAACCGTATTTTAACGTATCTTCAGGTTTAGTTGTCTTTACTGCCCCAAGAATAGTTGCTTGATATTTTGAAAAGGCCGATAAAAGTTGTCGGGCTCGACTCGGGTAAGCGACAATAAAATCATCTCCCCAAAAAACTAAAAACGGCTCTTTCCCTATTACTGGTTCACTATTTAAAATCGGTGTCGCGTTTCCAGCCGGCCCTTTCTGTCTTATAAAAACAAAATTTGCCAGTTCGGCAATCCTTTTAACCTCAGAAAGTTCCTTTTCTTTCCCACTAGATTTAAGTTTTTCTTCAAGTTCAAAAGAATGATCGAAATGGTCTTCTATTGCCCGTTTATGATAGCCGGTAACAATCACGATATCCTTAATTCCTGCCTCAACCAATTCTTCAACGATAATTTGGATAATTGGCTTATCTACTATCGGAAGCATTTCTTTAGGCATCGCCTTAGTTTGAGGTAAAAATCTGGTCCCAAAACCAGCAGCAGGAATAACCGCTTTACGGATAAGAAAATCTTTAGCCATATTCTTAAATTATAGCAGAAAAAACTCTTTCTTAAAAACAACTTTCAAAAAACAAATCTCAATGAGTTTCATTAAATCTAAGCCATCAAAAAAAAGGCCAAATGAATTTCGCACCTATAATTTTGCACCTAGGGAAAATTTTCTCTAGTTGGAACTAAAAGTTTTTTATTTTTCTCTTCTTAGAAAATTATTTCAATATTGCATATTTTGGGACGAT
>Ga0209102_1000912_pt1 | contig 17379 bp, 20 predicted proteins | sample ConPoolayeHmetaG_FD_185483 | JGI IMG/M metagenome (GOLD analysis project Ga0209102, IMG submission 185483) | Hot spring microbial mat communities from California, USA to study Microbial Dark Matter (Phase II) - Cone Pool mat layer H metaG... ...
TATTATTACCTAAGCAAGTTTCTATTCCCATTCTAAGGCTCCTTTTTTCCATACATAAATGAAGCCTACCAGCAGAATACCAATAAAAATAGCCATCTCAATCAAACCAAATAATTTCAATTCCTGGAAAATGACCGCCCAAGGATAAAGAAAGACTACTTCAATATCGAAGATGATAAAAAGCATAGCTATAATGTAGAATTTAACCGAGAATGGTTTACGGGCTTGCCCCACTGGATCCATGCCGCATTCATAAGGGATCATTTTTTGGGGAGTGGTCTTTCTCTTTCCAATTATAGCTGAAAGAAAAATTGTAGTTAGAGCAAACCCTACGGCCACGACAAAAAAAATGAAAATCGGAATATAATCAATGAGCATAGCTTTATTCCCTTTGCCTAATTATCCTTTTAGGTTTTTGCCCTGCTTCTCTTCAAGTGCTTCCTAGCGTGTGGAAAACCCTTTTTTCAAAAAAAACCGAATGAATCTTCATTCGGAATTTCGGAATAATCAATTAGCAAAATCCCCAAATTCTGTCAAGTAAAATGTGCAAAGTTTTAAAAATATTTCTTTTAACATCTAAATTTTCCTAATTTTAATTAACGAGGGCCTTATATATTTTACTTTTTTTCCGCGCCAGAATTTTTAGGGCGAGGCCAAAGCTTTAGCGCTTATACGCTCCTCGCCCCATTAAAATAGAAATCCAAACCAAATCTGGGCTTATTTAATAGCAAGTAAGTTTCCCCTCCGCTCTTAATTTAAAAAACTTGTTGTTCATTGGTATAATCGTTTAATCATTAAATCATTTTATTATTTAGCTTTTTCTTTTTTCAGTTGTCAAGGGAAAAATGCAACTTGTCCACCTTCACTTTGCCAAAATAGTAACGGTGTAGAAAGGGCAATCATAAAAAATTTCTTGAGGAGGCTCGGAGCCAAAAGAGAGAGCAAGGCCGGGGTAGGAAGAGGAAAGCTGCCTTATGATCCTCACTGAACTTCCCTGCCTTTTTGGCAATTAAAATTAAATAAAAAGTGCAGGTGGGCAAGGGAAATGGGGCCGTATTTGAAGTTGACGCCTTCTTCAAGTTTATGTTATAAAAATTTAAAACTAATTGGCGCGGTAAAGATTTGTGACTTTAAAGCAAACTACCCCCAAAAATCTTCCAACGGCGTATCATCTCCTTCAACATGATGATAAAAAATTGATTCAGCAAATTCAAGGTGATCTACCCCTTTCCTTAACTCCTTATTCTGTTTTAGCACAGAAAATTGGCTGGCCGGAAAAGAAAGTTATCCAGCGTATTCGTTTTCTTAAAAAATTGGGGATTATTAGGCGTTTTGGGGCTATCTTGCGCCACCAAAAAGCAGGCTATTTAGGAAATGCCCTGGTGGTATGGAAAGTGCCCACCGAGCTTATATCTCCTTTTAGTCAATTAATAAGCAATTTCTCCGCCGTGAGCCATTGTTATCTGCGCCCAACTTTTCCTGATTGGCCTTACAATCTTTACACGATGGTTCATGGCCCCACTATTAAAGACTGCTATTTCTTGGCCCAAAAGATCTCGCAAACAACAGGAGTAAAAGAATACCGCGTACTTCCTTCTTCAAGAGAGTTTAAAAAATCAAGCATGCATTACATCCCTGAAGGTTAAATTCGAATCCAATAAGTTTGGAGGAGGTTATGAAAGTTTCCAAATCAAAAAAAATTTTTGCCAAGGCTCAGAAAGTTATTCCCGGTGGAGTTAATAGCCCTGTCCGGGCTTTTAAGGCGGTAGGGCTTGAACCATTCTTTGTGTCCCAAGCTCGGGGAGCGAAAATTTATGATGTCGATGGCCAAGTTTATATTGATTACGTTTGTTCTTGGGGACCAATGATCTTAGGCCATGCTCACCCGCAGGTACGCCAAGCAATGACTAAAGCCTTGGCCAAAGGCTGGAGCTACGGGGCAGCTACTGAGCTGGAAGTGCGCTTGGCCCAATTAATTTCCAAGGCTATACCTTCCATGGAGATGATTCGTTTGGTGAATTCAGGAACTGAAGCAACGATGAGCGCTATTCGTTTAGCCAGAGGATTTACAGGACGCGATAAGATAATTAAGTTTGCAGGTTGTTACCATGGACATGGCGACAGTTTTTTGGTCAGAGCCGGGTCCGGAACTATTACCTTTGGTATCCCTGATAGTGCTGGAATCCCTAAAGCTATTGCCGAAACTACTCTCGTCGCTCCTTACAACGATCTCGAAGCCGTGCGCCAACTCTTTGTCCAAAACCCGGCCCAAATAGCCGCGGTAATAGTTGAGCCCATAGCAGGCAATATGGGAGTGGTTCTACCCAGAGAAGGTTTTTTAAAGGGGCTGGAAGAAATTTGCCATGAGCATGGAGCTCTTTTAATCTTTGATGAGGTAATTTCTGGTTTTCGGGCCTCTTTTGGAGGAGTCCAACAACTATTCGGGGTCACCCCAGACCTTACTTGCTTAGGGAAAATAATAGGCGGTGGAATGCCCGCGGGGGCTTATGGAGGTAGGCGAGAGATAATGGAAAAAATTGCTCCCCTTGGCCCAGTTTACCAAGCCGGGACGCTCTCTGGTAATCCGATAGCCATGACCTGCGGGTTAGCTACCCTAAAAATTCTCCAGGACAAGAAAATTTACAAGAAAATTAATAAATTAACCGACGAGCTTTGCCAAGGATTAACAGAAATTGCCCAGCGCAAGGGAGTCCCCTGCCGGATAAATAAATTTAGCTCTATGTTCACCCTTTTCTTTGCTGAGGAAGATGTTTTTGATTATGCCTCGGCCAAAAAGGCAGATACTAATAAGTATGCCCAATTTTTCCAAAAAATGCTAAAAGGAGGCATCTGGTTTCCGCCATCGCAATTTGAAGCTTGTTTTGTATCGTTAGCTCATACCGAAAAGGATATGGCGCAGACTCTAAAAGCGGCTGCGACCGCCTTTGAGCTGAAATAATATTATCAAAACTCGCTAAAACATGAAGAAAAATTTTGGAATTGGAGGCTTAAAGAGATCTCGGAAAAAAGTTCCTCGGGATGTAATTAAGTCATTCCGCGCCAGCATGAAGCAGGCTGAAGCAGGCTGAAGCAGGCAGGAATTCAGTATTTTCATAGTATTTCTGGACTCCCCCTTTCGCGAGAATGACCGAAAAGTTGGTTTTTCAGAGATCTCTTAAAAAATTCTTGACAAATTTTTAAAGATCATGATAACAATTTATGACTTGAATGAATATTCATTCATGTTCAAATTATTCACGGGAGGTATGCGGGAAAGTGAGCGGTTAAAACAAAATCTATTATATGGCTATGGATCAAAACAAAAAAACTCTTTATAAAAAAATTGCCAGGTTTAGTGCTTTGGGCATAGAAATGGGATTAGCCATAGCCATTGGGATAACAATAGGAATTTTTTTAGATTTATATTTTAAGACGAGCCCTTGGCTGACCCTTTTTTTTCTTCTTTGTGGAATAGCTGCTGCTTTCCGCTCTCTCTTTACCTTAATGAAAAGAATTGACAAAAATAGGGAATAATAATAAATTTCGAAAAATGAAAAACTTAATTCCGCAAGAGGGATCTAAATTGTGGGCATCCAATCCAATTGAAAAAAAAGCCGCCATAATTTTAGGTCTCCTCCTGCTTTCCAGTCTCTTGTTCCAAAGCTGGCCAGTTTTTTGGGGAGTACTTTTGGGCGGCTTAGTGGGTATCCTCAATTTTCACTGGCTATGGTGGATAACGGCTAAAGTTTTTATCGAAAATAAAAAAATATACGGATTCCAATATCCTATAAAGTTCTTCTGCTTAGCGACGATAATTTTTTTTATTTTACGCCGCGGGGACATTAATTTCTTGGCTTTTTTAATTGGCCTTTCTTCTTTTATCCCCGCTATTTTAGTAACTGCGTGGCCGAATAATTTTTTTAAACAATATAGGCTGAAGAAACTCTAATGGCCGAACATGCACCTTTTACTTGGCTTAGCTATTTACCCTTGATTGGGGATCTTCCACATCAAGTAGGCGGAGCTTTATTTATCCTGGTACTCCTTTCCTTTCTTTCATATTTCGCCTTTCGGCGTATCGCTTTTCTTAAGCCAGAGGAGTTGATTCCCCCTGAAAAATTAAATATTCGCAATATTTTTGAAATTTTTACGGAAGGGGTCATAAAATTTTTAGATGATATTATTGGGCCGCGGGGCCGGGAATTTCTGCCCCTTATGGGCACTCTTGCTTGCTTTATCCTTTTTTCTAACCTCTTAGGATTAGTGCCTGGTTTCTTGCCGCCCACTGATAATCTTAACACCACAGTCGCATGCGCCTTAGTGGTATTCTTTGCTACCCATTATTACGGAATTAAAACCCATGGTTTAAAATATATTAAACATTTTATGGGCCCCGTCTGGTGGTTATCACCTTTATTTTTTATCATCGAAGTCATTAGCCATTTAGCTCGCGTTCTTTCTCTTTCTATGCGTCTTTTTGGTAATATAATGGCAGACCATACTCTTCTATCTCTAACTCTTTTAACTCCTTCATTCCTGGCCATTCTTCTCCCTCCTCTGGCCATGTTTTTAGGTATTTTTGTTTCTCTAATCCAAGCATTCATATTTACTTTGCTTTCCATGGTTTATATATCTCTGGCCATTGAGGAGGCAGAACATTAAGGATAAACCAAAGAAAGTATTAAAACTCAGCTTTAATTAAATGGGAGGTATTATAATGATGGGAAAAAGAAGGGGCTGGATTCTGCTCATCGCTTTAAGTTTGATCTTTACTTTTAGCACCCTAGCCCAAGCTGCTGGGGAACCCCTGGGACAGGAAGCTAAAAAATTTATTGGCTTAGTTTGTGGCTTAGCCATTGGCATTGCCGCCTTTGGGGGTGCTTTAGGGCAAGGAATTGCCATTTCTAAAGGTTTAGAAGGAATTGCCCGCAATCCAGAAGCGCAACCAAAAATCTTCATACCTATGATTGTAGGGTTGGCCCTGATAGAATCCTTGGTAATCTATGCTCTGGTAATTTCCATTATGCTTTATACCAAACTCTAATTTCAGGAACCTCTGGATAATCTGGCAGGCCCTTCTGGAGAAGTCCAAAAAATTAAATATTTTGGCTCAATTTTTTAACCAAAAAAGTATTTAGAAAATTATCTAAGTAGTTAAAGGGAAGAGAGTTACATCTGGACTTCCCAAGGAGGGGATATATGGATGTTAGTGTACTTTATAACATTTTTCCCCAAGAGACCTTCGGTACTCTCATAGCCATCTATTTTTACCTTACCGGGTTAAGCGCCGGTTCTTTTGTCCTTTCCACGCTGGCCTATGTGTTCGGAGTCGACAAATATAAGCCCATCGGCAAAATCGGGGTTATTTTAGCTGCTCTATTTTTAATCTTAGCTCCGGTGGCCCTTCTCGTTCATGTGGGCCAACCTTTAAAGGCCTGGCATCTTTTTGTGCATCTCAACGTCACTTCCCCAATTACTTGGGGGTCATTTCTCCTCACCCTTTATCCCATTAACTGTGTTATTTATGGGTGGTTCATGTTTAAAGGGAACCACAAGATGACCCGCCTTTTTGGCACCATTGGTATTCCCTTAGCCGTTTTTGTGCATGGCTATACCGGTTTTATTTTAGCCTTAGGGAAAGCCCGGGCTCTTTGGAATACAGCGCTTATGCCTTTCCTCTTCTTGGTTTCGGCCATGGTTTCTGGAATTGCCTTGATGATTATCATTTCTCTAATCAAAGATCGCTTCTTTTCCCAAGAAAAAAAGGTTAATCGGGAACTCATCTTTGGTTTAGGAAATCTATTAGCGGCTATGATCCTCATTGATCTTTTTTTGGTGTTGAGCGACGTGCTCGTGCTCCTTGTCTCCCATACCGAAGCCCAAGAAGCGGCCCATTTATTATTAAAAGGGAAATTTAGCATTCTGTTTATTTGGGTAGAAAATATCATGGGAAAAGTTCTCCCAGTCATCCTCCTCCTGCTCCCGCGCTTACGTAATTTGACTACAGTGACTATAGCCTCCATTATGGTGATAGTAGGTATATTTATTATGCGCTATGTAGTAGTCTTAGGAGGTGAGTTTTTACCTTTGGTTTAGATTTCGAGGTTAACCCATGGTCAAGATCAGTAGAAGGAATTTCTTGAAATTTAGTTTTAGCAGCGCGGCCCTTGCCGGTCTAAGTGGTCCTTTATCGGGATGTTTTGGTCCACCGCCTGAAGCACCTCGCCAAGATACTCGAACGCTTAGCCCCGTGATAACCATACCGAGCACCTGCCAACTTTGCCCGGCCGGTTGTGGAATTTTGGGAGAGGTAGTTGACGGACGTTTAGTAAAAATAAAGGGTAACCCCAAACACCCCAATAACCTCGGTAAAATATGTGCGCGGGGTTATGCCGGGATAAACCTCCTTTATGATCCCGATCGATTACTTTACCCTTTAAAAAGAACAGGGGCTCGGGGCGAAGGAAAATGGACTCGGATCTCTTGGTCAGAAGCACTCCAAGAAATCTCCTCCAGGTTAAAAAAATTAAAGGAAACCAACCAAACTGAATCTTTTTGGATAGAGCTGGGACAAGCCCATTCCCCAGAACTGCTGATGCTTAATTTTTTGAAAGCATTGGGCAAGCCAACGTTATTCTCCGAAGCAGGTGGAACAGATCCAAATAAGAGTTTTGCTCAATTGGCTACATTTGGTACTGCAGGCCTTATCTATGATGTGGCTAAAGCACGCTATATCCTTAATTTCGGTGCCAATCCCTACGAAGATGGCAACCAATATATATATTTAGCTAAGGGCCTTGTAGAAGCGCGGATGACCAACGCGGCCAGACTAATTACTTTCGATGTCCGCCTTTCCCAAACTGGTGGGCGAAGTAATGAATGGATTCCTCTCAAACCAGGGACAGATGGGGTGGTGGCCTTGGCTATGGCCCAAAGTATTATCGAACAGGGACTTCATGACCAAGAATTTTTAGCCAGGTGGACAAACTTTCCTTTTCCTAAGCTGCAAGAATATTTGGCCTCTTATACTCCTGAAAAAGCTGAAAAAATAAGTGGAGTCAGAGCTAAGGATATTCGCCGGCTGGCTAAAGAATTTGCCCAAACAAAACCTGCGGTGGCGATTTCGGGGAGGGGAGTGAGCGGCCACCAAAATGGCTTCCACAATGAGAGATGCCTAATATTGCTTAACGCCGTAGTCGGTAATATTGATAGTCCAGGAGGATATTGTCTACCGCGCACTATGCCCTTAGGGGAACCCCAAATACAGAATCTTTTTTCTTCTTCTGCTCAAGCTTTTGCAGCTTTGGGACAAGGCCAAGTTAGACCGCAGATTTATTTTTCTTATTTGGCCAACCCGGCTTACACTAATCCAAATAGTGCCGAAATATCGCGCCTGCTCCGGGATGAAAAACTAATCCCCTTTATAGTGGTGGCGGAAACGCATCTTACGGAAACTGGAGCCTTAGCTGATCTATTGCTTCCGGTAGCGTCTTACTTAGAAAGCTGGAACTTAGAAACCCGACCAGCTATGAATTTGATTCCTTATGTAAGCATTCGCCAGCCAGTTGTTCCTCCTTTTGGTAATTCGCAATCCATCGGGGACATTTTTCTCCAATTGGCTAAACAGATGGGGGGACAAATAGCTCAAGAATTTCCTTATCAAAACAACGAAGAATTTATTGCTAAAACCGCGGCACGCTTACCCGCTTTAGCTCAAGCTGCTGGCTGGGCCTCTCTCCAAAAAGACGGCGTGTGGTTTGATTCATCAGCTAAACCTTCTTATCGCCTCTTTGAGAAAAAAGGATGGGCTACTCCTTCGGGGAAAATAGAAATATTTCTAAGCAAACTCCCCCAAAAGGACATCCCTCCGCTACCATCCTATGTACCTATCTCTGCTCACGAGAATTTAAAGGAGGGAGAATTAATTCTGACAGTGCATAAAACCAATATCCTGACCTGGCGACTGGCCAATGCTAAATGGATAGCCGAGATCATCCATGAAACCCCTCTTTGGATTAATCCGCTAACTGCCCAATCTTTAGGGTTGCGTAATGGCGAGCGTGTCAAAGTTTCTTCTGCGGTAGGTAGCTTTATGGTGAAAATTCGTTTTTCCCAGGGGATCCATCCGCAAACTGTTGCTTTAACGGAAGGGTTAGGACATTGGGCCTTAGGTCATATTGCTCAGGCAAAAAAGGTAAAAACTAATGATTTTGATACTGACCTTCTTTGGTGGGAGAAAGAAGGTAATGGGGTGAATCCTAATAATATTATTCCTTTAAATTTTGACCCCGTAGCTGGAGGGGTTGGCTGGAATGATACCAAAGTAACTTTGACCAAAATTTAAGAGGATTACCGAGTATGGCTATAAATTTACCCGCGCTGCCCAAGTTCTCCAAAAAGACCTGGATTATTATACTTTTAATTATTCTCGTTTTGGCTGCTATTCCTGGTTTGGCTTTAGTTCGTTTTACCACTTCTCATCCCTTTTTCTGTCTTACCTGCCATAAAAATCAGGAACCTGTTGAGCGTTGGCTTCCCTCACGCATGCATCCAGCTTCTATTACTTGCACCGAATGCCATTCTCAACCCGGGGTATTTATTTGGAGACATTTTTCGGCTGGAGACTCATTACTTAATGAAAATTGTCTACGTTGTCATCCCCTTGCCACAGTGCCAGAACAAATGACCTTAGATAAAGTTCGCTTAGTTAAAATTTCCCACAAGGTGCATGCGCAGCGGAAAATCTCTTGCCTCGATTGCCATCGGAACATTCAACATGACCCTCTAAATCCGCGTACTAACCGGCCGCGGATGGAAACCTGTTATCATTGTCATGAAGCTCATCCACGCACCCAAGCTTGTGACTTTTGTCATCCCATAAATCTTGTTTACCCGAAAAAAAATCCGTAACCTTGACTTTTCTTAGTCAGTAATTTCTTACTGAAGGGTGGAGATTTTGCTTTTTCGGCCGCAAATTTGGAAATAATAAATTCTGAGGCAGGGAGCAATTTTTAGTTATCCCTCACCACGCCTTTTTCCGCTGGCGAAAATGAAGTGCTTGTCACCTACCAAATATAAACCCCCACTTACCTTAACTCCCCCTTTTTCCCCCTCTTAATTTAAGAGGGGGAGGGGGGAGTTACAAAATTCCGAGATGGACAATAGATTAGATTTGTTGGGCAAACCATTGGCGAACTTGGCTAGCCATAAAGTCTCGCCCTACGAAATGAGAAGAAATAATAATTTTTATATGTAACCCAACCTTCAGTAAGGGATTACCCTAGCCAAAATATTTTACTTCTACCTACCCTTTTGCTATTATTGTTTTGATTTAAGGTATCATTTTTTCTTTAGCACTTTGTAAAGAATAGGGCTTCCCGGGCAGAGGAGCAGGCCCTCCGGCAAATAACAATTTTTGCTTAATATAAGTCAACCCGTTTAAGGGAGAATGAATATGCCCACGATTTTTATTGCTTCTACGGGTGGCTCGGCTGGCCGTTCCCTGGCCGCTTGGGCCTTAGCTAAAAAGTTACAAGAAAAAAAGCTGCGCGTGGGTTTCTTTAAACCCATTACTATTAAGCCCACCAATAAAATTTCGCCAAAAGATGAGGCTACTGATCCTGACCTCCTTCTGCTCAAGGAAGTCCTGCAATTGGAGGAGCCGGATAATCTCCTTTGCCCAGTGCAACTAACTTCTGATCTGCTTTCCCAAATTTCTAAAAAAGAGGCCGAATTGCTTTGGGGAAAAATCCAGCAATCTTTTCAAGAAATCTCGCGCACGAAAGATATTATCTTGGCTATGGGAGGGAAAGAAATTTTTTGGGGTGAAGGAATTCCTGATTTTTCAGATAGTATTCTGGTGAAAAAATTCAATGCGGCAGTTATTCTATTGGACCACTATCAAAAAGATAATTTAACTATGTTTTCTCTCCTCTCCCTTAATTCTTTCCTCGAAGGTAGAGTGCGGACTGCTATTTTAAACCACATTCCTTTGGAAAAAATGCCTCATTTAAAAGACAAACTAATCCCTTTTTTTCAAGGCAAGGGCATAAAATCAGTAGTGCCCATCCCCGAGGATTCGATTTTAGCCGCTAATTCGGTAGCGGCCATAGCAGAATTAATCGAAGGAGAAATTATTTGCGGAATAGAGTACAAAGGGAATCTTATCCAAGATTTTACTATCGGCGCAAAACATCTAACCGGAGCCATTTCTATTTTCAAACAGGTTTATAACCGAGTAATTTTGCTGCGCCTCCCTGAGCCAGGGACGGAACAGGCGGCCGTGGGTGGAATAATCCTCACGGGGGGCAAAAAGCCCGGAGAAATCCTTCTCCGCGTGGCCCAGGAAGCTTCCCTGCCCCTGATCCTGACCAGATTGGACACCTTTCAAACTGTAGAACGGATGGAGAAAACCAAGCCGATCTTGAGCGTTAAAGATAGCTTCAAAGTTAACCGGTTCCTTGAGCTTATTGCCCAAGAATCTCCCCAAGAAGAGTGGTTGGAGGCTTTATTATAAAAAAGGCTGCGGGAAAGAATCGGGGTAAAAATTTTATGAACAAAGTGTTCCAGAGAAGAATTTCCGGGTTTAAAGAATAATTATGCCCTGGATACAAAGGATAAACAATTTGGCCCCTCCCGTAAAAGAAGGATTATACCGTTTGCTCATCCCTCCTTCTCTATTCCATCGCTTCCATATAAATCCCTTGACCTTTTCCGATTATAACGGAAATAAATTAGTGCGCTTTTACTACCCCGCGAAAGAAGAAACAGTCATGGTGGAAGTTAAACGAAAGGCTGAAGATCAAGATCCCATTTATTCGATTCAGATCTCTGATGGGGCTGATTTCACCCAACTCAATTGGGATTTCCTTATTGTCAACGACCCGGAGAGCGAAAGATTTAATATTGATGTGGATGAACAGGGGAGAGATACTCTTTGGGGGCGTGCTTCGCGTAACCTACCGGAAGAAGTGCGCGCTTTGCGCGCGGGGTTAGCTCCAGGGCAAGTGCGCCGAGGATTGAGGTTAACCAGGGAAATTGTAGCCAGTTTAGAATTTTTTGCTAAAATTCTAAACGTCAAAGTCATTAGCTTAGAAGCCCTTTTTTATCATAACGCGATTACTTATGAACGTTGTGGCTTCACTTATTTTGAAGGTTTCAAAAGGATGCAGCGCATTCATCAAGCCTTTCAACCGGGAGGAAAATTGTTCGCTAAGCTCGATTCGTCTACCCCTTTTCGCCAACCCGATTTTGCGCGCACGGTACGGGGCCGATCGTGGGCCATTCACGACGGCATAATTAGTGAAATTGACGATGATCTCCTGGAGGAAGGATGGACTTCCCCCAAAATGTATTTACTCGTAGGCAAACCACGGCAAGTTTGCACTTTCCCCGAGGCAATTTATTAAGTCCTCTATGTAAAGTTATGTGGTCCAAATATTTATTCAACAAAAAATATCCGGAATTAAATTCAGTCCGCTTAATCTTGGGGATTTATGCTCTGGGTTTTCTCTACGGAACCAAGAACCACCTTATAGATATTTTTCAGGATGGTTTTTTCGGTTATACCTATGTTTCCTGGCCTATTAATTTATATTGGACGATGCTCACTTTTTTAGATCCCCTAACCGTGTTCCTGTTCATCTATCGGCCGTTAAAAGGAATCACTTTGGCCGTTTTAATTATGGCTTCTGACTTGCTTATAAATTTATCTGTTACTTTTTATTTTTATCAGCAAACCGGCATATTCACAGATGGCCTACTGGCCAAGCAAATTTCTTTTGGCCTTTTTGTTTTCATCACATCCCCTTATGTTAAGAAAAAAGTCATAAATTTTTGGCAAAGAATGGAAAATTGTTAACTGCTATTCATGGCCATGCACTTCCTTGTTTCCCAGGCAAATAAAAGTTATTAATGGGAGCATAAAATAAATGACATCTTCATGCGTGGTTCGGCAAGCCCCAAGGGCTGGCCCTACGAGAAATTAAAAAAATCTAAAACGTAGGGCAAGGGCTTGTCCCTTGCCGCATTTGGTTTCATTTCTTATGGCACGACACATTATCATTGGAACAAGTTGCTAAGACCAGACCATGAAGGAAAATAAGGGTGATAACTGTAAATGTTTATTTAGTCCGATTAATAACTAAAAAAGAAGGCGGGCAAGAAATAGTTTATGATCGAGGGTCAGTAAAAGTTGTGCTTGACACGCCGACTTTCTTTCATTAACATTTTAAAATAAATTAATTTTAAAAAGGAGGAATGAGCTTTGGGCAAAAAAATTCAAAAAGGTATTGCTTGGTACTTGGTGGTAGCGATGTTTTTAATCGGTATTGTTCCCCGGGCTTATGCCGGATTCTCCCCTTCAGAAATTACCCTCTTTTCTCCAACAGAAAGGGCCACCGATCTCCAAAAGGTAAAGAGCTTTTTGGAGAGAAAAATCGTGGCCGAAAAACTTAAAGAATTGGGCTTTTCCCCTGCGGAAATCCAAAAAAGGCTCCATGATTTAAGCGACCAACAAATCCATCAATTAGCCTTGAAGATAGATGAATGGAAAGTAGGTGGTGATTCTGGCTTAGGAATAGTTATTGCCCTCTTAGTAATTGCTATTCTTATTGTCCTCTTTCTCCAACTCACTGGACATAGGATAGTCGTCAAATAAATTTAAAATTGGCCATCTCTCTTCAAGATCACACGTTTTTACCTTCTCCAAGAGAAGGCGGTCTCCAGTTAGACCGCCGCTCTTTATGTCTGCTCTTCCTCATGACCATACTTCTTTCTTGCACACCTGCTGCCTTTTATAATAAAGGCGCCGAAACTGTTATTATCGAAAAGGTTCCCTTTTTTCCCCAAGAAAAATATCAATGTGGACCAGCTTCCTTGGCCGGTGTTTTGAATTTCTGGGGACAAAAAATTTCCCCTGAAGATATTGCCCAAGAAATTTTTAGCCCCACAGCTAAGGGCACGCTGAATTTGGATTTGTTTTTTTATGCCCAAAAACGGGGACTGCAGGCCCAACAATACCGGGGTTCTTTAGAGGATCTTAAAAAAAATATATCGGCGGGTATTCCCCTTATTTTGCAGGTAGATTATGGCTTCTTGATTTATGAACAAAATCATTTTTTGGTGGCCATCGGTTATAATAGCCAAGGAATTATAGTCAACTCGGGAATAGAAAAGGGTAAGTTTATCCCTAATTCTTCCTTTTTGCGGATCTGGGCGAAGGCTAATTATTGGACTTTACGCATAACTCCCCCATGAACAAATTCTGGCTATTCTCCAAAAATTATGTTTTTAAGGCGAGCGCAGTCCTTTTTGTTTTTCTTATTTTAAGTTGCTCCATGCCTAAGATAATCATCTTGCAGGACCCGCTCAGCCCTGAGGAGCACTTAAACTTGGGTGTAATTTATGAAAAAGAAGGACAATTAGAAGCCGCCTTACAAGAATACCAGAAGGCTGCGTCCAAGTTGCCTTTAGCATATCTTTACATGGGAAATGTTTATTTGCAGAAGAACGAATTTGTGGCGGCAGAAAAAAATTATAAAAAAGCTTTGCGGGCTCTTCCCGATAATGCTGATGCGGCCAATAATTTAGCTTGGCTCTATTATTTAAAAAGAGAGAATCTGGAACAAGCTGAAGAATTGGCCCGGCGGGCTTTAACTTTGAATCCCGCTAAAGGTCATATTTATTTAGATACCCTGGAAAAAATTCAGGCGACTAAAAAACTTGGCCCATGATTTTTTATTCCATCAAGCCATATAACTCCCGCCGTTTATATCAAGGCATACGCCGTTAACATAACTGGCATCATCCGAGGCTAAGAAAGCAATTACTGTGGCCACTTCTTCGGGCTGGGCAAGTCGCCTTAAAGGAATGCGTTCTAAGATGCGGCGTTGTTCTTCCTCCGCCCGCGCAGCCCACTTAGCTTGCACCCGCGCGGTGAGGACAATGCTGGGAGCTACAGCATTGACGCATATCCCGAAAGGGCCTAATTCCGCGGCCATGTGCTTGGTAAAACCTAACAAACCAGCCTTGGCCGAAGTGTACTGCGGGCCTGAAATGAGGCTATAATTTCGGCCAGCGTAAGAAGAAACATTGACGATGCGCCCATATTTCTGTTTTTTCATAAAAGGAACAACTGCGCGGGTTACTAAAAAAGCCGATTTCAAGTTCAAAGCTATGGTCTGGTCCCAATCTTCTTCGCGAATTTCTTCTACTGGAGAAACAGGTGTACCCAAACCAGCATTGTTGACGAGAATATCAATCCTCTTCCAATTTTCGATTACTTTATTTACCAGGTTATTAATCTGGTTGACATCCAGCACGCTCCCGGAAACAACCAAAGCTTCGCCACCATTCTGCCGGATAGTTGCCGCAACTGCCTCCAAATCGGAAACTGTGCGGGCCGCTAAAGCTACTTTCGCTCCCCTTTTGGCTAAAATCTGGGCGGTGGCCGCCCCAATGCCTCGTGAAGCACCGGTAACTAAAGCTATTTTATTTTCTAAAATCATTCAGGCCTCCTTTAGAAAAGTTCATAGTTCATTAATGATAAATCTTAAGCAAAATTTATCAGTCATTTTAACAAAAGAAGAGTTGAGGTCAAGAAGATTTAATGCTAAAAATTAAATAAACCGTCTCTTATGGAGATTTAAAATTGGCTACTTGGCGGCAACTTTTGCCTATATATTTAGGGGCCGTAATCGGTCCATTAGGGGGCGTGGGCGTAATTACTCTATTGCCCATCTTGGCCCGAGAATGGCAGACTAACATCCAGTGGATTTCCCTTACAGTCACGCTCTATATGATTCCTTATGTTATTTTTCAGCTTTTTTCTGGATCTATTGCTCAAGTTTTTAACACGCGTCGCACTCTTCTTTTCGGCTTAGGCATTTATAGCTTAGGCGGATTACTCTGTGGACTCTCTCCTACCTTAGAAATTCTCTTGGGAGCACGTTTTATCCAAGGTTTTGGCGCGGCTTTCATTGCTCCCCTTGTTTTAGCTTTAGTTGGCGAAATGGTCAACCCCCAGCAGATGGGCCGATCCGTAGGCATCTTGGGCATGATGTATACCCTCGGTGTAACTATGGGGCCTTTGATTTCAGGAATATTAGAAGTCAACCTGGGATGGACCTTTTTCTTTTTTTTCTTAACGGCTTATGCCGGGGGCGTGGGCTTATTATACTTTTTTACAGAAAATCGCTCCCCCCAAAACCCAAGCAGATCTGGCCGGTTGGCAGATACTCTCGTTTTTGTAAAAAAAGCTGTATCTTTTTCCAAAGTAAGGTTTCTGAGCTGGGCTGCTTTTAGTCTATTCTTTGGCTATATAGGTTTGATGACTTTTATTGCCGATAATTTGAAAAATTCTTTCGCCCTTCCCTCAGATCGAATCGGTTTAATTCTTTCCATGACGGGATTTTTGGGGATTTTGGCTTCGCCCCTTGCTGGTCTACTGGGCGATCGTTACGGAAGGATAAAAATAGCCTATTTGGGCGGGGCGATCATGATTGCCGCTATCATCGGTTTGGAAGTATTGACCTATTCTTTCTTTAAATACCTCATTCTTTTTGCCGTCTTTGGCACGGGAGCAGCCACGGCTTGGACTTCTCTGAATACTTTGGCTGTGGAAATTGTTCCTGATCTGCGCAAACCCGTGGCCTCGGTTTACAATTGTTTCAAGTTTTCTGGCTATGCTCTTTCTCCTCTCTTGCTCTCTCTTCTGTATGTCCCTTTCTCTATCTCAGCCGTCCACATGACTTGTATCTGCTTTGTCCTTTTTAGTTTATTTTTAGCATCCCGCGTGCGCCTCTGAATTCTGAATATCGTTATAAAAATCTAAAGCAAATGATCATAAGGGAAGATTAAAATCTAATTCTCTGATACAGAGGAACTAAATCTTTTAACATAGCCACCGAACGTTCCGGATTATATATCCCACAGGTACAAGGCCCAGCTAAAATTATGCTTCCTTCCCCAAAATTAATTTCTCCTTTTTTGACCCGGCGCAGGACATCTCGCACTAAACTGGGCGCTACCATCCCATGGCCGCACATAGTGGTAAATTGGCGAATGTCTGGCGGTGGAAGACGATCTGTCCGACCGTGAATACCTAAGGAAAGATTGATCGTATGGGGGTTAAGGCCTAATTCTGTGGATAACTCCCGCACGCGATCAATCATGCCGCTCACCATGATGGAAATCCCTTCGTCCATCTCTATTATGCGCTGCAGGGTTCTTTTAACTTTTTCCCGATCATTAAAAACACAATAGACCTTCGTCCCATCCTTTACACTCTGCACTACCTCTTCTGGTTTTACTCCGCTGTATAAATTTTGGCGCAGAGATGTGGCGATGAGATTCACTGGTCCTTGTGTATATAACATCTCCAAGAGCCTTTTTACCTTAGGGCCACTCCCCTCGTAATTGAACCCTCGTGCCGGATAAATAAAGAGGACAAATTCTTTTTCCAGCAAAGCCAATGGTCCTTCGCGATGCAAACTATGAGTCATAAATAGTTCCTTTTATTTTTTATTGGCCCTTCCCAAACCCATATTGATTTTGGCGTTCGGCCGCCAGGTAAAACCTGCCGCCTCAATGGTCTGAATAATTTCCGGCGGGATCTTCAATCCTGGTTCTAACCTGGTATAAACATCCACTACAAAAACGCTATCTACTTCTAAGGCTACTTTCTTTATGGTACGTAAAACATGGCCTAATTGAGAGCGAGGCACCTTAAATTCCATAATCGCGCTGAGCACTCTTTCGCCCATAAGTTCTGGTTTGAGATCGCCCGTTCTTTTGTCCTGAATCAAGTCATTGAAGGGATTTTCTGGTTCGATTTCCGTAATACCCGCTTGAGCCATCGTGCGCGTAATCTTCTGAATATTTGTTAAATCCATACCCAAAGTCGGCCGCCCCACTTCTATGGCAATACCAACTTCTTCTGGTCCGACCCGGTTGGTAACATCATTAGTTTTGGATTCTTCTGTGCCCCGCCCGGCAATGCCCGTTAAGGCATGCGTAGCGTTTGGATCACTAAAATACTTGCGCAGTGCCCGAGGATATTCGTAGACATAAGGAGATTCGCCAATGGCCTCCACCGGGCATATCTGGGAACGAAGGCAAGTGCCACACTCATAACATTTTTCCTGGTCGACTACACTTTTTAAATCGGCGAAGTAGATGGCTTCCGCTGGACAATAAGGGTGACATCTTCCGCATCCTACACACAATTCTTTGTTGATGAGCATGGTTTATTCCGTCCTCCTCTTAGAAAATAAGCTCTTTTATACTGGCGGCTATCCCCAGATAAAATCGGATACATAAATTGATAACCGGGCTTTATTAGATTTGTCCATTCATTTTCCTTCTCATTTATAACCAAAT
>Ga0209102_1000913_pt1 | contig 17358 bp, 17 predicted proteins | sample ConPoolayeHmetaG_FD_185483 | JGI IMG/M metagenome (GOLD analysis project Ga0209102, IMG submission 185483) | Hot spring microbial mat communities from California, USA to study Microbial Dark Matter (Phase II) - Cone Pool mat layer H metaG... ...
GGGGCGCGCGGGCGGCTCGAGTTCACACTGGCGGCGCCGTGGGGGAGGCAGAGGATCGCCCTGCGCGCGGCCGGGAGACACCAGGCCCTCAACGCGGCTGCCGCGGCGGCTGCCGCGGTTGCCGCCGGCGCCGACCCAGAGTGGGTGCCCGGCGGCCTGGCCGCCTTCGAGGGCGCGGAGATGCGGGGCCGGATCGTCGAGGCGCCAGGCGGCTACACCGTGGTGGACGACTGCTACAACGCCGCCCCCGACTCCATGCGGGTGGCGCTCGAGCTGCTCGCCGACCTGCCCGGGGGCCGCAAGTGGGCCGTGCTCGGGGACATGAAGGAGCTGGGCCCCCTCGCCGCGGAGTGGCACCGGGAGGTGGGCGAGCTAGCGGCCGCGCTGGGGCTCGCCGGCGTGGTGACGGTGGGCGAGCTGGGGCGGGAGATCGCGCGGGGCGCCCGCGGCAGACTGCCGGCCGGGGCGGTCGTCGAGGCGGAGGACAACGCGGGCGCGGCGGCCGCCGCGCGGGCGCGGCTGGCCCCGTGCGACGTGGTGCTGGTGAAGGGCTCCCGCGCCATGCAGATGGAGGAGGTAGTGAAGGCGCTGCTCGAGGGCGCACGCGGTGTCTAGCCCGGCAACCGGGATCGAGATGGCGATGGTCGGCGCCGGCGCGGTAGTGCTGGCGGCGGCGCTCGGGCCGCCGACCATCGCCGCCCTCCGCCGCGGGGGCGTTGGGCAGCGGGTCAGAGACGATGGGCCGCAGCGCCACCTGGAGAAGCAGGGAACGCCGACCATGGGCGGGGTGTTCTTGCTTGCCGCGTGGCTTGGCGCGGCGGTGCTTGGGCAGTGGTTGTTGCGGGGTGAGGTGAGCCTCACGATGGTGACTCTCCTCGCGCTGGTCGGCGCCTTCGCGGCGATCGGCGCGGCCGACGACTGGCGCAAGGTCCGCCGGGGCCGGTCTCTCGGCCTGCGGGCGCGTGAGAAGCTCGCGCTCCAGGTGGTGGCCGCGGGCGCGTTCGTGTACGCCTTGGTCGGCGGGCGGATGATCGAGGCCGCCTGCGCGGGGCAGCCGCTCGCGCTGGGCGCGGGGGGGATGGTCTTCTGGGTGCTGGCGACGGTGGCGACCTCCAATGCAGTGAACCTCGCCGACGGCCTCGACGGGCTGGCGGCTGGGCTGTGCGTCATCGCGGCGGTGGGATTCGGCGCCCTCGCACTGGACGCGGGGCAGGGCGAGGTGGCCCTGTTCGCGGCCGCCCTCGGGGGCGCCTGCGCGGGGTTCCTCTTCTTCAACCGCCATCCCGCGCGGGTCTTCATGGGCGACGTCGGCTCCCTCGGCCTGGGCGCGGCACTCGCGGGCATGGCGGCCTGGCTGGATCGGCCGGTGGCGCTGCTCGCGCTTTGCCTCGTGCCCTTCCTCGAAGAGCTGTCGGTGATCGCGCAGGTGATCTCGTTCAAGACGACCGGCCGGCGGATCCTGCGCATGAGCCCACTTCACCATCACTTCGAGCTCTCCGGCTGGTCCGAGCGCCGCGTGGTGTGGACCTTCTGGGTCCTGGGCGCAGCCGCCGCGGCCGCCCTCGTGGCGGCCGCGTGGAGGGCGTGATGGCCCAGGATTCTCGCGCCGACAGCGAGCTGGCGGGGCGGCGGGTGCATGTCGTCGGCCTGGGCAAGTGGGGCACCGGCCGGGCGGCCGCCCGGGCCGCCGCCCGGCGGGGCGCGCGGGTGTCGGTGTCGGACATCAAGCCGGCGGGCGAGCTGGCGAGCGAAGTGGCCGCTCTGGAGGGGCTGGAGTTGGAGTTGCTGCTGGGCGAAGATGCCTACCGCGGGATTGAGGAGGCCGACCTGGTGGTGGTGAGCCCCGGGGTGCCCCTGGACATCGAGCCCCTGAGCCGGGCACGCGCCAGCGGGGCCCGGGTGGTGAGCGAGATCGAGCTGGCCTGGTGGATCGCCCCCTGCCCGATCGCTGCAGTCACGGGGACGAAGGGCAAGACGACGACCGCGGCGCTCATAGGTGAGCTGCTGTGCGCGGAGGGAAAGCGAGCGCTCGTCGGTGGCAATATCGGGCGTCCGCTCGTCGAGCTGGCGGAGCAGGCCGGCCCCGGTGATCTCCTCGTCGCGGAGGTCAGCAGCTTCCAGCTCGAGGCCATCGAGGGCTTCCGGCCCCTGGCCGCGGCCCTGCTGAACCTGTCGCCGGATCACCTCGACCGCCACAAGACCATGGAGGCCTACCAAGAGGCAAAGGCTCGGATCTTCGTCAACCAGGGCGAGAGCGAGGCGGCGATCCTCAACCGCGACGACGAGGGGGCCTGGGGGCTGCGCAGCCGGGTGCGGGGCCGGCTGATGCCCTACAGCCTGGAGCGGGAGGCCCCGGAGGGGGCGGATCTCTCGGGCGGTTGGCTCCGGGTCGAGGGGCAGCGGATCTGCCCGGCGGAGGCGGTTCGCCTGCCCGGGCGGCATAACCTCGGGAACGCACTCGCCGCGCTCGCCGTCGCGCGCGCCATGGGCGCCACTCTGGAGGCGGCCGAGGGGGCGCTGCTGCGCTTCCGGGGCTTCGAGCACCGGCTCGAGGCGGTGGCGGAGGTGGGGGCCACGCGGTTTGTCAACGACTCCCAGGCGACCACACCAGCGGCCACCCTGGCCGCGCTGGAGGCGTGCGAGGGGCCAGTGGCCCTCATCGCCGGGGGCCGGGCGAAGGTGCACGACTTCGGCCCCCTCGCGGAGGCGCTCGCGCGCCGCGGCGGCTCATTGGTGGTGATCGGCGAGGCGGGCGAGGAGATCGCGGCCGCGGCGCGGCGCGCGGGAGTAGGGCAGGTGGCGGAGGCGGGCGACCTGGAGGAGGCGGTGGCGCTGGCGGCGGGGCAGCTCGCGAAGCGGCGGCCGCCGGGGGGGGTCGTCCTGCTGTCGCCGGCCTGCGCCAGCTTCGACATGTTCGAGGACATGGCCGAGCGCGGGCGGCGGTTCAGGGAGGCTGTGCAGGCCCTCGCACGCCGGGCGGAGAGGCGAGCGTGACCGCGATCAGGATCGTGCACAACCCGCAGCAGCAGCCGGGCCCGCAGGAGCCCGTGGGCGTTGACATGTGGGCCTTGGTCCCGACGCTCGGGCTGGTCGCCCTGGGTGTGGCCATGGTGTTCAGCGCCAGCTTCCCCCTCGCCGCCGCGAGAGAGAGCGAGGACGTGTTCTACTACCTCAAGCGGCAGGTCGGCTTCGTCGTGGTGGGGATCCCCGCCATGTGGTGGGCGAGTCGGCTCTCGCTGTCCGCTCTGCGGCGGCGCGCGGGGTTGCTCGCGATCGCCACTGTGCTCCTGCTCGGGGCCGTGCTCGTGTTCGGGCGAGAGGTCAGCGGCGCCCGGCGCTGGTTCGCCATGCCCGGCGTGGGCCTCAACTTCCAGCCCAGCGAGTTGGCCAAGCTCACCCTCGTGATCGCCGCCGCTCGCTGGCTCGCGCGCTTCCCTCGCGGGGTTCCCACGTGGCGGGCCGCTGTGCCCCCGCTGGCCTTGCTCGGCTTGGTCGCGGGGCTGATCGCCGTGCAGCCCGACCTGGGCACCGCCAGCGTCATCGCCGCGGCGGCCCTCGTCTTCTACCACATCGGGGGGCTGAAGCTCCGGCACATCGCGGCCGCCGGGGGCGCGGGGCTGTCCCTCGCCGCGGTGGTGGTGTGGCGCCACCCCTACCAGCTCCAGCGCATCCTCGACTTCCTGGCCGGCGACAAGGTCGCGCTGGAGGGCGGCTACCAGAGGGCGCGCTCGCTCATCGCCCTTGGCTCTGGCGGGGTGACCGGCCGCGGCTACGGAGGCAGCATTGACAAGTACTTCTACCTGCCGGCCGCCACCACTGACTCCATCCTCGTCGTCGTCGGCGAGGAGCTCGGGCTGGTGGCGACCTGGGCGGTGGTGCTGGCGTTCTCCCTGCTCGTCGTCCGGGGCATGATGATCGCTGGCCGGGCGCGGGATCGCTTCTCCGGTCTGGTGGCGGCGGGCGTGACCTGCGTGCTGGGCGTGCAGGCGCTCGTGCACATCGCGGTGGCGACGGGGTCCGTCCCCGCAACTGGCCTGCCCCTGCCCTTCGTGAGCTACGGCGGCTCGTCGCTCATCTGCTCACTGATCGGCGTGGGGCTCATCCTCAACGTCTCCCGAGGGGCGAGGCGGGTGAGGGCGCCCACATGAGCGAGCGCCTCCACTTCGTCGGCGTCGGCGGCATCGGCATGAGCGCCCTCGCGCAGATCTCGCTCGCCCGCGGCGCGCGCGTCTCCGGCTCCGATGCCCACGAGTCCCCACTCACTCGCCGGCTCCGCGCCCTGGGCGTCAAGGTGTGGATTGGCCACCGGGGCGACCTGGTCGAGGGCGCCGATCGGGTCATCGTCTCGGATGCCATCCGCCCCGACAACCCCGAGCTCATCAGGGCGCGGGAGCTGGGCCTGCCGGTCCTTCGTCGCTCGGCCCTGCTCGGCGAGATGATGGACGCCGGCCGCGGCATCGCCATCTCTGGCACCCACGGCAAGACCACCGTCACCGCGATGGTCGGCGCCATCCTGCACGAGGGGGGGCTCGACCCCACTGTCGCCCTCGGCGGCAGCTACGCCCCCCTCGGCGGCAACGCCCGCGCCGGCGCCGGCGAGTGGCTGGTGGCGGAGGCCTGTGAGGCCTACGAGTCGTACCTCGATCTGCGGCCTGAGATTGCGGCGGTCACGAACGTCGAGGCCGAGCACCTCGACCACCACGGCACGGAGGCGGGGCTGCGCGCCAGCTTCCGCCGCTTCCTCGAGCGTCTGAGGGAGGGCGGCGCGGCGGTGCTGTGCGCCGACCGGCCGGAGCTGCGGGAGCTCGCCCGCGGGCTGCCCCGGGAGGTCGTCTGGTATGGACTGTCGGAGGGGGCGCATGTCCGGGGCCTGGAGGCGCAGGCGCGGGGCCGGATTGCCTGGTGCCGATTGCTCGTGGAGGGGGAGGAGGCCGGCGAGCTGCGGGTGGGCGCGCCCGGTCTGCACACGGTGGTGAACGCGCTCGGCGCGACCGCCATCGCCCTGCGGGCCGGCGCCGACCTGGGGACATGCCGCGGGGCGCTGGCGCGCTTCCGGGGGGTCGAGCGGCGCTTCGAGGTGGTTGGGGAGGCAGAGGGCGTGGTGGTGGTGGACGACTACGCGCACCACCCCACCGAGATCGCGGCCACGCTCGCCGCGGCCCGGGCGGCCTTCCCCGGCCGGCCCCTGCGCGCCGTCTTCCAGCCCCACCTCTACTCCCGCACCCGCGACTTCGCCGACGGTTTCGCGGCGGCCCTCGCCAGCGCCGACTCGGTGGTGGTGACCGAGGTATACGCCGCGCGCGAGGACCCGCTCCCAGGGGTCAGCTCCGCGCTCATCGCCGGGCCCCTGCGGCGCCTGCGGGGAGAGGACGCCGTCCAGGAGGTGGCGAAGGAGGAGGTCGCCGAGCGAGTTGCGGCGAGCGTGCAGACCGGGGAGGTCGTGGTAGTCATGGGCGCGGGGGACATCGGGGAGGCGGCGCGCGCGCTGGCCGCGCGGCTAGGAGCGCGGCCCACGGCCCCGGGGGTGGCGGCGAAGAAATGAGCACTGGACAGCAGACCTGGGTTCCAGCACCGCTCGTGGCTAACAGACTTCGCCAGGTGGAGGCCGCCGGCGCTGACCTGCGGGCGCGGCTGCGGGGCCGGGTCAGCATCTTCGAGCCCATGGCCCGCCACACCACCTTCCACATCGGGGGCCCGGCCGACATCTTCGTCCAGCCCCGCGACCTCCACGACCTAGCCGAGGTGGCCGCCTTCGCCCGCGCCAAGGGCCTGCCCGCCAAGGTCATCGGCAACGGCAGTAACCTGCTCGTCGCCGACCGCGGCGTGCGCGGCATCGTGATCCGCCTGGGCCCCGGCTTCTCCGAGCTTGAGTGGCTGGACGACGGCGTGGCGGCTGGCGCGGGGGTGAGGCTTGCGCGCCTGGTGAAGCAGGCCACCGAAGTGGGCCTGAGCGGGCTCGAGTCCACGGTGGGCATCCCGGGCACCCTGGGCGGCGCGCTCGCCACCAACGCCGGCACCGACACCGGCTCCATCGGCGACCTCGTGCTTGCCGCCACCGTCCTCGACGCGGAGGGGGAGGTGCGGGAGTGGGGCGCGGCCCAGTTCACCTACCGCTACCGCTACAGCAGCCTCGGCGCCTCGCAGGCCGTGGTGCTGGCCGCCAGGCTTCGCCTCGAGCGGGCCGAGCCCGAGACCATCGCGGCCAAGGTCGAGCGCCTGCGCCACAAGCGCGGCAGCCGTCAGCCGCTCCGCGCCTGGTCGGCAGGCAGCGTGTTCAAGAACCCCCGCGGCGTGGCCGCCGGCAAGGTGCTAGACCGCGCTGGCGCCAAGGGCATGCGGGTTGGGGATGCGCAGGTCTCCAGCAAGCACGCCAACTTCCTCATCAACCGGGGCCGCGCGACTGCGGCCGACATGCTCGAGCTGATCGAGCGCGCCCATGCCCTGGCCCTCCGGCGCTACGGCATTGATCTCGAGCTCGAGATCGAGTGCATCGGGGAGCGGTAGATGGCGAGCGACCGACTGCGAGTGCTGGTGCTGACCGGCGGGACCTCCTCCGAGCGCGAGATCTGCCTCCGCAGCGGCGCCAAGGTCATGGCGGCCCTCGACCCCGCACGCTACGAGGTCACCCAGATGGACCTGGCCAACCTCGCCGGCCCGCAGGCCGGCTGCCTCGCCCGGGCCCTGTTCGCGCCGGGCGCCTGTGAGCCGGAGGCGGACGGCCGGCCTGACGTTGTTTTCATCGCGCTCCACGGCGGGCCGGGCGAAGACGGCACGGTGCAGGGGATGCTGGAGCTGCTCGGCATCCCCTACACCGGCTCCGGCGTGCTCGCCAGCGCCCTGGCGATGAACAAGATCGTCTCCAAGAGGATCTTCGAGCGGGAGGGCATCCCTACCCCTCGCTGGTTGCCGCTGCGGGCCGCCGAGCGCGCCGGCGCCGGCCGCGCCGTTCTCGAAGCGCTCCGGCTGCCCTGTGTCGTGAAGCCGGCCTGCGAGGGCTCGACTATCGGCGTCACCGTGGTGCGAGATCCCGCCGAGATCGAGCCCGCTCTGGAGGAAGCGTTCCGGTATGGTCCGGAGGCGCTCGCCGAGGAGTACATCGCAGGGGTTGAGATCAGCGGCCCGGTGTTGGGCGAGGAGGCGCTGCCGCTGGTCGAGATCGTTCCCCGGAGCGGCTTCTACGACTACGAGGCGAAGTATACCCCCGGCGCCACCGAGGAGATCGTGCCCGCGCGCATCCCCGCCTGGCAGGCCGCCCGGGCGCGGGAGCTTACCCTCGCCGCCCACCGCGTCCTTGGCTGCCGGGGCATGTCGCGTGTGGACATGATGGCCTCCGAAGACGAGGTCTACGTCCTCGAGGTGAACACCATCCCCGGCATGACCGAGACCAGCATCTTGCCCCGCGCGGCGGAGGCGGTGGGGATGACCTTCTCCCAGGTGGTGGACCGGCTGATCGAGCTTGCTCTGGAGGAGAGAGGGCGCCATGGCGCTCGGCGGGGCCTATAGGCCGCGACTCGGGGCGGCTGCCTCCACCGGCGGAGTAAGCTGGGTCGCGCACGGGCGGCGCTTGGCGCTGGTCTGCGCGGTCGCGCTTGCGGCGGAGGTGGTCTACATCGTGCTCGCCTCGCCGCGCTTGGCAGTCCGCGAGGTGGTGGTGCGGGGAGACCCGCGCGTGGTCGAGCAGGTCGCCCCGCGCCTGGAGCTGGGGGCGAACACCGGCATGGCGCTGGCCCCGCTGGGGCGACTGCGTCGCCAGGCGGAGCAGGCGCCAGCCGTGCGGGCCGCACGCGTGTCCCGGGGGTTCCCGAACCGGCTGGTGGTGACGGTGGAGCGCAGGGAGCCGGTGGCGGTGGTCCGGCGGCCGGAGGAGGCGCTGCTCGTGGACCCGGAGGGGGTGGTGTTCGTGGTGCGCGACGAATGGGGCTGGGGGCTGCCAGAGCTGGTGGGGCCGAGCCTGGCGGAGGGCGAGCTGGAGAGCGCACAGGCGCGGGCCGAGCTCTCGGGGCTCCTGGCCGCGCTGCGGGCCACGGCCCTCGAGCTGTGCCTGGGCGTGACACGGCTCGAGTACGGCGAGGGCGGCGAGATCACCCTCACCTTGGGCTCCGGGGCGCAGGCCCGCCTGGGCCGGTGCGAGCGCCTCGGGGTGAAGGCGAAACTGCTGGCCCGCGTGGTGGACACCCTGGGTCTGGAGGCGATAGGGCTCGTGGACGTGAGCGATCCCGAGGCGGCATACTGGCGGCCGGCCGGGGGCGAGAGCGAGGCGGCAGGCGGCCGTGAGGTGAGTGGGATATGAAACTGGAGTGGCGCGGCGAACAGCGGTGGGTGGTGGCGATGGCCGCGGTGAGCCTGGTGTTGGGCGCGATGCTGGGCGTGCAGGTTCACGCCCGCAGGCTCCGCGGCGCGACGGCGAGCGGGCGCCAGGCGCGGGCCGTGGTGGGCATGCTGACCGCGGCCGAGACCCAGCTCGAGAACCAGCGCGCGGAGATCCAGCGCCTCCGCGAACAGCTCGCACGCTATGAGCAGGAGGCCGCCGACGAGCGCGGGCTCACGCGGCTCATGAAGGAGGAGCTGGAGACCTTCCGCATCATGCTCGGGGTGTTGCCCGTGCAGGGCCCCGGCGTCGAGCTGGTGCTGGACGACAGCACCATGCGAGTTGACGACAAGGTCGGCGGACAGGAGGTCTATGTCATCCACGACTTCGACCTCGTGCAGATCGCCAATGAGCTCTGGGCGGCCGGCGCGGAGGCCATCTCCCTAAACGGGCAACGCCTGGTGACGGGCAGCGCAATCGCCTGCTCGGCCCGGCTGATCACAGTTAACAACGTCGCCATCTCCCGCCCCTTCACATTCCTCGCCATCGGCAACAAGGCCAACATGGTCTCGGCGCTGAACATCCGGGATGGACTGCTCGATCGCCTGCGGGTGCTCCAGTTCCACGTCAAGCTGACTCCGCGGGACGAGATCATCATCCCTGCTCTCTCGGTGATGCCCAAGTACCAGTACGCGCAGCCGGTCGTCGCAGAGGAGGCCTCGAGGTGATTGCCCTGCCTATGCTGGCCCTCGTCGTGGGCTTCATCGCCGTCTACTTCCTGTTCCCGACGGTCCCGCCGGCCTGGGGCGACTATGTGGCCATCGCCACCCTCGCCGGCTTCGACGCCCTGGTGGGTGGGCTGCGGGCCCGCCTCGAGGGGCGCTTCGACGAGGCCGTCTTCGTGAGTGGGTTCTTCGTGAACATGGTCATCGCCACCCTGCTCGCCTTCCTGGGCGACAAGCTCGGGGTGGACCTCTATCTGGCGATGGTCGTTGCCCTCGGCATCCGCATCTTCACCAACCTGGGGAGAGTGCGGGGGCTGCTGATCGTCGCCCGCACCGGCGGGCAGAAGGCCGCCGCGCCCTAGCGCGGAAGATGGGAGGGAAAGGTCCTATTGTCGGGGCCGGAGGTCTTGCTTGGGCTCGATGTCGGCACCACCAAGGTGGCGGCCGTCGTGGGCGGCCGCGGCGACACGCCGAAACTCCTCGCCGCCGCCACCTGCCCCTGCCGCGGCCTCAAGCGCGGCCAGGTGGTGGACGTCTCCGAGACCACCCGCGCCATCCGTGAGGCCGTCAGCCGCGCCCAGCGCCTCTCCGGAGTCGAGCTCGAGTCCGCCTGGGTCGGCATCACCGGCCAGCACATCTCCTGCCTCAACTCCCGCGCCGAGCTCCAGCTCACCCGCGCCAATCGCCAGGTGACCTGGGAGGACGTCGAGCGCGTCATGGGCGCCGCCGTCGCCTCCGTCTCCATCCCCCCCGACCGCCAGATGATCCACGCCATCTCCCGCGGCTTCACCGTGGACGACACCCCCCGCGTCCGCAACCCCGTCGGCCTCTCGGCCAGCAGGCTCGCCGTCGAGACTCACATCGTCACCGCCGGCCGCAACCTCGTCGCCAACGTCACCCGCGCCGTCGAGCAGGCCGGCCTCGGCGTCGCCGAGCTGGTGGCCGAGCCCCTCGCCGCCGCGGACGCCGTGCTCACCGAGGACGAGGAGCAGCTCGGGGTGCTCCTCATTGACATCGGCGGCGGCACCAGCGACCTCGGCCTCTTCCTCGAGGGCAGCATCGCCTTCACCGGCGCCATCCCCGTCGCCGGCGCCAACGTCACCCACGACCTGGCGGTCGCCCTCGGGATCACGCACCCGGAGGCCGAGCAGGTCAAGCTCAGCTGCGGCCGGGCGCGGGCCGAGATGGTCCCCGAGGACGCGGAGGACGTGAAGCTGCCCGGAGATGAGGAGGAGCGCAAGGTGAGCCAGCGCTTCGTCGCCCAGGTCATCGAGGCCAGGGTGAGGGAGATGTTCCGGCTTGTGGAGCACGAGCTCCGGCGCTGGGGGGAGGCCTGGACGCCCGCCGGCGGCGTGGTGGTCACCGGCGGGGGGAGTCTGCTGCCCGGCATCACCTCCGTGGCCCGCCAGACTCTGGCCTGCCGGGCCCGCTTGGGCCGGCCGCGCGTCGCCGCCGGGCCCCTCGAGCTGCTCGAGAGCCCGGCCCTCGCCACCGGCGTCGGGCTCGTCTACTACGCCCACCGGGAGGCCGAGGCGCGGCGGGTCGAGCCCCGTCCCGCGATACGCGTGCTGCCTGTCCTCGGGCGAGTGGTCGCCTGGGTGCGCGACCTCTTCAGCTCCTAGCGCGACCATGCGGGGGGAAGCCACCAGCGCGAGCGGGCCTCGGGTGGCCCTCGTCGGCGGGGGCACGGGCGGCCACGTCTATCCCGCGCTCGCGGTGGCCGACGGCCTGCGGCGCCGCTGCCCCGGCGTCCAGCTCCTCTTCATCGGCGGCGATCGGCTCGAGGCGCGGGAGGCGCCCCGCGCCGGGCTGGCCTTTCGCGCCATCTCGGTACACGGGCTCGCGGGGCGCGGATGGTGGGCCTGGAGGGGACGCCTGCGCTCCCTCGCCGAGCTGACAATAGGCCTTCCGCTGCTCCAGAGCCTCGCCGCCCTGCGGCGCTTCTCACCCGACGTGGTGGTCGGCGTGGGCGGCTATGTGAGCGGGCCAGCGCTGCTCGCGGCCCGGCTGCTCGGACTGCCGACCCTCAGCCTGGAGACCAATCTGACGCCGGGCTTCACCAGCAGAATCGCCTGTCGGCTGGTCAGCGCCATGGCCCTCGGGTGGGAGGAGTTGGGGCCTTACTTCGCGGCCCGAGTCCGGCGCGGCGCCCGGCTGGTCGTGACCGGGGTGCCGGTGCGCCCCGAGGTGCTCGCCCCGACCCGGCAGGAGGGCGCGGCCGCCCTGGGGCTCGACCCGGGCCGGCGCACCTTGCTCGCCCTGGGCGGCAGCCTGGGCTCGCGGCGGATCAACGAGGCGATCGTGGGAGCGCTCGCGCTGCTGGGGCGGCGACGCCCGGAGCTGCGCGAGGTGCAGGTGGTGCACGTGATCGGCCGCCAGTGGTCGCCAGAGGGGGGGATCGCGGCGGCCGCCGCGCCGCACTATCGAGCGGTGACGTACCTGGAGCGCAGCTATGGCGCGGCCCTGGCGGCGGCCGACCTGGTCGTGTGTCGGGCGGGCGCGAGCACCGTCGCTGAGCTGACCGCGCGCGGCCTGCCGGCCGTGCTGGTCCCCTGGTCCGGGGCGAGCACCAACGAGCAGGTGCGCAACGCCGCGCCTCTGGCGCGGGCGGGGGCCGCGCTGGTGATACCAGACGCGGAGCTGACGCCCGACCGCCTGGCGGCCGCGCTCGACGAGCTCCTGTGGGATGAGCAGCGGCTGGCGCTCATGGCGCAGGCGAGCCGGCTGCTGGGGAAGCCAGGGGCCGCAGATGCCGTGGCGATGCTGGCGCTCAAGCTGGCGGCGCAGAGGCGGGGCTAGGCCGCGGGAAGGTCCGCGTACGGCGCGAGGTAAGGCCGCCAGGCCGGCTTCTGGGCGGCGGCGACGAACTTCGTGTAGCTGATATAAGGGATGAACTTGGGCCGGAAGGGCGGCCGGACCAGGCCCATGCCCACCTCCTCCGGGGTCCGGTTGCCCTTCCTGTTGTTGCACCTTGTGCAGCAGCACACCAGGTTCGTCCAGTCGGTCCCGCCGCCCCGCTCCCGCGGGATCACGTGGTCAATCGTCAGTGCGGTGTTCCGCCGGCCGCAGTATTGGCACGTGTAGCGGTCGCGGGCGAAGATGCTCTTGCGGGAGACGCGCAGGGAGGGCGTGGGCCGGCGCACGTGGTAGTTCAGCCGGACCACGGTCGGCATCCTGATGCTCAGCCGCTCCGCCCGGAAGACCTTCGAGTCGGTCTCCACGGTGTGCGCCTTGCCCAGACACAGCATGCCCAGGGCCCGTCGCACGTTCGTGATGTTGAGCGGCTGGTAGTTGTGGTTGAGTACCAGAACCTCTTCCATTGCCAGGGCCTCGGCTCCCCGCGCGCGGCGCCAGGGAGAAACGGGGCGTGGGGGCCCCTGGGCGCCCCACGCACACTAGACACCTGTTTTCTGCATCCTACTGGAGGGCTGTGGGCTTTGTCAAGAGCGCGCAGCCCGCGTGACGGGGGCGCCCCGCCCGCCCCGCGCGCGACCTGCTCTCCCGTCCTTACACCGCCACCGGCCGGCCCGACTCGGCCGACTCGGTGGCCGCCAGGCAGAGGCGCACGGCCTCCCGCGCCTCGCGGGGCGTGACGATGGTCGGCTCCTCCCCCCGGTCAAGGCATTCCACGAAGTACTGGATCTCGACGAAGTAGCCGCCGAGGGCCTCGATGTTGCCGGCCGTCCCGGCCCTCCCGGCCGTGGGTACCTCAGGCTGGGGCACCTCTGGGTGCTCGACGCCCCCGGCCAGCGGGTACACGCTGAGGGCCGGGCTTAGGCGGGAGTCGAGCTCGATCGCGCCGCCCTCCAGCAGCACCCGCAGGCCCATGTTGAAAGGGTAGTTGGCGGCCATGTCGAGCGAGCCCTGAGCGAAGCCCACCGCCTGGTTGCGGTGTCCCGTGGTCGTCGTCCAGACGTTGTCGAGGCCGCCGCTGGCGGCCTTGACGCCGCCAGCGTAGACGTTCCTGGGCATGCCTGCCACCCAGGCGATGAAGTCGAGGTCGTGGATGTGAAGGTCGAGCACCGCGCCGCCGGAGCGCTGAGGGTCGAAGATCCACTCCTGCCATGACCAGGTGGGCGGGGGCGAGAACCGGGAGGCGCTCATCCAGCGGACCGCGCCCAGACGCCCGGAGTCCAGGATCTCCTTGATGACGCGGTACTCCGGCCAGAAGCGGATCACGTGCGCGACCATGAAGGTGACGCCGGCGCGCTCGACGGCCTCCACCATCGCATCGCACTCGGCGACGGTGAGGCCCATGGGCTTCTCACACAGAATGTGCTTGCCGGCGCGGGCGGCGGCCTGGACGGCCCCGCAGTGCAGGTAGGTGGGCAGGCAGATGTCCACCATGTCGAGGTCGGCGGCGAGCATGTCCTCGAGGCCCTCGTAGGGCGTCGCGCCATACTCGTCGGCGAAGCGCCTCCGGCGGTCAGGCTCGGGGTCGGCGACCGCGACCAGCTCGGCGTTCGGCAGCGCGGCGTAGCACTGGGCGTGGGTGCCGCCCATGAACCCCAGACCGGCAAGTCCGACGCGGACCATGGCATCTTCCCCCTGTGGACTGGCGCCGGGATCCCCGGCCCCCGGATTCTAGGCAGTCGGGAGAACTGTGTCAAGGGAAAGCGCGCGGGGGTCGGCGCCGCTCCTACCCGGTGGGCCTGGGGATGGGCATGCGGAGGCTGATGGCGGCGGCGGTGGCGCCGGAGCCGGCCATGAGGGCGAAGACGATGGGGAAGGGGAGGAAGCCGAGCAGCCAGCCGATGAGCAAGGGGACCAGCGCGCCCGGCGAGCTGAGCAGGTTCATGGAGGCGATGTAGCGGGGCCGGTCGCGGTCGCTGGCCAGCTCGAAGAGGTAGTTTGTGGCCCCCATCCAGGTCCCGCCCATCGCGCATCCGCCGACCAGGAACACCAGAGAGAAGAGGTGCGCGATGCCCCGGGCATTGGGGGCCGCGACGGAAAGGCCGAGGAGGGCGAGCGCGAGCAGGGGGGTGGCGGTGATGAGCAGGGAGGCGCCGCGGAGCACCGCCCGGGGGCCGCGGCGGTCGTTCAAATGGGCCCACCAGAGGCTGGCGGTGGCGCTGCCCAGGGTCATGGTCCAGATGTAGAGGCCGGCGATGTGCTCGGGGACGGCCAGGCGCTGCTTGGCGAATACCATGTAGAACGGCATCGCGAAGCTGACCCCGAAACCGAACAGCGACACCAGCACCAGGCAGCGGAAGGCCGGGTTGGCGCGGGCTGTGGGCAGCGCGCCCAGCAGGATCTCGCGCAGGGGCTGGGGCCGGTCGAGGACCGGACGGAGAGGCTCCCGCACCAGCCAGCAGCCCAGCGCGGAGAGGGCCATGAAGACGCCCATGAGCGTGAACAGGAGGGTGTAGTCGCGGGGATAGCCGGGGCCCGCGGGGCCCAGCATCCAGCGCACGACGAAACCCACGGCGAACGTGGCTACGGCGGCGCAGAACTGCATGGCCCCGAAGAATCGGCCCCGGAGCTGAGAAGGGATGGACTTGGCGATGATGTCCTGCCAGGGGATGGAGAGGAGGCCGTTGCCCAGAGAGATGGCGAACAGGGAGAAGACCATGAGCCAGATGGTGAGGGCCGCCCTCTCCACACCGAAGAGCCATAAGTAGAGGACGAAGCCCAGCAAAGGGAGGCGCCCCAGGAGCACGGGCCAACGGAGCCAGGGAAGTCGGTGCGGCCGGTGGCCCAGCACCGCGGCCATGAACACGGAGGGCAGCAGCCAGCCGAGGCGCTGGAGGAGGGTGATGAGCCCTACGATCACGGTGGAACGGGTGAGGTGGCCGATGAACAGGGGCAGCACCGTAGAGGGCTCGATCCAGGCCAGGCCGCTCATGAACAGGGCGGCCTCGGTGACGATGACGCCGAAGTTCCAGCGCGTGTATGGATCGCGCGCGTCCGCGCGCGCGTACAGTCGGGAGAAGATCTGTGCCATCAGGAGGCGGCCCGGCCGCGCCGCAAGTGCCGGGGGTATCTACTGCCAGGAGCACGCCGGTTCCTGCTGGCGAACGCGCGAGGGCGCGGCCCTGGCGCGCACACGGCTCAGGGCGCGCCGACGCGCGCCCTGCACGGCAGGCGGGTTGCCCTATGGGGCTAGCGACCTCCGCCTTGCCGCCGGAGGTCGTCCAGCGCCGTCTCGAAACGGTTCAGCCGCTGCCCGGTGTCGCCGGCGCGCCCCTCCACGGCCCGCTGGAGCTGGCTCAGCTCCTCGCGGAGCGCGGCCACCGGGCGGCGCGAGCGCTCGGGCGCCATCTGAGCCATGAACGCGACCAGGTCGTCGGCCCGCCTCACGTGGGCCTCGACCCGGCCCCAGTTGCCCCGCTGAAGCTCGAGCCGGGCCGCCCGCACGGCCTCGATGGCGTCCTCGGCCGCGAACTCCATAGCCATCTCGAGCTGGGATTCGGCGGCCGTGCGCAGCTGCTGCGCGTGCTCTATGCGCCGCGCCCCGATGGAGAGCATGATCCAGCCCACCAGCACGGCTAGGACGAGTCCCGCGATGGCGATCAGCCAGCCGGTCGCCACCGGGTTGCGCGCGCGGCGCGCGCCGGCCCGTCTGGCCCTCGCCTGCCACTCTTTGATGCGTTCGAGGGGCACGCCGGAGGCCATGGCAAGGGCCTCGGCGTCGGCGTCAACTAGCTCCTTCACGGTGCGCACCCCAGCCCTTGTGAGCGCCTCCTCGGCGCTTCGGTCAATGCCGACCGCGTCCGCCAGCGATCCCTCGCTCATCTCCGCGCCTCCTCGCGCTGACTGCGCCCGCCGCCGCGGATCGAGCCATCGCTCGCCCGGGGCGGGTGAGCGGCTGTCTTCGCCGCCCCCGGCGCTCCCCCTGTCTCATTCGCGCTCCAGGGGGCCGGGTGGCCCCGCGGCGCCCTGGGCCAGGGCCTCCACCAGGGTGGGCTGCCACTGCACGCCGGCGCCCCGGCGGAGCACGTCGAGCGCGTCGGCCTTCGACAGCCGGCCGCGATAGGGCCGGTCGCTGGTCAGCGCGTCGAAGGCGTCGGCGACCGCGAGGATGCGCGCGCCCAGGGGGATGTCGGAGCCGCCCAGCCCGTCGGGGTAGCCGCCGCCCGAGTAGTGCTCGTGGTGGTGGCGCACCATCTGCACCGTGGCATCATCGAGCAGCCCCTGTCCGAGGATGCGCTCCCCGATGACCGGGTGGGCCTGGATCTGGCTGTACTCCTCCGGGGTGAGGGAGCCGGGCTTGAGCAGCACGCTCTCGCGGATGCCGATCTTGCCGATGTCGTGCAGCCGACCAGCGAGGCGGATGTGGCGCACGTGCTCCGCGCCGGTGCCGATCTCCAGCGCGATCCGGCCAGCGAGGCGGCTGACGCGCTCGGAGTGGCCGCGGGTGTAGTCGTCCTTGGCCTCGAGGGCCGAGCACAGCGACTTGATGGCGCCGAGGAACAGCCGGCGCGCGGTCCGGGTCCCCTGGCGCACCTTGGACTCGAGCTGCCGGCGCTGCTGCTGCGCGGCGGACAGAAGGGCGCGGCGCTCGAGCGCGCGCTCCAGGCGCAGGACGACCTCGTCGGGGTCGAAGGGCTTGGCGATCCGGTCGTAGGCGCCGGCCCGCAGGCAGGACATGGCGGCCGGCGCCTGCTCCGGCCCGCTCGCCACGACCACGGCCGTCTCGGGACAGCGCTCAGCGAGAGTGGCGACCAGCCCCTGCCCCTCCTGGCCCCGTGAACTTACGTCCACAAGCGCGAGCGCGAAGCTGCTGCGGCGGCAGGCGGCCAGGGCGGCCGGCGCGTCGGGCGCGGTCTCGACCACCCAGCCGAGGTCGCCCAGCACGCGGGCGAGCAGCACGCGCACGGCGCGGTCGCTCTCCACCAGGAGAACCTTGGCCCGTGGTCCCTGTCCCATCAGGGCCAGTCACCAGAGCGCTGGTCCGGCTCCCGCAGGCGGGCGCCGCCCGCCTGAGCCACCAGGAGACTCAGCGCCGCCCCCAGTTCGGCCACCTCGCTCCCCGGCCCGCGAGGCACCTGGACGCCCAGGTCGCCCTCCGCGGCGCGCCGCGCGGCCTGCGCCATCTCTCGCAGCGCCAGCCCCACGCGCCGCCCCGCGGCCGCGCTGGCCAGCGCGGCCACCACGATGATGGCGGCCGCACATGCCCCGCCCCCGTGCGGCCCCCACCTCTCGGCGCCGACCCACAGCGCGACCGCCCCCGCGAGCGCGCTCAGCCCGGAGGCGGCGGCGCTGCTCGCGGCGAGGCAGCTCAGCGCGCGGGGCCGGCGCCGGGCGCGCTGAAGGCTCATGTGAATGTGATGTGACGCCATCTACCCAACCCCCACCGTCCCCGAAGAAGAACGCCTCCCGGGA
>Ga0209102_1000914_pt1 | contig 17345 bp, 21 predicted proteins | sample ConPoolayeHmetaG_FD_185483 | JGI IMG/M metagenome (GOLD analysis project Ga0209102, IMG submission 185483) | Hot spring microbial mat communities from California, USA to study Microbial Dark Matter (Phase II) - Cone Pool mat layer H metaG... ...
GCCTTCAACGCTTCTGTAACTTCTTCGTCGGAGGCATCACGTTTAATGTTGATTTTGTCCTGAAGGGCTTCAATATGGTTTATGTTTGCTCTTCGTCGTCTTATTCCAGTTACTGCCTTTGGTCCTGTTATTGTAACGAAGCTCTTGTCGATAACGTCGACTATTACGCATTTTCTTCCAGTTTCTCGACCGTAAAGTTTTACGCAGATTCTTCCAACTTCGATTGCTGGCATATTCGTAAACCTCTCTTTTCTAGGGCTGTTATAGAAATCGGTTCAATCGCATATTTATAACTTCACTCTTAGCTCATGAATCTTTCAACGATATTGTAGAGAACGCTTGTTCCGAAGACTAGATTTGCGATGGATATTCGCTCGTCAATGCCGTGAACACTTTTCAACATGATGCTGTATGGAATGTCTGGGCGTATTGGCTGAAAACCGTAGCATATGCTGCCAGTTTTTCTGAAGAATCGAGAATCTGTTCCGCCAGTGAGCAAAATCTGCACAGTCTTGCAATTTGGTTCAAATTCCTTAACAGTCCTAACTATAAGCTCGTAGAGTGATGTATTTACTGAAGATTCAGAAGGCTCATTAGCTTGAATTATCTCAAACTCAAGCTTCTCCAAGCCAAAATCCTTTAGCAAACTCTTTATCTCATTCAAGGCATCAGCAGTATTTTGTCCAGGCAAAATTCTACAGTCAAAAACTGCTTCACACTCCGAGGGGATTATGTTTTCTTTCACTCCACCATGAATTATTGTGGGCGCTATAGTCATTCTCAGGCTTGCTCGTAACTCTTCAGCCATAGCCTTGTCGGTTTGAGCCAGCATGTCTAAAATTTGGTCACCCATTTCTGGGTTCTGAAGCAAGAATGTGACGCCGTCTTGCAAGATTTTGTTTTCTTTTGGAACGCCGCTCAAAAATTGTTTGACGATGGGCACGAGTGTTATTTTTGCTCTGTAGTTTCCAAGCCTTTCGACAACTTTGCTCATGCGCAGAATAGCGTTATCTGCAGCTCCAGGAATTGAGCCGTGTCCAGGAGTGCCTTTGGCTTTCACTTTAAACCATAAGATTCCTTTTTCTGCGGTGTTGATTGTGTAGACGTTTGTGTTGCCTATTGGGATTGCCATTCCTCCGCCTTCGTTTAGGACGTAATCTGCTTTTACTTTGTCCAGATGGTTGCGGGCTAGCCAGCCTGCTCCTGCTTCTCCGCCTTTTTCTTCGTCAGCCGTTGCAGCGAGAATCACGTCGCCTTTGAGTTTCACATTGTTCCTTTTTAGAAGTTTCAAAACCATTGCTTCGATGGCTGTCATAGATTTCATGTCTAAGGCGCCTCGACCCCAAACACAGCCGTCTTTGACTATGCCGCTGAAGGGGTCTACGCTCCATTCTTTGGGGTTTGCAGCTACAACATCCAGATGCGAAAGCAAGAGTAAGCTCGGCTTTTCGCCTGAGCCTCGCAGTCTTGTTACTACGCTTCCTCTTCCCAGTGCAGATTCGAAAAGTTCGCATCGAAGCCCGTCTTTTTCCAAATCTTTAGCCAAATATTTTGCAGCTTCAATCTCGTTTCCAGGCGGGTTTGTTGTGTTAATACGGATTAAATTGCTCAGAAGGTTTGTGACTTCCTCTTCAACTTCTTTAATCAGCTGAGGGCTCATAATGCGATTCACCTTGTTTGGTTGTATGTGGTGTTTTTAACTTAAGACTTTATCCATAGCGGTTCGTAATTGCGTATATCCTAGTCTATGTTAATTGTGAAAAATCATAATGATGGAAGGAGGTTTTCCAAGAGGAAGGAGAAATTTCTGGAGTTTTCTAAACAGGATACATGGTTGATTATGTTAAGTGGTTTAAAGGGCGATATGCTGAAATTCTTGGAATGTCAGAACTTTACAATGAACGGGTATCTGTTGCAACTAGTGTGGAGCTTACAGAAAAGGGAGTAATCGGCAGAAGCGAGCTGTTAGAGGAGCTCTTCCTGAAATGTTAAGCGCTTATGCAAAAGCGTGAAACTATAACAATAAAGGCACGTATGTCGCTAGATTTTCTCAACAATTCTTATTTGCAGCACATCTTCTAATCAGAATAAGAAAAGTCAAAGAGCAATGAGGCTGGTGAATGATTAGTCAAGACGCTCAAATGCTTAAGCTGCGTGAAACAGTTTTAGTTAAGACTGTAGGTGTGATTTCAGATACGCATGTGCCAGCGAGAGCTAGAGAAATTCCAAGGAAAGTTTTTGAGGTTTTCGAGAAAGTAGACTACATTATTCACGCTGGCGATTTAGTGGATTTGTCGGTTATTGATGAGTTGGAGCAGCTTGCGCCTGTCTTGGCTGTTTACGGGAACATGGATGGCTCTGAAATTCGTGGAAAATTGCCGAAGATGAATTCTGTGAAGGTTTTTGACTGGAAAATAGGCGTTATGCATGATCCTGGGGCGTTGTTTGGTATGGGAAAGATGCGAGAAATTGCCAAGCTGAATGGTTTTAACGTCTTCGTTTATGGGCATACGCATTCTTCTAATATTAAGTGGGAGAATAACACGTTGTTTATGAATCCTGGGAGTCCTACGAATCCTATTCCGCCTTTTATATCTAAGCCTTCGGTGGGTTTGCTTCAGTTGACGAAGGAGAAGATAACGCCTCAGATAGTGCAGGTATAAGTCTGTTTTTTGAGTTGTTTTTGTGCGCAACGGTTTTTAGCTCCTCTATTAGAGTTTTAATATGGTTTTGTTGTTTGAGAGTCTTTGATTTTTGGAGTCGGAAAAATTCTGGTAGTCAGACTATTTGCTTACTCTCTCGAAGGCTAGACCCTCTCTAGATATAGGGGTTATAAGTTTTTGTGTTCTTGCATCATGCACTTGTTCATTACTACGGTTATGCCTGCTTTTTTAGCAATTTCTGCTGCTTGTTCGTTGGTTATTCCAAGCTGCATCCAAACTACATAAGGCGTGCCATGCAACTTTCTAAGCTGAACTGCCTGTTCCACGACGGGCAAAGCCTCTGCAGAAGGGCGGAAAATGTTAACAATTTCTATGGTTTTCTGAAGTTCGCTGGGCATGTTGATTAAGCTTTTGTATGTTTTTTCACCAAGGATTTCTTCAGCAGTAGGGTTAATGGGTATTATACGAAAGCCGTGTTTCTTTAAATATTCAGCAACTCTGTGGCTGTCTTTTGATGCATCACGTGAAATGCCAACAACAGCAACCGTTCGATATTTGGTCAAAATTTCCTTGATGCTTTGCGTTTGCACTCTTTCAGTCCTCGCGTGTTAAGAGAATGATTGCGGTTGATGCTTAAAGGCTTTAGTAGCCGAGATAGGCGAATGCGTAGTACAGAATGCCCAGCAACAGAGCCAAGAGCCACAAAACTAAAGTTGCTCTCATCAGCCTCTTTTTTCTTGCACACTTTTGAGTGGATGCACGGAAGCCCCATGAAACAACAAGCACTATTCCGAGGATTTCGGCTACGGTGCCGAGAATCGCGTGAGGAACAACGACTAAAGCAATTCTGCTGGAAGGATTGTTAAGGAGAAACTCTCGCATGTTCTGCAATGAAGGCCACATAACCCAGAAGAAGGAAACAGCATTCAAAATGACAGCCAGCAGAATCATGGCTCCATGCAGAAAATATTTCCTCTTACTCTTGAAAACAAGGCTCACAAAAAGCACTACAAGAATGATTATCTGAAGAACAAAGTTCGCTTCAGGAACACAAAAATCCATAAACCACGCGCCTTTTCTGATGAAAGATTGTAGCTATTCACTTAAAAGACTTTCACTTTCACTCACCTCTCTCTGCTGTGCTGGAGTGTCGTTTCAGAGGCGTCTTTAAAAGCAAAAACTTGCAGAGCGTTCTGGTAGCTTAAAGCATCATGTAAGGTGTAGAAGCATGGAACATTGCAAGAATCCTTGGAACAAACAATGCAGTAACACGGATGTGGAAGTTTACATTCTCTTTAAAGGAGAAAAGCGTCCCATTTGCAGACACTGTTGGAGAGAAATCTCCGAAACGGAAATGGAGGGGTAGAGCGATGAAGGGTTTAGGAATGAACACTGCAAAATCGCTTCTGGGACGAAACGTGAACCTTCACCTAAAAGACGGCTCAGTAATTGTAAATGTGGTTTTGGCTGAAATTCTGATGGACGAGTTTCAGAAAGAAACGCTCATCAAATGCGTTCCGTATGGAAGAGGAGGAGAGAGGGAGTTTCAAGTTCCGCTGAAGAGCATTGCATGGGCTGAACTGCTTAATCTGAACTGGCTTTTGATAAGCGGATAGGCAGTTAAGGAAAGCTAAAATCATAGCTTAAAGATAAGCAGGTCTATGCAATGCTCTCATTGCGGAAAATGTTGCAAAAAGACTGAAATGCTTCTGTCAAATGCGGACGTGAAGCTTTTAGAAAAGACTGGATACAAGTGCAATGAATTCTCTTTTGTAAATAAGGATAGTTTTAGACAGTTGCGAAACGTCAATGGATTCTGCTTCTTTTACGACACAGCCAAAAAACGATGCCGAGCTTACAGACTTAGACCTTTAGGATGCAGAATCTACCCGATAATCTACAGCGAAGACGAAGGAGCAATAACGGATTGGATTTGCCCAATGAAAGACACTGTTTCAGCACAAGAAATCAAAACAAAAAGCAATAAGCTCATGAAACTTCTACAAACCATTGATGCCGAAGCGAAAATGCGAAGACAAAACAGATAGCAAAGAGCATGCATTGTTTATACATAAAAGAGTCAAACAATCTTAAATAACCAGTCCAAAATCCTCTTTTCAGTGAAAAAATAATGCCTTGCACAGTCATCTGCGGAGCCTTCTGGGGAGACGAAGGCAAAGGAAAAATAATCTCCTATTTAGCGTTAAAAGACAAGTTAGACTTCTGCGTTAGAACAGGCTCAGTAAACGCTGCACACACAATCTGGTATAAAGGCAAACGCTATGCGCTTCACATGGTTCCAGGCGGCTTCGTCTACGAAAAATGCCGCTTGCTCATAGGCGCAGGCTCAAACGTTGACGTCAAACAGTTCCTCCAAGAAGTTGAAGAAACCAACGTCAGAAACCGCATCGGCGTAGATAGCCAAGCATCGATAATCGAGGAGAAGCACTCTGAACAGGACAAGGCAAGCGCACACCTAAAATGCATAGGCACAACTGGACGAGGCGTAGGACCAGCCATCGAAGAACGAGTCCGCAGAACAGCCAAACTTGCAAAAGACATCCCAGAACTAAAACCATACTTAGCTGACGTAGCAAATGAAGTAAACACAGCAATAAACAAAGGCAAAAACGTTCTGCTAGAAGGAACCCAAGGCTTAATGCTATCACTCTTCCACGGCACATATCCATACGTTACAGGAAGAGACACGAGCGCCTCAGCAATATGCTCAGAAGCAGGTGTAGGACCAACAAAAATCGACAATGTCATGATAGTCTTCAAATCCTTTATAACAAGAGTAGGTGCAGGGCCCTTACCAGGAGAGTTAACCAAGGAAGAAGCTCAAAAAAGAGGATGGTTCGAAACCGCAGCAGGAACAGGACGAGACCGCAGATCAGCACAATTCAACTTTGAAATAGCCAAAAAAGCAGCAATTATAAACGGAGCAACACAAGCAGCCCTCACAAAGCTCGACGCAGTATATCCAGAATGCAAAGGAGCAAGAACCTTTGACGAACTTCCGAAAGAAGCAAAACAGTTCATAGCAGAAATCGAAAAGCAAACAGGAGTTCCCGTAGCGCTTATAGGCACGGGTCCAGAAGCTCTAGACATAATCGACAGAAGAAAATAACATTTCAATCAAACGCAAAAAGACAAGACAAAACAATAAGCTCAACTAGTTATCACAATAAACTGCAAAAGACAGGAAACAAGCCTTAACCATGAACCACACTAAAAAAACCTCAAAGCTAAGCTCACCATTCAATATTCTAGACAAAGAAGTAAAACCAATTTTCGCCACAAACCTTGTCGGCTCAACCGGAGACGGCTTATACGCCTATCTCCTACCGCGATACATGACAGAAGCCCTCGGCGCAACTTCTGTGGAAATAGGCATACTCTACGCTGTCATGAGCTTAACCGCGGCACTAACTCTGCTAATAGCAGGAATATACGCAGACAAATACGACCGCAAAAAAATCATGATAGCAGGATGGGTAGCATGGCTACCCGCACCACTAATCTTCTCAATGGCTACGAATTGGCTTCAAATGTTGCCTGGCATGATTTTATGGGGAGTCTGGCTCGGCGGACCCACAAGCACCGCTTACATCGTAACTACCGTAGATAAAAGTAGGTTAACTTCAACTTTTACAGTCTTATCAGCAGCGTGGTCAATCGGCTACACTTTTTCACCAGCGCTAGGCGGCTACATGGCTAAAACTATTGGAATGAACATTGTATTCTACCTATCCTCAATTCTTTATGCAGTAGCCACACTAATCCTATTCTTCATAAAAAGCCAAAAAACAATAACCACAAAAAGTTCTGAAGAAATGCGCTCCTTTTTAAAACTTTTAAAAACCAGAAAACTGGTAGCGCTTTCAGCTTTTTTTGCATCAATGATGTTCATTCTAATGCTCATGCGACCGTTCATACCAAAATTTCTAGGAGAAGAATATGGCTACAGCGACTTTGAAATAGGAATCTTCGGCTCAATCTCCTTCTTCAGCTCCGCAGTCTTAGGCATACTTCTAGGCAAGCTTGGAGACAGAAAGGGAAAAGCCCACGCTCTAGCAGCCTCAATGCTTTTATGCAGCGCTTCACTTGCGCTAATCTTACTATCCAACATGCTTCCAATTCTAATAATCGCTTTCTTTCTCGCTGGAGGCTCCTATATCATATGGTCATTAATGAGCGCAGTGGTAGGACCGCTAGCTCCAGAATACATTAGAGGAAGATGGATTTGCATTCCACAGTCAATAACCATGCTAAGCTCGTTCATAGCTCCCTATATTGGCGGGCTTCTCTACGCAGTTTCACCATACTATCCATTCATCATAACCATGGCAATAGCGCCCTTCCTAGCGCTGTTATCGTTTGCAAAAATTCTAGAATAGTCCTTCAACTGTCCAAAAACAGTGTATAGCAGAGAATGCGGAACTTTTTTAAGCAAATACACATTTCCGTTCTGAAAGGTGAAAAACTGTGCAAAACCCACCAACACAACAAAGCAAATCATCATCCACAGTTCTTATACTAATACTAATAGTCGGATTGCTGTCTGGAGTGGCAATAACTGGCTTCCTCTCCTATCAGCAAATCGCAACCCTAAGAAACGAAATCTCAAGCCTAAAAGCTGAAATTTCACGCTTACAAGGCTTCCAAAACATCATAAACCAGACCATAACATTATACGAAGGAAACGTAAGCCTAACAGAAATCTACGCCAAAGTGCGCGACTCAGTTGTTCTAATCTACGGAACCACAAGCACAGGAACAGTTCAAGGCTCAGGCTTCGTCTACAACTACAGCGGAACCTACTACATAATAACAAACTACCACGTCATTCACGACACTCAAAGCAGAAGCGTAACCTTCTCAAACGGAAACGGATACGCAGCCAACATCGTTGGAACAGACCCATACGCAGATTTAGCCATACTCTCAGTAGCAGGCGCACCGCAAAGCGAATTCAAACCCCTCCAAATCGTCAGCTCCTCAACCCTAAAAGTTGGAGACCAAGTAATCGCTGTAGGCAACCCATACGGCTTAGTAGGTTCAATGACCACAGGCGTTGTTAGCGCTCTCGGAAGAACAATAAGCGAAAAATACACAGGAGGCTTCGCCATCGCCAACATTATACAAACAAGCGCTCCAATAAACCCCGGAAACTCTGGAGGTCCGCTACTGAATGTTCTTGGAAATGTTGTGGGAATAACAACAGCCATAGTAACAGACTCTCAAGGTTTAGGCTTCGCTGTACCCTCAAACACGATAATGCGAGAAATACACTCACTGATAACTTCAGGCTCCTACACAGGCCATTCCTATTTAGGCTTGAACGGAACAGACATGAACTATGAAACAGCCAAGCAACTTGGCATAAACGTAACTTACGGCTGGAGAGTCGTTTACGTAAGAGCAGGCGCACCTTCATCCGGAAAATTATATGCGGACGACATAATAGTTGCTATGAACGGAACCTCCATAAAAAATTATGATAACCTCGCAAGCTATCTGGAAGAGTATACGTTGCCAACGAACATTGTGGAAATAACAGTATACAGAAAAGAGAGCGGAACTTGGACGCAACAAATAGTTGCAGTGACCTTGGGTCAAAGACCTTAACCGCAAAAAATAAAGAACACCGCCACTCATAGAAAGCCCTGGCGCAAACAAAACATGGATAGAAGAAAAATAGCTTTAGCTATTTCCAAGATACTTCTCATCTTGCTAATCATACTAGCCTGCTTCACTCTCATGCTCCTCATCTCCATACACATAATACAAGTTCTCGTGCCAGCGAATTTCCTCTACGTGTTCCTAACACTACCCGTAATAATGCTCTTTACTTTCATAATGCTATTCAGCATAAACTACCTAACACCACAAAAAAGCGAAAAACCAAAATCTTGAAGCAAAATTTTCAATGCATTCTTATTAAAGAAATCAATGCGCTAAGCATTACAAGCTTGCACACCAGAACATCAAAACCACAAGCAATGTGCCTATAACTTGCAAACTATCTTATGCAATGAGTAAGAATAGCGATGCAGGTATCCCTATATCCTTCTTAAACCTCAAGTCCCAATCTACTTATAAATAGCTTGCGATCGCAGTCACAAGTGTTTCAAAAAGCAGATATCTTCGCATAAGAACAATTGATACCATCATTCCCATAGTTTGAACTAAATTTGGACTCTTCGGTTTTGAACCTGAATGAGTTTGGATCCATTGATGGGGTTGCCCGGATTTGAACCGGGGTCTAGAGAGCCCAAGTCTCCAAGCCTAGACCAAGCTAGCCGACAACCCCTTATTGGAAGTGGATAGTGTAAATAGAAAATTCTGTAGGTGAATTTAAAACATTTCCTCAAGCCAGCTTAAAACATGACCGTTTACTAACGTTTTCGCATGCTGCATTGAAGCACTTTAGGGCAGACAAGACATTCGTCTGGGAAGGAAGTGTCTTTTGGCAGCGAGTTCAAGAAGCCGAAGTAGTGAGCGCATTTGGCTGGTGAATCAAACACCATGGGATAGTCTGTTGGTTTTATGTCGATAATTTTGTCTCCATCTACGAGTATGTCTATTTTTGACATGCAGTAAGGGCAAGCGTAGTAGGTTGTGCGTGGGAAGCTTGTTGTGTCGGTTAATAGTGCAGGCTTGTCAAAGTGTTTTTCGCAGCCTTTGTATGGGCATTTGAGTTTTTCGTTGCTGTGGAATTTCATGGCTTGTCCTTCCTTCAACAAGAATAGTAAATCTTGATATATAATAAGCATTTCTGTCCACATGCACAACACAAATACACAACACAAAAACAAAAAGCCTCGGCCGGGCTTTGATCCCGGGACCTGCTGCTTACGAGGCAGCTGCTCTACCAGACTGAGCCACCGAGGCGTTCGACGCTGTAGTAACTTTTCACAACTCGCATATTTAAACAATAAAACATGTTATGGAGCCTTTTGAAAGGTTTAGAATTGGGCAATTCTTTTTACCTCGAATCGTTCATACTAAACATGTGCTTGAAATTTGAGCATTACAAGCTTGAGGTTGACTTGTAAGAGTGGACAGCAAGCGTGGCATGTTTAGAGTGATGCTTTGGTGAAATTTAATGAAAAATGAGCATTTAGGCGAAAGAGAAATCATCGAAATAATAAAGAATCAATTGGATATGCCTAAAATGCCTATACCTTTTGGAGATGACGTTTCAGCCTATCCAATGACTAACAATAAAGTGTTGGTTTTAAAGACAGATATGCTGGTGGATAAAACCGATGTTCCGAAGGGAATGAGTTTTTGGCAGGCAGCACGAAAGGCAGTTGTAATGAATGTTAGCGATTTTGCCTCAAAAGGTGTTGAGCCTAAGGTGATTCTTGTTTCTCTTGGATTGCCGCAGAAAATGGCGAAGAAAGCGGTTGTTGAGGAAATTGCTAAGGGATTAAATGCAGGAGCACGTGAGTATAATGCTTATGTGATTGGTGGAGACACAAACGAAGCTTCAGACCTTGTGATAAGCGTCTCATTGTTTGGAACAGCCGATAAGAACACGCTTATGCTGCGAGGTGGAGCGAAGCTTGGAGATGTTGTGGCTGTGACTGGAAAATTTGGCAAAACTGCTTGCGGTCTGAAGATTTTGCTTAACGGCTGCAAGGCTTCTTCAAGAATAAGCAAAGCATTTGTAGCGTCAGTCCTGATGCCTCAAGCTAGATTAAAAGAGGGCTTGTGTTTATGCCAAACGAGATCGGTAACAGCGGCTATTGATTCAAGTGACGGTTTGGCATGGTGCCTTCACGAAATTGCCAGAGCCAGCAATGTCGGCTTTTTGATAGATAATCCTCCAATTGCGGAAGAGGTGGAAAAGTTTGCTAAAGTTAATCATTTAGACCCTTTGGAATTAGCTCTTTATGGTGGAGAAGAGTATGAGCTTGTTGTTACAATAAAGCCTAAGTTTTGGGAGAGGACTGTGAGAGCTATTGAGAAAGTCGGTGGGCAATTGTTGCCTATTGGAAAGGTTGTACGTGAAAGAAAAGTGCTTTTGAGAAAGGGTAAAGCTACGCTTGAAGTTGAGCCGCGTGGCTGGGAACATTTCAAGCTCTGAACTTGGCTGAAAAATGATGCAAAGCTGATGAAGATTAGTCCTTCAAAGTATTTGGGACGTGCTTAGATAATCTGCTGTTCAAAAGGCATATTTTAGGAATTTGAGAGTTTAGAAAAGGCGTCAAATGATATGGAAATTTGTGGGTTAGAAAGAGAAAAGTTATAAAAATGCGGTTTTTCTTCATTTTCAATCTCGGGTCGCAAGCTGAAAATTCGGGTCGGAATCTGGCATTTTCCCAGTCTAATGTTTTCTTTTTGAAATTTTCTTGCGCTTCCGCTTCTTAACCACAGTTACTGTTGGTGCTTCGCATAGATTTCGAATTTGGGCTTTAGGATAAAAATGCTCAATATCCTTTCGCAGTTTAGCAACATCGACCACGCCATACGTTTTAACGTCAACTATTTGCTCATCATTCTCGTCGTAGCTCACTGAAATGGCATATCCAGAACCCACTTCCACTTGTGCAGGTTCTAGGACAAATCCGGATTTTTCATCATCCAACTCGACTATTTCTTCCGGTTCACGTTTAGTCTTTCTATCAAACATGCTAATCACACAACCTAAAGAAAGATGATAAAAATTAAAACCTTGTTAACTGTAAATCAAGATTAAGCCTACAGCGAATCGTTTTTCATGCTAAATCCCGCTTTTCTTATCAAGTATATAGTTTAGGATGGTTATGCAAGAAGCAGCTAGGTAAGGCTGTTTTCCTAACGAGATTTTTTCTCCAAATCTTAATGCAAAATTTTCTGCAGTTTTAGGTAAACCAATATGGTCGCCCAAAACAAAAACAAGATTCTCATCCAAGTCTCTTTCAGCAATGTCTTTTCCGCCTTCTTCAAGAATGTAAACATTGGCTTCACTTGACTTAGATTTTAGCAATGCTTCAAAGCTTGTTTTATCAACGCTTATTCCTGGATGCGATTTATGAGACAAAACTTTCCTTAAAATTTCCTCCCAAGTTTGCTGATCTGTTCTAACATCTCTTAAGGCTGAACCGTCAATCTTCAGATGTAATGGCGGATTGGGGGGACCATTTAGCAATGCGTGGAATATAACGTTTCTGCGAATTCCGTGTGAGAGAAAAAGGCTGGCTACTATGCATTCGTGAACTACGTCTAGTCTTCCAGCCTCAGCTAATCTTGTAAAGTTTGCGTCTGTTCTTCCTTTGCGAGAATAGAGTATGAATTCACGCAACTTTAATCAATCCGTTGCTGTTTTATTGCTTCACTTTTTCGCATTTCTGGGCATCAATTTTAGTGCTAAAAGATTTCGCTTAATAAGTTCGGTGGTAGGGTCTTACAAGCTCTTCAAGAACAGATAGCATAGTCGGCATCTTTGCAACAATATCTGTTAATGTGATTATTCCTACAATCTTGTCTCCGCTTACGACGGGCAGCTTCTTAACTTTCTTTTTAACCATTAGTTTAGCTGCTTCGTCTAGGCTGGCTGTTTCAGCTATCGTTATTACTGGGCTGGTCATGACGTATCTTGCAGCCAATGTTTCAGGTGCAAGGCATGGTTCCACTAGTCTTCTTAGAATGTCTCGTCCTGTTATGATGCCTACGGGTCTTTCGCCCTGCACAACCACTATAGAGCCAATATTGAACTTGTTCATGGTGGCGACCACTTCCTTCATAACCGTGTCTGGTCGCACAACTTTAACTTCTTTTGACATAACGTCTCTGACGACTACTATGCCTGCCATTTCAATGATGCCTCCGGCTAATGCATAACCATTCTAGAGTTTGTTTTTATATGTTTTGGCATAAAATGGAATATAGCCTAAGTTTAGGCGTGTGCCCAGCGTGTTATGGCATCCTTCATTTGGGGGCCAAGTTTATATCCGTAGTATAAGCTTGCGATTTTTGCTGCGAGCGGAATTCCAGCTTGTTCTACTAGTTTAAGGAGCATGGAGTTTTTGATTCTGTCTTCTAAGAAGGTGTGGCGCCAGATTCTGATGTTGTATTCCCAGCAGCGAGTGATGAATTCCCAGCGTGCCTTTGTAAGTGAGTCTAGTTCTGCTCCGCTTTTGTTCATAAGCAAGCAGTTTTCCAAGGGAACGAAGAATAGTGGAACGTAAAATGCTTGATAGTCTCTTAGGTCGTCCATCAGCTCGAGTGTTTCGACGACATCGTTTTCGTTTTCGTCTGGAAGCCCAACAATCAGGGTGGCGAGTGGATACCAGTCATTGTCGTTTAATATTCCAAAGGATTGGCTGACAATTTCTTTCCACTGTTCGGGTTTGTAGGGAAGCATCTTTCCAGCCATGTATTTTCGCATAAGTCTAACGCTTCCTGTTTCTATGCCTGTTTCAGCAGTTACTATGGGTTTTCCGTTATGCTTGTACCATGGATATTCTATTAGGATTTCCGCAGCTTCCTTGATTAACGTTGGGTCGCAGACGACTGGTGCAAGCGACATGTGTGAAGGCTGTATGGATTTTACGCCTGGATGCGCGGCTACGGTTTTTAAGAGTTTTAAGACTGCCTCTTTGTTTGGTGTAAAGTCTTTGCTTTTTGCGCCGTAGAGGAATAGGTCTTCTGTGACTAGGGTTACGTGGTCGCTACCTTCGCGGATTGTGGTTTCTACTTCTTTCATTATTTTTTCTAGGGGCATGTCTCGTTTTTTCTGCATTGTGGGTGTGCAGAATTGACAGTTTCGTCCGCAGCCTCTTGAGATTTCTACACATCCGTGTAGGGCTGGATGCCTAATGCATGGCACCTGCTCGCTTTCTGGGTTGTTTTCGATGCGAACCACTCTTGGTAGGGGTTCGCCGTTTACTGCCTTTTTGAAGAGTTCAGCTACTGTTTTTTCGCCTTCGCCGATAACTACGCAGTCTACACCGTAGCTGTCTGAAACTTTTTTTCGTTCAAGCTGCCATGAGCCGAAACCGCCTACGATGATTTTGGGCTTGTACTGTTTGATGCTGGGATGGTTTACTAGTTTTCTGAATTCAATGGTGTTCATGGATTCGCCTCCGCCGACGATTGAGGAGTAGGTTTTGCTAACGTAGCCCATTCCTGTGGGGTCCATGGAGGATATGCCGACAGCCTTTGTGTTTGAGCCTATGAATTTGTGGAGGTTGAAGGGGTGAACTACTGCTACTTCTGATTCGTCAAAGCCGTTTTCTAGGAGAACAGCTTCAACTTTTCTTAAGCCGTAAGGAGCGTATTTTGCTCTTCCGTTGTTTACGCTTTCTGGAGGAGGGTACAAGTATTTTCTTGTAATCCATAACGGTACTGGACCTTTGGCGAAGCCTGCGGAGAAGGCGATGAATTGGCTGTTGTGAAAGTCGCTCATCTCTGTGGCGGAAGCAGTTAGAACAATTTTTGTGCCCGTGTTTGTTGCCATTCGCTTTTTCCCTTTTACAGTATCGCAAGAGGTTATTACATTAACCTATTAAGAATTATCATATGCGTTGAAGGATGTAATATAAGCTTTGAGACTCTGTTTTGCTAAATGTTGAACGTGGATAAAAAAGTAAATGAAGCGCTTGCACTTTAATTTACTCTTGTCTGTTTGGAGATTATAGAATGGTTAACAAACTTGTTGTTGGCTTGGCGGGGATGGCGGGTTCTGGAAAATCGTTAGTGGTGAGTGTTGCTAAAGAGAATGGCTATAGCGTAGTTGTCATGGGGGATGAGGTTCGTGAAGAAGCGAAAAGAAGGAATATGGAGCCTACTCCTGAAAATCTTGGAAGAATCATGCTTGAACTAAGGCAGAAGGAAGGAGAAGCCGTTATAGCAAAACGGTGCATTCCAAAGATAGAAAGAGCAGAAGAACGGAAGATTATTGTGGATGGGATAAGAAGCCTAGCAGAAGCCGAACAGTTCAAGCAGCGCTTTCCAAGCTTCACTCTTATGGCGGTTCATGCTTCACCAGAAACACGGTTTAAACGACTTTTCAAAAGAAAGAGAAGCGACGACCCAAAGGACTGGGAAATCTTCAAAGAAAGAGACCATAGAGAATTGGGTGTGGGATTAGGCAATGCTATAGCAATGGCAGAGCATATCATAATAAACGAAGAAGACATTGACACGACAAAAGCAAAAGCCAGAGAAATTTTGAAAAGGATTGAGGAAAAATGGACGAAATAAACGTTATCATAGAAGCCGATGTCAATCCAACTGAATCGGAAGAAAAAGTAGAGAAAGCCATCGAAAAAATCTTCGGCAAAATTCCAACCCAAATTCAATCTATATATAAGGAAAGGGTAGGGGTCTCCACGAGAGACGAGCTTTTGTCGGACAAAACAGATTTTTCGCCCTCTAAGACAAAAGAGAAAGGCCCTCACGCCCATGTTGCATCTATATATAGGGGGGTTAAAATCACCGCACAGACCAACAGTACAGAGCCTCTCACCAGCTTTGCTAATTTACTTCGCAGAGAGCGCATACGAGCAGCAGCAAGAAAAATCCTCCACGAAGGACTAAAAGGAAACACCATAACCTTCCACCTAAACAAACAGGTCGCCTACGCAGGACACATCTCCTTCTCCGAAGCCACAGCAGAATCTCCTTTAGGACCGATAAAAGTAACCATAAAATGCCAAAACCCAAGAAAGCTAATAGAACAACTTACAAGATTCTAAAAAAGAAACCGTGCAAACACATGAACCAAAAAGCAACAATAACACAGAAAGGCGCAATCATCCTAGGCAAACACGTTGCTTGCGACGCTTATGACGAAAACACTCCGCTACGAGTGGTAACACACGCACATGCAGATCACCTCATAGGACTACAGCAAAGCCTAAGAACAAGCGAAAAAGTCCTCATGACATCAGCCACAAAAGACCTTATAGACGTAATGTTAAGCCCACTCACGCTAATGAGCGGAAACGTAGAAACACTCGAATACGAAAAACCAATGCGATACAACGAAGAAACAATAACATTCTACCCAGCAGACCACATCCTTGGCTCAGCACAAGTCCTCGTAGAAGACAAAGAAGGAACAAGGATAGCCTACACAAGCGACTTCAGAATCGACAACACCCCAATCCTAGAAACAGACACACTCGTAATCGAAGCAACATACGGAAGCCCACACTGCCAACGCCCCCCACAACAAGAAATAAAAACACAGCTCATCACAACAGTAGAAAAAGGACTAAAACAAGGAACAGTCTACATCTTCAGCTACCACGGAAAACTCCAAGAAATAATGCAAATCCTCCACACGGCACAAATAAAAGCCCCATTCATAACGCCAGAAAGAGTCTTCCAAATCACCAAAATCTGCCAAAAACACGGTATGCACACTGGACAAATACTCCACGCAGAAACAGCAGAAGCCCAACAACTCCTAACAAAAAACCAGCCAGCAATAGCCTTCCACCACATAAACACAAAAGCACGCATAGGCTCAGACAAATTCCGCATAACCGTAAGCGGATGGGAATTCAACACCCCAATCCGCCAAACCACAAACAAAGACTACACCATAACCCTAAGCGACCACTCAGACTATAATGGCTTAATAGAATACATACGCCAATCAAAACCCAAACAACTCATAACAGACAACTACCGCGAAGGACACGCACAAACACTCGCAAACGAAACAAACAAAAAACTCAACATCCCAGCCATAGCGCTTCCCACAAGAAAATAGCATCAATAAAACATAGCTTAATTTCTAAGTGTGTGTAGTGAGTATTACTACAGAAGATTTATCTTTCTTTTCAGCCTCATAACCTAACAGAGTTCGGATTCAAATTCCGAATTCACATGGTTTAAATAAAAGGACAACCAACCATTGCGAGTGCGGTACCGAAATGGCTCCCCCACTGCAGCCAGAATTCTTTGCACTAGTAGGCATAAACATCTTCCTAGCGATAAGCCTTCTAACATGCTTGCTTGACAGACACTTGCCATGGCAACTGCCATACATGTACCAACTAGCAGCCTTAGCAGGCTTCGGACAGCTTCTCGTAAGCAGAGAATTCATGCCCACGTTCGGCGAATACATGCGCTTCTGGTACAGCTTCCTCTACCTAATCGTAGCTCTAGCAAACATCGTTGCAGTCAACATATACATAGGCTTCGTAAAGAAACTACTAAACTACGCCAAAATCTTCGTCTTCGCTGTAACAATTCCAACAATATCAGCAACCGCATTCTTCATGGCAAGCTACTCACAGATAGCAATCCACCCGCTTTTAATTGTTCCAACAGCCACATGGGAAACAACATTCATCGCAATCGTCGCATTCGACACCTTCGTTATAGGCTTAGGCACATACATTTTCTTCAAACCAAAAGTGTACTACGTGGTCATAGGCGCAAGCTCAGCAATATCAATCGCAAGCGCCTACGCCTTCTTCAAACCATCATGGGGAGAAGCCACATTCATAGTGTCAGCCATAGCTCTCGCAGTGGCATGCATTCTGGTGCTGGGAGCCAGCGTCTACATCCTTGCAAGAATATGGTTAGACACGCTTAGGCATAGAAAAAGACGGAAGGAGGTGAAGTAGAGAAATGGAAATGAAGTATAAGAGAGCCATGAAATTCGTTGTACTTCTACTAACATCATTGTTGATTGGCGCTGCTAGCGTTGCCGCTTACACAGAGATGTTC
>Ga0209102_1000915_pt1 | contig 17334 bp, 20 predicted proteins | sample ConPoolayeHmetaG_FD_185483 | JGI IMG/M metagenome (GOLD analysis project Ga0209102, IMG submission 185483) | Hot spring microbial mat communities from California, USA to study Microbial Dark Matter (Phase II) - Cone Pool mat layer H metaG... ...
GGGAACTACGCTCCAAACAGGCTGAGGAAGCCTTGACTGGGGGAGCTAAATGAGCTATTCTTTTCTTACCTACCGGTGGCGGATTTTGACCCGTCCACAAGTGGCCCTTTTTAGGTGTCCGGTGACAGTATAACACCTTACAGGGTCTGACAACTTCAAGCCCCAGACAATCACCACCTTGGGCAAGTCTTAATCCCAGTTGTATAGCAAAGAGTGATTTACCCACCTTTGGATAGGCAACAATACACGCTTGGGAATCAAAAGTAAGAATACCTTCAGCAATTATTGGTATTGGTGGAGGTGATGGTCTTCCAATTATATCCTCTATAGTCCTAGCCAGGTATTTATTAGAGGGTAGTCCATACAAGTTAAGAATTTCTACAACTTGCCTTTGGATGTCAGGACTATTCTTGAACTCCTCTATCAGGTTATCCGTCTGAAATAGTCCCCTGATTTTCTCCTCAGCTTCACTCTCCCATTGTCTATCGTGATTCTCTTGGTTCATTACGCTCCTCCTTCATTATGGTAACTATGCTCCGTCTTCTTATTACCCTACATGGCTTACATCGCTTAGGTTCAGCCAGTCCTTTGCTCCAGAAATACCTTTGTTCCCCTTCAGTGAATGTGAACTCCCTTCCACAATCTGCACAGGTAAGTTTCTTTTCGGTAAATACTATACTCATTATGTTCCTACCCCACCACTTCCATTAGTTAGCCTACCCTTTTGCCTTTGTCTTCCAGCCTGGTGGCTTCTCAAATAGCTCTGGAAGGTTTGTCGTAAGAAGCTCATCAATACGGATAACCAACTCCAGATAGCGTTTTGTATCTAGCACCTTGCTTAGTTCTGAAAAGCGAAATGTGTATGATTTGCCTCTCTTGCCAGATGGGATTAGCCTGCCCTTTTTAACTAGCTCGGAGACATATTGCCTGCTGCAACCGAGGGCTTTCATTACTATTTCCGTTGTGATTTCTAAATATTCTCCATACATAAAGACCATCTTAGCATAACTTCTAGGATTTGTCAAGTGTATCACATTTGACTATCGGCTTATTGACAAGTTACCATCTACATGCTATACTACACTTGAATTTAATTGATTAGGGAAGGAAATCAAAAATCAACAATCTGATAATCAAATCATCCACTTTTCATTCACTTTGATACTCATACAGGCACAAAGGTTCTGTGCCTAGACAGGTACAATTTCTGAAAGGAGAGTAAAAAGGAGAGATAAAATGAAGGAGCAGAAGTCATTAAGGCAACTGGCAAGGGAACTAGGGGTCAGTCATTCCTATTTATCCCAGGTTCTACATGGTAAGAGACCAGCCAGTGAGAAGGTGCAACAAGCTATTGACATGGTAAGCATGGTAAGCAATAATGAAGCTAGATTTGGGACTTCAAATCCGTCGGGGGGCATTAAGAGTGTCTTCGGTGGGTTCGACTCCCATGCGCTCCCGCCAATAACCACCTACGCCACATCTGCTAAATGAACAACATAGCGCCGAAAGGAGGAAATGACCGTGAAAGAGGGACAACTGAGCAATAAGACGATACTGGAACCAGCCAGGGAAATCAAAGTATTCGCCGAGGCTGAGGTGGTGGTAGTCGGGGGTGGCCCTGGAGGCCACTCAGCGGCAATAGCCGCGGCACGGAACGGCGCCAGAACAATACTTGTAGAGAGATACGGGCATCTAGGTGGTATGGCCACCGGCGGTATCGTGATACAAATCCCGCACATGAGTGATGGCACCACAGAACAACAAATTGCCGGGCTCTGCCAGGAGTGGATTGACAGACTGGACTTGATCGGCGGGGTACTCGTCCCTAGGCGAGAGGAGATTGGGTCGAGTGATGAAAAGCTGGTGTCACGATGGCGGCGCTTTATGGGCAATGTGAATCAGGGCAGGATTGAGTACACTGCCTGGGTAGACCCTGAACTGCTGAAGTGTGTACTGAACGACATGGTAGAAGAAGCTGGAGTAAAGCTATTGCTCCATTCCTGGGGCACCCGGGCTATCGTCGAAGACAATACTGTTAAGGGTATCGTTTTTGAGAGCAAGTCAGGCCGCCAGGCAATACTGGGAAAGGTCATCATCGATGGCACTGGCGACGGTGACCTGCTCCCCTCCGCCGGAGCTGAATTTGATGCTAAGTTTGACCCCAAGCTCAGGAGCTCAATGCTGGCCTTGGTCTTTCGAATAGGAAACTGTGATTATCAGAAACTCTGCGATTTTAGAGAAGCCGAGCCAAAGAAGTTTGAGGAACTGATGAAAGAGCTTGCCAGGATTGCCGGCACTCGTCTCGTGCCCCTGCCCTCCCCCCGCAACGACGTTGTCTGGGTAAACAACTGGATACCGAACCTGAATTGCCTGAATGTGGAAGACCTCACCAAGCTGGAGGTCGAGATGCGTAAGATAATGCGGCGCGGGCATGACTTTATGAAGAAGAACATCCCCAGCTTTGAGAATAGCTTCATCATGGACACGGCTTCCCAGACCGGAACACGCGGTAGCCGGCGGCTGATTGGGGAATATATGGTCACTATGGACGACCTAAATTCCGGCAAGAAATATGATGACACCATTGCTGTTATTCCCCGTATGGGCCCGCCGGGACGAAGTCCCCACGTCTACATTCCCTACCGCTGCCTGGTGCCAATTAGGGTAGATGGTCTACTGGTAGCCGGTCGCAGCTTCTCCTCAGACGCCGCCGCCAACGATATGGTCAACCTCATCCCCCACTGCATAGCTATGGGACAGGCAGCAGGTACCGCGGCAGCACTGGCAGTAAAGAATAATATTGAACCGAGAAAGGTAGACTATCGAGCCCTTCAGGAACGCCTCATCGACCAGGGTGTCCCTCTACCCGGGGTATATCCCGCCCAACTAAAAGTTTAAGGCGAGGTTACGAAAGAACATTGACAACCGACATATTCAGTATTATGATTATCCCAAAACTGGAAATTGGGGATAAAAATACAGGAAGCCTATGGATGAACAGGAAATCCCCGAGCAAGTTTTCCTGCAAATACTAAAAATAGCTGGGCGGAAGGCAAAGGAAAGAGCCAATGCGGCAAGGTGGGACCTTGATATTGCCGTGTTCGCCTTCGCCGTTCTAATTATTGTTATGATACTAACATCTCAAGGAATTAGAATTGAGATTGTAGGTATAGCTGCGGTCGCTGGATTGGCTATGGTCTAGCTTGCGGGATGGGACCGAGGCAGAAAAATGTATGAGCGTTTCTACGAGGAAGAGCTAGCCTCACTGAAGCAAGAGTTAAAGATCACCGTCAAGAAAGCGACCGAGGACACGATAGATGAGAAGGTCCGAAAGGCACTGCTGGAAAGACCGCGATAGTAAAAAGATAACTGAGTGTACCAGTCCCGGGTTCCCCGGCTCTTGGTCAAGAGGTGGCGAGTTAATCATACAAGCCGTGACTCGTCACCTCTTTAATTGACCTTGCGGGCGGGTTCACCCCTATATAATCTGACCGTTACCTCTCGTCTTAACAGGCTCAAATCCTAATGGTCTGGCGAAGATTTCAAAAATAGGATTTACTAAAAAGAACCGCAAAATCTCTTACGGGTAAGATACTAGAAAGGGAGGAATTGCTATGCCCTATGTTGTCTGCCCCAAGTGCAAAACCGAGAGCTATTTCTCTCTGTCGGCATATAAAGGGCCCTTTCGGTGCATGAAGTGTAGAGAGACCTTCAATATTACCATTGAAGACGGCGAAGTGAAGTCTTACGAGCCTCTTACCAAAGAGGAAGTCGATAGACTATTGATACGGAAACATTATCAGTAGCCTTTGATAGTATTATTGCCTAACACTCCGACCAATACCCAACTATGTGACCAAAGTTACATTCGCTCTCTCTCCGATTTGCTATACTCAAGGCAAGAAACATTAAAGGAGGGAGAGATGAAAACCAGATTTCAGAATTTAGGCATAATTATCAGCATACTGGCAGTAATAGCTCTGGCTATGGGTGCCGCATTCATTCAGCAAGGATTCGCCAAAGAAGCATTCCTGGTAAAAGCAATGACTCAAGAACAGATAACCGTTGAGGGTGTAGAGGGCATCGTTGACACTGCCGAGGAAGCCCAGCTTGCCGCTGACACGATTAGGGAACACCGTCACGGGATAGCACCAACCTACGGAGACCTATTGGGTGGAGGCCGTTTTAATCCTACCGACCCCAAACAGTTGTCATATGGTCAAGCCCTCACTCTTGAGACTTACCTGTACCTGGCAGTAGCATCCTTTGGCATTTTCAATGTAGTAAAGGCAACCGGCACCTTCATGCTCCTTACGGGTGTCGCTCTGGGTGCCACAGGATACGGTCTAATCAGCATCTCGAGAAAATAACTAACGATAAGAGTCTCGATCAACCGATAAATCCCGTAGAGCCTCAAGTACAATCGGGTCTTCTTCAGGTAGGACAGAGCGTGGGTCGAGGAGCAGAGCATCATCGCTGATGCGACCAATAATTGGACATTTCTCGTTTCTCCGTAATCTACGAGCCAGCGCCGGCACAATATTATGACCTTTCCGCCTCCCACCTCCACTAATAGCCACCAGCCTGGTCGGCAGAGTGCTCCCCGGCAGGCTACCGCCCCCAATCATGCTCTCCCCTTCTGTCACCTGGGCTAGGTCACCGAGGGCTTCAGCCCAGGTTCTGGCTCTTCCCTCAATCTCCTCCAGTGGTGCCGAAATCATCCGCCACACCGGGATTTTCCTTAAGGCTTCACCTTTTAAGTAGTGGAGCAAAGTAACAGCCAGACCAGCTAATCTCACCTTATCAATTCGTACCGCCCTGGCTAACGGGTGCTTCCTTAACCTGTCAATAAGCTGCTTCTTACCCACGATAATCCCGGCTTGTGGACCACCTAACAGTTTATCTCCCGAGAAGAATGCCAGCCCAACACCAATTGCCACGCTGTGTTGCACCATAGGTTCCGGAGCGAGACCAAAAGACGTCGTGTCCAGGAAACAGCCACTACCCAGGTCATCAAGAACCGGCAGGCTATACCGCTGACCAAGAGCAACAAGTTCTTCAATAGAGACCGAATGGGTAAACCCTACCACCTGGAAATTACTGGAATGAACCCGCATCAATGCAGCGGTGCGCGGGGTAATCGCCTGTTCATAATCACTGATATAGGTGCGGTTTGTCGTTCCTACTTCCACCAGCTTCGCCCCGCTCTGGCGCATTACATCGGGGATACGAAAGCTGTCACCAATCTCCACCGCCTGACCCCGGGAGACAATCACTTCCTTTCTCCTGGCTAGGGCAGTAAGCCCCAGTAACACCGCGGAGGCATTATTATTTACCACCAGTGCCGCCTCCGCCCCGCTCAGCTGGCATAGAATCGGCTCGATATGAACCTGACGGGAGCCCCTGCTCCCGCTATCAAGGTCAAACTCCAGATTAGAGTAGCCCCTAACTGCCGCATCCATAGCCGCTATCGCTTCCCGGCTGAGAGGTGCCCGGCCCAGATTGGTATGGAGTATCACACCAGTGGCGTTAATAACCGGGCGCAGGCTGGGACTCTCTAACCAGCGCAGTTGAGCAGTGATAGATTCTACCATCTCATCGATAGAAGAACACCTATTACCGGCAGCGATAGCCAGACGCTCACGCTCAAGCTGCTGCCTGACCAATTTTACCAGTAACTCATGCGGATAGTTTCTGGCAAGCTCTCTAATCCGCTCCTCAGAGATAAGCCGGTCAACGCTGGGCAGACACCGAAACTCACTATTCATTAGTAATTACCCGGCTCTATTTTAACACACCCCAACCTACCTTCAAAGCTGTCCCGTTTGAGATTTTTTATTAACCTCACCCCCCTTATCCCCCTCTCCTTAAAAGGAGAGGGGGAGATGAATTAAAAGAAGGGCATAAGCCCCTCTTAAACTCCCCGTTGTTTTTCCCAAGGGACTTCATCCCTTTTTAACACCCCAAGGGACAGAGAGGCTTCGTCTCTCTTAGCCCCCCTTCGCATCTCTTCTCTTGAAAAAGTGAGATGAAAGGGGATAGGGTTGATAAACAATCTAACGGTTTTGCTTTCTCAAGGCTGGGAATGTTAAAATACCGTAGGAAGCTGGGCACTAACCCCGGCTTTAGTAATGGAGAACCGATGACTAGGAGAAAAGAACCCCGCCTGACCGAAAGCGTCCGCGGGGCTGGTTGAGCTTCCAAACTGGGTCCGGGGGACCTGGATAAAGCTCTATGTGACCTGCCCTTAATAAAAGACCCTAAGGTGATTCGGGGTATGGAAACCCGGGACGATGCCGGCGTCTATAAACTGTCGGATAATCTGGCTATCATTCAGACGGTCGATTTCTTCACGCCTATAGTTGACGACCCCTACATGTTTGGTCAGATTGCCGTCGTCAACGCTCTGAGCGATGTCTATGCCATGGGGGGTAAGCCACTGACCGCGATGAATCTCGTGTGTTTCCCCATACAATCCGTGGATATTTCGGTGCTGAAGGACATCCTCAGAGGTGGCATCGACAAAATGATTGAGGCTAAGGTGGCACTGGTGGGTGGGCATAGCATAGACGATACCGAACTGAAGTACGGGCTGTCTGTCACCGGTACGATACACCCCAAACGGCTGGTGACCAATTCCGGCGCCAGGGTCAGGGATAAACTTATCCTTACCAAGCCATTAGGGACGGGGATTATAAGCACCGCCGTAAAAGCTGGTGTGGCCAACAAAAAGACGATAGCCAAGGTTACAAAGTATATGGCAAAATTGAATGACCAAGCCTCCGAGCTGATGCAGGAGGTTGGAGTGAATGCCTGCACTGATATCACCGGCTTTGGCTTCCTCGGTCACACCGTCCAGCTAGCCAAGAATAGCCAGGTAGGCATCAACATCGATGTTACTGCCATCCCCTTCTTCCCCGAGGCGGGTGAGTTCGCCAAGCAAGGACTCTGTCCGGCTGGCTTACACCGCAACCGAGAATTTTATTCTCCCAGCGTAAGAATTACCCCTGCGGTGCCTGCACATATACAGGACATCCTATATGACCCTCAAACATCAGGCGGGCTTCTCATCTCCCTGTCACCCGGGAAGGCGGAATCTCTGCTTGATAGATTGCACCAAGCAGGTGTAGAAGACGCCGCCATTATTGGCGAGGTAGTCAGAGAACCAAGCGGAGTGGTAACAGTCAGGTGATAGTCCATCGCTCTGACAAATCCAACTGAGGAAGACGGAATGAGAAGAATATACCTTGACTATGCCGCCACCACACCGACACATCCCGAGGTAGTGGAGGCAATGCTACCCTATTTCACAGATGCCTTCGGCAACCCTTCAAGCGTCTATTCTTACGGGCAGGAGGCAAAGGGGGCAATAGAAGAGGCAAGAACTAAAGTTGCCGACCTCATTGGTGCCTGGGGTGAAGAAATCGTCTTTACCAGCGGCGGGACTGAAGCCGATAATTTTGCTATCAAGGGTATAGCCTGCGCCAACGAACCCAAGGGGAACCACATCATCACCAGCACCATCGAGCATCACGCGGTATTGGAGACATGTAAGTTCCTGGAGACAAGGGGCTTCAATGTGACCTATTTACCTGTAGATGAGTACGGGCTGGTTGACCCTGATGATGTCAAAAGGGCTATTACGGATAAGACTATCCTTATTTCTGTGATGCACGCCAACAATGAGGTGGGCACCATAGAACCGATTACCGAGATAGGCAGGATTGCCCAAGAAAAGGAAATCTATTTCCATACCGATGCCGTACAGACGGTAGGGCATATCCCGGTGGATGTAAATGAGCTTGGTGTAGACTTACTCTCCATGTCTGCCCACAAGCTCTACGGCCCCAAGGGAGTCGGGGCATTATATGTCAGGAAAGGTACCAGACTGGCCTCCTTTATGCACGGTGGTGAGCAGGAAAAGAGACGGCGGGCAAGCACCGAGAATGTCCCCGGTATTGTCGGCTTTGGTAAGGCGGCAGAGCTTGCCCGGCAGGAAATGAGTCAGGAAGCAGAGCACATCACCCGTCTCCGCGACTGGCTCATCAAGGGCCTTCTGGAACGGATTGACCATGTCCGCCTGAATGGGCACCCCCAAAAAAGGCTACCCGGCAATGTTAACCTAAGTGTTGAGTATGTAGAAGGCGAATCAATGGTGCTGAACCTTGACCTTGCGGGTATCTGCGCCTCTACCGGTTCTGCCTGCTCCTCATCAAGCCTTGAGCCGTCCCATGTGCTTCTGGCAATGGGGCTTCCCCACGAACAGGCTCATGGCTCGCTAAGACTTACCCTGGGCAGGTGGACTACCGAAGAGGAGATAGAGAAAGTTCTGGACGTCCTGCCCGGAATTGTTGCCAGGCTCAGAGCCATGTCTCCCCTTTTGAAAATCCGCAAAAAGAGTGTTACAAGGAGGGCAAATGGAGATTGACGATATAACCATATCCAAGGCAATAACTGAAAGCTTTATGAAAGACTTCCTGGAGGCGATGGAGGTTGAAGTTGCTATCGCTGGAGCGGGACCAGCCGGCATGACAGCCGCCTACTATCTGGCAACGGGCGGGGTGAAAACCGTGATATTTGAAAAGCAGCTCCGTGTTGGTGGCGGCATGCCCGGCGGAGGGATGATGTTCAACCATATTGTGGTGCAGGAAGAAGGGAAAAACATACTGGATGAGTTTAATATCACCACCAGAGAGTATAAAAAGGGCTACTATACTGCCGATGCTCTGGAGGCTATCTCAACCATCTGCTCCAAGGCAATAAAGGCTGGGACCAAGATATTTAATCTGGTCAGCGTTGAAGATGTGATGATTAGGGAAAATGACAGGATAGCCGGTCTGGTGCTAAACTGGACGGCTACTTCCCTAGCCGGACTGCATGTCGACCCGTTGACTATTAGGTCGAAAATAGTGATAGATGCCACTGGACATGGCGCCGATATTTGCCGTACCGTCGTCAACAAAATCGGTCCCAATTTAAGAACAAAAACGGGAGGGGTAATCGGGGAGAAATCCATGTGGGCCGAGATAGGAGAGAAGGAAATAATAGCAAACACCACAGAAGTCTATCCCGGTCTAATAGTTGCTGGCATGGCCGCTAATGCTGTCTTCGGCTCCCCCAGAATGGGGGCTATCTTTGGCGGCATGCTCTTATCAGGGAAAAGAGCTTCAGAGATAGCCCTGGATATCTTATCAAAGAAGTAAGGACGAACTACAGTGAAAGTGGTAGTAGCCATGAGTGGTGGGGTGGACTCGTCGGTAGCTGCCGCTCTCCTTAAAGAGCAGGGCTACCAGGTCAGCGGCATAACTATGAGGGTATGGGAGGGGAAAGTTTTACCCGGGGAAGGAAGACGCCATGGCTGCTGCGGACCGGGCGAGGAAGAGGATATTGAGGACGCCCGAAAGGTATCCCAAATCCTGGGCATCCCCTTCTACACTCTTGACCTGAGACAGGAATACAGGTCCGAAGTCCTGGACTATTTCTGCCACGAATATCTTTCGGGCAGAACTCCCGGTCCGTGTCTCCGGTGTAATCGCAAGATTAAGTTTGATGCCCTGCTCAGAAAGGCCCGAGATAGCGGCATCGAATTTGACTATTTTGCCACCGGTCACTACGCCCGGATAGAATATGATAAAGAGAGACACCGCTACCTGCTCAAAAAGGCAAGAGACTTAAGCAAAGACCAGTCGTATTTTATCTCCTCTCTTTCGCAGGAACAGCTTGGAGGCTCGCTCTTCCCCGTCGGCGACTATACCAAGGGCGAGATAAGAAAGATGGCTGCCGACTTTGGATTGACGGTAAATAATAAGCCAGAGAGTCAGGACTTCATCGCCGGGGGTTACCGCTCCATTGTCGGGACGGCACCACCGGGCCCAATAAAGGATAAGCAGGGGAACGTCCTGGGAGAGCACCGGGGAATTAGCTTCTACACCATCGGTCAGCGTAAAGGGCTGGGCATATCAGCCAAAGAGCCGCTATATGTTATAGAAATTGACCCGGAAGAAAACGCCATCATCGTAGGCAGCAAGGAAGAACTATATCAGGATGAGCTTATCGCCTCAGGGCTGAACTGGATAGCGATAGAAAAGCTGGAGCAACCGCTCCCGGTCAAGGCAAGGATAAGGTACGCCCATCCGGAAGCTGAAGCAACGGTAACACCCCTGGACAAAGACAAAGTTTATATAAAGTTCAAGGAACCTCAGATGGCAATTACTCCAGGGCAGGCAGTAGTCTTTTACCAGGGAGATGTGGTGGTGGGAAGCGGAACGATAGAAAGGACGAGGAAGTAAGAATGGAGAGTGAAATAGAAAGAGTCCCGATACTACGGCTTACTGAGGAAAGCCGAAGCAACCTTGATGATGTGGTTGCCCGAGAATCCCCCCTCACCATCATCTTAAATAACGAAGAGCTGGTAACCCTGCTCTGCTCCCCTAAAGACTTGAACTATCTAGCCGTCGGGTTCCTCTTCTCTGAGGGACTGCTTGAAAGCAAGGACGAAATCAAAAAGGTACTGGTCGATGGGCAGAGAGGTGTGGTGCGGGTAGAGACCAGCAATGACAAAGCGCTGACCAATGAGTTTCTTTTCAAGCGGCTGATAACCTCGGGTTGCGGGAGGGGGGCTTCTTTCTATAGTGCCGCTGATGCGCAGAACCTGGCGAAAATAGAATCCAGAATGGAAATATCAACTGGCGAGGTTCTTTCTCTGGTAAGAGAGTTTCAGCAGCGTTCTGAGGTCTACCGGACCACAGGTGGTGTTCACAGTGCCGCCCTGTGCGATACCCGGAGTATCCTTGTTTTCAACGAGGACATCGGCAGGCATAACGCTATTGACAAAGTCTTCGGTGAGTGTGTCCTGAAAGACATACCGACAGATGAACGAATGGTAATCACCAGCGGCCGAATCTCCTCGGAGATGTTGCTCAAGGTAGCCAGGAGGAATATCCCGATAATCGTCTCCAAATCCGCCCCTACCAACCTGGGAGTAAAGCTAGCCGACAACCTGGGTATAACTCTCCTCGGCTTCGCCAGAGGCAAAAGGGTAAATGCTTACACTCACGACTGGAGAATAGTGAGCAATGGAAAACAGTGATGCGGTGATACTAGAGAAAATCCAAAGTCTCAAAAAGAGAAGAAACGCCATTTTTCTGGTACATAACTATCAACTGGGCGAAATTCAAGATATTGCCGACTTTATTGGCGATTCTCTGGAGCTGAGCCAGAAGGCAGCCAAGACCGATGCCGAGGTAATAGTCTTCTGCGGCGTCCACTTTATGGCTGAAACCGCCGCCATTCTCTGTCCCGATAAGACAGTCCTGCTTCCGGATAGGCATGCCGGCTGCCCGATGGCTGATATGATTACCGCCGAACGCCTGCGGGAGAAGAAGAAAGAGCACCCCGGAGCCACCGTAGTCTGCTACGTCAATACCCCGGCTTCGGTCAAAGCCGAATCTGATATCTGCTGCACCTCGGCTAATGCCGTCAGGATTGTGGAGAAGCTTGACGCTGAAGAAATCATCTTTGTGCCCGACCAGTACCTGGGTAGCTATGTCGCCAGCAAGACCGGGAAGAAGATGATTCTCTGGCCAGGCTATTGTCCCACCCACACCAGGATACAGACAGAGGCTGTCTTAAGACAAAAAGCCGAGCATCCCCAAGCCAAGGTAATCGTCCACCCGGAGTGCCGACCGGAGGTAACCGCCCTGGCTGACGAAGTCCTGAGCACCGGAGGGATGATCAGGTTCGCCAGGGAAAGCGAGGCGGAGGAGATAATCGTCGGTACGGAGATTGGCATACTCTACCGGCTGAGAAAGGAAAACCCGGGTAAAAAGTTCCTCGCCGCCTCCGAGCAAGCCGTCTGCCCCAGAATGAAGCTAATCACCCTGGAGACCGTTCTCTGGTCGCTGGAGAACATGAGCCATCAGGTAAAAGTGCCCGAAAGGACCCGTCTCAGAGCCAAAGCAGCGGTGGACAAAATGCTTGAGGCTGGTTAACGCTCAATCCTCTTAATCTGGTAGCGCAACTTGCCCGCTGGCACCGCTATCTCCACTATTTCCCCCTGCTCTTTACCCATAACCGCTTGACCAATAGGTGAAACGCTGGAAATCTTGCCTTTGACCGCATCTACTTCTTTGGGACTGACCATCGTATAGCGCAACTCTTCGCCGGAGTCAAGGTCACCGAGAATAACAGTATCCCAATCCCTACCCTGAGAGTGGACTCCTGCCTGTCATCAATAACCACGGCTGACTTCAGAATTCCTTCCAGCTCGATAATCCGCCCCTCCAATTGCCCACGCCGTTCCCTGGCTGCCGCCAGAGGGGCATTCTCACGAAAGTCCTTATCGGCAGCGGCTCTACGCATTTCATCAATAACCTTCTGGCGCTCACTCCGAAGCGCCGCAAGCTCGGATTCCAGCTCAGCATAGCCCTGCCGGGTTAGAGAGATAGCCTCGGCTGAACTCCGCCCGGGCGAAGGTGATGGCTTAGTTTTCACCTTCCTGGCTTTAAGATGAGCGGCGAGATTAGTCTTAGTCCACCCCTTTTTCTTGGCATAAACAAGGAAAGCCCGCACCAGCTCAAGCTTCCTCACATAATCAGTGTCCGATTGTGACAACCGCTCGGCATAGTTGTCCACTTCAGCCGCCGTAAGAGCGGTAAACGGGCGTTCCCTCCCGAACCAGCGAATAAACCTGTATATCTCCTGCTGGCTTACTCCTCTTTCCTCGGGCGGCAAATCAGCCAGAAAACGACTGGCCGCCTCACCCAGATTTAGACCCTGACCAGCCTCAGCCACCTATTGGATACCTCCCATAAATGCTACCATACTTTATTTAACTTCTCTGTCTCCGGAGAAAAGGAACCTTTACTCCACCAAAAATATGGGACAACGCCTTCTCTCCCACCAGTCTTACTATTACACCACCGTGCCAATCAAAGGTCAAATCATCGGCTCTGAGCAGGGCTTCATCAATACCGCTGGACTTTATTATGTCAAATATCCCGTCAATCTGCCGGTCGCTCAGTAGCTCGTAGAACTTCCGTGCCCAGTAGCCTATTTTTAGCTCCCGCCCCAGCTTCCTTCGCCACTCTTTCTCATAGCCAGCCAGACTCCTGGCAGAGAGGTCGTCATTCTTCAACGCCCGTTGTAAACACTCAGCGGCAATATCAGCACACAGCAGACCATAGTAGATGCCGCCGCCAGTGGTCGGCTTTACCTGCCCGGCGGCGCTCCCCACCACTACTACCCTATTGCTATAGGTCCTGCCTGGCGGTCTTAGCGGAATTCCCCCATACCTGATTTCAGTCTCAGCCGAAGCTATCTTCCTTTGAGAGACCAGGGAGAGAATCAACCTTCTTAAATAAAAGCCGGGTCTACGACGAGATAGCAGACCTACCAGAGCCCGCTGTGGCGAGGTTGGCACCAGCCAGGCAAAAAAAGCCGGAGCTATCTTTCGCCCAAGGTAGACTTCCACCTCGTCCACCCCCGTCGTTTCCACCTCAGCCTGAGCTCCCGCAACACAATCACCAGCCCTGCCCAGACCCAACTGCTCAACCAATCTAGAGCCAAAGCCACCAGCGATAACCGCCGCTCTCGCTTCAAAAATACTTAGACTTGCCCCGTACCGTCCTGCCCCAATCCTTACCCTGTCGTTCCGCACCTCAATGCTTCTGACCGGACTATCTAACACATACTCAACCCCTCTATCCTGAGCCCGGCTGGCTAAAGCCATATTAAAAGCTGCCCGGTCTACAATGCAGGCTTGCGGTTCCTCTCGACGCAGACTGAGCAGCTTTCCTGAAGGCGAAAACAACCTAGCACCATTCACCCGCCTGAGAATAACACCAACATCAACAGCAAACTGGCTAACACACTCCTGACTGATGATACCGGTACAGCAGACCGGTTCGTCTATTCTTTCCTTTTTCTCTATGACGACTACCCTACACCCCGTCCCAGCCAGCCCATAAGCTACCCGGCTCCCGACTGGCCCACCGCCTATGACTACCGCATCATACAACATCACTCTCTCCAGCTTAAGAAACAACCCCCGAAGTTCTTAAAATACGGGTGATAACCAGCCAGCACGTTCACTCCCAGCTAACAGACCAAGCGGAGGCTGCATTAGGGTAAATAAGCTCTAAAGACTTCAGAGGAGCAATTTTCTAAGCTCGAATAGAGCCGTCGAGATAACCATCTGTTTCCGCCTAGCCCTACCGACAGCCACACGGTTGTTTCCATCAGCGATGCCGATATAGGCTATACCCATCGGTCTCTCTCTCGTTTCCAAGATTCCGGTGGTGCTGAGCCCTATGTCGGCTTTCAGCAACGTTTTCGCCGCTTCCGCCATCGCTTGAGCTACTTCGGGGCTGACCGCGCCATACTGGGAGATAATCCCAGCATCGACCCCAAAAGCTATCTTGGCTTCATTCGAACAAGCGACCAACCCGCCTTTGAAAAACGAAGGACTCTCTGGAATATCGTTGATGCCAGCCGCTAGCCATCCGCCGCTACAATCCTCCATACACGCCAGACTCAAGCCTTTCTTAATTAGCAGATGTCCCACTACTGTTTCTATGGTATCATCATCAACTCCCCAGATATGGTCCCCCAGGACGGCTCTAATACGAGCCTCGCTCTCGGCAATCAGTTTTTCAGCCTGAGTTCGGTCTTCAGCCTTAGCCGCCAGACGCAGATGAATGCCGTCAGGCTTGGCATATACGCCAAAGGTAGGGTTGGCTAAAGAAAACAGCGGAGAAACCAGTTCACCAACCGCTGCCTCATTTAGACCAATGGTCTTAATCGTTCGGCGAACAATAACGGCTGCCGAACGCTGGTGTAGCCTGGGCTGGACCTCCTTCCGCCACATCTCCTCTAGTTCTCTTGGCGGACCGGGCATAGCCAGTAAGATCCGCCCGTCTCTTTCCACCCACCAGCCGGGAGCGGTACCGGCGGCATTGGGGATGGGCTTTGCCGAAGGAATAATGGTAGCCTGCTTTAAATTGCTGAGCGGCATCTCAATACCCATCCGAGCAAAGCGCTCCCGTAAGGAGCGCTCCAGAGACGGCTCAAGTTCCATTTCCTCACCCAACATCTCAGCAATAGCATCACGGGTCAGGTCATCGTCGGTCGGACCCAGCCCACCCGTCGTCAGGATAAGCTCTGAGCGCTGCCAGGCTCGCTTTAGTACCTCCACCAGCCTGCCCTGATTATCACCCACCGCTGAAACCCAGTACAGGTCTATGCCCAGGGGGAGTAACTGACTGGCCAGATATGAGGCGTTGGTATCAGTTACCTCCCCCAGGAGAAGCTCAGTACCAATAGAAATGATCTCTGCTTTCACTAACACCCTCTTCTCTCTAGCCAGATATCGCTGGTAACTTCAATAACCCACTCATTGAGAGGAAGGGAATAGCCTAGCACCTTGTCGCCGAGACACCCAGATACTTCCCTACTAATTCCATCGCACAGAACTTGCCACACATACTGCAAGCAGACCCGGCCGAAGCATGCTGCTTACTGTGGACTTGACGAGACCGTTTAGGGTCTAACGAAAGCCTGGCTTGCTCTTCCCAGTCAAGTTTCTTGCGAGCTACAGACATCTTCCTGTCCCACTCAGTAGCACCCTTCACTCCCTTAGCTATATCACCAGCGTGGGCAGCAATACGTGAGGCAATGACTCCCTGCCTCACGTCCTCAGGGTCAGGAAGCGAGAGGTGCTCAGCCGGTGTTACATAGCAGAGAAAGTCGGCACCAGCCGCAGCGGCAATAGCTCCACCAATGGCTCCGGTGATATGGTCATAGCCAGTGCCAATATCAGTCACCAGCGGTCCGAGAACATAGAAAGGGGCCCCCTTACAGATAGACTTTTCCAGCCGGACATTAGCCTCAATCTGGTTCAGGGGTAGATGCCCTGGCCCCTCAACCATCACCTGAACCCCGGCTTGATGCGCTCGCTCTACCAGTTCCCCTATAGTGAGCAACTCCTCCACCTGAGCCCGGTCAGTAGCGTCAGCCAGACTGCCGGGACGCATGCCATCGCCAAGGCTCAGCGTAACATCAAACTCCCGGACTATTTCCAGTAAACGGTCATAGTGCTCGTAAAGTGGGTTTTCACACTCGTTATAGAGCATCCAGCCGATGAGGAAAGCCCCTCCCCGGGACACTACATCGGTTACTCTCCTCTGCTGTTTAAGCCGGGCAATAGCTGAAAGGGTTACCCCACAGTGCACCGTCATAAAATCAACGCCGTCCCTGGCCTGTTCTTCGATGACGGCAAGTATGTCTTCAACGGTCATCTTGACAATAGCACCATATCTGTCTATCGCTTCAATGCCAGCCTGATAGATTGGCACGGTCCCTACTGGCACAGAGCTGGAAGCAATGATAGCCTGCCGGACAGACGGAATATCGCCACCGGTTGACAGGTCCATAACCGTATCCGCCCCCGAGTCAATAGCTACCTGCAACTTCTCCAGCTCGGTAGCAACATCGCCGTAGTCCGATGAGGTGCCAATATTGGCGTTGACCTTGGTGCGAAGCCCCTGACCAATACCACAGGAAATGAGGTTGGTTCGCTTAATATTGGCCGGGATAACTATCGTCCCGTTAGCCACTCCCTGCCGGATAAATTCAGCCTCTATCCCTTCGCCTTGAGCTACCAACTCCATCTGTGGTGAAATGATTCCTTTTCTAGCCAGTTCCAGTTGAGTCATAAGTGCCTCCACAAAAGAAAACCAAGGGCTTTGACTAGTGCTAAACCCTTGGTGCAGGTCAATCTTGCTTCCCTCCGCTCGTATTACCGAGATCAGGTTCCAAGGGTTGTCCCGATGAAACCGGGACTCTCAGCCTTTGAGCACCCCTAGCCTTCTAACTATTAAGTTTACATTCAAAATATTAGCATAAAAGAGCTTGAAATGCAAATGCTAGAATTGTTTACAACCTCACCCCCTTTAAGCACCCAGAAAAATCTTTGATTTTTCTGGGAACCCACTTTATCCCCCTCTCCTTAAAAAGGAGAGGGGGATGGTTTTTTAAAAGAGGGAGCGAAGCCCCCTCTTTAACGCCCTGAGAGATAACAAGGCTCCTCACCTCTCCTGGGAGTTTAAGAGGGGCTGGCACCCCTCTTTCAAAATCTCCCCCTTCCCCTTGTTAAAGGGAAGGGGGATAAAGGGGATAGGGTTACTAAAAATGATATAATTCTATTTATGGAAAAACGGTTCATGAGCGCTGGCTCACAACTCAGGCATGAAAAAGGGGCTTGCCAGTCCACCGTAATGGTAGCAGAATAGAGGGGGCACGTAGCCCGGAATCTTGCACCATGAAAGGAGGACGAGA
>Ga0209102_1000916_pt1 | contig 17332 bp, 16 predicted proteins | sample ConPoolayeHmetaG_FD_185483 | JGI IMG/M metagenome (GOLD analysis project Ga0209102, IMG submission 185483) | Hot spring microbial mat communities from California, USA to study Microbial Dark Matter (Phase II) - Cone Pool mat layer H metaG... ...
GGATAATGGAGATTGATCACTCCAAAAGTATTTGGTCCAATGATCTTTATCCCGTAGGTCTCAGCAAGCCTGAAGATCTCTCCCTGAAGCTCCGTTCCTTTTCGATCTTCAATCTCTTTAAACCCTGCAGTAATAAGAACAATAGCCCTGACCCCTTTTTCTCCACATTCCTGGATGACTTTGGGAACCTGTTCTGCTGGAAGGACAATCACTCCAAGATCGATTGGACCTTGAATTTCCTTGAGAGAGGCATAGGCTTTTATTCCTGAAATCTCCTCCTTGCCAGGATTAACAGGATAGATGGCCCCTGGATATCCTCCTTCCATGAGGCTTCTCATCACATGGGATCCCAGTTTTAGAGGGTTGTCTGAAGCACCAATGACTGCCACAGCTCTCGGCTTGAAGAGGGCCTCCATCATCTCCCATTTTTCCCCCATGGATCCGAACTCTCCTTCTCTTATAATCTATCCAAAAAATTTATGCTTTTGATATCGGAGGTAGTGATCGGCTATGAAATTGAGAGGTTTTTTCGCTTTCGAAAACTCTTCGTGCAGAGTCCAGAAGATTTCCGAAAGGTTTAGTTCCTGGGCCGAGGGATGCTCTGCGGCTAATCGATAGAATTTTCTGCCCTCCTTCTCGTATTCCTCTGGACTCATTCTGACCCGCCCAAAAATCTGAGGACGGATTTGCCCTGAAAAAGGATACCGATAATCATATTCGGCATAGTCTGGAAAGATGCCAAGAATAAAGAGACAGAGGTCTGCAATCCTTTTATAGAATCCCAGCCGATATTCCTTCTCAACCCCTTCACACAAGGTGAGCAAACTATACATATCCAGGTCGTTAAATCGGATATTTTCGAAAAGATGCTCTCCTATCTGGATCGTGAACACATAGGTCTGTACTCGAGTAAAGGAGGAGAGCATCTCTGCCAGATAATCCAATAAGTGTTCTTTACTGAGGAATTCCACTACCTCTCGAGTATCAAAGATTGGAATCTTGGTCATCCCTGTTTTCTCAAGGGTATAGCTGGTCTCTTTAAAATCCTTCACCACCCTTCGAAGAAGAATCTCAAAGAACAGAACAGGAGAGATTCTCAAGAAAGTCTCCTCTTCATCCATCACTCTTCGAAAGACCTTCTCGTCCTCAATAAAAGAAATCCTAAATTTTTCGTCCTCCCGGAGGATCTGCTTAAGTTTAGGTTTATCGATCACTCCTGGAGATGCCGTCTCTATTAAAAAATCTAAATCTTTTTCGGTTAATCGGAAGCCCTTAAATTTTGATTGGGTCATCGCCTCTAACCTCACCCAAAAAGAGATAGGGAAATCAATTATTATTTTAAATCTTCAAAAAAAGGTTATCAACCATTTACTTCAACATTTCTAAGATTTTCTCCAATACTCCTCTCGGGCTTATTCCTCACTTCTGAGTGAGGGATTACTCCCAAAGATAATTTTTATTTGACACCGTTTTCTCCTTGAGATATTAATGTAAAATATTAAAGGAGGAGAGTGAGAGAGACATTATTATGGAAAAACGACTGGTTTCTATCGTCCGATATGAAAGACCTCTCGAATCCGTTCGAAAGGCAGTGGAGCTCTGTCGGGGATTAGATCATCTCCCCGCTAAAGCGAAGGTCTTTATTAAACCCAATATTGTATACTGGAATCGCCATACCCCTTTCCCAAAATGGGGAGTCGTGACCACTTCAAGGGTCGTGGAGGATATCGTGATTCTTCTTAAAGAACGAGGAATAGAGGAGATGACCATCCTCGAAGGGATGATTACCTTTGATCCAAAAGACAGAGAGACCCCAGCTCACGCTTTTGAAACCCTTGGTTACCATGTTCTTAAGAAACGCTACGGAGTAAGGATCCTCAATGTTTTTGAAAGACCCTTCCGAAAAATCGATCTTGGAGAAGGAGTGACCCTCAATTTCAATGAAGATTTTTTGGAGGCAGACTTCCTCGTCAACCTTCCTGTCCTCAAGACCCATGCCCAGACCGTGGTGAGCCTTGGGATCAAGAATCTTAAGGGATTGATTGACGTTCCTTCCCGGAAGAAATGTCACAGCCCAGAACCTCAAAGGGATCTTCATTTCATGGTATCCCGATTGGCCAATCGAATTCCGCCTTCCTTTACCCTCATTGACGGAATCTATACCACCGAGCGGGGCCCCTTTTTTGAAGGACGGATCCGAAGAAGCAATCTCTTGGTCGCCTCTTCTGACCTCCTTTCTGCAGATATGGTTGGTGCGAAAGTATTGGGATACGATCCTTCTTCTGTCCCTCACCTGGTTTATGCGGCAAAGGATCGAGACCGTCCTATGGACTTCTCGGATATTGAAATCGTTGGAGAAAAAATCGACGAAGTGAGTTCGTTCCATGAATACGCTTTTCCTTATACTCAGGACGGGACTCTACCAAAAGCCTTAGAAAAATTGGGGGTAAAGGGGCTTTCCTACCCAAGATACGATGAGACGATCTGTACCTATTGTTCCGGGTTTACAACGGTTCTCCTTATGGCGATTGCCAATGCCTGGAAAGGAGAACCCTGGGACGAGATAGAAATTCTCACGGGCAAGAAGATGAAACCCAATCCGGGTAAGGAAAAGACCATTCTCATCGGACAGTGCATGGTGAGGGCTAACCAAACTCATCCAAACATTAAGGAGGCTATCCCCGTCGGAGGGTGTCCCCCCGATCTGAAAGAAGCCTATCAAGCACTCCGAAAGGCAGGGATTGACGTGAGCCCTCATTTTTTCGAGAATATGGATATGGCAGCCTCGTATTTTATGAAAAGATATGAAGGAAGGCCTGAGTTTGAAGAATCTTTCTTCAGGGTCCTTTGAACTATATTCCATTCCCTAAGAGGAGTAAAATCTATGCGCAATGAAACCCTTCTTACCTATTTCCATAGGCATGTCAAAGAACGCCCCCATAAAGTGGCTTTAAGAGAGAAAGAGTATGGAATCTGGAGAGACATTACCTGGGCGGAATATGGAGAAAAGGTGAGACAGGTGGCTATGGGTCTTATCAGCATGGGTCTTAAAAAAGGGGAACCCGTATGTATCATCAGCGAAAATCGTCCGGAGTGGGTCTATGCGGACTTTGGAATTATGTCGGCCGGAGGAGTGACCACAGGAATCTATACGACGAATGCAGCGGAACAGTGTGGCTATATCGTTCAGAATTCCCAATCCAGATTCTACATTGCAGAGAATGAGGAACAATTCGATAAAACCCTTAAATTCAGAAAAGAGACCCCCCATCTTGAAAAAGTGATTGTCATTGAGATGGAAGGATTAAAAAGATTTCGGGATCCTCTGCTCATGAGCTTTGAAGATCTCTTAAAACTTGGAAAAGAATATGACCAAAAAAATCCTGGCCTCTTTGAACAGCGGGTAAGTGAAGTGACTCCTGAGGATCTGGCCGTCCTCATCTACACCTCTGGCACTACCGGTCCTCCAAAAGGAGCCATGCTGACCCATCGGAATCTCGTCTTCATGAGCGAGGCCATGGTCGCCGTCAATCCCATTCAAGAAGGAGACGAAACCCTCTCCTACCTTCCCCTCTGTCATATTTTTGAACAACTCTTTACCGTCCTCATCAATGCCCGGTATGGGACCACGGTGAATTTCATCGAGAATACCGATACGGTCATGGATAATATGAAAGAGATCTCACCGACTGTGACCTATGGCGTTCCCCGAATCTGGGAGAAGTATGCCTCTGGGATTATGATTCGAATGTCTGATGCGACCTGGTTTAAACGAACGGTCTTCAAGCTCTGTATGGGAATCGGGATGAAATATGCCGATTTGAAACTGAATTTCAAACCCATTCCTCTCTATTTAAAAGCGGCTTACTTAGGGGCTTATTGGGCTGTCTTTCGGAAACTTAAAGAGAGGTTGGGATTTGATCGTGTTCGAATCGCCTACTCGGGCGCAGCCCCCATCTCCCCTGAAGTTTTAAAATTCTTTAATGCCATCGGACTTCCTTTAGTAGAGGGATACGGTCAGACCGAGGGAACAGGGGTCACCACGGTCAGCCGAAAGGGCTACTATAAGATTGGAAGGGTGGGGCCTCCCCTTCCTGGAGTGGAAGTAAAGATTGCCTCCGATGGGGAGATCCTGGTCCGAGGGGAAGGGGTCTTTAAAGGCTATTTCAGAAACCCGGAGGCCACGGCGGAAACTCTCAAAGACGGATGGCTCCATTCCGGGGATGTGGGCGAACTGGATGAAGATGGGTTTCTAAAGATTACGGACCGGAAAAAAGACTTGATCATCACGGCCGGAGGGAAAAATATTGCCCCTCAAAATATCGAAAATCAATTGAAGTTTAGCCCCTATATCAATGATGCGATTGTCATTGGAGATCGAAGAAAATACCTGGTCGCTTTAATCGCCATTGATGAAGAGAATGTGATCAAGTACGCCCAGGATCATAAAATCCAGTTTGGAACCTACGCCAGTTTAACCCAAGCCCCGGAGATTCAACAACTCATCCAGAAAGAAATTGACAAAGTGAATCGGGGATTGGCTCAGGTCGAACAGATCAAAAAATTTACCATCATCCCCAAGAAGCTTTATGAGGAAGACGGGGAAGTCACACCTACGATGAAGGTTAAACGGAAATACATCAACGAAGCCTATAAGGATATCATCGAAGCCATGTATAAGAGTGGTTAAGAGAGGAGGGATTACCAATTAGCGCCAGCGCTTTTTTCGTTTCCATCTCTGATAGCCTTTGACCGATTCCTCCGATCGAATCCCAAGATAGAATTCCCTTACATCCTCATCCTGTAAAAGATAGTTCGGCGTATTGGCAGCCACAATCCTGCCGTTTTCGAGAATAAAGGCATAATCCGAAATCTTTAAGGCCATTTTGGCGTTCTGCTCGACGAGAAGAATGGTCGTTCCTTCCTCATTGATCGATTTAATGATTCTAAAGATCTCTTGAACCAAGATGGGAGAAAGACCCAGAGAAGGTTCATCCATCATCAAAAGTTTGGGCCGTGCCATGAGGGCCCTTCCAATAGCAAGCATCTGCTGTTCGCCTCCGCTCAAGGTGCCGGCCCATTGATTCTTCCTCTGACTGAGAACAGGAAAATGGGTGACGACCCGTTGGTAATCTTCTTGGATGCCTTTTTTATCCCTCCGGGTATAGGCCCCCATTCTTAAGTTTTCTTCCACACTCAATTCAGGGAAGACCTCTCTGCCCTCTGGAACATAGGCAATCCCTAAATGGACAATCTCCTCAGCATCCTTCCCATCAATCCTCTTTCCCATAAATTCTATCGTTCCCTTATCGGGTTGATCCTCTAAGAGTCCCATAATGGTCTTAAGGATGGTGGTTTTCCCTGCCCCATTCGCACCCAGGATCGCCACGATCTGCCCTTCCTTGACCTCCAGAGAAACCCCTCTTATGGCCATGATCAATCCATAAAAGGTCTCAATATTTTTAACTTTAAGCAACCTTCTCCTCCTCCCCCAGATAGGCCTTAAGAACTTCAGGATGCCTCTGGATCTCCTCGGGTAATCCTTCGGCAATCTTCTCCCCATAATTTAAAGCCAGGATCCTGTCCGAGATATCCATGATGAGATTCATATCGTGCTCCACCAGAATCACCGTAATCCCGAGATCATCCCGAATGTCCTGAATGGAAAACATGAGATCTCCTTTCTCTTCCATATTCATTCCTGCGGAGGGCTCGTCCAGAAGAATAAGCTCTGGTTCTAAGGCAAGGGCCCGACCCAACTCGACCAGTTTTCGGGTTCCATAAGGAAGGTTGACGACGAAATGATTTCTGGCGGATTGAAGTTCTAAAAAATCGATGATCTCCTCTACTTTCTTTCGATGGGCAATCTCCTCCTTGGCTGCCTTTGAGTTTTTGTAGATAAACGTAGCCCCTCGCCAAACCCCGGTCTTCATATGGAGATGACGGCCCAGCATGAGATTGTCCATCGTTGTCATATGGGAGAAGAGTTCGATATTCTGAAAGGTTCTCGCAATCCCCTTCCTGGCAACCTGATAGGGCTTCAGATAGGTAATCTCTTCTCCTTTAAAGAAGATTTTTCCGTCATCAGGTCTGTAGATTCCAGTGATGCAATTAAAGATCGTCGTCTTGCCAGCTCCGTTGGGACCAATGATAGAATAGATCATCCCCTTTTCAACCTCAAAACTCACCTGGTTGAGGGCCTTGATCCCACCGAAGGAGATGCTTAATTGTTCGACTTTAAGAATCGAAGACATAGAAATCGGATGCCAAGGATGCTTAGTCAACTAAGGCCTCTCCCAAACGAGGAAGATTGAAATAGTGAAATATTGGATAGAAAAAAATGGTCTAACTCTTTATTCCACTATTTCATCTTCCCCATTCAGGAACGGCTTCATTTAGTAATCTGGATCCAATCGGTGAGCCTTTCGACACTTCCATCTGCTCTGACTTTCCCGTAAAACACATGTTTTCCACCTTGTCGATCCATCGGGGTTTTAGGGGGTCCATAGGTGATTGGAGGCCCAATCCCCTGCCAGTTCTTCAATGTCTCCATGGCTTTGACCCAAGTCTCCGGAGTTAAATTCCTTCCTGCCCTCCTCACCCCCTCAAAGAAGGGCTCAGCAAAGATGATCCCTGCATAATAGAAAACTCCCCATCGCTCTTGAGGGGCTAACTTCTTATGCCATTCTCTATATTTGACCATGAGAGGATGTTTGGAGTCAGGGAGTTCTCCGAAGAAAGAATTAATCATTCCAGCCCATAACCCTTTAGTAATCTGCATCATCAGGGCAGAATCGGAAAGGGTATTGCTGGTGGCCCATTGGGGTTTGTAACCGATTTTCGCCGTTTCAGCCAAAATCAATGCAGCGTGGGTTGGCATGGTCCACATAATCACTGCTTCTGCACCGGAGTTCTTAAGTTTTAGGGCGTGTGTGCTTAAATCTCGATCGGTGACCTCTGCTGAGACCTTCTCAACGAGTTTGATATTCTTTTTCAAAAGGTATCGCTCAACTCCCATCACCCCTTGCTTTCCGTAATCATCATTCTGGTAAAACATGGCAATCTTCTTATAGCCCAGCTTCTCATAGAGATACCCTGTCAGATTAAAGGCCTCGTCATCGTAAAGAGGGTAGATCGCAAAGAGATATTTTTGGATGGGAGTAATCCATTCATAGACCCCTGTGACCGGTCCACACCAGGGGACTTTGTTTTCCATCAAATAGTCTCGGGCCGTCATTCCACAGGCCACTCCTACCCCTCCTACCACTGCAAAAACCCCGATCTGCTCTACAAACTCTTTAGCGATCGCCTTCGTCTTTGCAGGCATGTAAGAATCATCGCGAAGGAAGTATTTGAATTTTCTTCCATGAATTCCTCCCTCTTCATTGATAATCCTTACCAGCAGATCTGTTCCCCTTGCCACGGCTCCCCATGGGGCTGCAGGACCGGTCTGGGGTCCCCACTGTCCGATGAGCACTTCGGTATCGGTCACTCCCCTCACGGTTTGAGACGAAGTCATAGAGACCATCAACCAAATAGTCAGAAAGAAAAATCCTGAAGTAAAAAATAAACTTTTTTTGACCATCTTCCTCTCCTCCTTTCTTTAATTTGAATTTATACTTTCTTCACATAATGTCTTGCTAAGAGGCCACTCGGTTTAATGCATAACATTAACACAATGATAGCGAAAGCCACAACCGATTTAAAAGCCAAAGAGACATAACCTCCAAAGAGATTCTCGATAATTCCCAAAATCGCTCCTCCGATCGCCGTTCCCGGAAGACTCGTCATTCCTCCCAGGACTCCTGCTGCAAAACCTTTTAAAAGAGGATCCATCATCATAGGGGGATCAAGAACTCCCAGGGCGGCAACGAGCATCCCTGCGACTGCCCCGATCAGAGAACTGAGGGCCCAGGTGAAGGATAAAATCCTCTTGGTTCGAATTCCCATGACCCTCGCCGCCAGCGGATTCTGTTGAGTTGCCCTCATGGCGGTTCCCAGTTTCGTATATCTGAAAAAGAGAAAGAGGATGAACATCAGGGTGAGAGAAACGATAATGGTCCAGAAGTTAATCTTACTGATGATTAACCCATAGATATTATAAGTTTCGATATTTGAAACTGGGAAGGGAAAAGACCGTTGATCTGGCCCCCACTTCCAGCCCGCAAATCCCATCAGCATCATTTCAAATCCAAGGGTGATGATGATCAATCCCAGAACAGTGGGATCCTTTGCCTGTCTCAGAAACACGACTTCGAAAAAGATACCCAAAAGGATGGCAAATAAAAAAGTAAGGAGAATGGCCCATTGGAAAGGGATAGGGTATGTTTCCAGGATGGTGAAGGCCACGAAGGTACTGACCATTGCCATCTCTCCCTGGGCAAAATTGAGCACTTCGGAGGTTTTATAGATGATGACCATGGCCAGAGCCAAAAGGGCATAGCAGGCACCCACCGCCAATCCACTCACAATGAGTTGAGCCAACATCTCTTATCTCCCAATCATGGTGCCAAGGATCCAGAAGATACAGAAGATTCAGAGGATCCTTGATGTCTTCCTCAAAGAGTTAATCAGTTGAAATAAAAGAAAGCCAATTTCTCTTCTTTGATTTTCGAGTTTCTCATATAGATTCGGGGAAATATAACCCAAATCCCTTAACAATTCCAAATAGTATTCTACTTCAGACAACGACCCATTGGAGTGATTTAAAAATTGTAGATATTTTGACTTTGTATTCTGGGCTTGTCCTTCAACCATATTTGCCACTATAGATACCACTGCCCGCTTTAACTGGGAAGTAAGTCCAAACACCTCTTCTTTGGGAAAATTTAGGGTTAGCTGATAAATCTCAAGGGCAAAACGGTGAGCTTTCTTCCAAACAATCAACTTTCGATAACCTTTTTCTCCTCTTCCCTTTTGCATCCTTTATATCGTTTGAATCCTATGCATCTGAATCCTATGCATCCTCTGAATCTTTTGAATCTTTTTAAAAGGGCCACGTCTTCCAGTATCGTTTTGTACGAATCCAGAATCCGAATATTCCTAAAGGCTCAAAGAGAACAATCAAGATCATGATCAATCCATAGACAATCACCGCAATGTTTGAAATCCCTGCCACACTCATATACTTCTGCGAAAAAGCAAACAGGGCTGGTCCAATGGCTGGGAGATCCTGGATGGCCTGAAGTTTGATATCCAGATAGGTCATCAACGCCGCTCCGGCAATAGATCCCATGATCGATCCCAATCCACCGACTACCACCATCGCCAAAAAGGTGATGGACATGATGAGATGGAAACTTTCAGGATTGATGAAGCCTAAGATGAAGGCATAGAGTCCCCCGGCCACCCCGGTATAAAAAGCACTTACAGCAAAAGAAAGGGTTTTGTAATAGGTGAGATTTACTCCCATCGCTTCGGCGGCAATATCACTGTCCCGAATGGCGATGAAGGCCCGTCCTACCCTTGTTTTCATCAACTTAATGGCTCCAATCGTCATCAAGACAGCAACCGCCATAATCAGATAGTAAAAATGGATGTCTTTCAATGGGGTGCCTAAAACCTCAAGCTTGGGAGCTTGCAGTCCCATCCTCCCTCCAAAGAATTCCATATGTTTGATAATCGTCGTAATCGTCATTCCAAAGCCGAGAGTGGCGATAGCAAGGTAAGGACCTTTCAAACGAAGGGCGGGCAACCCCAATATGAAGCCAAAAATGGAAGAGATAAAACCTGCAATAGGAAGGGCAACAAAAAGGGGGAAGTTCCATTTCAGGATAGGAAGGACAGTGGTAAAGGCCCCGATGGCGAAAAATCCAGCATGCCCCAAGGAGATCTGACCCGTATAGCCCACCAAGATATTTAATCCAATGGCCACAAGGGCATGGACAGCAATGAGATTAGCAATATAAATAGAGAATCCCAATGGATGATACTTCGTAATGATCCACGGGAAAATGGCTAAAAAGATGAGAAAAAGGATGGACCAGACGAGGATGGTACCACTTTTGAAAAGTTCAATATCCTCATAGTAATCTCGTTTAATATCCATGAGAGTCCATCAGAATGAGACAGGAAGTAATTTAAAAAATTTGTTCCATTTAAGAGCGATATGTATTATATTAGTTAAAGACAGAATGTCAATCTTTTTTTTCTAATTTTTTACGAGGTCCAAGAGGATATTTCTTTTAGGATGAGATTCTAATAATCGCTTCCTGGGGAAAAGATGAAGACCTCCGGGGCAAAGGAGAAACGATGAAGATTACCGACCTTTTTACTAAGGGTAAACGAGGGGGTCAAGAAGGAAGGGATGAGACTTCCATGGGCAAAGAAACGCGAACCTATGAGGAGCTCATGGATGAACTGATGGACTGGAACATAGGGCATACAGATATTTTAGAAGTATTGCGAAAGGAGATAGAAGAGGTCCGGCTGAAAAGCTGGTCTGAAGCATTAAGAGAAGGAATTCGGAGACATCTTTTCCCTTATGAAGGAAAGGCTGAATCCTCTCCTTTCTTCCCCATCTATCGTGATCTTTACCATTTCGTGAAAGGACTGAGAATGAAACTCCTCACTGATCCAACGATGAAGAATGTGAGGGGAGTAGGAAAATCAGATCCTATTTCGATTTGTATTATCTGTGGGATTCGAGCCCTCCAGAAGGAGAAGGGTTATGGAAGACCCTTGGATACCCTACAATGGATGATCCTGGAGCGTTACTTCTTACAAATTTGATATCAGGGTTGACTTTTCGATAGAATCTAATAAAATAAATAGCACTTGGGCGCTTAGTTCAGGGGGAGAACGCCTGCTTCACACGCAGGAGGTCACTGGTTCAAATCCAGTAGCGCCCACCATTCATTTTAAAAGGATAAGGGCGATATGTCCGGTCATTCAAAATGGAGCACGATTAAACGAAAAAAAGGGGCGGCAGACGCCAAACGAGGAAAGATCTTTACGAAGCTCATCCGTGAGATCATGGTCGCCGCCCGATTGGGGGGAGGAGATATCAATGCCAACCCCAGACTTCGATCTGCTGTCCTTGCTGCTAAAGCAGAAAATATGCCAAAAGAGAATATCGAAAGGGCGATTAAAAAAGGAACTGGAGAGCTGGAAGGGACTCATTACGAAGACCTCATTTATGAAGGGTATGGCCCAGGGGGAGTGGCCATGATGGTAGAGGTCTTAACCGATAATAAAAACCGAACCGTAGCGGATATCAGACACATCTTCTCTAAATACAACGGGAGTTTAGGAGAGTCAGGTTGCGTCTCATGGATGTTTGAAAAGAAAGGCCTGATCCTTATCGATAAAAATGGTGTGGATGAAGACCGTCTGATCGAAGTGGCCTTAGAGAAAGGGGCCCTCGATGTCAAGGACACCGGAAAAGATTTTGAAGTCACCACCCCTCCATCCCAGTTTGAGGAAGTGAGGAGGGCATTGGAAGAGGCTGGATTTAAACTCAACTACGCAGAGGTCACCATGGTTCCCCAGACGACCGTAAAGTTAAGCGGGAAAGAGGCGGAACAAATGTTGAAATTGATGGAGGGGCTTGAGGATTCAGACGACGTTCAAAAAGTTTATGCCAACTTCGATATTTCCGATGAGGAGATGGAAAGGCTTAGTGCCTAAAGAAGAATCTCCCGGATGATTGATAAAAGCCACCTCAAGCAAGAAAACGATGGGGTGGCTTTTTCTACATCTAAGGGTAGCCATGAAGGCGATTGGGATCGATCCAGGATTGGCCATGACCGGTTTCGGAGTGGTAGAGGCGTTAGATTATGGAGGAAGGGCTTGTGAATGGGGAGCCATCCGAACGAGGTCCAATTCCCCCCTCTCCTTCCGATTGAAAACGATTTATGATGGCTTGAAAGAGATTCTCGAAAAATGGAAACCCGATTTTTTGGTTCTTGAAGAGGTGTTTGTTCTAAAACAGTATCCAAAGGCGGCTATCCAGCTGGGAGAAGTCAGGGGAGTCATCTACCTTATGGCCCAAGAGGAAGGGATCCCTGTCGTGGAGGTTAGACCGACTGAAGTGAAATATGCCCTCACCGGAAGTGGCAGAGCAGACAAGGAACAAATCAAGAGGGCTATCCGTCAAATTCTCAGGATTGAAAAACCTCTCAGCTCAAGTCATGCGGGCGATGCACTCGCTTTGGCTTTAACTGGACTTTCGCGGAATAGAAATTTTAGATGGTAGCAGGACATCAAAAGTGACTCTCGGCTGAAACGGATGGAAAATGATCCGATATATAGAAGGAAAACTTCTTAAAAAAGAAGAGGATCGGGTCGTCATATTAACCAATGGCGTTGGCTATGAGATCCTTCTGCCGGCCATTGTCCGAAAAACGTTCAATTCCAAAAAGGCTGGTGAGGACGGAGAGGTGGTGAGACTCTATATCTCCTATCATCAGACCGAACGGCATCCTAAACCCCTTCTCATCGGTTTCAACCACGAACCTGAAAAAGAGTTTTTTGAAAAGTTTATCACCGTAGAGGATATCGGGCCTCCCACTGCGGCTAAAGCCCTCACCCTCCCTATTCCTGAAATTGCCCGTGCTATTGAAGAAAGGGATTCAAAGACCCTCGAAAAACTCAGGGGGATCGGGAAAAGGACAGCCGATAAAATCATTGCGACCCTTCACGGAAAAGTAGGGAAATTTGCCCTGATGAGGGAGGATCAGATTCCTATCGAAGGGGAGGTCATCGATTTTAAGAAGCAGGTAGAAGAAGTTCTGGTAAAAGACCTTGGCCATAAAGTGAGTGAAGCTCAAAGAATGGTGAGGGAGGCCTTGGAGAGGAATCCGAGCATAACCACACCGGAAGAACTCTTTGAAGAAGTCTATCGAGGTCAAAAAGGAGGGCCCCTCTCCAAATCCGGTTAAAAAAGAGGGGAAGATAAAGGGAAATCCATGGTAAAAAACGAAAAAGAATCTCAGGAAAAGAAAAATGGTGAAGGAGAAAGCTCCTCCACGGGAGGGGAACTCCTGGATCTGAGACCCCGAAGACTCTCAGAGTATATCGGCCAGAGGCAGGTGGTGGAAACCCTGGAGATTGCCATCGAAGCGGCCAAAAGGAGAGGCGAACCACTGGATCATATCCTTTTCCATTCTCCCCCAGGATTAGGCAAGACGACTCTGGCCCATATCATTGCCAATGAGATGGGTGTCCGAATTATCACCTCCTCAGGACCAGCCCTTGAAAAGGGGGGAGATTTAATTAGCATCCTTACCCACTTAGAGAGAGGGGATGTCCTCTTTATCGATGAAATTCACCGACTCCCCAAGGTCGTGGAAGAGTTTCTTTATCCAGCCATGGAGGATTTCTGTATCGATTTCATATTTGATAAGGGAGCCCACGCCCGAAGCCACCGATATCGTCTGGAACGATTCACCCTTGTTGGAGCGACCACACGGGCGGGACTTCTTTCGGCTCCCCTTCGAGAACGATTCGGTATATTGAGAAATCTTGATTTCTACACGACAGAAGAACTCTGTCAGGTGGTAAAACGTTCTGCTGCCCTTCTCAATATCCCCATCGATGAGGGGGGGACAGAAGAGATTGCCAAACGGTCTCGAGGTACCCCAAGAATCTCTAACCGTCTTCTCAAGAGGGTTCGAGATTATGCCGAGATCCGGGGGCCGGGGAGGATCAATCGAGAAGTCGCAGATGAAGCCCTCCGTTTAGAGGGCGTGGATGAGATCGGACTCACGAGTCTCGATCGAAGATTTATCGAGACGATTATTCGATACTATCACGGAGGACCCGTGGGTCTGGAGGCCATTGCAGCCACCCTCCAAGAGGAAGCGGATACCTTGATCGATATGATTGAACCCTATCTCTTAAAGATTGGTTTTGTGGCAAGGATGCAGAATGGAAGAAAGGCCACCGAATTAGCCTATCAACATTTCGGGATTCCTTACCCTGAATCTCAGAGACAGCTCTCCTTCCCCACCCGCAAAAGACATTGATCTCTCTTTAATAGGGATAGCCTCCTCGAAGGAGTTCTTCAAAATATTGGATGGTCTTCTTGAGTCCCTCCACCAGAGGGGTCTTCGGAGTCCATCCTAACTTTTCTTTTGCGAGATCGATCAGAGGCTGACGATGCCTTGGGTCATCTACCGGAGGAGGTTTAAAAAGAATCTTTGATCTTGAACCCGTGAGTTCGATGATCTTTTGGGCTAATTCAAGGATGGAGATCTCCTCCGGATTACCGAGATTGATTGGACCGGTCATCTCATCAGGGGAATCCATGAGTCGGATCAGTCCTTCAATCATATCGTCCACGTAACAGAAGGATCGGGTCTGAAGCCCATCTCCATAGACAGTAATAGGTTCGTTTCGGAGGGCCTGAAGGATAAAATTAGAAATCACCCGTCCATCATTGGGATGCATTCGGGGACCATAGGTATTGAAAATCCGTGCCACTTTGATCTTGATCTTATACTGTCGATGATAATCGAAGAACAGGGTTTCGGCACATCGCTTCCCTTCGTCATAGCAGGAACGAGGTCCAATACAATTGACATTTCCCCAATAGGTTTCAGGCTGAGGATGGATCGTAGGGTCTCCATAGACCTCGGAGGTAGAGGCCTGAAGGATCTTGGCTCTCAATCGTTTGGCCAGCCCGAGCATATTGATGGACCCATGGACGTTTACTTTCGTGGTCTGAACGGGGTCATTCTGATAATGAACAGGAGAGGCCGGACAGGCAAGATTATAAATTTCATCCACCTCGACATAGAGAGGGAAGGTGATGTCGTGACGAAGGAGTTCGAAATATGGTTGGTCTAAGAGGTGAGCGATATTTCTTTTTGTTCCTGTATAGAAGTTGTCCACACAGAGGACATCCTCTCCCTTCCTCAAAAGATGTTCACAGAGGTGGGAACCCAAAAAACCGGCTCCTCCTGTGACCAGGATTCTTTTCTGTAGAAGTTCCTTCACCTTTCCCCTCCACGATATTAAAGGATCTCTTTATTGATTTCGACCTTGGCTTTTGCCCTCAATTGCTGAAGCCAATTTCTGAAAAACTCTTCTTGCCGCTGATAAACTAACCTCCTCTCCAATCCCTTTTTTTGAGAGGAAAATTTTTCAGGATCAGGAGCTTCGATCTGGTGAAGCTTCACGATAAAGTAACCTTCTTTTGTCTTGATGACTTCTTTGGGAACGGGATTCTTTGCGGATAGAGAAGAAACGACGGACATCCACTCCGTGGCCGGACCGATCTTAGGAATGACCCCTGCAGCACGGTGAAAAAATCCTGTTTCCTCTACAGAGAGCCTTTTCCCATGAGCCACTTCCCTGATCTCTTTTCCTGCTTGAATCTCTTTAAGGATTCCTTCCGAAAACTCTCGAGCCTTCTCCTCTGCTTTCATCCCGATGACTTTTCGGTGGACCTCCTCTTTCACCTCATCGAAGGAGGGGATGCGGGATTCCTTCTTCTCCAACAATTTCAGAATATAAAAGTTTGGCCCGATGGAGAGAACCGGAGAAATCTCTCCCACTTTAAGGGAAAGGGCACTGGAATAGAAGGAAGGATTCCTTCCGATTTCTGGAATCTCCTCTCCCTCTTTTATAAAATCGGTGGTTTTGATAGGAATATTTTTTTCCCGGGCATAGGCTTCTAACTCTCGACTCCGAAAGAGGGAATAAAAGGCATCGTCTGCCTTTCGAGAAGCCACGGCCTTTGCCTTTTCTTTTTTTAGGGATTGAAGAATCTGATCCCTTACCTCCTCCAGAGTTCTCTGTTTCTCTTCCATCACTTCCTCAATTTTAAAAATATAGAAACCCGCTCTTCCTCTGATCACCCCACTGAGTTGCCCTGGTTGGGTTGAAAAGAGGGCCTTTTGAATAGCCTCTTCGACCATTCCTTCCTCGATCCACCCTAACTCTCCCCCCTTCGAAGCGGAAGGAGATTGAGAGTATTGTTTGGCCAGAGAGGCAAAGTCTTTGGTCTTTTTCGCTTTCTCTAAGATCTCCTCAGCCCTTTTCCTTTTCTCCTCCACCTTTTCGTTTGAATCCTGGGGGTCAACAGGCAGAAGAATCTCTCTCGCCCTGACACGCCTGGGTGTTTTGAAACTCTCCTTTCGAAGCTCATAGAACCGTTTCACCTCATCGGGAGAAATTTGGACGGTGGCTTCAAAATCGGAGGGCCGAAAGGCAAGATATTGAACCTTGATCAAGGCAGGGATTCGAAACTCCTCTTGGTGTTTCTGATAATAATCCTTCATTTCAATCTCGTTCGCACTCACGTCTTTCTGGAAGGGATGGGAGGAGACTTTAATAAAATGGAGGTTAATTCGTTCATTCTCAAAGAGATAGGCATCCCACAGCTCTCCTTCAGAGATCTTTCCACCACCGAGCTTAATCAGATGGACCACCTTCAGGTAGAGAAGATTCTCTTTTTGCATCTGTTCGAACTCTCCTGCACTCAGGCGATTGAGATGGAGGAATCTTTCATAGAGTCGAGGATCAAACCGGCCATCGATCTGAAAGGAGGGGTGGGATTCGATCATCCTTCTCAATTCTTCATCCGAAGTGTTTATTCCCAACCTCTTCCCTTCCTGAAGGATGAGGAGACGAGAGATGAGTTCATCCAAAACATGCTCTTTGATTTTCATTTCCTCCATCATCTTTTCGGTAAAAGCCGATCCCAGGGCCTCACGATACTGTTTGATGACATTCTGAAGGGCTTCGTGATAGTCCTTGAGACTGATCACCTCTCCATTGACCTTCGCTGCATAGGTGGGTCTCTTTTCGCGGATCAATGAATAGCCTCCCCAGGAGATAAAGGTCACGGCTACCAGGATAAGAATTCCTCGTAGCATCCAGGAAGAGGCATGTTCTCTTAAAATCCTGAGCATAGAGGATCTCCTTTCTTGAATCCCAATCTTAATCAATCCCTCTTAAAAATACAAGTTCCCCTTTCGATCCAAGCCTTTCGATGTCATTTAAAATTTAACTCTTCAGGCCTCAACCTTTACGGGCGTCAATTTCACCACCAACCACCGATTGGTTCCATTTTGCAGGACCCCCGGCACTCAATCAGGGGAAGGATTACTCTTGTAAGTGACCCCTCACTGAAGGGTAGAAATAAATTTAAGCCCGACAGGAGTATTTCCGAAACCCATAGAATGCGGATCAATTTATATGTTTAAAGAATACGAATCGATCCATCGAAGAAATGGGTTTCTGATTAAAACTAACCGAAGTGATGATTTCTATGGGGCATTTAAGGTGGCCGCACTTCCGACCAAGTCGGATCCGCCTCTGGCGGAATGGGTTTCTCCAATACCCCTCTCGGGCTTATTCCCCACTTCTGAGTGAGGGATTACAT
>Ga0209102_1000919_pt1 | contig 17279 bp, 19 predicted proteins | sample ConPoolayeHmetaG_FD_185483 | JGI IMG/M metagenome (GOLD analysis project Ga0209102, IMG submission 185483) | Hot spring microbial mat communities from California, USA to study Microbial Dark Matter (Phase II) - Cone Pool mat layer H metaG... ...
GTATGAACAGTAGGCCGCAAACTGAAATTTGAAATAGGATGAGAACGGGGAAGCTCACTATCGAGAGGATAAGGTAGAGTAACGGTAGCCCGAGATGTTCCAAGCTCTAAAAAGGTACAAAAAATAAGATGTCTAGATAAAAGAGGCAATTTTATATCGGTATATCGATGATACAAGGTTTTGTGGGGTATGCCTTGGCAAAGCTTGGCGCTCAACGCAAATTTTCTGGGTTCAATGGCGCTTTGTTTATTTGCCTTTTTATTCTGATTACGAGTAATCAACCCTTGACTTTTTCGAGGGCAGAATCAGATTATGAAGAATCGATCGAATTAATTATCGATATAAGCGATAACCTTCCTGCGAACGGGGACATTATTATTTATATTAACCTCTTTTCGATAAGGAGAACATCCAATTATTCTTCTGTCTTTAAGGGTGAAAGCTTCAAGTACATAAATATATATTGTGGGTTCCGCTGGTACGAAAACACCTTGTCTGTCCGAGTCGCGCAAGATTCTTCGTCAATCAGCAACATAGAAGAAGACAAAACAATTGCTCAAAGAATTATGGAAAGAGCTGAAAATGTTTGGGGAACAAAACTCTCATATCAGGGACACAGTGTCGGATACGGAAGTTCACAAGGCGAAGATTTCAACGAAACATATTACCATTACAGGGCTACAGAGGAGCACTCTTCAGACAAGCTCAGAGAAATTTTGTGCCAATATTGCCCTGCTGAAGGGTTTGGGAAAATACCGCGTTTAATGACTTTCTGGGAAAACGTAGATGTCTACTTGACTTTAGAGCTCGATGAAAACTGGAATCCCGTTTGGAACGTGGATATCAAGATGCGATTCGATAATTACTTCCTCGTCAAACCTGACCAGAAATATTCTGTAAGCTTCAAAAATTTAACAGGTTATATAGAACATATCCAATCCTCGCCTGAAGCGTACCACTCTTATCTTCGCATGTCAATACATGACACTCTCTATCAGTACATGTTGACTGCTCAACCCTTGACAGCGAACATGAGGGCAGGATGGGAATTTGATTCTTTCAGTCAGGACATTAAGGGCGGAAGCATTGATGATTTAGCATTAACCTTCAGTTATATCCAACCCTCTAATACACGCTTAGTAATCACTCTCATATGCATGCTTGCAACCTTCGTGGCAGTATTAATTTCAGCATCCATAATCATCATGAAAATAAAGAACAGAACAGCACGACCGTATTTTGTGAAGTGATATAGAATGAATAGAACCTTTTTTGTTTTTTATCTTTTGGCAGTTTGCGTACTATTTATGGAATACACACCGCTGTTTGGGTGTGTTGTACGCCTTCTATTTTTTGAATTTGCCTTACTGTTTCCTTAAGCGTGTCTAGCCCGTCTAGTTCAGCAAAGACGATGATGTCATATTGACCAGTTACAGTGTGCGCTGTTTTAACGCCTTGTATTTTCGAAATCTCAGACGCGATTTGCCATGGTTCGCCTTTTTCCACTTGGACAAAGATATATACGCTAACCTGCATGCTTTGCACCGGATATATCTTATGTTCGGATAGCCAAAAAAGGTTATCGCTACTGTTGAAGTAAAAGTTTCATTTATATCGTTGTTATTGGTAAATCATCTGGTGAATTCGGAAAAAAGCCTTTTAAAGAATCCGCGAATAAAGATAATTGAAGCTATTGCGTTCTTGTATGGTGAGGAAATATTGGAAGATGAACAAATTAAAAAGGTTGCGGAGCTTAGGGAGCTTCTTGAAGAGCGAATAAAAACCATGGAATCCGAGATTCAAGGCTTACGTGCGCTGCTTGATTTTATTAACGAGCTGCTAATTGAAAAAAGCTTCAAAAAAGCGGAAGAAATTGCAAAGCCGCCTCAAGTAATTGAACCAAGGCCTCCTGTTACTGCTGTAAAAGAGGAGGCTAGAATTATTCCTCTCAAAACGGATTCTGGAGTGTTGATGGCTAACTTTTATGTTGAGGACAATCAAGTTAGGATCGTTCCAGAGCCAAATGCGAAATTCAATGTGAATACACCTCCGTTCGACGCGTTTCTTATTGAGAAAATCTTGGGCAAAATGCAAGAAAGAGATAAGGAACTTGTGAGTCAAGGCAGATTGGTCCCTGAAAAAGCGTTTTCGTATGAAATAAAAAAAGATAACGATATATTACAGGAAATCATTATTCGAAACTTGACGCCTCAAAGAGAAAGAGAAATTCGCTCAGCAACACGATGGACCCTTGAAAAAATGCTTGAAAAAAAAGGCCAACCTGGAATCCAATAAACTCAAACAAATTCCATGTTGTGGACTCAGTTGCGGGAAAAGCCATCATTCTCATCGAGTCAAAGTACCTCGATTACGTCATCGTCCACATATAGAAAGAAACAAAAATAATATTTCAATTTTTACTTGTTAAAGTGTTAACTGGATGAGAGATGTCTACGTAAATTGGGCTTTCTGCACTTATGCAGCCATTATTTAGGTATCTAAACAAAACATTGCTGATTTACGAGATACTATTCTGAACTTAGCTAGCTTCTTTCTTAGTTGAGGCGTCAAGCGTTATGTAAAGTATGTTGTTTCCTCTGACGAGAATTTCGCCATAGTGTGCAAGCATCTGGCCATCGTAAAGTTCTGTTGCGGCGTCTAGAATTATGTTCATGTAGCTGTCGCAATGAACCATTGTGCCTTTGTATTCAATACCGTTCTTTAAGGTTATGATAACTGGCGCATTCATGTGTCTTGTTAACATGTTTAATGGTTTCTTACTTGGTTCCATAAGCCGATCGCCGAATTAATTGATGTAACACAATTCAAGCTTTCAATATAAAAAGCTTATCGATGAGTGTTCACTGCATTCTAAGTTCTGGAAAAGCTGCATCATGCTATACCCGTTTGGTTAAGGCATATTTATAAGAGATGACTGCACCATTAATGGCAGAGAAGAATGTCTGTGGAACCTTCATATCCAATGCCGATTTCTTTCACTATACATACGGAAGTTGCTCCATCATACTTAAGCGACTTACTGGTTTTTATTTACCAAGAGTGTGTCCTTCCTTACTATTCGCATTTTACGAATGTTGGAAAATGGGTTGCTGAAGGAAAAGAAATACTCACTTTTACGCTTAACGACACGCGAGGCGCGTGGCACATTGTCATAGAGATTTCCGCAACTAATCCCATCGAGGTTAGGTTAACCCCTTATGGAAATCTGCCGCCTAAGATTATCAATAGACTGAGAGAGGACTTGATTATCTCTATTCAGATGTTTGAGGAGAAAGTACGCAGAAACACTCTTTACTTTGCGTGGGTTCCAGAGAACAGGGTTATTCCAGAAAAAGTTGAGGACACACGAAGAAAGGTTATTCGGCAAATTTTTATGGGAAACATGATCTTTTTCTTTCTCATTTCCATTGTCTTGAGCTTCGCAGCTTTTGTGATCATTACAGAGGTTCTTGATCTTCCGATCATCTATTTTCCGTTCATCATGGTTTTGTTCCAGTTTATCATAATACTTTTCTCCGATAAAATTATTGGAAGTATGGGAGACTGGTCCATCACCAAGTCAAACCCAAATGTCTACATTTTGCAGTATCATATCCCGCCGGAACAGGTTGAAATCTTCAGGGACAGGAACATTCGTGAGAAACTTATGCAAATCAAGAGGGCGGTTCAGAACAAAACGTACACCTTGGGAAAGACAGTTGATGCCCAAATAGCTCAAGAAGCTTTCAGAGAATATGGAATAAACATAAAGCCGGAAAATGTTGTGACAAAAACATTAAATGTTTACAGCGTTGTCGAAAAGGCTGCTTCGAGGTTCAAAATGTCAGTGCCGAAAATTCGGCTGTCAAATGTCATAATACCGAACGCTGCTGCAACCGGTCCCACCCCAAGGTTTGGCTTGGTTCTTATAACAACTGGTTTACTTGTTCAACTTAGTGAAGACGAGATCTTTTCAGTCATTGGACACGAGATGAGTCATGTTAAGAACAGAGATCCCATGGCGCTCTTCATACTTACGTCAGCTGAGTATATTCTTAGGATCTACTTCTGGCCGTATATCTATTTCTTCGGCTTCTTCTACTTGATGTTTGCACTAGGTGCCATCTACTTTATTGCGAAGTTCTTTGAAGCTAGAGCGGATCTTGACTCAGCTATCGCATTAGGTCAGCCTGAATTTTTGGCAAATGCTCTGAGAAAAATTGGGTACCGCAAGATTCAGCTCGAAAGGATGCACTCAACAAGAGTTGACAGTTGGCTTGGATGGAATCCTCATCCACCGATTTCATTTAGGGTGGATAGGCTCGAAAACTTGGAAGAAACGCAGAACATCAAACATCCTTTTTTGAAGTCAATTAAAGACTGCATAGATGGGCTTTTGGAAGAGTTAAGGCGAATTTGAGACGTTGAACGATCCTTGAAAAGGTTTTATGGGCAAGTTGAGTGTTAAGTTTAATATATTCTTGCCGTATGAAGTATGGTTGTATTAACCTTAAGGAGACTTCATAATGTTGTTTGACGCAGAGTTAGGCCGCGAAATAGTTGACCTTTCAGGCTTCTGGCATTTTAGGATTGATCCACAAAAGAAGGGAGAAGACGAGAAATGGTTTGAACAAACATCCTTTAAAGGATGGGACAAAATTTATGCCCCTGCCTCTTGGAATGAGCAGTCATCTGAATATATGTGGTACATGGGAACAGCGTGGTACGCAAGAACGTTTTATGCTTCCGAAAGCTGGAGCGACAGGCTGGTTCTTCTAGGTTTCGAAGGCGTGAACTACAAGGCCAAGGTCTGGGTGAACGGGATTTTCGTTGGCGAACACGAAGGCGGGTTCACTCCCTTTATGTTAAGGGTGGAAAACACGTTGAAGCTCGGCGAAAGAAACGTGGTCGTCGTAATGGTCGACGACACGCTGAACAAGAAGACGGTTCCGCCTGGGGAAGGAATGAACCAAACCTATTTTGACTTTTTCCATTACGGCGGCATCAACAGAGAGGTTTACGTCCTCGTGGTTTCTAAAACCTACATCAAAGACGTCTGGGTTCGAACAAACATAAAAGACTCCGACGGAATACTTGATATAGACATTGAGGCTGTCAGCGAATTCGAGAAAGAACGGTTCTGTAAGGTATCCCTAAAGATTTTTGACGAAAATGAACTTGTGGCTGAAAGCCGCGTAAGTTATATGGCATCTCCGCACACCTCAAAGACTCTTTATCAGAAGATCACATTGAAAAGTGCAAAGTTTTGGAGTCCAGAGTCGCCCTACTTGTATACCCTTAGAACCAGCATATTCTACGAGGACAGGGAAATAGACAGAAAAGAGACAAGGTTTGGCATCAGAACCGTCAAGATAGAAAATGGCAGAATACTGCTTAACGGTCGCTCAGTCTTTCTTAAGGGGTGTGCCCGGCACGAAGACTTCCCAATCCTAGGCAAGGCCGTTCACGGCGCAGTTTTGAGGAAGGATTTTGGCTTGATGAAGGAGCTTGGCTGCAATTCATTTCGCACTTCGCATTATCCTTATTCAAGAAGCCATCTTGACTTGGCGGACGAGTACGGGTTCCTCGTGATTCTTGAGATGCCAACTTGCGGTTTCAGAAGGACAATTGAAAGGTTTGACGACCCTGAAATTATTGAAAAAGTGAAACAAATGACCAGAGAGGCGATAAAAAGGGACAGAAACCGCCCTTCAGTTATCATGTACAGCCTGTTTAATGAGCCCGACAGTAGCTACGAAGATTTTCGGATTCTTCTCAAAGAAGTGAAAGAAGATGTCAAAAAGACGGATCCAAGTAGGCCGATTACCTTTGTCACTGACAAACATATGAGTGATGTCTGTCTTGACTTGGCCGATGTTCTCTGCCACAACTTCTATTTTGGTTGGTACACTCTGAGCGGAGATTTAGGAGCGGCTGAAAAGACGCTAAGCGAAACTTTGGATGAGATTCACAAAAAGTTTCCTGACAAACCGATTATCGTAACCGAGTTTGGCGCTGACGCTATTGAGGGAATTCATAAGGATCCGCCTGAAATGTGGTCAGAAGAGTACCAAGCAGAGCTAATAAAGACTTACTGGAAAGTATTTTTGGCAAAGGACTTCGTTGTAGGCGGGCACATCTGGAACTTCGCTGACTTCAGAGTTGGGCAGAGCATTTGGAGAACGACGCTTAATCGAAAAGGAATCTTCACAAGAACTCGTGACCCAAAGAGTGCAGTTAAGGTCATTAAGGAACTCTTTACGAGTACCCCTACGTATCGGTAATGCTGTTGACATCAACTTGGCCTATTTTTTTGTTTTTAATTGAGTGAGGTAGATTCATTCAACCAGAGTTGATTGTTGTCTCAGTAGTCAACTGGTGCTACGGCTAACAGGTTCCATTGTCCAACCCAGTCTGAACCTTGGTTTTCGATTGTATATTGTGGCTCAACTATTACCCATCTTCCAGACTTTAGTCCCATGTTGGTTAGGCTTGTGTAATACCAGTAATCATAGTCTTCACCTGACTCGTCTTGGCCTAAATCGTTTAGGTGGACGAGGACCATGCAATGGTATTGCGTCTCGCCACCTGCTGGTTGATAGCTAAAGACGCCAATCGCAGAGTCTATGCCTACTGCTTCGAAAAGTGCAGCTGCCAGTATTGAGAAGTCATCGCAGTCCCCAGACTTGAAAACTAAAGTTTCGGGCGGAGCCAAGTAGACATTGTCAAAGTCGTATTCGTAATGAATGTTTCGGTTGATGAAATAAAGGATTCTTCTGATTCGCTCCGTTGTGGATTGTCCTGTGTTTACCTTTATCAGATCGATAACGGCGTCTATGATTTCCTCAGCCATATCGTAGCTGTGTTGCCTTGTGTAGCTGTAAAAACTGTTTTCAAGCGAAGTCCATTGAATGCGGCCTAAACTATGTAGGGCCAGGTTGGCAGCAAACTGCATGTCTTGGGTTCTAGACCACCATCTTTGAGGGCCATATTGGACTCTCAGAGCATCGTAATATTGCGCTAAACTGCTGCCTATTCTCAAAGTTGCTTCAGTTTCATAGTCTTCCCTAAGACTGTCATAGTCATCCATAAGGTCGTTATAGCTTTCGATGGTCAAAGTGTATTCCAAGTCTAGATCTAAATATTTGCTCCATAATTCGTCGTACTCATCAGAAAGCGAGTCATAAAGGGTATTTAAAAAGGAAAAATCAAGTTCTAGTTCATCATAGGCGTCAGATAATTCAGAATATTCGCTTTGAAGATCAGAGTAATAATTTCTAAGGGCGTTATATTTGCCGCTTAATTCAGCGTAGTTTCCCTGAAGCTGTATGTAAAGTGCGAATACTGCCCCTGAAAAGGCAATTAACACCATGATTACAGCAACATAACCTTTTTGCTCCATAAATTACTTCGCCCTGTTGCTTATTTGTCGTCTTTAGATATATGCCTTTTTCGAATTATCTATCCGAAAGGAACCAACGTTATTCCAGTTCTTATTATTCGTAACAGTCAACAAGCGAAAGGTATTTAGGTGCAAGTTGTCGAGGGGGGAGGGCTATATATAGTCCAGTCAGATTTCTTGACCATCTGCTGCTTTCTTTATGAACTAAAGGCCTTAGCTGAGAACCGAGTACGGATAGATCCATTGGAATGAAGAACCTCCTGCACTTCTAAGCAAAAATATCTAAAAAAGCTCCTGTATATTGTTTTCTGGGGGAGTCATGAGGTATTTTAGAGCTATCGCATTCGGAGTGATCTATTCCTTACTGTTTATTCTCTCAGGACTTTTGTTCCTAATTGAAATTGCGCTGAGTAATTATCCAGAAGAATTCTGATACATTGTTCAGCATCCGTTTAAGGCGTTCCTCATAATTGTTTTTGAGGTCCTTAATAATCCTCTGGTAATAGTGGCCTTTGTCCTGTTGATTTTCGTATCCTTGACATTGAGTTTCGCAACTGAGTGGACTATTGGCTACATTAAGAAAAAAGAGGTAGACAAGTAAGTTTAGAACCCTGTCTGGCGTGGCAGCTGTTACGGTTTTTCTAGGAGGATGCTTGTAAGCTTTATCTAAAACGTACGTTGCTTGAACAAACCATTGACGGCCTTGGTTTGTTAGAAGAAGAAACCTCTCGCATGAATAGTAAAGATGCTCGTTATATTGCGACCTTATATCCGATACATCTTAAACAAACAGATTTGGGATTTTTCAAGGTTCACAATCCAAAAGAGTTTTAATTATAAGCACTTTAACTTAAAGGTAAACACTAACCCAATCAAAAAGGGCCCGTGGTCTAGCCTGGATTAGGACGTCAGCCTGCGGAGCTGGAGGTCCTGGGTTCAAATCCCAGCGGGCCCGCTAGAATTTTAGATCTAAAATCTTTTTGGGTCATTTTCATTTTGGTTGTTTCGACAAGTTGTTGAAGGCTGTGTTTTGGAAGCGTCCATTTTCCGTTAAAACGTAAGCGTCCCGATCTGTATTAAGATATGTTATGCCTAATTAGGCAATCCTCATTTTTTGCTACTAGCCCTTTATTGCAGTGTTTGCTCCTCTTTATGTTTTTTGGGTTTTGTTTCCGATTTGTTGCGTAGTTTAGGTAATAAATATGACAATGTGAATGCTACGAGAAACATGGATGCGACGAACAATGTCATAATGCCAAGAATAAGGTTTCCAGTTAAGACATATCCATAAACGATTATGCCTAAAGATATTATGCCTGAAACAACTTCCGAAGCCTTCTTAAACATACTTTCGCTCTTGACATAGGACGTTAAAAAAACTGAGGCACTGGCAAATACTAAAGACACGCCGACAATCATTGTAACAATATTTTCTGAAAAAAAACCGCCTAAAAACATTAGAAACCCCAGAATTCCCCAGATAAAGTATGCCCATCTTTCCCTCCAATCTACCAAAGTTATCTCGCCATCAAATTATGGTTACTTAAAATTTAAACATACTAAACACTACTAAATGCCATGTAAGGTTAAGAATAAGGTCATCTCCTTCGGCTCTAACAAAGTTCACCTTATTATAGAACAGAATTAAATCTCCAGGCTTAAACGAGTTAACCTCGGCTACAACCATGATTGTTACTTCCAAGCCTTATAGTGTAAAGAATTATGCTGCTACTTGTGATCTCAAGGTTTTCGTTCAGATCTTCGTAGACGCTATTGACTTTTATAGGTATCAATGAAAAAGACAGTGCTGCAATCAGGTATATTCTAGTCATCAACGATTTTTGCTTCATTTCTTAGGCCATAAGCAATGATTATGGGATATTTCTAAGATAAAGACTTTGCAAGAGTTTTTCTAGATATGAATTTCCGTGCTGAACAACTAGAAGTTAGCGCATCGCCGGTTAGGTTATAATACATTATACGCTTCAAGTTGTCAATTCCGGTTCTATTACAACAGCGGTTCCAGAAGCTGAAATGATGATTATCCCTTGAAGGTCAGATGATTCCATGTCTAAACCAACCACTGCGTTGGCTCCCATTTGTTGGGCCTGCTCCTTAACTCTTTGTAATGCTTCTACTCGGGCTTTCTCTATCTCGTATGTGAAGGCTGAAACTTCACCTCCGACCATGGACTGGATTCCCGCCACAAATTTTCCACCTACACCTCTGGTTCGAGCAGTCATGCCTGTGACCATGCCAAGAACTCTTTTTATACGGTAGCCTGGAATTGTAGGGGTGGTCACTACGAGAACGTTCATCAATGGTGGCTGCATCACGGATGGAGGAATATTTGGAGGTTGACTAGCAACCATGGCTCCGCAGTTTGTGCAGAACTTTGAACCTTCAGAAAGTTGTGCTCCGCATTTTTGGCAAAATGACATTTTAGCTCACCAATACTTGTTTTCCTTCTCGAGCCATATATATGTTTTTAAATGTCCAAGATGAATTTTACAGCAACCTCTTTAGCTACCTCATCAATCTCCATGCAGTGATACGTAACAGCTTTTACGCCAACTTTCTGTTTATGCCTTAAAGGATCATAAGGTTCGCCATAGACTTTTGCGACAAGTGTGAAACCTAAGTCTGTTTGCAGGATTTTTTCGATTCTAAATTTTGACAGAAGCATGCTTTCCACATCAAACATTATGAGTAGCTTTTCAAGCCAGTTATAAAGAAGAGACTGTTTGTCTGAACCCTTTGCTTCCACTGTTCGTTCAATTAACGGCTTGACTTTTTTTGTGTCTGTCATGGTTTCGAACATTGCCAGCGCAGCATTTTCGAAGGCTTCAACCAAATCCTTGCCGTAAGCAGCTATGTATGCATCTGCAGTGTGCTCAAGAAATTCGAAACCCTTTTTCTTTGGCATAATCTTTCCTCCCAGCCAGTATACTTATTCCTGAAAGAGGCCGCTATTAGCAGTCATACGGTCTAGCGATTATACATTGAGGCTATTTGCTTTTAGGCAATATTTATGTAGAAACTGATATTAAAATAGTTATAAAACAAACAAAATTAATGCGAGGAGGCATTACATGCCCAACATACTCGTAATTTATGATTCTCGATCTGGCAACACCGAGAAAGTTGCTAGTTTGGTGGCTGAAGGCGTAAAAAAGGTTAAAGATGCTAGCTGCACCATGAAAAAAGTTGACGATGTTTCCTTAGATGATCTTTTGAATGCTGATGGAATAATCATCGGCTCGCCAACATATTACGGAACAATGAGCGGAAAGATCAAAACATTATTAGACAAAAGCGTTGAGATCCATGGTAAGCTTCAAGGAAAGGTTGGGGCAGCCTTCACAAGCTCAGGCGGTACATTTTCAGGTGCGGAGACAACGATTCTATCGATACTGCAAGCATTATTGATTCACGGCATGATAGTTCAAGGCACGCCGTTTGCTCAACATTATGGTCTAGCAATAGTTGGAGCGCCAAAAGAGAAAGACCAAAAAATCTGCAGAGAATTCGGAGAAAGAATAGCAAATCTAACAATGAAGATTACCAGACCGCAATAATGGACCATAACACACTTCTTAAAAATTGCTTTTTTATGTATTTAGAGAAACCGTAGTTTATCATAAATCTTTTACATGTCTAAACGCATATTTTACAAAGTAATAAACAAACATCATGGGTTAGGAGTCACTAAAAGGGATTTATATGAAAGCTGTTGTTTTAGCAGCAGGTGAGGGTCAAAGGCTTCGTCCTTTAACTCTTACACGCCCGAAGCACATGATTCAGGTTGCAGGTAAACCGCTCTTGGAACATCTCCTAGGAGCATTGAAAAAAGCTGGGTTCACAGACATTTTGATGATTGTCAACTACAAGGCTGAACGTATCATAGAATACTTTGGAGATGGCGAAAAATTTGGCTTAAAAATTGAGTATGTCTTCCAAAAAGAAATTAGAGGGACAGCCAACGCTTTTGGAGTGGCTGAAAACAAAGTTGAAGGCGACTTCTTAGCAGTTTATGGCGACTTACTCATTTCTCCAGATGTTATCGAGGCAGCTCTTAAATTGCACCATAGCGAAAACCCAGCAGTTACAATGACTGTTCTACACGTAGAAAGACCTGAACAATACGGCGTCCTAGAAACACGTGGAACCAGAGTTGTTAAAATCGTAGAGAAACCTTCAGCAAAGTTTGCTGCCCAAAAACCGATAAACGCTGGAATCTACGTGTTTTCTCAAGAAATTTTTGAAACCATTAAACAAACCAAAGACTCATCAAGGGGAGAACAAGAGATAACTGACTCAATTCAGATGCTCATAAAAGCGGGGAAAAAAGTCGTTGCTGCCGAAATTTCAAGCGGGGATTGGCGTGATGTTGGAAGACCTTGGGACTTACTTGAAGCAAATTCTCGTATGCTCATGAAAACTAAACCCGAAATTCTGGGCGAAGTTGAAGAAAACGTGCATCTTAAGAACTCAGTTTTTGTCGCTGAAAATGCAAGAATCCGTTCAGGCACTTACATTGAAGGCCCAGCACACATAGGTGAGGGAAGCGACATTGGGCCAAATTGCTATATTAGGCCGTACACAAGCGTTGGAAAGAATGTCCGAATTGGCAATGCTTGTGAAATAAAAAACTGCATCGTTATGGATAGAACGCACATTGCACACCTTTCTTATGTGGGTGACAGCATTATCGGTGAAGATTGCAATCTTGGCGCAGGAACAATTACGGCAAATCTTCGGCTGGATTATAAACCAGTAAAAATGATTATAAGAGACAAGGTGGTTGACACAGGAAAAGAAAAACTTGGCGTCATAATAGGCGACAACGTGAAAACAGGCGTCGGAACATTGCTTATGCCAGGCGTTAAAATTGGCTGCAACAGTTGGATTGGTCCTAATGTTAATGTAGGTCGAGATGTGCCGCCGGACACCATATTGTTGATTGAACAAAATCTCAGCCAGAAAAGTCGTTAACCTTTTCCTGTGCTTTTTAGGGCAATATGGGAAAGGTAATAAGGTTGATTGTCCCAAAAATACCTCTGGATTGATGTAGATGTCTGTTGCTGAAAGAAGGTACGTCAACGAAGTCGCATCGCTTATAGATAAAAACATCATGGTCGTCACAACTGACAAAAAAATGTATACTGGAACCCTACTTGGAGTAAACACAGAGAACCTCAGTCTCGTTCTCAGCAACGTGAAAGACCCCGAAGGCAAAATGATCCCTAAAGCCGTAATAAGTGGAAGCACAGTTGCTCAAATATTGTCTGTTGAGAAAGCCTTTGACCTCGCAGGACTCGCAGAAAGGCTGGAAAGAGTCTTCCCAAGAATGGTGAAGCTCTACGAAAAAGAAGGATTCATATGGGTTATGGATAGGGTCAAGGTGACCGAACAAGGCGTAACAGAAGGCTCAGGACCTGCTGCGGAAAGAGTGCAAAAAGTTTACTCGCAATTTGTAAGCGAAATGAGAGGAGAATAGACGTAAAAAGAATCTGGAAAACAGGTTAACCTAGTTTACACTATTTATTCATGGGGACATATAAAAAAGGAAGTCAGAGACATTTTTATTTGAAGCCTTTTAGGTAGTTTGCTTCTGCCTCGAACATCTCGTCGACCATGTTTCGTATTTCGTCAATTGTCAACACAGCGCTAGTCAATGGATCAACAAGTATGGCTTGAAAAACCAAATTTTTATCTTTTTCAACTGCTGCTAGAACTCCTAGTTCTTGGACGTTTATGTTTGTTCTGTTTAAAGCTGCGCACTGTGGCGGAAGGCGACCCACATAGCATGGGTGAATTCCGTTTTTATCGACTAGACATGGAACCTCAACGCAGCAACTTTCTGGAAGGTTGGTAATTAATCCATTATTCTTTACATTGCCATTAATCTGTGTTGGAATACCTGTTTCCATAGCGTAGATTATGCTTGAACAGTATTCACCACTTCGTCTTAAAGGAATAACTTGGTCGCTTTCTATTACTCGTTTCATCTCTTCATCTTGTCTCTTGCGGTCTTCACCTACTCCTTCTATTCGTAATGTTGGGTCTCTGAGCTTGAATTTTTCGAAAAGCTCTGGGCGCTTCCGAAAATACGGCACATACTCTGACATGTGTTGGCTTGACTCTGTATTGAAGTATCCTAACGCCTTGAAAATCTCAACACGGACAATGTCAGGTCCAGCCCAGTGCGCATCTGACCTTGAATAAACGTTTGGGTCTTTGAACTTCTGCCTAAGAAGTGGATAAGCGTCTTTTCCTCGCCACTTGAACTCTAAGAACCAAGCCATGTGGTTAATGCCAGCAACCCAATATGAAACTTCGTTAAACGGTGCACCAATATATCTAGACAACTCGTAAGCTGTTCCCTGTACACTATGGCATAGGCCAACATTTTTTATTTTCGAATAATCATTCATTGCCCAGCAAAGCATAGCCATCGGGTTCGTGTAATTAATCAGCAAAGCTTCAGGACAAAGGTTCTCCATATCGTGGCAAATGTCCAAAAGTACAGGTATGTGGCGAAGTCCATAGAATACTCCACCTGGGCCAATTGTATCACCAACGCCTTGTTTCACGCCGTATTTTGCAGGAATCAAGAGGTCAGGTTTGTTTGCTTCTAGCCCCCCAACCCTTATGGATACAACTACGTAGTCAGCTCCTTCTAGAGCGGTTTTACGGTCTGTTGTTGACTCTAACTTGGTTCCAAGACCATGTTGTTTAATGAGCTTCCTCGCGAAGGCCGTCGTCATGTCTAAGGCTTCTTTATTGATGTCCATCAAAGATATTGTGCATTCCCTGAGCTCAGGATAGGAAAGAAAATCTGTTATCAAGTTTTTCGAAAAAACGTGGCTTCCAGCACCTATAATAACAATTTTAGCCAACATCAACACCTGCAGAGACTAAACTGTAGAAAGGTGCTTAATTCGTTTTTTGTATTGCCACAGTAAAATATTATCCAGCTTCTCAGAATGCGTTAGAGAATCCTAAATAAACCAGTTAGGTTTTGTTCCTTCTTTCATTTGCTCCTTTGCTATGGCTCCAAAATCGAATGGCGATAGAAAATCAGCTAGATCATCAGCATTCTTTAAGTCGTCAATGCTAAGCTTCAAACCTAATGTCTCTGAAAGTGCCTTAAGAACTGCCCTTGCAGCATCAACATCCAAACTGGTTCCCTCTGTTTCAGCTAGCAAACAAAATCCCTTCATTTCCCGAAGGCCAGCTAACCCCACGAGAAGGCCGGCTACTCCATAAATTTGTCCGCCAAGCTTTTGAGCCCCAAGTTTTTCCGCTTCACGGGCAGTTTCAATGTCTGAAGCTGCATAATACAGGGCTGGTTCACTAACCCTCCGCCCAGGTCTGTACCCTCCTAAAGTGATGATTTTTTGGCATCCAAGGCTTTCAGCCAAGTCCAATATACAACCGCAGAGGGCATATTGTCCTCGCCTCGACAAAGCTTGAGTATTGCCATATAAAAGAATCAAGTCGTGGCTGCATTTATTGTCTGATTTATGGTAATAGAGGTTGCAAAAGGGTGTCTTTATAGAACCATTCTTTTCAGTGACTGAAACGTCTGGAAAAGAAGACGCTATAATCTCAGCAAAAAATTCCGCGTTTAGCTTCCGTATTAGGTATGCTACAGCAATGTTTGCCACGAGACCTATTCCTGGAAGACCCTCAACTAGCAATGGGTTTTTAAGTTGAGGCTTTTTCACTTGTTTAACAGCACAAGCCACCTTCATAAACCTCAGGTTTAAGGTTGTCTTCGACCCAAAAAAGGTTTCTGTGCTTAGTTAATTATGTGTCTGATTTTCACAGTTTAATGAAAAATTTTCGTCAGTAAATGGCTTTTTTATACTTGCACATTTTTGTCGTGGACAATACTTGCAGGCAACATATTCTTGGCTTGTAACAGCATAGATACCAAAGATAGATTTTCTTGGAACCATAAGATAACTTGAAGTTAGGCTTACACCAATGCTTGATTGAGGGTTGAGAATATCGAAGATAACCTTTTGCTGTTCGATGCTGAAGAGTCAGCCTGTTCCTGCTTTAACTTGGGTAGAGAATTCTTTGAGGACGAAGTCGCCTGTTTGTTCTCGAATCCAGCTGTTAAGGATGCTGGTTTTTGCTTGAACGGACGCTTTATGTTCGAGTTTTTCTCCAATCATGACAACCAAATAATGAGATAGATTGCCCAATTTTCAGCATTTCGGAAAGAATTGCGCTGTGAAAAGATTGGCCAACGGTCAATTTAACTATGGGCTTTTCAATAGCTTCTTTTGTAAAGGTGTAAACAGCCTTAGAATTAATCATCTTTAGACCACATTCGATGATTGACTCTGCTTCTTGCTGTTTTTAGGGGCCTATTCTTAATGTTTGTAAAACGTCTTTGGCACGAATATTTAGAGGCATCGAATTTACGATATGCAAATAGAACCTAACCCTTGACACACATTCGTTCTTTCAAAGAAGATGAGGCTTTAAACATTCTTAAGAAACAGGGCTAAGGCAATCGTGTTTTCCATATAATATAAATTCATAGAAAGACAATGAACTGCATTGGTGAACTAGCGTGTTTAGAAACCTTAATCTCGGAGCGTTGGGGTTCAAAGCCCCATTTCATGAGGCAGTTGAACTCGCTATAAAAGGTGGATTTCAAGGCATAGACATAGACATATTCGAAATTGAAAACATTCTACAAACACAATCAGCTAACGACATAAAAGAGACGCTCAAACGAAAAAACCTAAAAATGGGAGGGTGGGGTCTTCCAGTTAACTTCAGAAAAGACGATGAAACCTTCCAAAAAGATCTAGATAAGCTTCCGCACCAAGCAAAGATTGCCAGCAGCCTAGGATGCTTTAGAGTTTTTACTTGGCTGATGCCTTTTTCGGACACTTTGCCTTATAAGGAAAATTTTGATCTTCACGTTTCGAGACTTAGAGAAATAGCTAAAGTTCTAGAAGATTATGGATGTGCTTTGGGACTTGAGTTTGTTGGACCAAAAACCTCATGGGCTAGAGGAAAATACGAATTCATTCACACAATAGACGGCATCCTCAAGCTTCGTAAAGCTATGAAAAATGAAAACGTTGGGCTTCTTTTGGACTGTTGGCACTGGTATACCTCTCACGCGACAATTGACCAAATAAGACAGCTAAAGAGCAATGACGTAGTCTACGTTCACGTTAATGATGCGCCATCAGGTATTCCAGTGGACGAACAAGTAGACTCGATAAGACGGTTACCTGGAGAAACAGGCGTCATCAACATCGTTGGCTTTCTAAATGCCTTAAAAGAAATTGGGTATAATGGCCCTGTGACGCCTGAGCCTTTCGATAAAAGCCTTAGAGAAATGTCCATTGAAAACGCTGTTAAAAAAACAGGTGACGCAATCAAAAAAGTTTGGGCTCAAGCAAAAATCTAAAAACATTTTTCATTCCATATTATCTTGCTTGTAATGCCATCATTTTTTGTTAGGGTGGAAAGTAGTTTTTCAGTACAGGTTCTAAAGATTCTTGTGTTCTAGCTCCAAGGGCACAAGTGTCGAAGTCTTTGTCGGATATTGTCGCAAGGCAGTATTCCTTTGAACAGAAAATTTCCGACATAAAAGTGTAACGATTTCCTGATTCGTCAACTAGGTACACGATGTTAGGTTCAAAATCACCTAGGTCCAAATAAATAGGATCCGGATGGGGAAACTGTTCGTGAGCACTTCGGTAATGCCTTCGTATTTCAGAAGCAATGTCTGATTTTGTTCGGCCTATCATGTAAGTCTTGCATTTCTTGCAAGCAGCTGCAAATGGCATAGATACAAGTAAACAACTGCTGGAATAAAAATATTAACCTACCCAAA
>Ga0209102_1000920_pt1 | contig 17274 bp, 19 predicted proteins | sample ConPoolayeHmetaG_FD_185483 | JGI IMG/M metagenome (GOLD analysis project Ga0209102, IMG submission 185483) | Hot spring microbial mat communities from California, USA to study Microbial Dark Matter (Phase II) - Cone Pool mat layer H metaG... ...
CTCGGAGAGGAGATGGTATTTCGGCGAAACTGACGAAATAGTTAACAAGAAAGTGAACGCAGCTTTGACAAACAAGCTGAAGCCAATCTTGTGTGTTGGTGAGAGGCTAGAGGAGAATGAATCTGGCCGAACAAAAGAGGTAGTAGAGAGACAGGTGACGGCGGCTCTGCGTGACATAGAGCCTACCCGCGATCTGGTCATCGCCTATGAGCCAGTCTGGGCCATTGGCACAGGCAAGGCAGCAAGCGGCAACCAAGCAGCAGCCAGGATCGGGTTTATTCGCGATATCCTGGCTAAACTGTGTAACAAGCGTGTAGCCGACGAGATACGCATCCTTTATGGCGGAAGCGTTACCGCCGCTAACATCCGGCAATTCGTTTCTTATCCCGAAATCGATGGCGCATTGGTCGGCGGAGCCAGCCTAAAAGCCGAGGAATTTGTGAGCATCGTTGAACAGACCGCTGACATCAAGAGGAGAACAAAGTAATCAGTCGCCTGTGATCGCCATTGTCGGCCCAACTGCAGTGGGGAAAAGCGCGCTTGCCTTGCACCTCGCTCAGTACCTGCCCGCCGAGATAATAAGTGCCGATAGCCGGCAGGTCTATCGGTATATGGATATCGGCACGAGCAAGCCTTCCTTAGCCGAGAGGGCCATGGTACCTCACCACCTTATTGATGTAGTTGATCCCGACGAGGACTTCAGCCTAGCGATGTATCATCAACTTGCCGCCGAGGCGCTGGAAGCCATCAGTCAGAGAAAGAAGCTGCCAATAGTGGTCGGTGGCAGTGGACTTTACGTATGGTCATTGATAGAGGGATGGAGAATACCCCAGGTGCCCCCCGACCGGAAATTGAGGCATGAGCTGGAAGCCAGGGCACAACGAGAAAATAGCCACACTCTTTATCGTGAACTGCAAGTAATCGACCCGGTGGCAGCGGAGAAAATCGGGCCCCGTAATGTCCGACGCATCATCAGGGCACTTGAAATCTATCAAGCCACAGGAAAACCACCTTCGCAGTTGCAAGGCAAAGAGCCGCCAAGTTTCCGAGTCGTAGTCATCGGCCTCACGTTGGAAAGAACCGAGCTATATAGGAGAATCGACGCCAGAGTTGATAAAATGATACAAAGCGGGTTGGTTGAAGAGGTGGATGAGCTGCTGAAAAGGGGCTATAGCCTTTCGTTGCCTTCCATGTCAGGTATAGGTTACAGACAGATAGGACAGTTCCTTCAGGGCAAGACGAGTTTGGATGAGGCTGTTGACAGGATCAAGCACGAAACACACCGGTTGGCTCGTCACCAGTATGCTTGGTTTCGCCCCGACGACAATAGGATTTGCTGGTTCGACGCTAGCGATGGCCCAACAGGAGCCACCACTCTCATCTTGAAGGAAGTGAAGCGCCATGTGGAGCGCCTTTTATCATGAGATTTTCTAAGTTACAAGCGACGGGCAACGACTTCATCCTCGTTGACGCCAGAGCTATGGAGGATAAGGACTGGACGGAACTGTCCAGAGCGATGTGCGATCGCCATTTCGGGATAGGCGCCGATGGTTTGATGCTGGTGTGTAATTCGGATATTGCCGACCTTAAGATGCGCCTTTTCAACTCCGACGGTTCAGAGGCCGAAGTCTCGGGCAACGGCTTGAGATGCTTTGCCAAGTTTGCTATCGAGAGGTGTCTGTCACAAGATAGGTCGACAGGCCGGCAGCCACGCAACCATCTTCTGAGTGTGGAAACTCTGTCAGGGATAAGAACAGTCACGGCTTATACGTCTGGCAACAGAGTCGTTAGTGCTGAGGTAAACATGGGATCGCCGAGATTCCTGCCAGAGCAAATCCCTGTCAAAGTCAAGAGTGAGACCGTACCCATATCGAGTTATCGGTTGGTAATAGACGGGCAAGAACTAAATGTCTCCATTCTCTCCATGGGCAATCCTCACGCCGTGTGCTTCGTCTCTCAGCCGGTAGCTGACTTTCCCCTAGCCAACATAGGACCAAAGGTAGAAAACCATAGCATCTTTCCTCAGCGCACCAACTTTGAGGTAGCCAGAATTCTAAACAAGCGGAAGATAGAAGCCCGCGTCTGGGAACGAGGCGTGGGAGAAACTCTGGCGTGTGGCAGCGGCGCCTGCGCTGTGGCCGTAGCCGGCCAGCTGCTTGCACGAGTTGGCAAGAAAGTTGATATAATTCTTCCCGGCGGGACCGTGACCGTGTTCTGGCACGGGGCAGGAGACGTGCTCCTTAACGGGCCGGTAGGGGAGGTATTCACCGGCGAATGGCCGGAAGGTATGAGCTGATGAAACTAGCGAGAAGACTTGACAGATTGCCGCCATACCTGTTTGTGCAGGTAAATCAAAGGATTGCCGAACTTAGAAGCAGAGGCAGGGACATTATCAACTTTGGCATTGGCGACCCAGACTTACCGACACCAGCTCACGTTATCGAACGCATGTGTCGAGCAGCCCGTGAGCCCGTGAACCATCGTTACCCTGAGACGATTGGGCTCGAGGATCTGCGACGGTCAATCGCTGAATGGTATGAGAAGCGCTTTGGCGTTACTCTTGACCCGGCCAAAGAAGTGCTGCCGCTTATTGGCTCCAAAGAAGGCATAGGACACATGGCTTTGTGCTTTATCGAGCCTGGTGATGTGGCTCTGGTTCCTGACCCGGGCTACCCGCCATATTCTCTGGGCACGATACTGGCTGGTGGTGAATCATACTTCATGCCTTTGAAGGAGGAAAATGATTATCTTCCCGACTTTGAAGCTATTCCTGAGAGAGTAGCCAGAAAGGCAAAGCTCATGTGGCTGAATTATCCCAATAATCCTACTGGCGCAACGGCTGACCTGGAGTTCTTCGAGAAGGCGGTCCATTTTGCGCGGCGATATGACTTAGCCATCTGCCACGACGCGCCATATACGGAGATCGCTTTTGACGGCTACAAGCCGCCGAGCTTTATGCAGATAGCAGGCGCGAAGGAGGTTGGGGTTGAGTTCCATTCCTTGTCTAAGACTTATCACATGACGGGATGGCGCGTGGGAATGGTGGTTGGTAACGCAGAAATGGTTAATGCTCTGTTCAGAGTCAAATCCAACCTGGACTCAGGTATTCCCCAGGCAATCCAGTATGCTGCGGTGGAAGCTCTGCGCGGCTGTCAAGACCATATCGCCGAGAATAACGCCATTTTCCAACGGCGTCGGGACAAACTCTTGAAAGCGCTCAGCGAAGTGGGATTAAGAGCGAGAACACCCAGGGCGACTTTCTATGTGTGGGCGAGGGTTCCGGAAGGGTATACGTCTATGAGTTTTACCAAGAGGCTGCTGGATGAAGTCGGTATAGCAGTGACGCCAGGGACTGGCTACGGAAAAGAAGGGGAGGGCTACATCAGGTTTTCTCTGACTATTCCCGATGACCGCTTGGAACAGGGGATCGCTCGCCTCCTTGCCTGGCACATCTGAGACTGTGATGATAGGGTAGGAAGGCAGAGCGAAGGTCCACCGGGGAGGCACAGCAGATAAAGCAGAGACTGTTCGATACTGAACCCGAGCCGGAGCGAGTTGTGCTGGTAGGGGTGGGAAGCAAGGCTTGTAACCAGAGTCGGTCGCTGACAGATTCGTTAGAGGAGCTATCCTACCTTGCTAAAACGGCAGGCGCCAAAGTTGTGGACGTGGTGACGCAGAAACTGGACTCACCTTCGCCAACACACTACGTCGGCAAGGGCAAGATTGAGGAACTAATCAAGCTCGGAGAACACACGCACTATGATACTGTGATCTTTGATGATGAATTGTCGCCCAGACAACAGAGAAATCTTGAAGAGGCCCTAGGGGTCAAGGTCATCGACCGTACGGCTCTCATCTTGCACATATTTGCTCAGAAGGCCCGCACACACGAGGGAAAGCTTCAGGTAGAACTGGCTCAACACAAGTATCTTCTGCCCCGGCTGGTGGGGCAGTGGAGCCACCTGGAAAGACTCGGAGGCGGCATCGGTACCAGGGGACCCGGCGAGTCGCAGTTGGAAACTGATCGCCGCCTGATCCATAAGCGCATCAATCTCCTAGAGCGCAAATTAGAAACTGTCCGAAAACACCGTGCACTTTACAGAACGCGTCGCAAGGAAACGGGCATACCGATTGTAGCTCTCGTGGGTTACACGAACGCTGGCAAGAGTACCCTATTTAATACTCTTAGCAAAGCCAATGTGGAGGTGGATGACAGGCTCTTCTCTACGCTCGACCCCGTGACTCGCAGGGTAGTCGTAAACGCTGAAAAACAGTTCTTGATTACTGATACAGTCGGCTTTATCCAGAAACTTCCGCCTTCGATTGTGGCTGCCTTCCATGCAACTCTGGAGGAGTTAGATGAAGCAGATCTGCTTCTGCATGTAGTTGACATAACACATAAGAATGCTGCCACCCAGTGTCTTACGGTGGAAAAGATACTTGCTGAACTAGACATTCAAACTAAACCAAGAATCACAGTGTTCAACAAGCTAGACCTGACTCTAGCCAGCGAAGCCGAGCTCAAGGCTCTGACGACCTTTATGTGTGGCGAAGCAGAGATCGCATTGCCCAGCCAAAACATCGCTCTGATTTCCGCGGCCAGAGGCTGGGGGATAGATGACCTGCTACGCAAAATAGCCCATTACCTCTGGGAAACAGGGCGGACGCCAGTAAGTGCATCTAGCCCCTGGAACCAAATATCAAGCTACCGATCCTAATTATGTTCGCTCCTTCCTGCACAGCCACCTTATACGTGTTCGTCATGCCCATTGAGAGATACTTCATCTCTACATTAGGCAGCTTCAATTCCTTGATTCTTTCGAATACCTCCCTTGTTTGGGCAAAGTAACGTCTGCAATCTTCGGCGTTGCCAACCGCAGGGCCCATCGTCATCAGCCCCATCACCTTAAGATTGGTGAGCCCCGCTATCTCTCTGACCAACTGCTCTACACCTTCCGGAAATACGCCTGACTTCTGTGGTTCTCGCCCGCTATTCACCTCAATCAACACTGGCATTATTCTTTCAATCCGCGCACACTTCCTATCGATTTCCCTGGCTATCTCTAAAGAGTCAACGGTCTCTATCATGTCAAACATCTCCAGCATCTTTGTCCTGATATTATGCTTCTGGAGCGTGCCGATAAAATGCCATTTCACTCTGTTTCCCACCAGCTCGTAGGCCGTCTTGGCTTCGTTGACATAATTTTCCCCGATGATTCCTATGCCCGCTTCAACAGCTTCCAAGACTTCCCCAGGCGTTCTAGCCTTGGCCGCCGCTACCACCTCGACCCCCTCCGGTAGGTCAGCTAGCAATCTGGCAACTCTTTGTTTAATCAGCGAGGTAGCCATGGCAATGTTGATTGTAGAGTATGACAGTTTAAAGGACAAGCCTGCGGTGCTTCAGATGAATTTCGTCAGCCTAGTGGATCAGGCCGCTCCGTAAAGGAGGCAGCCATGCAGCATCATGCCTAGCAGCCCATGAGAGCAGGTAGCACCGCAGTTTGGCACTTCTAGAGAAGGCGGCATGCTTTCGAGCGACAGTCAGTTTGGAGCTGAGCGTCACGGGCCGCGCATTGGCTGGTGATCGAGTAGGGGCTCAGCGCACCAGCCTGGCCAAGCCGCTCAGTCAGCAAGATGAGATGATTTCGGCGCGCCCCACGGTAGATCAAGAGGGAAAGCTTGACAAATTGAGGACATGTTGTGCATAATGGGATTGAGTATAATATTTCTTACACTCACTCGAAGATGGCAAGGAGATAGTATGACGCTTCCACATGCTGACGACTTCCTATTAAGTCTCCAGGCTAACAAATACTCTCCAGAGACAATCTACAACTACGAAAGGGACCTCGAAGTTTTCGCCAATTTTCTCGACGATAGTAACATCAAATTCGAGAAACTGGACAAACGCACCATCACCTATTATAAGGCGTACTTGGTTTCCCGGGATCGCAAGACACCCAAGCTGGGAAAGCAAGTCGAGAAGCAGCTTGATTCCCGTTCCATAAACCGCATGCTGTCGGCTCTTCGTGGCTACCTGCGCTATCTGATTGATATGGATTATCCCTGTCCTGTTCCACCCGAAGCAGTTAAATTAACCAAAGCTGGCAGAAAACACCCCCAAGTAGCTGAGCTGCAAGATTTGATTAGATTGATTGAAGCCCCGAGTTCCCTGGAGTCAAACCCGAAGACAGCCCTAAGAAATCGGGCCATGTTGGAAGTGCTGTTTGCCACCGGCATGCGCATTTCTGAATTATGTAGCCTAAACCGTAGCCAGATCGATGATACCGGCCGCATATTCATTACCGGCAAAGGCAGGAAGCAACGCTTCGTTTACTTAACTCCGCGCGCCAAGCAACATCTGGACGCATACTTGGCCACACGCCACGATGACTGTCCCGCTCTGTTCATTCCGTACGCAGGCAGGAACGTGCAAAAGCCCAAGAGACGCATCTCCACGAACTATCTCCAGGCCAGAATCAAGAAATATCGAGAAAAACTGAAGATCAACGTGCCCACTTCAGCACATTCCCTCAGACACGGGTTCGCTACTTACCTTGCTGAACAAGGGGCCAACCCAGCCGCTCTCCAGATCCTTCTTGGCCATGAATCTCTTGACACTACCACTCGGTATGTACATGCCTCTGACAAATATGCCGAAGAGACACATCGCAAATATCACCCACTAGCCCAGGCACCTTGACCACAGTTGCTGAGTGTATTATGTCAGCTATCTCTGGCGGACGCCCATGCCCCAAATGTCAGTGTAAAGTCTGCGACTTCGCGGCAGGACGCGTTGGCAGCTACTGAGGCTACGCAAACACTTCAGGCCATACCTTAGCCTTGTCCACAAAGTGCACTATGCCCTCCCGAAGTGACCTGTTAAGTACACCTTTTTGTAGGCGAAGGTTGGCAAAAAGAACTGCCTATGTTCCGGCACCTGCCAGGCCCTCTTATCAGTGTGACGGCAGCCGTTCTCCGTTTTCCCCTTGTGTGGCAGGAAACCTTTTCCCACCTTGCTCATGACAGACAGAGCACTAACCGATTTCTCCAAGCTTGCCTCGCCCGTGCTCGCGAGACCGCCTATCAATGAAGCTTGTAACCTGCCTCAGCTATGCCAATTCCAACCAGACGGGCTATCTTATCGGAGCTAAGAGCAGCGCAGTTCACTACAACATGAGCAATAACATCCGAAATCTCATCTCTGTTCCTTATCCGGATCATACTTTGTATTGGCCCTCTCTATTACTACCACATCGGTCGCGAACAGGGACTGGGTTCCCCAGTCCCGGGTTTGGTTATAAAGAAGCGTCAGCAAAGCATGGCGATGCAAAATTCCACTGGATGGCGATAGTAGTCTGGCTCTAGCTTACAATGTTTGGCTCGAGCTGCTTAAGTTTCATTCGAGACAGAAGCACGAGGTCATCCACTCCATTTTCTCTCGCCGGCCCCAAAGACTGCCGGAGCAAGCAATCTCGTCTTCGTTCGAAGCTACGATTATTTCCCGCACCGCTCGTAGGCATTATTGTGTTTGTCGCAGAGGTCGTAAATAAAATGCTTCCCTTCGACACACAGCGCCTTCAGAGAACCATGGGGATAATAAATGTCAGCGTGGATTACCTTGCTATTTCTGCCGCTGGTCTCCAATCCAAGGGTGCGCTTCTTTTCAAAGACAAAGACGCCCTTTTCTCTTCTTGCGATTTTACGGGCTATAGCCGGCCCCATAACTCCGGCGCACACAACTGCTATCTCTATTTCGGCGACCATTTGTCGTGCTAGTCAGCAGCCCGCCTCGAAAACCTCGATAGATCGTCATTATCCTGTCAACCTATTATCCGGATCAAGAGCCTCTCAAATGCCCACCAGCCGTGCAGCCTCGGGCGTCCATCTCCAAACATCAGTCCATAAGAACGAAAAACCACCGTCCCGTCACCATCGGCAAGAAAAACGCAAGCCCATAACTAAGCGGCGATGCTTCCAAACGCTTTATCTACCGGTTAGGAGCCGAGTCTGCCATCGCGATGCCGCCCGCTTACGCGCGACACCCTATGTCATCCTCGGCCTCACACCTTCAGCTGCCTCACTAGTGCAGCTTTAGCGATCCTTTGAACTCACAGGGTACCTGAATTCGAGCCCTCTAGTGCGTCAACCTTCGTTGGGCGACCCTGACACTTCTCAGAGCGGTCCGTATCTCACACCAGGCCCTGCTACCTGCGTTTGCTGATGTCGGAAGAACCGGCCCCTCCGGATTGAACGTAGCGTACGTTCCACTTATTGCACAGGGACATTACGAAGTTCTTAATGTCCGGGTTTGACGTCGTGTACAAGTCTGCCAGAAAACCATGCAGCAGCTCTCCACCTGTCATCCCATCATGGGGCTCGGCCGGCCCAGGCAGATTTATGTACACTATTTCCGTCATAAGTTTGTGATACTCTATCGCTTGTGGCATGTAACCTCCTTTCCAGACATCCGTTGCCTGCGCTAGCGGAACCTGTTCAAAATGACCGAGACCGCCGAACGACCTTTATGCTCTGTCTAATTGCTGATGACTATTTCGTGGCCCATATGCCGTTTGGCTTACCTCGCCTTCAGCATCTCATCGCCACGCACAATACTTTATATTCCCTGGCTGTCACTGTCAAGAGGCCTCTAGGACACAGCGCACATCGCTAGGCTGAACACATGTTGCTTGTTCGTGTTGATTCTTAGTTCACAAAAGCGTATCATATGTTCCCAAAAGGAGGTGTCAGAAGATGGGCGAAGTGGAAATCGGCAAGGTGACGGACTTTTTTGCCAAGCCTGTGGTGGCAGGCATAGAGCTGAGCGGTACGTTACGAATAGGCGACAAGATCCACATTAAGGGTAGCACCACAGATATGACCCTAACCGTGGAATCAATGCAAATCGAGCGCGTCAACATCACCGAGGGCAAGCCGGGCGATCTTGTCGGTATAAAAGTCCCTGACAGAGTCAGGAGAGGTGACAAAGTTTACAGAGTCAGTGAATAGCACTTCGCTAGGCTCACGGCAGGCTCTTAAGTAGGTTCGCCATCTCAATGGCGCTCACTGCGGCAGCAAATCCTCTGTTGCCTTCCTTAGCACCTGCTCTTTGAATAGCTTGCTCCAAAGTATCTGCTGTGATTATGCCCTGTACTACTGGTAGCCCAGTGTCCAGGCTTACCCTGCTAATTCCCCTGTTGACTTCGGAGGCCACATATTCAGCATGTGGAGTGCCGCCGCGAATCACCGCGCCCAGGCATACTATGGCATCGTACTTATTACTCTCTGCCAGCTTCTTGCTTACCAGCGGGATTTCCAGACAGCCCGGAGTCCAGACGACGTCGATGTCAACGGCAGCGACGCCGTGCCGGAGCAAAGCGTCCTTGGCTCCTTCCAGAAGCTTCGTGGTAATCAACTCATTGAAACGCGAAACAACCAGCGCAAATTTGAGACCCTTTCCTACAAGCATGCCTTCGAAATTCTTGGCCATTATCTCACCTCCTCTAGGCCTAAAGTGTGTCCTAGCTTCTTTTGCTTTGTCTGTAGATAGCGGATGTTGTAAGGGGTAGGCGGTGCCACAAGCGGAACAGTTTCCACTATCTTGATTCCGTAGCTCTCTATCCCGACTACCTTCTTGGGATTGTTAGTCAGCAGTCGAATGTTATGCAAACCTAAGTCAGCCAAGATTTGCGCGCCTATACCGTAATCCCTTAAGTCAGGGGCGAAACCCAGAGCCATATTGGCCTCAACGGTATCCATGCCCTGGTCCTGAAGAGCATAGGCACGAAGCTTATTGTGAAATCCTATTCCCCTGCCTTCCTGCCTCATGTAGAGAAATACGCCTCGGCCTTCTTTCGCTATCTCCTGCAACGCCATCTCAATCTGAGCGCCGCAATCGCACCTCAAACTGCCGAAAACATCACCAGTCAGGCATTCACTATGTACCCGTACCAGCACGGGCTCACCGTTTGATATATCGCCCATGACCAGAGCAACATGTTCAGCAGCATCAACCATGCTCTTGTAAGCCGCGGCTTTGAATTCTCCATACTTTGTCGGCAGCTTTGCCTCCGTGACCTTCTGCACAAGTTTCTCATGACGGAGACGGTAGGCGATCAAATCAGCGATGCTCACTATCTTTAGGTCGAACTTAGAAGCCATAGCTTCCAGTTGCGGCATGCGCGCCATCGTGCCATCTTCATCCATGATCTCACATATGACTCCGGCCGGATAAAGTCCCGCCAATCTGGCTAGGTCAACTATAGCTTCAGTGTGTCCCGCCCGTACTAGCACTCCGCCATCTCTAGCCCGGATAGGAAATACGTGTCCCGGACGCGCCAGATCCTCCGGTTTCGTCGCCGGATCAAGCACTGCTTTTATGGTTTCAGCACGGTCAAAAGCAGAGATGCCAGTGCTAACCTTGTTCTTCGCTTCAATAGAAACAGTGAAGGCAGTGGAGTAGCGAGATGTGTTGTTGGTCACCATCAGTGGTATCTCGAGTTCATCCAGCCTTTGACCAATGATGGGAAGGCAAATCAACCCGCGACCATATTTAGCCATGAAGTTTATGGCCTCGGGAGTGATCTTTTCGGCAGCTATAGCTAAGTCTCCCTCGTTTTCACGCCCCTCGTCATCAACAATGATGACAAACTTGCCAGCTTTTATGTCCTCAATTGCCTCGCTAATGCTGGACAGCATCTGTTCCCCCTGTGAATCCACATTTCTTGAGAAACTCAAAGGTCAAAGCCTGCGTCTTTCGCTCCTTGAGGCTTTCCACGTATTTCGCCAGGATATCCACCTCTAGGTTCACAAGGTCTCCGCGTGCTTTCAGCCCCAAGGTAGTATTCTCCAGAGTGTAAGGCGCCAAAGACACAACAAACGAGACCTCATCAACATCCATAACAGTTAGGCTGACCCCGTCCACAGCAATGAATCCTTTTTCCACAACATAAGGCATCAGTCTGGTTGGTGCTTCAACCCTCATTATCCGCGCACTTTCCTCGATAGTCACATTTATCACTTTCCCAATATCATCCACATGCCCCAGCACGAAATGCCCACCGAGGCGCCCCCCTATACCAACTGCCCTTTCTAGGTTCACCCGGTCGCCATAATGAAGCCTGCCCAGATTGGTGCGGCGCAACGTTTCAGGCATTACGTTAACACTGAAGCTGAGATTTCCCAAGGAGATAATCGTCAGGCAAGCACCATTCACAGCGATGCTATCACCGACCTTGCTCCCCTCGAGTACTTTACGGGCATTGAATGACAACCCATCCGGCCGGGTCTCCTTTACTATGCCAACTTCCTCGACGATCCCTGTGAACATACCTCAGACCAAGCTCCTATGCCACCCGTCGCAGCCGGTTCTCCACGTAACCGCTAACCAGCACATCATTGCCGAAGTTCTTTATGTCAACTTGCCTAAGCCGCAACGCCCTGCCTACTTGGTCCACACCCCTTCCACCCACGCTTACAGCCTCACACCCACCAATAATTATCGGGGAAACAAAAGCTAGCACCTTGTCCACCAAGCGGCAGTCAAATAGCGAGCCAAGAAGTTTGCCACCACCCTCTACCAGAACAGCCACAATTCCCCTCTTTCCCAGCAATTTCAACAACTCCTCTATGTCAACCCATCCTTCCCTGGCTGGCAACTCCAGCACCTCCGCACCAGCCTCCATGAACTTCTTTCTCTTTGCCGAGTCAAAAGGTGCTGCCACAGCCACCATCACCTCCCCCGGAGGCTCGAAAATATGGGCATGCAGTGGTACCCGGCCTTTGCCATCAACGACCAGGCGCACCGGCTGCGCCTTCTCGACTCCTCCTTTGCCGCCACACCCTCTGGCAGTAAGACGAGGATTATCAAGGATCACTGTATTCGCTCCCACCATAATAGCATCAACAGTATGGCGCAGAACGTGAACGTACCTTCTGGCGTCCTCTGCAGTGATCCATTTGGAATCGCCGGTTCGGGTGGCAATCTTGCCGTCAAGGCTGATGGCAAACTTAGCCATTACAAACGGTAAGCCTGTGGTGATGTATTTGATATAAGCTTCGTTTATCTCATAAGCTTGCTCTTGGCACATGCCAACGTGCGTTTTGATGCCTCTTTCATTTAACCTGGCGATGCCACGTCCCGAAACCAAAGGGTTCGGGTCAAGCAGGGCTACGTAGATTTCCGAAATCCCTGCATCAATTATGGCTTCCGTGCAAGGCGGAGTGCGCCCAAAATGCGGGCAGGGCTCCAGCGTAACATACATGGTAGCACCCATCGCCTTATCCCCAGCCTGACGAAGCGCCATAACTTCGGCATGCTCCAAACCAGGAGGTTGTGTATATCCCATTCCTACGATCAGGTTATCTCTGACGACCACAGCCCCGACTGCTGGGTTAGGGCTCGTGTATCCAATGGCTAACCTAGCTAGAGAAAGCGCACACTGCATATAGTGCTGAGACGGCATTATTATCCACCTTGCACTAGCAAACCTCGCATACCAGGCCACTTATCATGGCTTAGCGCGGCTCCTACCGTTTTCGTTCCCTTTCCACAGGTCAACCTATCTTCCTTGTAGAATAAGCTTGATCCCGCAAATGTCTTTAGCCACAGTCAGCTAAAATGATACAGGGTAATCTGCCATTTGCCAAATCATTCCAGGAACACTCCGTGAGCTCAACTCTGCTGCCGTCGGAAACGATTGTAACAATGGCGTCACAGAAGTGCAAAAGGGAGCCCATCCTGAATGGAGATCGGCTAGATATTTCTGTATAATGGTAACTGTCAGAAACATGACCAAGGATTTCCAAATACTCGACCACACAGCCGATATAGGCATCATCGCCTACGGAAGAAGCATCGAGGAGCTCTTTTCCAATGCTGGCCTAGCTTTGTTCAGTTTGGTCACTGACTTGGACACCGTTGAAGAGAAAGCAGACGTCAGCCTAGAAGCAAAGAGCTACGATATAGACGGGTTGCTGGTTGAGTGGCTCAATGAACTTATCTACTTTCTTGAGGTCAATCACATGCTGTTCAAACGATTCGATATTGAGAGCCTAATTCATAACGAAGCCAATGAACTTAAGGCAACCTGTCATGGCGAGAAGTTCGACCCTCTGAGGCACAAGATAAGGAGAGAAATAAAAGCGGCTACATACCACATGTTGAGGCTAAGGAGGAATAGAGAGGGATACCAGGCGCAGGTAATATTTGATATTTAGGAGTTCGAAATATGACACAGTGGCAAGGAGAGCTTATTAGAATCGACGATTACCGCTGGGAGATTCCCGTGAATTACAAGGCAGGCATGAGGGTCCCGGGCCTGATCTACGCCAGCAAGGAAATGTTGGACTCAATACGCGAGGAACAGACTCCAGAGCAGGTCGCCAATGTGGCTTTCCTACCTGGGATAGTGGGTTATTCCCTTGCCATGCCCGATATTCACTGGGGTTACGGGTTCCCTATAGGTGGTGTAGCAGCAATGAACGTAAGGGACGGCGTGGTATCCCCTGGTGGAGTAGGTTACGACATCAATTGCGGCGTGCGGCTGTTGCGTACGAACCTCACTGAAGCCGAAGTTCGACCTAAGGTGAGGGAGCTGATAAATGAGCTCTTTCACAATATTCCTTCTGGCGTTGGCGCCGAAGGAAAGATAAGGTTGAACGAAAAAGAGATGATCCGACTGATGACCGAAGGAGCCCGTTGGGCGGTAGAGCGTGGTTTTGGTTATCAAGAGGATTTAGAGGTCACTGAGGAGGGTGGCTGTCTGACTGGAGCTGACGCCAGCAAAGTGAGTGAGAAAGCTATCAAAAGAGGCATGCCTCAAGCTGGCACATTAGGCTCGGGCAACCATTTCTTGGAGATCCAGGTGGTCAAGGAAATATTCGATTCCCAGGCAGCCAGCATGATGGGCATCAACGAAATAGACCAAATATTGGTTCTCATTCACACAGGTTCTCGTGGTTTTGGTCACCAGGTGTGCACTGACCATTTGCGAGTGATGGAGCAAGCTGTAACAAAGTACGGCATCAAACTCCCGGACCGGCAGCTTGCCTGTGCTCCCATAGAGTCAAAGGAAGGCAAGGATTATCTTGCTGCCATGGCTTGTGCCGCCAACTATGCTTGGGCTAACCGCCAGTGTATCGCGCACTGGATCAGAGAAAGCTTCGCCAAAGTGTTTGGCAAGACCCCTGAGCAACTTGGCATGAGACAGATCTATGACGTCGCCCACAATATAGCTAAAATAGAAGAGCACACCATTGATGGGCGGAAGGTCACAGTATGTGTGCACCGCAAGGGAGCTACCAGAGCTTTCCCCGCCGGACATAAGGATGTTCCTCAACGCTATCAGAAGATAGGACAGCCCGTGCTCGTGCCCGGCGATATGGGACGCTGTTCTTTCATTGCCGTGGGGACCGAGAAAGCCATGCAAGAAAGCTTTGGTTCTACCTGCCACGGCGCGGGCAGGGTGCTGAGCCGAGGTGCTGCCAAACGTGGCGTCAAAGGAGCAGATGTGGTACGAGAGCTGGAAAGCAGAGGAATAATCGTCAAGGCGGAAAGCGTGTCAGCGCTGGCTGAGGAAGCCTCTCAAGCTTACAAAGATGTTGCCGATGTAATAGAGGTTGTGCATAAAGCCGGCATCTCTCGAAAGGTTGCCATGGCTATTCCTATAGGTGTCATCAAAGGGTAGATGCGGTATGTCCAACAAGGACGACAAGGAGTTGCCTATGAAAGAGACTACTATTCGACTGCCGGCTCCTCAGTTGAGCGGCAAGGTTTCCTTGGAGGAAACAATTGCACAGCGTAGGTCGGTTCGCAGATACCTCAAAGAGCCACTGGACTTATTCAAATTGAGCCAGATACTTTGGGCTGCGCAGGGCATCACCCACCCTAGGGGACTCAGAGCAGCGCCCAGCGCCGGAGCTACCTACCCTCTCGAAATCTTTGTGGTCTCGGGCGACGGCTCCGTAAAAGAACTGCCCGCCGGGAGCTACCAATACCTAGTAGATAGCCATTCACTGGAGTTGCATAGGGCTGGCGATTTCAGGCCTGATCTAGCCAGAGCAGCTCTAAGGCAGAATTTCATAGTCGAAGCTCCTCTGGACATCGTGATCTGTGCTGTTTACCGACGGACCTGTGATACATACGGAAAACGAGGGGAAAGGTACATTCACATGGAAGTGGGGCACGTAGGCGAAAACATCCATCTACAAGTTGTAGCACTTGGCTTAGCTTCGGTGGAAGTTGGTGCCTTCCGTGACGACGAAGTCAGCAAAGTGCTTTGCTTGGACGAAACGGTGAAGCCATTATACATAATGCCCGTAGGTAAGTCTGCTCATTAACAACATTGGCGTTGAGGAGCTATCCAGGCAGATTCGACTGCATTACGAAGCAGTGCCGGACAAATCGAACCCCCTCAACCTCGCGTGTTGGGCGGAAAACGGGGGTTCGCGGGAGCACTACAGCAAGAGCTGATTGACAAGCCGTTGAGATTGATCGATAACCAACTCCGATGCCCAAAGAATACGACGTCATCATAGTTGGGGCCGGCCCCGCCGGCATATTCGCTAGCCTCGAGCTATCAAATGCGGGCTTGCAGGTTTTGCTTTTAGACAAGGGACGAGAGATCGACGGCCGCGTTTGTCCAGTTCAGGACAGAAGCAAGTCTTGCGCTCTCTGTTCGCCATGCCGTCTGGTAAGTGGCTTTGGAGGGGCCGGCGCCTTCAGCGACGGTAAGCTGACACTATCCATACAGGTGGGCGGCAGGCTGAAGGAATTAGTCGGCACTGACCAGGCCAGTGCACTCGTGGACTACGTCGACGCCGTCTATTTGGAGTTCGGAGCTCCTCCCAAAGTCTATGGAACAGGAGAAGACACCCTCGAGCTCCAGCGAGAAGCTGCTGCCGCCGGGCTCACACTTACTCCTGTTAAACTCCGTCACTTGGGAACAGAGTTCTGTCGGGAAACACTCAGGTCTATGCAAAACTATCTCTCCTCAAGAGTGGAGATAAGGCTGGAAACGACGGTCGACACCATCATAGTAGACGCAGAGACAGTCAAAGCTGTTCAGACTAGCCAGGGCGAAGAGTTGCCGTGTCGCTATCTCATAGTAGCGCCGGGCAGAGAAGGGGCAGAGTGGCTATGCAACGAAGCCAACAGACTTGGCCTACGTCTCGATTCCAACCCTGTGGACGTAGGCTGCCGTGTCGAGGTCCCGATGGCAACCATGTGGAAGCTAACCTCAACGCTGTACGAATCAAAGCTTGAGTTCTACTCCCGAAGTTTCAACGACCGCGTTAGGACATTCTGCATGTGCCCAGGGGGCGAAGTGATTATGGAGTCCACAGGGGGAGCCGAGCCCGTAATCACGGTGAACGGCATTGGCTATACCAGGCCGCGAACGAGGAATACAAATTTTGCCATATTGGTAAGTACAACTTTCACTGAACCCTTTCACGAACCGATTGCCTACGGTAAGTATCTGGCGAGGCTAGCGAATATCCTCAGCGGGGGTGTGCTCGTGCAGAGACTCGGCGACCTGATGGACGGTCGTCGCTCCACCCAAATTCGCTTGCGAGATAACCCTGTAGAGCCAAGCCTGAAGGCAGCCGCTCCAGGAGATCTGAGCTTTGCTCTGCCATACCGCTATCTCAAGAGCATTGTGGAGATGTTGCAAGCTATGGACAGGTTGACCCCGGGCGTGGCGTCGCCTCAAACTTTGCTCTATGGCATAGAGGTCAAGTTTTACTCCAGTCGGCTAAAGCTTAGCCCTTGCCTCGAGACCGAGGTTCACAACATGTTCGCCGCGGGCGATGGGGCTGGTGTAAGCCGCGGTCTGGTTCAAGCTTCAGCCTCGGGCATAGTAGCCGCAAGAGAGATATTGAAGCGACTGGGCAAAAGATTCACTCAGTAATGTGAAACATCCAACATTTTGGGGCATTGACTTGGCCTCAACTGAGAGAAAACCTACCGCTTGCTTGAGCTTGGGCAAGCACGGCGAGCTGGTGTACTTTGGTTTCCTCAGAAAGAACAGTGATATCTTGAATCTACTTAACGTCTACTCGCCTCAAGTAATTGCAATTGACGCGCCCCTGAGCTTACCGATGGGCTTGTGCTGCCTTGAAGAAAGTTGTTCCTGTCGGCCCAAGTTCCCGAGAAAGAACAGGCAATGCGAAGAGGAACTAAGACGACAAGGAATGCGTTGCTACCCCACTAGTAAGAAGACTTTTGTCAAGGATTTGATCTGCCGAGGCATCGAACTAAGGACGGGCATCACC
>Ga0209102_1000921_pt1 | contig 17264 bp, 7 predicted proteins | sample ConPoolayeHmetaG_FD_185483 | JGI IMG/M metagenome (GOLD analysis project Ga0209102, IMG submission 185483) | Hot spring microbial mat communities from California, USA to study Microbial Dark Matter (Phase II) - Cone Pool mat layer H metaG... ...
TTTTTAGATAAGCAGAAATTAAATATTTCTTCTCTTTATAATTTTCTCCAAACCAGGAAGGACCAATTGGACCTCTTATTTCATAAGGACCTTCAATCCTTATAGAAAATTTATCATCATATCCATTATTTTTATCCCAGAAGTCAGGGATCTCATACCAGGCACAAGAATTTTTACCTTTTCTCCATAACATCACTTGGTGAGGAGAAGCAATTTTCACTCCTTCTCTAAAATTATTAATTCCCTTTTTATAATATGGATACTCTAAATCTAAATCCCTTGCATCTGGTGGGAAAATGCTATTCTTTAAAATTTCTTCTCCCTTTTCTTTTGATATTCCTATAAGTTGATAATTTACAAAATATTTTGTTCCTGAAGTAAGTGGCTGTTTGGGCCTGTTATAAGCAATATGAATATCATGGCTCCAGGCACAGAGTGAATGAACTATTTCTTCCTGAGCTTTTATTACTTTTAAAACAGGATTTATTTCTTCATTGAAAAAACCTAAAAATCCATCCTCGGTAGAAACCGTCAAATATTCTCTTTTTTCTCCATAACCAGGATAAAAACCATTATGATTTATTGGATGTTTATAAATTCTACCATCCTTTGCCTTCCATATTATCCAACCATAATAATTCTCCCATTTTTCACTTTCCGGAAGTTCAATGCTGGATTTTACTACATTGTAAGGAAGGAAATTATAAAATTCTATGGTGTAAGCATTCTGCCATGTTTTCCCCTCACAGACATCAAAACTTGCATCTATATCATAAATAAATACTTTGTTTTCTCTATCATACGAAATTGTAACCAGATAATTGCTTAAAATTTCTCCTTTTGGAGTTTCTCCCTGGACAAGAAACTTAATTCTTTCTCCTTCTTCAATTATTTCAAACTTCTTTAATTTATTTGCATACCAATCAAATCCAAGATACTGAAGCCAGCATAATGGGAAATAGCCAATTGGTCTAAATGAGGGCGCAAGTTTTATTTGATATAAACTTGTATCTTTTCTTTCAAATCTACATATTGGTTCAGAATTATTAAAAATCCAATCCTGATTATGCCATTTTTTATATGAAAATGAAGGTTTTATTTCTTTCTCTTTTGAATCAATATTTTTATTTGAATAATTAAAATTTTTAAAAATAACAGAACTTTGCTTACAACTTAAACCGATTTTCCCTTTTGAAATAAAAGGCCTTCTGTCATCAATATCAATTAGGTCATTTCCATCTATGCTTACTTTTATTCTTCCGCCTGAAAAATCTATTTTAAAATTATATTCTTTATCTTTCTCAAAGGAATATTCTTTAACTGCAAGCCATCCACCATTATATTTCCACAATCCAACTTCCTTATAAACTAAAGAAAAGCAAACTCTATAATAATTCTTCCCTTTTTTTCTGAAAACTATCCCTGCTTCATAACCAGGTAAAAATTCATCGGTTCCTGCTGATTTTCCGCACCAGTTATTTCCGGGATAATTAACATTTACATTAGCACTTTCAATTATTTTAAAGCTTCCTGTTAAACACCCATTTAAATACTCTTCTTTTGATAAAAAATCATTCCAGACTACATCCTTATTTACAACAGATATTTCTTCCTTTTCCATTTTAAAAATTTCATTTTTTTCAAATTCAAAGCCATAGCACAAACTGGCCAGAAGAAAAACACATACAGCACTCTGCTGCTTTGTCATAATTACCCTCCCGGGGTGTTTCTCTCAGCAAATTTCCCACCTTTTATGGAGAAAAACTTACTCTCTCCTGCTGGTAAAGTGACTTCAAAACTCATCCCGCCAAAAACTGGAGTATGAGTTGGGGAATAAATCTTTGTTTTTACCTCTTTTGCTGCTGGATTATGCACTTCTATAAACGGCTCTTTCCCTTCCTCCTGTCCATCTATTACAACCGTTATTTTAATATCTTTATTCTCACTCACGAATATATTACCAGCCCAGATTTTATTCTCCTTTTCTATCGGCTCCTGAAAATAGGCTGCCTTATCATAAACGGAAACAAATCTAAACCACGGTCGCACACTGGAATATACTGCAGCACAACCATTATCTTCTATCCCTTTCACTACCATTGGATGGTCTATCACCATGTCTTTCGGTCCAGCGGTAAATAATGCTTCATTATTTTCTGCTTTTACCGTGAAAAAGAATGGTGTCTCTTCCAGTTTCCCTTTTTCTATCTTTACTGGATAACCCTCCCTCTTCCCGTCTAAATTCAATGCTTTTACTGTGTATTCCAGTTCATCATTTCCAGGGGTCTTTTCTGCAAATACCCCGTACAGGAATTTATATTTTAAAATCGTTCCTGCCTGCAATTTCTGCCCGTTTTCTCCCATCCCTACCAGTATGTAATTATGATAACTGCCATATCTCCATTTAAGTTGCCTGTTCTCTTCACAATCAGGAATAAAAACTGCTGTGTAACCAGGAACGGTTGGCATCCAGGAGATATAACCACCTACTTTTATTTCTCCTTTTATGTCCAGTTTTTTGTCCTTCAGTTTCATTAACCTCGTTGTCTCTGGTTCCCTCACTATGACTAAATCGCCAATTCCTCTTTCAGGTTGAAAAGGTGTCCTTAAAGAAACAAGCGGTATGGGTACTTCTCCTTCCAGCTCTATATCCTTTTTTATTTTTATGTATCCTTCGTGCCAGACAAATGAACCTCCATAATTTTCTATTGATTCAAAATACCTCCTATAATTCCACTGCACAAAAAAATCAACCCTATCTTCCGGGGCTATCATGGTATGGTATCTCTCAAAATACTCCATCTCGCCCTGACTTCTTACCAGACTTGCTCTTACAGGAGCTTGATTTTTCTCTACATTGCGTGTAGGAACAAGGTGGTCCATAAACATAGAAACTATCTGCATATTGTAACTGGCAAGTTTAACATCCATAAGTTTGCCAACAAAACTTGGTTTATCAGGATATTTACCAATTCCCTTAATGAATATTGATTCTTCAAGCATATCTCTCGGCTTTGGAACTCCTAAGGCAGGGTCTGCTGTATCCCATCCAGAAACAGCAAACTTACTTCCATTTCTGAAACTTTTGCCCGGCGGAAATATTTCATTCCTATCAGGATGCCAGACGAAACCGAGTGGTCCAAGAATATTTAAATTATCTGAACATCTAAATAATCCCTGCTTGTAACAGAAAATAAGAATGTAATGAGAAAATGCTCTTTTGTTTTCCCTATCAATGACTTCCAGTGTTAGATAATGCTGTTTATCATGAACAACTTCAAATTCTTTAGATAATAACTTTTCTCCTTTCCCTGTAAATCTTCTCATAATTCCATAATCTGCATCATGGACTATAACTTCTTTTATTCCTTTATCTGAAAATACTTCAAATTTTAATCTTACCCGCTGGCTCCCTTTTGTATAACGATAGTTATTTTCCATCTGGGTATTTATACCTTCCCACTGCAATATCACCGGTCCCTGAGAGACACGTTGTCCATGTCCACCAAAGGTTGAACATGAAGCATTCAAAGAACTTTTTACATGGTTTAAATCTCTAAACATAGTTACACATGTGGCAGAAGCAATTTTAACATCTACCGGGTCTTTAATTCTTGTAAAGGAAATAAGTGAAGCATGTCTTAAATCTCTCAATCCATAAAGAAATTCATTGTAGTTATCTGCTATTAATTTATTCTTCTCATATGCAAGGGGGATATAGAGAAAAAACCACCATAGATTTTCACGATAAGCATTGGCTTTTCTTATATCTCTATAATCAATTATCCCTGTCTGCGGAAAACCACAATAATATACAAAATCGCCATAGTTATTTACTTTTTCTCCGTCCCATTGCACATATGTATATTTAGAATCTTCACTTTTAGATTCTTCTGGAGGGAATTTTATTCTTTCTCCAAGCATTATCCATCTTATTCCAGTCCCATCTGTAAATTCTATCCCAGGACAGGCATAAAAATTATCATCACTTGCTTTTTTACAATCTCCTTTCAGTAATTCCAGCTCTTCTTCTGTTAAAAGTTCCAGCGGTTCGGTAAAAACAATAAACGAAAGCCCTGACTTCTTTGCCTCTTCTACATAATCACTGACTTTACCTTTCCCATCTGTATATGAGGTATGTATTCCCACTATCCCCTTGACTCCAACATTTATAATTTCCCCCTTTTCTATTTGCGGTCTATCTTCCTCCCTTAAATATGACCTGGAAAATTTAATTCTATCAAATGACACTTTTTCCGGAAAGACAATTTTTTTATATGGTTCAATTTTGTATGTTCCCAGTTTCTCTGATTTTAATGCCTTTTCTGATAACCATTGATAGGAATTCATCTGTAATTTCCAGCTATCACTCCTTCTCCCTGACACCGGATCACCTTTCTCTTCAACTGTTTTTTCCCATAATGGATTTAAATAATTTGCTCCTGTAAATAGCGGGGAAATGGGATAGGAAACAACCCGTCCTCTCCCTAACTCTCTTATGGCAAATACGGGTGGCTCTGAATGATATGTCCCTTCTGCTTCTAAATTTAATACATTCGGATTTCCCACCATCCCACTTTTATATGATTTCGCTTCTTTTTCTCCTCTTATTAATATTTGCCACTCCGGTGAATATTTTAAGGCAACTACTCCTGGACCCGGGAAAAAGTCATTTTGTGGAAGATAAAGACATTTAATTTCTTTTGTTATTTCACTTTCCTTTATATTTTGTGTCCAGAAAAAATTCGCCTTTGACAGTGTCTTCCCTTCATAGACCCTTGTTTTATCAAATACCCCTTCATGTAAAATCTCTATCCCCAATACCTTTAACACTTCATTCCAGTATTCTTCATCCTTTTCATTGGGATACCTCACTGACCTTGACTGAATAAATAAACCTCCTCCTTCTTCCACATATCTTTTTAAGGCATTTCCCACACTTCTGGCATACTCTTTCTCATTCTCACCAAAATTTTTTCCTATCCCTTCATTCGTTGTTGTTAAATGTACCACATGAAATCTGCAAATTGTTTCATAAATTTTGTCTTCACTGTATCCTGAACCAGGTAGAAAAGGGTTATTAAAAAGGACTGGTTCTATATTGTTTTTCTGATATACTGGAATTAACCTATTATATTTTCTGAATTCAACATTACGTTTATCTCCATCAACCATTGGTATTCCCAGGAGAACTCTTTTCTCAGAAGGAAAACAATTTCTCATTGAAAAAATAAAAGTTAACAAAAAAAGAAAGCACACTTTTACCTTCATTTTCTCTCCTAGTTGAAATTGTTATTTAATAGTACAGGCATGGGGATAGAAAAGTTTATAATTTACCCGCAAAAGAAAAAACAACCCGCCCCAGAGCAGAAAAGTCCCAAAAGCAATATTTTTTAGTTCTCCGGGCCTTAAAACCAGTTTTAGCGGAAAAAGAGACCAGAAGATAATTCTTACACCAGGGCATAAGTATTTCCTCTTTAATCAGGTCTCCAGTTGATTCCACCTGTCTTGCTAATTCTTTCACAAGCGGGTTTGCCAAGAGAAGAATAAGCATCAGCGTAAAATTTCCCGGGAACCCACTCCACATGTCCGTCAATAGTAAGATAATTGTTACCTGCATTATGAAGATAAACTCCTCCTTTTGCAATAACATTGTCCATGTTATTATTGAAATACACTGTAGCTGCACCCCCACCTTCTGTTAAATGGCTCATCCATATTATTTTATCTAAATAAGCGGTCGGTATTTTTCTTCCTCCCCTTGCTCCTTTTACCCAGTTTGGGTCACCTATAGTTGCTATACGCCATGTAGATGGATCAGTACTACCTGTAATGAGATAAGTAATATAAGAATTAACTACATAAGCGGTGCCCCACTTTTGAGTGTAATAGGGCTTTGCTTTTGTAGGGCAGAAATAAATCTTTGGTATATCTCCTCCTCCAAGTACAGGCCCACTTATCTGGGGATTACGTCTTCCAAGATATGGCTGTAATGTCCACACCCAATTGGAACCATGTCCATATGTATCGTGGCTGGAATTGGCTAAAGGAAAATAATCATCATAGTCAGCCCTGTACATTAAAGTCGCCAGTCCGAGTTGTTTTAAATTATTCATACATACTACCTGTCTTGCCCTCTCTCTTGCTTTGGACAGTGCTGGCAGAAGAATTGCGGCCAGGATGGCAATAATTGCCACCACCACCAGCAGTTCTATTAATGTAAAGCCCGCTCTTCTATTTTCCGTTTTCATTTTCTTTCCCTCCTTCCTTCTTTGTCTCTTTTCCTCTTTTCCCTCATTTTCATCATTTCACTCATATTACACCACCCCCTTTATCTCAGGGTTTAGTTTTATTTTTATTCTTTTCCGTTCTCCTCTCAGCAACATGTTAAGAATTTTAATTGCAACTCTGCCATACTCTTTATATGAAAAAAATACATTCCTGGGATATTCAATCTTTTTATATGTGTATAAAACAAAATTCCCTTCTATCCGTTTATTTATTATTTCGTCACTTACTTTCACATTCCCTATTATCATAAAATCTACCCTGGTTATGTCCTTCATCATTTCCTTTAGTTCCCCCTCGTACTTTGTTTCTATAACAATCTCTTCTTTTATATTCCTGCTTTCCAGAAATTCTTTATATCCATCATAAATCATATCTCCAGTCCTCTTCACTCCATATTTTCCTCGCTCACCTATGACCAGTCCTATTTTTCTTACTCCGTCTTTGTATAATCTCTCGCATATCTTCCTTGTAACCCCTTTATAATCATAAATAACATAACTGCAATCAATCCCGGGATAATAATTTGCTACAACAACAAAAGGAATTTTCCGCTCCTGCAAAAATTTTACGTCATTTTCAGGAAGCGGTGACAGGATTAAAATACCGTTGAGTTTATTTTTGTGTATAAGGTGATAGAAAATATTTTTTGTTTCTTTTATTGATTTTGTCCTTGCTGGATAAAGATGCAATTGATACTCACTTTTATCAGCCGCTTCCTCTATCCCTTCCATTACCTGCGGAATAAAAAAATAACTTGGCTCTCTAAAACTATAAAAGATAATACCTATTTCTTTCGTCTTCTTTTCTATCACTATACTTCCTTTTCCCACCTGTCTTTCTATATAGCCTTCATCTTCCAGTTCATTTAATACTCTCCTCGCAGTTATACTGGAAACATTAAATCTATGAATGACTTCCCGCTCAGATAACATGTTCAATCTTTTATAGTCAATCTCTTCCTTTAATTTCTCCTTTATTTTCAGATATTTCGGCTTTGTCTGCAGGGTCTTAGTATTCATATACTAACCTTACTTATTTTACTCTCCTCCGCCTTTTAAAAGCTTTACCAGCAGGCTCTCACTCTCTATTTTAATTATATTATACTTATCAGAAAATAGTCTGTCAAGGGCAATCCCGTTGAAACCTAAAATATCGTCTTCTGCAAGGATTGACTCCCCGGAAATCTGTCTTTTTTCTATTACACTTTACCCCCGAAAAAGGGGCCGGCAAAAGGATGATTATTAAGAGAAAGGCTGAAAATTTATGACAGTCCAAAAGGGGCGGCAGTGAACACGTCTTTACGGGGGAAAGAGCGATCATACCTTCAGCCTGTATTTAAAACTGTCTTTCCAGGTAGAAAACCAGTTCCATGAAAAAACAAAAACGGCTTTTGAATAAAATCCTCTATTTTAATAAAAGCGTTTTTATCTCAAAGGGAGACACCTTTAAATTTTTTAGGTTAACTTCTCTTATTATATTTTCCATAAGGTCGGACTCATAAATTTTTCTATAATTGAAATTCAGATTCAGTTTTAATTTTTTCTCTTTCCCCTCTGTTTCAAAAAGTCTCATCACATAACCATCTCCGCTTTCCGCCAGCTTAAATGAGGACAGAATTACACCTTTCGTATTCAGGGAAAGAAGTGACCGGGGTTCACTTTTTCCCTCTGTTTTTATCAACAGACACTCAGGAGAATTTACAAAATTGTAGGAGAACTTAACTACTTCATCGATTTTTTCCGGTGGTGTGGGTAAAACGGCAAATTCATAGTAATGGGAACCATTCTCATAAGCACCTACATCTGGTATAAAACCGCTTGCTTTCCCTGTCGGGCTCCGCAACAAGGAGATCATTATCCTGCCGTTATTTAATTGATGCCCGGAAACACCTCTATTTGCAACCGCAATCCCTGCTTTATCATCGTAATAATAAACCCAGTTCAAAGCAGGCCAGTCCCCTTTGGAGGTGGAATATATATTTTTAGGTAAGCTGGCTTTTTTTTCTCTGTATTTGTATTCAACCTCAAAATAGGGATTCCTTTCCATATATCCGAACGGTATTTCATATAGCGATGTTGCTTTCCCGGGATTGATACTGGCAGGAATAGATAGAATTATCTTCGTGTTTTTTCCCCTCCAGTTCAATTTTAAGTTTAACAGGATATCCCTGACATCATTAAAGATAAAGATTTCTTTAATCCAGTTCAATTCTTCAAAACCGTCCCACAACTGGTAATGTTCAAATCCCTTTTTCATCTCTTTTACTTTTCCCTCAATTATAAAACTGGTGAAAATTTCTCCCTGAATAATTCTTCTAATATTTTCCTCCTCAAATTGCTTACCCATTAAAAGTCCACAGAAATCTTCCTTCCATAAATCGCCCCTGTCCTCCCGGAAAATAATTTCAAATATCTCACCAGAGAAAAGGTCCTCTGCCAAAAACTTCGGCTTGATTTTCAACTTATTCCCATCCACCTCTATTTTGTAATTCTTATTCTCGTCTTTATATCTTTCTATTTCTTTTTGCGCATTTATGATTTTCTCCTTTCTTGTTTTTTTAGCTTTGAAACTTAAAAACTTATACCCGAAAGAGGGCATATCTACCACAAAATATGTTCCGTCTTTGTAATTCTGAGTTTTTGCCTTTTTCCCCTCGTCATATATTTCAATATCCCTTTTTCCTTTCAGGTAAACTATGCCTTTCCTTTTCCACGGGTTCGTGTTAAAGAGAAATATTTTCTCCTTACTGCCATCGGGAACTATCCTGGAGAGACAATAACAGGTTTTTGACCCTGCTTTTTCTATGATTTCCTGGAATTCTTTACTTAAATCGTTATATACCTCATCCACATGACAACCGCATATGCCATCGTGAAACTGACAGATAAACAACTTCTCCCATAAATGGTTAAAAAACTCATTGTCGTATTCCACATCAGAAAGAATTTTCGCAGCCGAATTTATTTTTTCACAATTTAGCAGAATGTTCTCTGCCCTTCTGTTTAATCTCTTAACCTCAATCCTTGTGGTGTAGCAACCTGTAAATTCTGGATTCATTTCTCCCCTATAAACAGGCAGAGTTTTTTCCTCTAAAGAATTATAATAATCAATAGGCTGTGCTATCTTTATTTCTTTAAACTTCTTAAGATGAGGAAAGACCATCTCTTCTATAAACCCCTCTTCCAGGGCATAAAAAGCAAATACTTTTTCCTTCTTTTGTTCCAGCATTTCCAGTACGGAAATTTTCATTCTTTCCTCAGGAGAATATACTATGGGCAGATTACATAAATGCGTGTGCGTGGAAATTCCTCCTGTGGCATAAGAGGTTATAATCCGGCTTCCGTCTATTCCTTCCCAGATAAAATCGCTGCCTATATCTTCCGGGAGTCCCGGACATCTTCCGGGAAGTAGATAATTAAAATTTGATTTTCTCAAAATTTGCGGCAGCTGTCCGCTCATACCAAAGGCATCCATAAACCAGGCTATTTCCACATCAACACCAAATTTTTGTTTATAATATCTCCTTCCCAGCAAAATATTCCTGACTAAGGATTCACCATAAACTAAATTTGTATCAGGGATACTCACTATACCACCAACGAAATAAATCCTTTCTTCCTCAACAAGTTTTTTTATTTCTTCCTCATATTCAGGATTTTCTTGCAGAAAGGTCTTAATTATATCTGACTGGGCAAAACAAAATTTAAATTGCGGATATTTCTTAAAAAGACCTAAATTGTACAAAATCTGTTTTTCTCTTACTCTGTCGTATCCTTCCTTTGTCCTTCTCCAGACAAGGTCGGAATGATGATGAAAACATAAATAAATTTTTTCCATATTCCTTCCTTGTTAAAATCTCTTTATTTCTGAGAAAATCTTTTCTAAAATCTCTTCCCACTCGGAAACATTGAAGAAAACATCAAGCTTTCCGTATTCAAATGGTGCTCCGGTAATACAGAATACTTTACCACCATTTTCCACTTGCCCAAACACAAGAAATGGTTCCCCCTGGTTTGTTTTAATTAAAACATTTGCCCCGGCTCTGGCTTTAACTTTATGTACATATGGACAGTAAATTCTTTTTCTTATCTTTAGATTCCCCCAAAAATTTTTATCAAATATCAGGTATGAGCCTTTCTTCAGTTCTATGTCAAACGGAGTGGCTTTGATTTCTACAGGTAAAATATCATAAAGACAGGTACCAGTTATCCCACTTGCTCCAAAGGAAGTATGTCCACCGAGAAGAATGATACAGCCTCCACCCTGCACATAATCACGTAAAATTTCTATGCCCGGATTCCCAAGACACTCCAGATTAACATTCCCCAAAATTATGATATCCTTCTTCATTATTTCATTGTAATCAAACGGGAAGTAGCTAATTCTTGGTCCTTCCAGCCCAATGCTGTAATAACCATATTCAAAATTCACTCTGAACTTATTCCTCATTTTCTCAATCACTTCTTCTATTTTATAATTTTCTGATAACAGTCCTTTCATGAAAAACACATCTAATTTTTCATCGTAAGTTTTTTCTATCTTTTCCGGTTTCATAAGTTTCTGCTGCTTGGGGATTCTGGTCATCTTAAAAACAGGTGTAATCATATCCTGTTGTACATTGTCTCCATAACCATAACTTCCTGAGTAAAAGTCAAAATATTCTTCACTGATATTTTCTCCTCTTACCTTAACAAAAACCACCAGAGGGTCCGGCACATCTATTTTTTCCTTCTGGATTACTTCCGTGAAACCATCTCTGCCTACAATCTCAATTTTTATGGGGGGCACCTCTATTTTCTTTTTTTCCAGCGGATTCAAGATTTCTGCGACCAGTTCTAAATTTTTTAAGTCCCTGGAAATAGCTTTCAGTTTATGTTTTATTTCTAATTTTTCTTTTTCCCTTTTTAACTCCATACTGCTTACCATGTTTGGAGAAGCATGACCTATACAGTCAATACCAGAAAAGGGAATCATTACTATTTCTGTCTCCCATGATTTTGATGGAGGAATAGGAACCTTATCGTACATAAATTCTAACGTGGAGTTTCCTCCGCAATTATAAAGCATATCAAGAAAGTTATAATCCATTAAGAAGACAATTCCCTCGCCTTTCTGAGTATCTATCGCCCCGCTCCAGCCAACACAGGGGTCTTTCAAGAAGTCATCTTCTCCCTTTCTCTGCACTGATTTTCTTATCCCTCTTAAGGAAGGTCTGAAGAATACATCCTTTTCGCCATCATAGTCTCCGCCAATAAAAAAAACATTTTGCAGCCAGTAGGCAGGGAGTTTACTTCGCTCCGTATTATTTGTAAGTTTGATATAACAATAAACTACTTCTGAATCCTCTTTTATCAAATACTTCTTTTGCAGAATTAAGTCCTTGATAACATCCTGTTGAACTCCATGCCATACTCCGCTTACCTTCCTTTCCAGAACGAGAGAAAAATGGTTCTCTTTCTTATCCAGGGAAACAACACTGTAAGGGACTTCCAGTAATTCCCCGGGCCATGCCTGTCCCCACAAATGGTCCATAAAAAGCCCCATATATTTTTTTCTCTCAGGAATCAGATCTTTTATTTTGTTATTTTTCCATTCCTTATAATAAAAACTTGAAATTATACCGCCTCTTTCAGGAGAGAAAACGCATTTTATCTTTTTATTCTCTACGACAATCTCCCCATTTTTTTCTTCCACATTTAAAACGCAAAATGCCCGGTAACAGATGAACAGAAAAACGATAAAGATAAATTTTCTCATCCTGACTCCTGGTCATTGGGAATATTTCAAAATAATAAGCTTCCAGTAGAATAGTTCCGGAAGATTTATTTCCAGCATCCCGTCTCTTATATCTGCTTTGAGTTGATACGATTTTGTTTCTGGTTTTTCACCATCCCTGAACGGTTCACAGGTTAAAGCATAGGCCCCAGCAAAACCGGCAGTATTCTTGACCAGTATTTTTATATTTTTGACTGGCTCCGGCAACACACTATCAGGATTTCCTTCTATCTGTAAAATCACTGGAGGATTTATCAAATTTATTACAACATATTTAAAATTATTTTCTTCCAGCTGATTGACACTTTCCTTCCACCATAAACTGGCAGGCACAACGTCTATTATTCTTTCCGGGTTTTTCAGTATTTTTAATCCCTCACCAAATGTGAACTTTCCGAATCTCACAAGAAACTGAGCAAAATTTCCGACATTAGTTTGGGAGTTATAATAAACAGTATTGGGATGACCTTTTCCTGCAATTTTGAAAATGGATTCATAGATTCTATCCACAGGATATTTGCCGCCGCTTCTATTTAATGCAAAAGGATTGTAATGTCCTCCAACGGAACGAACAAACTCACCCTGATTAACCATGATCTTATAGTATTTATCCCACTTATTATAAGGACTTGTTGCGCTATTGTAACTGTAGCACACCTCATCCAGAAGCCAGCTACCATCTTTACAGAATTCTTTTACCATTAGAGGATAACCGTCTGTTTCTCCCTTAGAACCAAAATTTGTACCGAATACAAAGTGGGGCAGCTGTTTTCTTACTTTCGCTTTAAAATATGCCAGATTATTTATTGTCTGTTTCTCCATATCCTGCTTTGTTTCCGCAATTGGCTGGCCAAAAAAGTCATACCAGGGGGAATAAGAACCCCATATAGGACCGGTATTTAAATGTCCACAATCCCATCTAATTCCTTCCCATCCGAAAATTTTTGCTGATTCAATAACCTGGTCTGCTATATAATCAAGGACTTCTTTTAGTTTGTAATTGGGAACAAAATACCCGATGGTGGAAAGTTCTTTCCCTTTTTCCACGTACGGCTTCCAGAAATCAACATATTTTTTCCAGTTTTCCTCTTTATTTTCCCAGCCAGGACTGTCAGGTTTTATTTTTTGATAACCTTCCCAGTCGAAATTTTTCCAGAACTGCCTCTGTTTTTCAAGTTCTGAGACTTTATAAAATTCTATTAAATCCCCTTCTTTTGTATATGAAAACCAGCAGGGTTTCTTTTTCAGAATCTCTATTGTTTTTTCTCCCATTGCTTGCTGGGCAATATAACTTATAGAAGCGATACCATATTTCTTCAATTCACTCACTTCTTTTATGATCTCTCTTTTACTCCTTAATAAATTGCCACCATTTCCTCTTATCCATATTTCTTCTTTCGGTGCCATATAAAATGGTTCACCTGGAGACCAGCTGAAAAATTCTGTGCAGGTTACATATTCCTTTTTCGCACGTAAAGCACATTTTTCTATTACTGGGTCAGTGGCTCCAATATTATAAAAAACATGCTGCCACACTGGATAATATTCCTTCAGCGCTTCATCTCTTGCTCCCGGTACTGCTATAGCCCACGGATTTTTTCCTACCGTGAAAAATTCTTCCTTTCTGTCTACCGGTTTTTCACCATCCAGAACTGTTATTTTTGTTGAATATCCGTATTTTGTGTTGTCAAGTTTGAAATTAAAGACCACGTTTTTTATCTCCTTTTCTGGAAACTTTAAATTTTTAACTTCTGTTTGTCTTACTTCTTCAATTCCCGTCGTAAGTTCAAATTTAACCCTGACGTCCTTATTTTCATTTGTTAGGTTTTCTATCTTAACATCCACCTTCCCGCTTTCGTTTGGCAGATACCTTATTTTGTCTGGAAATACATCCAGAATTCTGAAGGATGGTAAACTTCCCGATCTTTCCACCTCGAATCTGTCAATGTAAATAACAGGCTGACCAGGATCTCCCTCCCATCTCATATAAATGTAAGGGGAAGTACTATTTTCCTTTACCAAAAAATTAACCGTGTAGTCGTTATACGCATTTTTCTCTCTTTCTTTATATCCATAAATAATCCCGTATTCTTCCAATACATCTTTGATTCTTACATCAATTCTCCACCCTTTCCCTAAGGGAACTGCCTTTTCCAATCTGTACCTGACCTTCATCCTGTATTGGCCTGCTTCTTTCACAGGAATAGTGAAATATACGATGTTCCAGGCAGGCACCCCGGTTGACGGAATCTTAAGCGCTTTTCCCCCAGAGGCGTCTTTATCACTGACTACTTCCACCCCCTTTTGAAAATTAACACTTCTGTCTTCTGCCTCCATGACCAACTTATCCTGGCAGCTTAAAAAATTTACTGACAAAAGGAAAAAAGATAATATAGCGAAACCTTTCATTTTATCTCCTCGCTTATGGGTAAGAGTAAGTCTCTTAATGAGGTCTTCCAATTCTGCCATTCCCAGAATGGTATCCCTTCCCCTGTTTTCTCACCAAGGTTCAATCCTAAGAAAAAAAATACCTTACCACCAAAATAGTCCCTTACTATTAGAAAGGGATAATCCCCTGCTCTTATAACAACATCGCAATCTCTTAATTCTTTCACCTTTTGTATGTAGTAAACAACAACATCTTTCCCCAAAGTTCTCCTCTCCAGAGCTGCTAAATTCTTAACCTTTCGCATATAAATTCCTTCTCTGAAGAATGCTATATCCTCCGCACTGAAGGGAAGAATATCCGCAAAAAGAGACTTCTCCCATGATTCTTTTCTATAACTCTGGTGACCCGCAAAAATAATTAAATTACCGCCCCTCCTGACATATTCTCTTATAAAATTTTTTTGTCTTACAGGCAAAGCAGAAATATTTACATTGCTCAAAATGATAAAATTGTTATCAAAAATTTCATTTATTTCAACAGGAAATCTGTTAAATCCTGGAGTATTCATATTTCTTTCAAAATATATCTTCTTAATCTCCACACTTTCCTCAGCAAAAACATCCTCCAGCCAGTCCTCATAGAATAAACCTGTGAAGGCAAGGATTTTCAGGGGATAGCCTTTTCTGGGAGAGACATTTTCCTCCACAAAACCTTCTATTCCTGGATAAATTGACAGCATATCGTTTTCGGAAAAATACACCAGCGGAACAATCCTTATATCATCAATGTACCACTGGTCTTTACCTGTGGTATAAACTCTTATGCACCACCATCCTGGTTCTCTGACAATGAACTCGTCCTGAAAAGGTATGTACTGATTTACCTTTTTTACTGCGCCTTTGTTAAACTCCATAAACAATCTGGTACCTGAGGTTTCTGTAGAAATATCAATGTGTCCCAGATTAACATTCTGTTTTATCTCATTTACCTTCATTCTTACTTCCAGTCTGTATAAGCCGGGAGCAAGGGAAGGAAAATAAGGAGAATGGAAAACAATTCCCTTTTCCTCAGTCTTTGGTATGTATATTGCCTTTTTCTTTATTGCCTCTTTATCGTCAATAACTTTGCACCACTTACTTCCTTTTCCTCTAAAACCTTCATCTATTGCCGGGAAAAAAGATAACTGGTCTTTTCCATATCCTGTTTCTGCGGGAATGTTGTATTCTCTAAATTGCAGATTATCAATCCATAGTTTGGAAGGTATAAACTTGCCCGTCTGTTTTTCACTATTATTGGAACTAACCACTTTTATTCTGGCAAATCTTGAGTTTTCTGGTGGACTTAGAATAGCATCTCTTAAATCCCAGTCAGTTTCCCCATAAACAAACCTGCCCGGAGAAAGGTTTGCCAGTAACTTCTTATCTTTATCATACCATTCAATAGATGGAAAGGAGCTTATACCAACATATTTATCCCTGCCTTCACCTTCCCATTTCTGTCTGTAAAAGAGGGAAAAAAAGTACTTCTTACCCTCTTCAATAGAAAGAAAAGGAGAAAAAATATGGGCAGAGGAATTGTTTTTTTCCAGCAAGACACAAAACGAACTTTTTTTGCCCAATTTAACATCTTTATCTAAGAAGACATTCGCCCCTTCACTTTTCTTAATTTCAAAAAGTAGAAGTTTCTGCTCTTCGACAGCTGGGTAAGGAATCAGATTTTGACCAAGAAATTTTATCTCAGCCGCGATAAGGAGCCGGGCAAAGAAAAAAAGTAAAACTATTCTTTCTAAAGTTTGTCTCATTCTTTAAAAAATGCTTCCCTCACCTCTTCTTCTTTCATCCCGTAATCATATATCCTCACTTCAGAAAATTTTCCCTTAAACAATTTATATTGTTGAATCTTGCCCTCATGCCAGAAGCCACCAAGACAAAGGGGAAATGGTGATGGTGTTATTTTTTCTTCCTTCTGTTCCTTTTCCCATACCTTATTCCCATTAAGATAAACCTTAACACAGCTATTATCATAGGTTACAACCAGCTTTGACCAGCAGCCTGAAGGAACAACTGCTTCTGTAATATGTGTATTCCATTTGCCATTAATGTCAACAGCTATTTTATAGGGTGCCTTTTTATTTAAAAGTGAAACGAGTAAATGGTTATACTTTCTTAAAATTTGCGCCCCATAATCTTTAAATTCTTCTTCAGGAGAAATCACAAAATAAAAAGTAAAACCGCTTTTAAAGTTAAGTTTCTCATTATCTTTAACAGTTAAAATCCCATCTCCTTTAAATTCAAGACAGGTGCCTTTTTCTTCATCCTTAATCCAGAAAAGGTTTCTTATTTCGGCAGAATTACTATTATGAGAACAATCAAATACACCCTTACCTTCTCCTTCATTAAATTTCAGCCAGACAATCGGATTTTTCAATGGTTCTGGAAATCTTGCTTTTTCCCAATTAGATAATTTTACTTCTTCTTCCTCTTTTAATTCCTTAATTTCCACATTATCAAACCAGCAAATCCCTGTTCCATCAAGCCCGAGTATTAAATCTCCCTGAATAAGTCCTGTCAGCTTATCTGTGATGAACCCAACCTTCGTCCAGTTTTTTGTTCCTGTAATACATGTAAATAAATAGTCCCTTTTCTCCTTTAAATGGCCGCATTCAAAACCAACATAAGGACCTTTTCCTTTTACATTTTCTGTTTTTATATAAGTCGTTATTAAATATTTTTTTTCAGTATAATTTTCTCCAAACCAGGAAGGACCGATTGGAGCTCTAATTTCATAAGGGCCATCAATTCTTATAGAA
>Ga0209102_1000925_pt1 | contig 17216 bp, 14 predicted proteins | sample ConPoolayeHmetaG_FD_185483 | JGI IMG/M metagenome (GOLD analysis project Ga0209102, IMG submission 185483) | Hot spring microbial mat communities from California, USA to study Microbial Dark Matter (Phase II) - Cone Pool mat layer H metaG... ...
CATCTCTTTTTTTAACCGTCTTTCGATTTCTGGGTTACTGAAATAATAGAAGAGATAATCCTCTGCACTCATCTCCTTTAATTCGTTTACATGCTTTGTTTCGTGCTTCTTTGCGGCTTCTTTAATTTCTTTTTCTTTGTTCTTTATTAGCCACTCATTAAGCCAACGGTAGTCTTCTTGTCCCACAACCCGCGTGAACCACACACAGGAGTCCTTCCGAAACTGCTTTTCAGCCTTAATAAGTCTAGCATCTCTTTCCTTTTTCTCTCGCTCAATTTCTGCTTCAAGTTCTTTTATTTTCTTTTCATATTCTTTCTTAATTTCGCTAGTCTTTGCATCAAACTTTTCCCTGATTCGTTCAAGAGCCATTTCCTTGGACATGATATACCATCCTTCCTTTCCCAATTTAATTACTTTGACATGTTTCAATCGGTATCTTTTCTGAGCATTTAAAGCTACCGTCTAGCATATTGAATGAAAAGAAAGCGGAACAACAAGCCTTGAGCCCCATCTGAATGCCTTGCTACAGATTAAAAGCCGAGAATTTAAACGCCAACCGCGACACTAAGTGCGTAGTGTGGGTGGGATTTCAGCACTAGTTTACTGGTAAAATCTCAGGACTCTTACATTTGAAGCTTGCATCTTTATTCCATGCAAACTCCAGAAAAATTTGGTCTATGCGTAGTCAAATCTATATTTTAGAACAGTAACTAATTAGAAATAGTGTTTGAACATGGAATGGTCTTGTAGAAAAACCAACAACGAAATTGAGGTATATTTCGGGCCCTTCTTAAAAGGCAAATATCGATTGTTGCAAGAACCTTATTGTCAAATATGTGCTCACTCAGGAGTTACTACGGAGAACTGTTCATGGCACCATTCTCTTTACGGATTTGACAAGATATACGCTATGGGGAAATACGTCCCTTATCCAGGTAGGGCGGAAGATGATTTGCTTTCTTATCACATTTTAGGATTTAAGAAGTACAAAAATTATGCACAGCCACTGGGAAGAGGTTTAGAGGTAACCGTCCGAGAAGTATACAAAGATTTATACAAAGATTTGTTAGAATCAACGGTGATTGTACCTATTCCTCTCCATAATGAAAAGTTAAAAGAAAGAGGCTACAATCAGTCTCTCGAGTTAGCAAAAGTGGTGGGAAGTCGTCTAAATATTAAGGTAGAAGAGGTATTACTAAAAACAAAAGATATTGATATGCGCAGATTAAATTGGGAAGAAAGAAGAGCAGCTGTTGGAGGATTATACTCTCTGCAAAATAATGCAATTGATAAAGTTAAAAGTCAGAAAATTCTTATAATTGATGATGTTGTTACAACAGGCTTTACGGTGTCCGAATGTGCATCTCTACTAAAAAATGCTGGTGCAGTTTCTGTTAATGTACTTGTTGCAGGGAGGACTGTCCTATGAGCACTTCTGATATTGTTTATTGGTTGGCTCTTCAAGAAAAAAGTTGGATAATACCCATATCAAAAATTGAGCAGATTTTCAACCAATACCATTCACTAGAGCCCCTATGGAAAGCAGATGCTCATTACTTGTTTAGTTTAGGCATTGACGAAACATCTGTGTCAAGTTTTTTGAGATATAGAAATTCTGTACGACTTGAAAGCTTTGAGGGGTTGATAAAGGTTTTAGAAAAGAATAACGTCAGAATTTTGCGCTATGTGGATAAAGAATATCCTGCGCCATTGAAAGATTTGGGCAAGGCTTATGAAGGACCACCACCAGTTTTATTACATAAAGGTTGCTTGTTTGCTTTCGATAACTGTGTTGCGATTGTAGGTACACGGGAAAGTTCTCACCATGGACACATGATGGCACGGAAATTAGCGAGAACCATCGCTAAGAACGGGTATACTATTATAAGTGGTTTAGCAAGAGGAATAGATACAGAGGCCCATTGCGGGGCTCTTGAGGCCCCTAACGGAAGGACAATTGCTGTTTTAGCTTGGATGGATCCTATTTATCCTCCAGAGAACGTCGAGCTTGCAAAAGATATCATTGCCAGAGGTGCGATAATTAGTGAAAGATTCTTCAAACCCGATACTAAATTTAAAAAATTAACACCGGGAAAATTTGTCGAACGAAATAGAATAACCAGTGGAATTTCACGTTGTGTAATTGCGGTAGAATCTGGGAAAGAAGGTGGAACGGTTCATCAGGTAAGAATCGCACTATCCCAAGGGCGCAAAGTTTTTGCTTTAAAACCAAAAAGCACTAATAAACGTGCTAAAGAAGGTTACAAACTTTTCATAGATATGGGAGCAACGCCTATTAACTCGGCAAAACCCGTGCTAGATTTCTTAAAGAAAACTCTTACACAAACCGCTTTTAGGGAGAAAACTATTGATTCTTACTCTCAACGTTCAATTTTAGCCTTTGATAAAGGGTGACAAGATTTCCAAGAATCATTTTTGATGTAGACAACGTTCTAGCTGATAGCATGAGTGTTTTTTGTCAGAAAGCATCTGAGATGCTAGGGTTTAAAGTAGATAAGCAAAACATTAGAAATCATAAAGTTATTGGGTCGATTCCTTTAACTTCTCGAACTATTTTTAGGCTTCAAAGCGAAGTTTGGGCCGATTGGAAGAGGCTGGCTCCTCTAGAGGGGGACTTGCAAAACAAAATGGAAGCATTCCATATGATCGGCTTTACTATTTACATAGCCACTGCAATACCTCTGAGGCTCACATCATACGTTAAACAATGGCTTAAGAAAGCGCAGATTCCCTATGACAAGTTTTTTCACTGTTCTCAAGAGTACTCTAAGAGTAAAATTGATGCGGAAGCTTTAGTCGATGATGCACCAGAAGAGGTTCAAAGTTTTATACGCTCTGGAAGACAAGGTTTCCTTTACTCCCAACCATGGAATTTTACAGCTAAGATACCAGGCGCAATTCGCGTAAGAAATATAGATCATGTTTTGAAGTTTTATGGTGTTGAAAAGGCGAAAGGCGGTGCCTACCGAGATATTAGGTGGTTAGGAGAAAATCGAACTTGATTGTTTACTGGTTGAAATATGCTTGGTCACATCAACATGGAGTTTATCCCGTAAAGAATTTCCTTGAATGTGCTTAAAGCCAATTCCGCCTCCTTATGTGTCGCATTAGAAACACTATGTGCCACTCTATTGCGAACTTCACGCAACTTCATAAAGTTATTTAGAGTTTCCTGAGTTATGAGATTATCTTCAACTAGTTTTTGCATCATATGAACGTTTGAGCGTATGTCAACGGGGATAGCATTTCCTAAATATGCCTCTATACCTGCGTAAGATGAAATCACACATTCGTTATCCATATGATTGTCATAAGCCCAAACTGCTTCTGACAGATATTTCTCAACTATCGCTTTTCGTCTAGCCAAGATCTCAGCATTGAGTAGTGCAAGGCGATCAAATGTTTTTGAGAACGTGGTTATGTCGTATCCAAGCTCCTCTTTGCAAATTCTTTTGATAAAGCTCAAGGCAACATCAAAAGTCAACCACTCAGCTCTGTGTTTGTCAGGTTGACTACCAAGATGGTATATGGAGTTCCTCTCTGTGTGCAGCAAATCTATATCTGGAATTTCGGGAATTGAAACACCCTTATTTTGAAGCTTGCTTATGCAATCGTAGTATCCTATTGATTGACCCCTTTTATCAATTATTCTTATTCCCTTATAGCGCGAGATTTCCTTCAGTATCAGCTCTACGGCATTATCTGCATGGGTAACTGCAAACCTCATATCTCTTGGAGAACCATGTCTCAAATGTTTTATTGCATGCTCAAGCAACTCCAGACTACTGGTTAGAAGAGGAGAAGCTTGCGTCAGATTGAGAGCCTCCTACCACCTTTTTTCATTCGTGTCTTATATGACTTATGCCTTCGTATTTTTGCTAGTAAACTCGTGTTCAAATTCTAGCCCCAGCCCACAAACCTTGAAAACAAGCTTCTTTAGCCAAAATAAGCCATAATGTGGCTTTGTTTTTGATGCGGGGGGTGGGATTTGCACTCCCCACAGCGTGGAGAAATCACCCGCAAAACCCCTCTTTTTCTATTATATGTACTTTTTCCTTAAAGTGACACATAAGATGAAACAAGATTTCGTTTGAATAAAATCTGAATAATTTTATAAATCTGATTTTAGTGAACTCGTACTGGGAGACTCCCATTGGAAAAGATTGATGCCTCTTTTCTAAAAACTTGGAGGGAAAAATATAGTTGGCCGAGAGGCGAATCAAGGTATTCTTCCGAAAAGAGAATTATTCAGATCGAAAATCTAATGCGCAGCAGAATTTTGAAAGGCGACTTCACCTATATAAAAGAAGATTTGTCCGAAATCATCTTTTGGAAGGCGGGTCCTCGTCGTGAACCCGAGATGCTAGATCGCTTTGACGCAAATAGCAGCGACTTTCTGCAGAAAGCGATCGGCCAAGTCTTTTCTATTCTGGCAAAGCAACCAAATGATGTCTGTACTGCTATGGACGTTTTAGTAAGGCTGAAGGGTGTAGGCATACCTGTCGCATCAGCTATACTTAGATTTTTGGATCCTGAAAAACATCGCTATGGAGTGATTGATAGTAATGTTGCGGTTTATCTTAACCAGAAACAGGTAACGAATTTTGACCTAAGAGAAGGTGATTTTTGGATCAAGAAATATCCCATTGATTCTTGCCAAAGGAATATTCAAGAATATCAAAAGTATCATAATTGGCTTCAGTTTGTAGCCGAGGACCTTAGAAAGAGAAATGTGACTTACACTGACATATATGGAAATCAACAGCCGTTTGCTCCTGTTGACATTGACATGGCCATTTTCGCATTTATGACGCAGAACATCACATCTGAACATTCTGATGTTCTCGTAAAAGACTTGGAAATGCATCCTGCAACACCCTTCACAAACTTGAATCAATTATACAGGCTGATAGCATCCCTAAAAGGTCTGATTCAACTACTGGATAAGGATTTGGGCATCGAAGCGTTAAGATTCTGCTTCGCGTTGATCCTTATAATGTAAAGAAGATAAAAATCCTGTTAGGTAAATCGCATTTTGATGCGGCTTTTAAAGAAGAATGTAAAGCATTCAGAGATGAAATGCTAAATAAGGGGATTTCGGTCGAATTTAGGATATTGAATGATAAAGATGCCCAAGAAATACATGATAGATATTTGATCTCTGATAATGCCGCGTACAATACGCCCCCTTGGAACATAATTCACAAGAAGCTAGGTGATATCAAATTTATCAAAGACCACGTTTCCAAAAGATATATTTTTGATAAATACTGGAGCAGAGCGACCGACATTTCAAAAATGAGCACTAAGTAGTAATTTGGCTTTGGACTGATTGTTTGACCAATTCAAAGAATTGATAGTTTTCTGTTAAGGTGGTTCGGTTTCTGACCTACGCAGTACTCTTTTTCATTCTCAAAAATCTTTCTGCATAAAATGTTCATTTTAACGAGTGAAATCAGGACTTTTTTGTTTTGAACATTTTTTAGGCTTATTTTTCGTTTAACAGCAACTAACAGAACATTGGTGGCTAAATAATGTAAATTCTTTTTGTTCGAATTCTATTTTCGTTATTTTTATACAAGTGGATAATCGCCTAAAAAACCAAGTGCCGCTTTTCTTTCTTTTCTTTTTGCGTTCTGTTTTTGGAATTTTTCCGATCTCACGTTTAATTTGTGCTTCATTGAGTTCCTTGACCAAGGCATTAACATATTGGCGCTTGGATGGGGGCATTTTAGTCTCGCTAAACCAATCTTCAGAAATTCTACCTTTAACTTTAATCCTGTGTTTTTGTGCGAGATACTTGAGTTCACATAAACTTAGTTTCTGCAAAAGTTTCTTGCTTCTATCTTCAGGCGTTTCAGGCAAGCCGAGCTTTTTTCTAACTTGCTTTAATGAAAGTGTTTGCATTTACCTGTTACAAGTAGGGCAGAGCAAAATGGCGTTCTTTAAAGTCTATTTTCCACCCTTTGAATGTGCTTTATCATGACCGATTTCAAAATTGAAAGGGTCAACCTTTGCTCCACAAATACGACATCTGCCTTTATCTCTCTCATAAACCATTTCTTCAAGGTTTTTGTCGGCGTAGGTCTTCTTTCTTCTTCATCCCACAATAAATTCTCTCACAATTAAAACTCCAAATTAAAGCTTAAAAAATGCCCTTAAGCACTCTGTTAACAGCGACTAATGGAAAGAATTATTGTGAATTATTTAATTAAACGTGGGGTTCCGTCAAAAATGCAAGAATGCTTAGCCAAAGTTGTTGCCAAAGCATCAATAAAGTGTGGACGAGTTATTTACACGAACATTGTGGGTATTGGAGTCGACATCATGGCCAGCAGAGAACTTGGTCATAAACGAAGTTGTCTAGAGCGAGACGAAAATTTGAAATAGATTCAAATAAAGCCCTAGCGTTTGTTCGACGCAACCGCACGGTTCGATTAATGACATCAATAGTTTTCGTTTAATTTCTTTTTGAAAAATCTTTTATGCACAGGCTTCTTAAAATAGAGGGCGTGATTTAGAATGAATATAAACAAAAAGATTTTTCTCACGTTGTCTGTTTTGACATTGTTGCTAATACAACTTGGTTCACTGTCCATCTCAAAAATCGTTCATGCAAACAGCGAACATTACGACTTCTTGATAATTGCCCATGAAAACTTCATAGAACCACTTAGAGAGCTTGCAGAATGGAAGACACGCACTGGAATGCCCACGTACGTTGTTAGCTGGCAGGCTTATAATAGGAGCTATACTTGGCTGTGGGATGCACCTGAAAGAATAAAGTGGGGAATAAAACTAATGCACGAAATCCATGGCGTGAAATATGTTATGCTTGTTGGCGACAGCGACATGTTTCCAGTAAGATACACAATGACAGATAGAAAAGCAAATGACTCCACCCCTGGAGGCCAAAGGTTTGGGTATGGCGCGTACTACGCTGGAGACCTTTACTACGCTGATTTATACAAGCAAGACGGTTCCTTTGACAATTGGGATTATAACGGAAACCATTTATATGGTGAACTCCACGGCGAATGGTTCACAAACGATTTCATAAACTGGGACAGAATAAACATGATTCCAGACGTTGCCGTTGGACGTTTACCTGCTGCCACAAGACAAGAAGTTGAAAACTATGTTGAGAAAGTAATAGCATACGAGACCAATACTCGTGGGGAAACACGTATTGCTTCAAGCAAAGAATGGTTCAAAAGCGCCCTTTTCATTATACCATACACTTCGAGCGATGATCTTGACACAATTTTTAAAGGTGCAAAGGAAAACATAGCCAGCAATTATCTGACAAGCATGCGTGGCTTTCAGATAATAAGACTTTACGATCCAAGAGTTAGCTCTACAACAAACGGAACACCAAGCGAAGATTTGATAAAATGGTGGTTGACTCAGGGAGTTGGATTTGTCAACTTTGGTGGTCATGGCAGCCGCGATCAATGGGAATCTGTTTTCTACACATGGACCGTAGACAGCTCCGCTTTCTATAACACGAAGTTGCCGATAGTCACAAGTGTTGGTTGTGGAACCGCGCAGTTTGCAGTGCAACCCCCATATGAATCATATGTAGACATAAATGGCCAGACGCATTCAGGCATCAACTATGGCGAATTGTGGCCAACTTCGTTGACGCTTCCGCAACCCGCAAGCATACAAGCTGATATTCACGATTCTTTCCCAGAACATATGCTCTGTTATCATGCAGATAAAGGCGCAATAGCCTATTATGGATGCATTACTGGAGCACAAGCTTGGAGTAAATATCTGGATGAGTTCTTCTACGAAGGCTACAATGAAACAGTAAAGCTTGGTGACATGTGGATAAACGCAGTTACAAAATACTGTGACGCCAGCAAAACGGTCGGTGGCTATAGCTTAGGAAGTATTGGGCGAGGAGAAACAAGTGTAAGGTCTGGCGGCGACTGGTTTTTAGTTGCTGGCTATCATCAACCAATAAAATTCATGCTTTTCGGAGACCCATCACTACGCGTTGGAGGATTAGCAAATCGCCCGCCGTCCGCTAGTACTCCCACGCCAGAAGACATAACAATAACAGAGGGAACCACGTATACGTTTAATGTTGTAGACTATGGATTCACAGATCATGAAGGGACACCGCTTACTTATAGATGGGATTTCAACGGCGACGGAACATGGGACACCAGTTGGATATCATCACCTACAACCTCTCATACTTACAGCGACAACATCATATGCAACGTAAAAGTTCAAGCTTCTGACGGCGAATACCAAAGTGGCATCTGTTCCCGGCGCCTCACAGTTCTAAATGTAGCTCCAGTTCCAAGCGTCTACACATCTTTACCCTTCGGCACAGGAACGCCTCCATGCTATGTAGTAGAAGCTCAAAAACAAGTTCGATTTGAAACTTACATAGATGACCCAGGAAGCGACACGTTCACTTACTCTTGGGTTTTCGGTGAAGGAGCTACCCCTCAAACAAGCAGTGAAAAAAATCCCATAGTAACTTTTGAAGGTAAACCACCAGCATTTATAGGTCAAGGAACGCTTAAAACATACAACATCACCCTTACAGTGATGGATGATGACGGCGGAATTGGAACCTATCGCTTAACCATGCAAGTGGTTTATCCCAGTTTAATGGACCGCCTTGGAGGCATATTGGGCATCATGGGCATAACACTGGTTGTGATCTCCGCCACTGTAGCGGGCACTTTAGTTTGGCGTACACGTCTGAGAGGAAGAGGCGGAAGAGAACGCCAACGACCACCCTAGAAAAAACCATTTTCTCCCTTTTTCAATTCAAATAAAACATTCCAAAAAATCTAGAGGAGGCTATCAATTTTAACGAAGAAAATCAGCATGCGCATGCATACCAATTTTCGCCGTTCGTATATCTCGGCCAGTCTAAACTTACACGATAAATTCTGTTAACGATGATTAAACGAACATTAACCCAAACTGAAAAGGCAAACAAAATCACGATGGTTGTATACATTAAAATCCTCGTTTAAACTCTCGGAATTTTCAGAGTTTTAAAATTAGTCGCAATTGAGTTGCAATGCTAAGAAAGGTTCGAACCCTCAGAAAGCTGCTATATTTCCTATATTAACCTCTTTTTCGGGATATTGATACCATTGAAGAGCCAATATAACGAGCTATATCTACTTGCCCAAGTTGTCATGACATAGCGCTGGTATTAAGTGATTTTTTTATGAAGGAAGTTAGCTTATCGAGTTCATCTGTGCTAAAAAGTCTATACTTTGTTATTTTGCTGTTTTCCAAAGGTATGATCTTGTTTATTGATTCTTCCAGGGTTTTCCATTGCGTGAATTTTGCTGTTTTGTCTTTCACAAGTTTTGAAGCATCCACTACTTGTATGAAAGTTACGGATTCATCCATTTCAAATGGTTCGTTGTTCTTGGAGTTGTGAATATAGCAGTGGGCTAAAGCAGAGGTTAGAAATTTACCGCATATTTGTGTCGGCTTGACATTCGATTCCTCAATCTCAACTATTATTTTTATCTTGTTTTTCTTTAGGATCAAAAGGTCAACATTGCAGTATTCTGTTTCTCGAGATTTCTTTGCGATGTAGAATAGAGGGATGCGTTGCTTCCCACCGCATGCTTTGTCTCTTATCAAGCTGTATTTAGGTGGCAAGGCGTTTTTGAACATGTTCCCTATTGCTTCATGCATAGAGTGAAGTCCTGTCTTCATTCAACATCACCACGACCATTTTAGCGGAATTTGCGCTTTCTTCCTTCATAGCTTCTTACTGGCACAGTCTTCCGTCGCATGCCTGGTTTGCTTCTTTTATGTGACCGAACTGACACGATGCTTCCTTTCCATGTTTCACTAACATACTCCGGAAATGACATCTTTTGGTCGGGAGTAATAGACTCATAGAACGACTTACGCTTCTTAGGAGCCACTATTTTTCACCTATTGTTCCAGACAGCCTGTAGATGGAAAAACATTGTGAATTAACAATTTAGAGTTACAGTTCATAAATAGCATGGCACCAACAATAGGCTTTATTTATGTTAAGAGACACTAACGGAATCTGGCAAAATAGAGGCTTTAGCTTTAATTGTCTTTTATGCCAAAGTTTATAGTTGTGCCACTTAATAGTTATATGGGTGAAATTTTGGAGTCTGTTAAAGAGACTGCTGAAAAAATAAGGAAACTTGAGGTTCGAGGTGCGAGAAACATTGCTATAGCGGCTATAAAGGCGATTGAGACATTGGCTAGTCAAACAAAAGCCGAGGAGAAGGATGAGTTTCTTTGTGAACTTTTGGAAGCAAGAGACATTTTGTTTGCTTCTAGGGAGACTGAACCTTTGATGAGAAATGCGATTCGATGGATAATAAGCCAGGTGGAAAAAAGCAAAAAGAAAAATGTGAACGATCTTGTGAGAATTGCTTCGTCGGTTTCCAAACAGTTTCTTATGATTCTTGAAAATTCTAAGGAAAAAATTGCTGAAATAGGTGCAAAAAGAATACCGAATAACTCTGTTATACTAACGCACTGTCATTCTTCAACGGTAACATACCTTTTAAAAAAGGCTAAAGAAAAAGGGAAATCATTTGAAGTTATTTGTACTGAAACAAGACCTTTTCATCAAGGAAGAATAACCGCAAAAGAGATGCTAGAAATAGGCGTAAAAACTACTCTGATTGTAGATTCTGCGGCCCGCTTCTTTATGAATGATGTTGATCTTGTCCTTGTGGGAGCAGACGCTATAACATCAGAAGGGAACGTGATAAACAAAATTGGTACAAGCACTATTGCGTTGATAGCAAAGGAGGCGAGAACACCCTTTTACGTGGTTTCAGAACTCTTAAAATTTGATCCTGCAACCATGTATGGCGATTACGAAAAAATAGAAGAGCGAAGCCCAGATGAAGTTTGGAAAAATCCTCCTCAAAATTTGATTATACGAAATCCAGTGTTTGATGTGACCAGACGTGACTTTATCCATGGGATAATCTGTGAAGAAGGAATAATTTCACCGCATTCAATAATAGAAGTAATACATAGAAAGTACCCGTGGGTTTTTGAATAACTGGAAAATTAATTCATTTTATGATTTCCAAATCTGTAATGCTACCTCAAGCTCCTTATGGGTTCTAGCATATTTTTCTAGCGATATTCCTTTCATAGCCGCGTCGACCGCCTGACGCATCGCCATCGCGCCTGCTATTGTCCCTTGTGTATGTCCATGAATGCCTCCGCCAGCCTGGATTACAAAGTCTTTCCCGAAAAATTTTACTAAATTTGGGATCATTCTTGGATGTAAGCCGCCGGAAGCCACGGGCAAGCATGGTTTTATTCCATTGATTTTCATCTTTAGGGCTTCAATGTTTTCTTTAACTTCTTCCTTTGTTTCGCGCATTTTTCCAACAACGGTGCCCACGTGCAGCTGATCTACGCCTATGATTCGGGCAATTTTAGCAATTACTCGCATTGAAATTCCATGTTTGGGGTCTTTAGTGAAGGCTGCGTGTCCAGCTCTATGTCCATGAATTACGAGGGAAAGATCTTTTTCACGTAGCGTTTGTAAAGCAGAAAAGCCGCATGTCAAAATGTCCATCATAATGTATTCGCCACCTTGAGCTAATACGAACTCTGCCCTTCTAATCATTTCCTCCGTTTCTGCGGTGATGTTAACCATGTAAACCTTTTTTTCACCAGTTTCATCTTCAGCTTTGTCTCTACTCTCCAAAGTTTTTACGACACGTTCTTCAAATCTATTGAACTTTTGACTGCTCAAGTTTTCGTCGTCTTTAACGATATCACATCCGCCAACCCAAGCCTCATATGCAACGCGCGCATGATCTTCGGTTTTTAATCCAAGCTTTGGTTTGATGATGGTTCCTACAAGTGGGCGATCATAAACTTTAGCTAGCTTGCGAATTCCTTCAATTCCAAATTTTGGACCTTTAAAACTCTTAATGAGCTTAGATGGAAACTTGACATCATTAAGCCTTAGATTCTTTATGGCTCTCAATCCAAAAATGTTGCCTGCAATGCTGCTTAAAATGTTGGGCATGTTGCCATGTTCGAAAAGTTCAACGGGATAGGCGACCTTCACGCGGTTACCGTCTATTTCAAAAACGCGGGCAGCAAGTTTTCTCACATATTCTTTTTCGGTTGTAAGCTCCGTCCATGTTCCTATAGAACTTTCTGCAGCAACACCACCCGCTACCTCTTGAATGCTTATACCTTTTGGTTCTACATAAAATTCACAGATTAAATCCTCTTCAAAAGTTTTGTATTTTAAGTCCACAAAGTCTGTGTATCGCAAGTTGTTAACCCTAAGCGTTTATATTGTTGCCCTTTCACTTAAAACCTTTAACCGTTAAACGCCTCGTTTAATAGATGTGCACTACAATGAAGCTTAAGGCTAAGTTGTTGAATATTCAAGCTGGCGGAAGAAGAATTGCAATAATAGATGAGGAGACAGCAGCATTCTTGGGTGTGCATTCTTCAGATAGAGTGAGAATAAGTCACAAAGATAGACAGATAATTGCCATCGTGAACATAGCAAGCGGTTTCCCACGTAACCAAATAGGATTCTACACGGAAATTTCGAAAATGCTTGGGATAAAGGATGGAGAAAAAGTTGAAGTGCAACACGCCTACATTCCTGAATCGCTCTCTTATGTCCAGGAAAAAATACATGGCGAAAGACTTGACGAAACTAAAATTAAAGCTATAGTTAAGGATGTAGTGGAGCATCATCTTAGCGATGCTGAAATTGCAGCTTTTGTGACAGCTCTTCACATTCGAGGCATCAGCCTAGACGAAATCGAAGCTTTATCAAGAGCCATGGTTGAAACCGGATGCACGCTTAGCTTGGATAAAAAGCAAATCTTGGACAAACACAGCATAGGCGGCATACCTGGCGATAAAACCACAATTCTAGTGGTTCCAATAGTTGCAGCGGCCGGCTTCACCATTCCTAAAACTTCTTCGAGGGCGGTTACTTCTCCCGCTGGAACCGCGGACCGCGTTGAAAACTTGTGCCCAGTAAATTTGACAATTGAGGAAATAACAGAGGTTGTGAATAAGACAAATGGCTGCATGGTTTGGGGCGGTGCACTGGAATTGGCACCTGCAGACGACCTCTTTATCCAAGTAGAGTATTCTCTCGGCATAGATCCGCTGCTATTGCCTTCGATTCTAAGTAAAAAGAAAGCCATAGGCGCTACTCACGTTGTCATCGACATTCCAACTGGAAGAGGCGCGAAAATTAAGACAATTGGAGAAGCTCATGTGCTTGCTAGAGATTTTATTGCACTGGGTAAAAACTTGGATATTAATATTCAATGTGCAGTAACCTTTGGTGAACAACCATTAGGTTATGCTGTGGGTCCTGGTCTCGAGGCTAAAGAGGCTTTGGAAACTATTATGGGAAACGGCCCTAGAGATTTGAGGGAGAAGGCGACCGATCTTGCTGGTATCCTGTTTGAAATGATGGGCATTAAAGAGGGCAAAAGGGAGGCGGAAAAAATCATAAGCTCTGGCAAGGCGGAGAGAAAACTTCGAGAGATAATTGAAGCTCAAGGTGGAAATCCTAAAATCAAACCGGAAGAAATCAGAATTGGAGATAAGTGCGCAGAAGTAACAGCGGAAAAGGACGGCTATGTTCTGTGGATAAATAATCAGCATGTTGCGCAAGTTGCCAGAGAGGCTGGTGCACCGAAAGAGAAGGGTGCAGGTATAAAGCTTAAAGCGAAACTTGGTGAACATGTTAGCAAAAATGGTGTTCTTTTCGAGATTTATGCTGAAAGGGATACAAAGCTGGAAGCAGCTTTGCAATTGGCTAAGAAGCTTCGGCCTTTTGGTATTGGTAGGAAATGGGAAGAACAAATGCTTATTGATAGAATTCCGACTAAAGTTGCGCATCACAAAGCGTTCTCAATTGAACGATAGCCTCTCCTTAAAAGCAGATGGTTTTCTGGCAATCTGTTGGCTATTTATGTTTGAGAATCTTTCTAAGAATCATTCTTGAGGATAACACTAGAAACACGAGCAAGGTCGCTATAATAGCTAATGCATAATTTCCAACACCTATTGTTAAACCGATTGCGGCGGTCGCCCATAAACTTGCAGCAGTTGTTATTCCGATAACTTTGTCTTGTTCAGCAATTATTGTTCCTGCGCCAATGAAACCGATTCCTGTGACTATTCCTGCAGCTATTCTGGCGGGGTCTATGCTAAATTCGTACAGTGAAACGATAGTGAATAGACATGATCCGAGACAGACAATCATGTGGGTTCTTAATCCCGCTGGTTTGTGGGTTATTTCTCTTTCAAACCCGACAATCGCTCCTAATACCACTGCTAGAATCAAACCAATTATTGCTTCAATAATGTTTGAAGAGTCCATAGATAGTACTTGCACTCATCAATAATAAAAGAATAGTGCATTAGAAGCGTTTCATAAATATGCTTCGGTCACGTATCTATGCATCATTCTATGGCTGTTAAAGTGGCAAGCGATTTTTGCTATGGAATTTTTCATCATTTGTATCCATCCGTCTCTTCGTTTATAATACAATGGAATAATCACGTATTCTAGTTTTCCGTAAAGGTCATCAAGCTCCTTGGTTTTTCGCTCATCGGTTGACACGTGCTCCTCTGGAGTTGGGCCTATAGCCCATCCAGTGACACCTTCTATCCAACCTTCGATCCACCAGCCGTCTAGGACACTGAAGTTTATTACGCCGTTGTGGGCGGCCTTCATCCCGCTTGTGCCAGACGCTTCCATGGGCGGCAAAGGTGTATTCAACCAAATGTCGACTCCTGAAACCATTTTTGATGCGAGGTTCATATCATAATTTTCTAAATAGGCAATTTTGATGTAGTCCTTCAATATTTCCTCATAGCTAAATATTTGTTCAATTAGCTTCTTTCCCGTTTCATCTCTAGGATGAGCTTTTCCAGCAAAAATTAGCTGAATTTTGCCTTTGTTGTTTACTTTCTTCAGTTTTTCCATGTCTGAAAATATCAGAGCGTGTCTTTTGTATTCTGTAGCTCTCCGCGCAAACCCTATCGTTAACGTGTCGTAGTCCATGCCGATATTTGCCATTGCATTAACATAATCAATCAACGCCTTTTTTGCTTCCATATGGGCTTGCCAAACCTCATCATCCGGAATTATTTCCGCTCTCACAAGCATCTCTGGCTCATGCGCCCATCCGGGGAGATACTTGTCATACAATCGCTTGAAGCTTTCACAGGTCCAAGTATATGAGTGCACACCATTTGTTATCGCGTGAATCTCATAGCTTGGAAACATTTCCCTGGAAGTCATTTTATGTTTTTTCGCTACACCGTTAACATAATTGCTCAGGTTTAGCGCAAGAAGCGTCATGTTTAATCTGTCGTGTCCACCTAGACTTTTTAAAACATCAAATGGGATAAATTCTCCAAGATATTCTCTAACAAGCTCATACGAGAATTTGTCATGTCCCGCTTCAACTGGCGTGTGAGTCGTGAATACGCACACGTTTCTAACTTTGTTGACGTTCATTTCGTGTTTACGTAGCAATTCAAGGGTTAAGAAACTGGAATGCCCCTCATTCATGTGGTATTTACGGGCGTTGACGCCAAGTTTTTCCAGCATTCTTGCGCCGCCGATTCCTAAAACAATTTCTTGTTTGATACGGTATCTTTCATCGCCTCCATACAAGAATGCGGTTATTTCTCTGTCTTCGGAACTGTTCCCTTCAACATCTGTATCAAGAAAGTATACGGGAACTTCGCCGCCTCTTATGCTTTTTAATGTGTATAGCCAAGCTTTTATGCGGACATCTCTACCATGAATTTGAACCATAACTTCTTCAGATAACAGTTGAAGGAACTGTAAAGGGTCCCACGGGTCTGGATGCTCTAATTGTCTACCTTCACGAGTTAGTTTCTGCCTAAAGTAGCCCTTTTTACTTATTAGTGTGACCGCCACCAAAGGAATGTTCAGATCTGCGCTTGACCTTATAGTGTCGCCAGCTAAAACTCCTAATCCTCCGGAATAGGTATGAATTTCATTCGATAACCCTATTTCCATTGAGAAATAGGCAATTTTTTCTCCCTTAATCTTATCTTGCAGATATTCCATTTTGCTGGTTCCTCTAAATTTGATATAAGATAATAGGTTAGGGCTCCCTACTGAAACCTTATTTTTTGATACTTTTTAAATTTTTTAGCTATCTGAGGATCTACTTTTTCTAATTCTTCAATGACAAATTCTCTCACTTTTTCTGTTTCAATTGGTGTAGTGAGCTTGGCGACTTTCATTTTAACTTTTTCAGCAATCTCTCCAGCCAAATCTTCGTGAGCCCCAGCTTTTATAATTGAATCAAAAATCTTTTTATTGTCAAATTCTTCAATTGTTCCAGAACGTTTTTTCACAGTCACCGAAACTATCTTTCGTTTCGTAGATGGAAGTGCTACAATTAATTGTGCTTCTTTTTCCATAATTTTCTCAAAAGAGCTTGAATCCACTATAACAGTGACTATTTTATCCTCTTTATTCACGTCTCTCACTTCAACTTGGTCTATGATCTCTTTGCCTTTTAAGTAAATTCTTACTATGTCATTAGATGATAAACCAGAAGGAATACTATTACATTTTACAGGCACTGCCAATTTTCCTTTTGGAATTGTTTCACTGAGTCCAGATTTTTTAGCTGAAACTGCAAGATAAACGATCTTTTTTGTGTCATCTATTTCAAGTTCTACATCGCCAACGCCCCATTCTGAGGATAACCTTCTCTTAATCCTATTGCTTATCTCTTCTATTGAAAGATCAGATGGAAAGATAAACTCCCTCTCAGATAGCTCGCTTTTAAGTTCGTCGAGAACCTTTGGCTTTCCTGATATATCGTATATCAGACGCTTGCTGGGTAATTTTATTGTAATATGTTTAGGTTTTTTATCCCTCATTGCAAGGAAGAATGGTTCCCTTACTTTGGGAATTTTTTCAGCCATTTTGTCGCCGGCACCAACGCTCCAAACAATGACAATGCTACCTACGATAATCTGAGCCACTCCTTCAACTGTTGTTTGTTCCAAAACTGCAAGAAGCCCGCCTGTGACGCCTAGGATTCCTAGACCTAAGATTATGCCTATAAATGAGGGTAGCTTCTCGTTTGTGAAATATCTAAATATTAATGATAAGAAGATTATGGGAAAAG
>Ga0209102_1000926_pt1 | contig 17209 bp, 14 predicted proteins | sample ConPoolayeHmetaG_FD_185483 | JGI IMG/M metagenome (GOLD analysis project Ga0209102, IMG submission 185483) | Hot spring microbial mat communities from California, USA to study Microbial Dark Matter (Phase II) - Cone Pool mat layer H metaG... ...
GTCCTGTAGCGTAAGCATTCTCTATGCCCTCCTTGCCCCAAATTATTCCGCCAGTGGGAAAGTCCGGGCCTTTGACTAACTTCAGTAGTTCCTCCACAGTAGCTTGCGGGTTTTGGATTAAGTAGACAACGGCGTCGCATATCTCGCCCAGGTTATGAGGAGGGATATTAGTGGTCATGCCTACAGCTATGCCTGAGGAACCACTGATTAGCAGGTTTGGCAATCTAGCGGGCAGGACCGAGGGTTCCTGGAGAGAGCCGTCGAAGTTGGGGACAAAGTCGACGGTATTTTTTTCGATATCCACCAGCATTTCCTCGGCAATTTCCGAGAGGCGAGCTTCTGTATACCTCATTGCCGCTGGTGGGTCATTATCGATGCTGCCAAAGTTACCCTGCCCATCAATCAAGGGATATCTTAGGGAGAAATCCTGAGCCATGCGTACCATGGCTTCGTATACCGGAGCATCTCCATGAGGGTGATACTTACCTAAGACTTCACCAACAATGCGAGCACTCTTCTTGTAGGGGCTGTTGTGGCGCAACCCCAGGCCATCCATAGCGTACAGAACACGTCGCTGAACCGGCTTTAGGCCATCACGCACATCAGGAAGGGCCCGGGAGACGATGACGCTCATGGCATAGTCCAGGTAGGAGCTTTTCAACTCCTCTTCGATATTGACGGGCCTTACTACTGTAGCTTCCATCAGATCTCAGTCACCCGCTCGTCTTCTTCACCGACTACAGTGAAACCTTCAGGCAAAGGTTCCTCCTCTGGCCCAAGGTTTTCTTCTTCCTCCGAATATTCAAACTCAGGCGGGAGTTCACTTTCCTCAGTAATGATTCCACGCCTGAGAAGGCTTTCTTTGATGCGCGTGCGCATGTGCTCTGTAGCTTGAATGGGAAAGGAGGGCCGTCCTACCTGGCTGGGATCTCGATACACCTCTTTAATAATGACCTGCACTTTACCTTGTTCTACATTCAGAATTGCCGCATCATATCTGTTTCCGCCCTGCATTAGTTTGACCAGGCGCAGTCCCTGCCTTGGTTCCACCTCTCCCAGATATTCTCCACCGTCACTCCACACGATCAGCCGCTGCCCTTTTGCTTCCAAGTGCACGTGGTCACCAAATGCCATTTTAGCTAGAACCTCGGCCGGAGCCACATTGTGAAGATTTACCACTCCGGCCTTGCCCAGCTCGGTTATGAAAAGGTCGAGAGCAACTCTTCGCGTCCGCGCTTTCGAGCGCGACGCTTTCCGAGAACCTTTCTTGAGGGTGGCCATGGACTCCGATAGGCTAGTCAAGCGAGCCAGGTTTTTCTTGGCGATGGCGTTGTCGGGGCTAAGCTCCAAAGCTTTGAGATAGGCTTCCTTAGCTCCCTTGAAATCTCCTAGCTCCGTAAGAGCGCGGCCAAGACGATTATAAGCCTCGACATCAGAGGGAAACCTCTCGATTATGTCCCTGTTTGCTGCTTCAGCCTCCTCCCACTTACCTTGAAGGGCTAGATCTATGGCTTGCTTGCTTAATCGCTGTCTTAATCGAGCTTTCTCTTCATCTTCTTGTTGGTAAGAAGGTATATACATTTCCATAAGCTTATACTTACGGCGTCAGGATAGGAATGTCAAGTTTGTTTCTCGAGCTCAAAGGCTTGATGCAGCGCCTGAACAGCATCTTTAACTCTTTCTTCGGAAATGATACAGGTTATCCTTATTTCGGAGGTGGTAATGAGCTGGATATTAATGCCCTTCTCATGAAGAGCTCGAAACATCCTGGCGGCATAGCCCGGCGTATTTTGCATGCCAGTGCCTACGATGCTGACTTTGGCCAATGTAGAATCAGTGAGGCATTGCTTCCCTCCCACCGATCTGGCGACAGGCTCCACAATGGACATCGCCTTAAGTAAATCGCTCCGAGCCACGGTAAACGTGAGGTCAGTAATGTTATTAATGCTGGCATTTTGAACGATAGTATCTACACTTATATTGGCTCTTGCCAAGGGTTCGAAGATGGCGGCAGCAATGCCAGGATGGTCGGGGACACCGACCACGGTGATTTTGGCCACATTAGTATCATGAGCAATACCCCTAACCTTGTTTCTGACTTCCATGGACGCCTCCTTACGAATAATGGTGCCTGGGCTGTCGCTGAAACTAGAAGCCACTAGTATGGGCATATTGTACAACCAACCCAGTTCTACTGCTCGACTGTGCATTACCCTGGCTCCATAGGTAGCCAGTTCCAACATCTCCTCGTAGCCAATCTCCTTCAGTTTTGTTGCTTGAGGAACGAGACGAGGATCAGCGGTATAAACGCCTTCAACGTCGGTATATATTTGGCATATCTCAGCGCCTAAGCTAATAGCTAGGGCAACCGCTGTAGTGTCAGACCCGCCGCGACCGAGAGTGGTGATGTCTCTTTTCCCCGTCACTCCTTGGAACCCAGCGACAATGACAATGTTCCCCTTTTTCAACTCGCTTACCACTCGTTTCGTGTCCACCCGGAGAATACGTGCCCGACTGTAGCTGGAATCAGTGTGTATGCCTGCCTGAGCGCCAGTCAGACTGACCGCCTTGTAACCCAGAGAGTCTAAAGCCATCGCCAAAAGAGTACTGGAAACAATTTCCCCGGTGGATAAGAGAAGATCAAGCTCTCTATCGCTTGGTTGCTCGCTGATCTGATAAGCGAGCTTAATCAGGTCATCGGTGGTATCTCCCATGGCCGAAACAACCACTACCACCTGATTTCCTTCATCTTTTGCCTTAGCGACTCGCCGAGCGACATTCTTGATTTTCTCGGCATCAGCCACCGAACTGCCACCGTATTTTTGAACTATCAGTGCCATCTCTTCACCTACTTGCCTATCAGCATACTCATAATATTATATCCTTCCTCAACGAAAACGCCTCTGATCTTGGCTTCCGCTTCCGTAAATCTTTTGCCCCCGTTGGAACTAAGTCTTGGCCCCCAAAGAACAAACGGCACTGGGTCAGCAACATGGGTTCGGACCTGGATTGGTGTAAGGTGGTCAGGCAAGATTAAGAGCCGCAGGCCATCTTTTTTCCAGGAGCGAAGCCGACCGACAATGTCCTTATCCACCTTCTCGATGGCTTCTATTTTCTCCTTGACCAAGCCAGCATGGGATGCCTCATCTGTTGCCTCTACATGGATAACCACCATGTCGTATTCCTCGAGTGCCTTTAAGCCGCCCAAAGCTTGGGCTGCATAATCGGTGTTCATATCGCCGGTCACACCAGAGATATCGAGTACCTTCATATCTATCATTCGGGCTAGGCCCCGCATAATATCCACTCCAGACGTCACAGCAGCGTTGAGGCCATACACATCCTTGAAGGCTGGCATATCGGGTAGTTTACCGCTACCCCAGAAGAGCCAGATCATGCTAGCGGGGATCTCTCCGCGTGCTCTTCGCTGCAAATTTATTGGGTGGTCACGAAGCACAGCCTCGGACCTAGTCATAAGGTCCCGCAAAAATTGGCTGCCAGGCCCCTTGGGAAGAAATTCGTCAATAGGTTTATCGGGAATATCGTGCGGGGGAGTGCACGTAGCTAAGAGAGTATCTTCCTTTCCCTTTATCTTACATATGTGTCTGTAGCTGACGCCGGGATAAAAATGCACTTCATCGCTACCAAGCTGTTCATTCAAGCTAGCGATAAGCGCCTGGGCTTCGCCAGTACTAATATGCCCACAGCTATAACTCCACATCCTCCCGTCGCGAACGCCCACCAAATTGCAGCGAAAAACGGCATCTCCTTTTTCTATGGGAACGCCCATACCCCGAGCCTCAATGGCACTCCGGCCGCGATAGTGTACCTTAGGGTTATAACCTAAGACAGACATACAAGCACAGGCACTGCTAGGTTCCATCCCAGGCGGCACAGTACGGACCAAGCCCACAATACCTTCCTGAGCCAAAGCGTCCAGATTTGGAGTACGCGCCAGTTCTAGGCAAGTCCTCCCGCCATACTCGGGCATCGGCCAACCTGCCGCGCCGTCAATTATCAGAACGCAATACTTCATTCAGGAATCCAACTACTCCCGGTGTCACCCTGAGCGAAGGGTCTCAAAGATTCTTCGGTCATCCCGATGTATCGAGACTCCTCAGAATGACACCGAAGTGAACGGTTACTATTTCATCCTTGTCCTCTGTAGTTAAACATCATATAATAGCACAGACAGCGGGGCGTAGCGCAGTGGCTAGCGCGCAGCGTTCGGGACGCTGAGGTCGGAGGTTCAAATCCTCTCGCCCCGATTTGACTAATGGGAGAGAATGGAAGCAGGGGGCATATGATAAGAGCGGCAATCGTCGGAGCCACTGGCATAGTGGGACAGCAATTTATCGTTGCTCTCAAGAATCATCCCTGGATTGAAATTGCTGCTCTAGCTGCGTCTGAGAGGTCAGCAGGGCGTACCTATAAAGAAGCTATCACGGATACCCAGTCGGGAGCTCTACGTTGGTTTTGTCAGGAACCGCCGGTGGAAGAGGTCATGGGGATGCGTGTTCAGAATGCCTTGGATATGGATGTCTCCGACGTGGACCTTATCTTTTCGGCGGTAGAGTCTGACCAGGCAAAGATTCTAGAGCCCAAATTTGCCAAGGACAAAGCGGTTATCAGCACGGCCTCGGCTTTCCGCTATGACGAGGATGTGCCCATTCTGATTCCAGGCATCAACTCCGAGCACGCCAAACTAATCAATGTGCAAAGAAAAGCCCGGGGATGGAAAGGCTTCATTGCGCCTATTCCCAACTGCACTACCACCGGCTTGGCCATAACCTTAAAACCAATTTACGAATCGTTCGGCGTAAACGCCGTCATAATGACCTCCATGCAAGCCCTATCAGGGGCAGGTCGGAGCCCAGGAGTGATAGGACTGGACATCTTGGACAACATTATTCCCTACATAGTCGGCGAAGAAGAAAAGGTGCAGCGTGAAACGCAGAAAATCCTGGGCAAATTCGCGGGTAACTCTATTAGCCCAGCCAAGTTCAATATAAGCTGCACTTGCACGCGTGTCAATGTCCGGGAAGGGCATACGGAATCGGTCTTTGTCTCCACACAGAAAGCCTGCGACGTGACTGACATCGCGAAAGCTATGAAAGAATACGAAGGCTCAGCCAACGAAGCCGAGCTGCCTTCAGCGCCCAAGCATATGATAATAGTCCATGAAGACCCATTTAGGCCTCAGCCGCGGCTTGACCGTGATGCTGAGGATGGTATGGCCACTGTGGTTGGCCGAATCAGGAAAGACAACGTCCTGGCAAATGGCATCAAGTACCTTCTGGTATCCCACAACACCAAGATGGGAGCAGCCAAGGGCGCAGTCCTGGTCGCCGAGCTGCTTATCTGGGACGGATATATTTCGTAGAGTGCAGTCTCGCAGATAACTTTCACGAGGAATCTCTGGCCGTTGTCCTGAGCTGGGCGAAAGATTCTTCGCTCCGCTTGGAATGACGGCCTCCTAACCAAATGACCTGCTCGGAAAATCGCAACCTTCGACGGCGTAAGGCATTTGTATATTGTGAACCAACGTTTTCGAGAACGCAGAATGGTGGAGGGTGAACAAAAAATCGGGCTTAAGCGCATTTGAGAGTCGGAAGGAGGTAAGAAATGAAAAAGAGGTTGCTCCTTGTCGTGGGGATTGTGGTCGGGGTTGGCTTGATTATTTATGCAGTTCTTACGGCCATATCCCCTTCGATTCGTCTGGAGTTTGACTTTCGTCACGGTGCACAAGGCTGGGAAGCCGGTTTTGCCGAATATTCTCCTGAGATGGAGGATATGATGCTTGAGGCTGGGCTAAAGCCGCTGCCATCCGAGCTTGGAATCAATGGCACTGGCTACTACCTGAAGGGGATGAACCGTTCGGATGACCTTTTCATGTTCCTCAAGCGTCGCTTGGGGCCTGAAGATGGCGTGGTGCCCGGTCAGAAATACAGACTGAGGTTCACTATCATCTTTGCTTCCAATGCCCCTAGCGGTGCTGTAGGCATCGGTGGCTCACTTGGCGAGGCTGTGTTGCTTAAAGCGGGTGGCTCCCCGGTGGAGCCTGAGGTGTATCTTGATCCTGATGCTAACTATTACGTCATCGATGTGGACAAGGGATTAGGCAACGACGAGAAGGGCGGGGCAGCGGCATCAGTAGTCGGCAACATCGCCAACGGTCTTTCTGCTGAGGAGGTTGATTTAGAGAACCCGCCTTACGTTTCCTTAACGAGGCAGCATACTCACGAGTACACGGTCACTGCCAATCCCGACGGCGAACTCTGGCTAGTCGTCGGTACAGACTCCGGGTTCGAGGGGCTTACCGGCATTTACTACCAGAACATAACTGTTACCCTGACACCGGTGAAATGATAGCCGACAAGTACTGAAGCTACTGCTGGCGCATGAGGAGACTTACGTAATGATAACCCATCCTGTCAAATCCGGTGGCTTTTGCCACAGTGTGGGCAGTTGATTTGCGACCCTTTGAAATTAGGTGGCACTCGCAACTTGGCACCGCAGTCACAAGCAATCGTTTTGTAGTTACTCAACCGCCACATCACGTCTGAGGTCTCACGAGCCTTTTGTATCTCGTTCAATCCCACTGCCTCACCCTCCAACTTTACGGTCTTAACGGGTACTGTTTCGGCAGTAAGGCTGGAAGCGGGAATAACTCCTTTGGGCGCGCGGTGGAGCTGGCGGTACGCTTGGTCGTAATCGTTATAGGAGGCACCAGCCATGGAGCGCAAGATGCGTATCCTCTCTGATAGGGGGGGATGGGTACTGGTGAGGTCGCTAGCTTGTAGGCCTTTGGCACGGAAGGGATTAACGATGTACATAGGAGCTGTGGCTTTATTGGCCGCTCTTAGCTGCCCGGTTGAGAGCCCTATCTTTTCCAGGGCTGAAGCCAGTCCTTCTGGGTATCGCGTATAGAGGGCTGCTGAAGCATCTGCCAGGTATTCTCTCCTGCGGGAGATGGCAAAGTAAATGAGCTGGGCAAAAATCGGCGCCAGTATCATGAATACCAGTGCCACTACCAAGATTATTATATTACCCCCGCCACCTCCTCTTGAAGAGCTTCTTCTTGATCCGGCCATCCCGCCATAGAACAAGAAACGTGACCCATACCAGGCCAGGATCACAATAGTGCCGAGCAGAACACTGCACATCGCCATAAGCAGCACATCCCGATTCTTGATGTGGGATATCTCGTGGGCGATGACTCCCTGCAGTTCATCGCGGTTTAGTTTTTGAAGCAGGCCTGAAGTGATAGCTACGGCCGCCCGATTGGGGTCTCGACCTGTGGCGAAAGCATTTAGTGCCGGATCGTCGATGATATATATGTCGGGCATTTTCTCCAGACCAGAGGCAATCTTCATTTCCTCCACCACATTGTATAAGCGAGGATGGTCATCAGGCCCGATTTTCTTGGCCCCATGCATGCTAAGCAGTATGCTATCGCCTTGAAAGTAGGCGACCAAACTCAAGATTATCCATACCAGTATGGCGATAACCAACCCGGTGATAGGGCTATCGAAAGCCAGGCCAAGAGAATAGCCAATGATGATCAGTAGTACACCCATGCCAATCGTGAGCACTACCGACCGTATCTGGTTGGACCGAATCTGTTCCCACACAGTTGGAGTGTTCTTATTGGGTGAAACTAACCTTGACCGGTTCTCTTTCGGCAGCTACGGTGACTTCAAAGAATTCTCCAGACTTGAACCCAAACATACTGGCCACAATGTTGGAGGGAAACATGTGTGTCTTGTTGTTATATCGCAACACCGAATCATTGTAGAACTGCCGAGAAAAGCTTATCTTATTTTCGGTTGAGGTCAGTTCCTCCTGAAGCGCCAGAAAGTTCTGATTAGCTTTCAGGTCGGGATAGCGTTCCACTACAGCTAGCAAGCGGGATAGAGCTGAGCTCAGCTCGCCTTCGGCTTTGGCTCGCTCGCCGGCTCCCGCAGAGGACGCTTGCAGGGCAATATTACGGGCTTTGGTTACTGCTTCCAGGGTCTCCCGCTCGAACTTCATATAACCTTTGACAGTTTCCACCAGGTTGGGAATCAGGTCGTGGCGTCGTTTTAGCTGAACGTCGATCTGTGCCCAAGCATTCTTCACCTGATTGCGCAGCCTGACCAGGCCATTGTAATTAGCCCATAAGAATATGCCGATAATCACAACGATAATTCCGATAATAATACCTGCTATCATGTTAAACCTCCTTTAGCTGAATTAGTATTATACACGAGGTAGAAGAACATCGCCCGCAAACTTCGCGTCTTTGCTAAGGGTGCCGGACTACGGCAATGCAAAATTTCGCTCATCCAATTGTTATGTCAACCCTCTTGTTAATGTCCAGCCCGCCAGGAATATCTAGTTTGGCCAATAGATACCACTTGATTCGTTGAAATGGAATTGCGCCCGTCATCGCTGCTGCTGTTTGTGCCACCTTCAGCACCTGGCCCAGCTTGCCTTCTGCTTCTGTCATCTGTGGTCTTCCCGCTAGAACATCCGATGGTATCTTTATTTCGAAGTGATATTCTCCGCCCTGGCTATATTCCTTTTCGCCATCTAGCTGCTGCTTGAAGTCATAGATGCGCACGGTCTGTGTCGTCGTTGACGTTGACATCCCTCCGCCGCCCATCGTGCCTCCAACCCGCGGTGTTGTCTGCGTGGTCTTATGCTCCCCGATTAGAGATATGCTCACTTCCCTCGCTTTCACGGGCTTTTTCAGAGCCAGGATGACATTGCCAGAAATAATGTCTCCCGGAGCATAGTGGCTCTTTTCAATTGTGATATTGATTTTTCCTTTACCAAACACGTTCCCTCCTTCTTTTAATTTTCCAGTTAGGTGGTCAGCTGCACCCCGGATAAACAATGCTATTACGTTAACGTCGTTGCCTCATCCCTGTTCTGTCTTCGTAGCCACTATCCTTGAGTCTGTAACGGGAAATCATATCGCAAGGGTGCTTATCGCCGGGCGTGAAGGGTTTGTCTAGTCATCACGAGTTTCACCCCGAGCCTTCGAACACTTCCTCCAGGAAACTGATGACCTGCCCCCTGAAATCGCCTTTCGGCGGGTGTTTCTCAGCCAGATGTTTTAATAGCTGAGTAACCTCACCTCCGTCAAACCACATTCCATGTTTATCACGGCATACGTCTATGAGTATTTCAGGCTGTTCGCCTATTGTTGTCTTCTTCATCTTATGGCCACAGATAGGGCATTTTCGTTTCTTTTCTGATGAAGCGGCTTCCTGAGAGTTGAGGATGCCATCGAAGAACGCCTTGGGCTCCTCAAGACCATATGACTTGAGCAAAAGCTCAAGCTCTCCAGAGTCAAACCAGACACCTTTGCAGCTATTACAATAGTCAAGCTCAATATTACGGTACTCAACGACTATCATGTCGTACTTACACACCGGGCATACCATCGTTCTCCAACCTTCTATGGGAGTTTCAATAGTGTAGATGCCGCTGGAAGCCGTGTCAAGGTCGCCTGTTGCTTCATGAGCTTCACACATGATACCACTGAAGTGAACTGCGCGACTGGCAATGGAGGGCGACAACTAACCTGCTGGATATTCAGAACAGAGCAACCTGATTTTGTACTATGACACAGTTAACTGATTTATGCCGGCGCGTTTCTGGCCTCAAGGACACCTAAGCTCTCCTGTGCCTCGTCCCCATGCGGACCACCACCGCGATCACAACTGCGGCCACAACGGCAATGACAATGATAACCCAGGTGTTAATCCCGCCTCCTTCAGCCTCGCCTTTTTCTGCGATAGTGAAGGGGCCGTCAGAAACGTCCTCCACAGTATTAACACCATCTGTTGCCTTGACCTTTATGAGATAATCTTGCCCCACATCCAACAGGGCAGTATTTAGCTGGTAGTCATTGCCCTCTACGTCGATATCAATTGGAAGCCACGTTTCGCCACTATCCATGCTTATGGCCAAGGAATAGCTCAGAGCGTCCCCGTCTGCATCGCTGGCTCGCCACCTTGTTGTTACCATCTTACCTTTGACAAAAGCCTCACCGCCATTGGGATAGAGCACGGTGATCTCGGGCTTGTTGGGCGAAACATCCCTGCTGGCCAGGACTTTGCCATCTTTATCTTGGACTTCTATCCTGCTTGTTTCGTCCTTCCATTCGACCACGTGACCAAAACCAGTTTGCTCTGTTTCTATCAGTCCTGAATCTGGTTGTTGGGCCGTCTCATAAAAGCTTATAGAAAAGCCATATTTAACCAGAATCCTATTATCTTTGTTGAGAAGAACAACATAATAGTCGCCCTCGTCTCCAGCTTCTATGTCTGGGGTTGCATTACCCATTCTAATGAATGGGTCTAGAACAATAGTGTTATCGTGATAGACCGTTCCGCTCACTAAGAGAGCTTCTGGGTCTCGAGCATCGGACAATCTTGTGATCAAGTTCAGATACCCGTCCGCACATAGACTTCCATCATCCTTCCTCACAGGATCTAGCCTAACCCAGCAACATGGCGCGTAATCAGAGAAATCCATATAATAGCAAAGCCTACGCCATTCATTTGTTGACCAGTCTCCGTCACGTGTGGCATTCCATCCGCTTGGCGGCATCTTTCGGGGATATTCCTGCCAGGCATTCACCCAGAATCCTTCGCTGCTTCTGCAGGAACCACAATCTACATCACTGCGACCACAACCGTAGCAATCCGGCGCACCTACGACGCTAGTAATATGACTTGCCTCGTGGGCGAGGTTGTGAATATTAGAAGTGCTATTGCCTATTGAGACCGCTTTCGTATCCCAAAATAGGGTGGCACCACAACAGCCGCAAGTCACGCCAACTGCCCAGTCATAACCTTCACTTGCTGCCATCCTATAGATCATCCTTAGGTAAGGCTCTCTAGGTTCAACGCTAGTGGTTATAACAGTTGGCATGATGGAATAAGATACCTTGCTATCAGCTATTGGAAAGGTTCCTAACAGGTAGGCTAGATTATTCTTAAAGGCCCTGCTGGCACTCTCAAAGCTAGGGGCGCTAGGGGTGGGTGGACAAGCGCCAAGTTCAATTATGGTCGCGTTGACTATAAAAACGGCGAAGCTATGACCCCTTGTGGTGACCACCTTGGCACTAGCATGGTACTCATTGTTGCCCTCATTCGTTTCGCTGATTACATTGTAGGGGTCAACCTGTATCGTGTACGTTGCTACCGAGACGTCCTTTGGCCTGGGCACGACTCTAACATCCGGGCCGCAGATGCCACCAACGCAGACGCCCTCTATTAGTCCTGCCGGCTCGTCAGGCCAGGTTGCGTCTTCGTGTCCAGCGGACACCATAGGAAGCATTATTTCGTTATCGCCGGGGCTTATTGTCACTGGCCCCCAAATCTCCGGATAGTCCCAGCCCGGCGGGATACCAGTTATAAGACGACCAGTGCTAGGTGGAGACGTAATCCAGCAGTCCTCAGGCAGCTCCAATTTAAGGTTGGTCTCAATCGGGACTCGGAATGTGGAGCGCACCTTTGCTCTAAAGACAGTCCCTTTCCCCGCAACCAAAGGCGCTCCGTAGACAACCTGCACTGGTTCTACTGAAACAACATCCAGGTCTCCGTACACTCCTCTCACTATATGCAGCCTTATGGTCTTGGTTCGGGTGACACCACCGCCCGTTGCTGTAAGGGTAACCGTATAATCGCCTGTGGCAGGAAGGGTGCCAGTGCAATAGACGGTGAATCCACATTCAGAGGTAAAGGACGGCAGTCCGTCATGAGGTAGACAGTAGGAGGAAACATGACTGGGCACTCCTGATAGGGAGAGGCTAACTGTCTGGGCCACCCCGCTGACTAAAAAGACCGTACCTGTCGTTTTGGCTTCGACGGTGCAGGTAGTGCCTGAAACCAAAGGGTCAAGGTTGATGGTGACTTCGCTGGGAGATACGTTAAGACTGAAGTCAAATGCTTGGGGAGGTGGTGGAATCTCTCCGGACTCGGTTACCCGGATATAACAATCCTTTGGTGCGCTACAGCGGGGCCCATCTAGCTCAGTAGAATCACATGCTCTGAGCCTGAACGAATATGTGCCTGCTGTCGTTGGGGTGCCGGAGATAGCTCCAGTACCACTGTTGAGGCTAAGTCCTGGCGGCAGAGAGCCATCAATTACCGCCCAGTGATAAGGCAAAACTTCAGCTCCCACAGCCTCCAGTTGCGTCAAGTAAGCGGTTCCCTTGATCGCCTCAGGCAGAGGGCAAGCTGTAGTAATGATTACCCCGCTGGGTCTTATCTCTGCTTTAGCCCAGACTGCCCAGTCCTTGCCTGATGACGGCCCGGCTTGGACAGCAAGTCGGAATTGCCCTGTCTTGCCAGCATATTCATCGAGAGGATAGTGCCAGCCGTATACATTGCTGTCATATCGTTCATCTCTGGTCGTAACCGTACTTTGTATCGCGCTTCCACCCTCTTGATAGTGGAAATAAACCTGAAAGGTAGCACCATCTGTCCCTTCAGCGCCTTCCAGAAAACCTACCATCAGGTACAGTTCTGTGCCTGGCATCACGGTGACTTCAGGGTATCTTCCCGAAACATAGCCGCCCTGAACCCATTGCGGGTGTGTTTCAAGGACTCTGGCGCGGGTGACACCATCTTCGGTTTTGATATTGTCCCTATAGCAGGCAAAACCGCGCGCATCACTGGTGCTTCCCGGAAATGGCAGGTTGCCAGCACCTGAACTCCAACTCGCTTCCGAGGCGTGAGCAATGAAATCGTAATAGTAGGCTCCATCCGCGGCTTGAGATGTACGCGGAGTCAAGGGAAGGGCAATAGCCATCAGCGATAGAAGGATAAGAAGACTCAGAACAAATCTGGTTACTCTCACGGTGTCATCTTGGTCGGCATCTTAACGAACGAGGACTCTTCGTGTCAAGCCCACCCCGCGTGCTCGCGGCTCAGCCACCAAATTGTGTCACCTCGGCTTCGGTTTGTCGACACCTACAGCACGGAACTCATCAAACGAGGGCTTGCTTGACATCACGACCTGCCATCCGCCGGCTGTTTACCAGCTGGCTCGAACCTGCGAGCGCGAGCAGGTAGATGCTGCGCCTTAGTAGGAGTGCATTGACGATTAGCTTTTCGCCCTTCGGCGTTTTCTCAGCCAGATTACCAACGGTGGCACCCACGCCCAGCAGAAGATGCCCAGCCAGATGAGCACAGTGGCTAGACCTCTGCCAAATGCTGTCAGCCCCCGCACCGCTGATTGCAATGTAGCGGAAGCACTCCAGGGCTCGGCCAGTCCCTTTGTTTCCTGTAAGTTTACTTCAATAAGTGCCATAGCTGAGGTGCGTTCCAGATATTGCATACGGCCCTGGATTTGCTCAATCTGGCCTCTCACATTTGAGAGCTCCCTCTGCACCTTCAAAATGTCCTCTACCGTTCCTGCCTTCTCCAACAAGGCCAGATACTGGGCTTCGGTGGCTTGAAGGTTACTTAGCTGAGCTTCCAAATCGACATACTCTTCGGTCACATCCTTTGCCTCGGTAGTTTCAAAGGGTACAGCTATAGCCAGCTGGCGAAGCCTGACAAAAGCTTCGTCAAATTTCTCGGAAGGAACGCGGATGGTGATGCGACCCGAAACGCCGCGCTCGAATTCACGTTTGTATGAGGAAACCACATAGCCGCCCAGTTTCTCGGCCAGCCCAGCAACTTTGTCCATAGTCTCCGCTATATCTTCTACCTCCAAAGTTATGGAGCCTTCTCTTACTATCATGCGGTCTGTGGTTGGCTCTCCAGGAATCTCGCCTTCCTGTTGCCCGCCATCGCCAGCTTCAGGTGGCAGCGGTACCGAACCGGCGCAGCCATTGATTAGCACTAAGCCCCAGATTAGCAGTACTAGAACCAAGACTTTGAGCAGGCTATTCATGTCTCTATCTTTCGCTGCGTCCACTTCTCAGAAGAATATTGCTAACATTCTAGCATACCAGGCTGAAGTCTGGACCATTCTACACAGTCTCTATCACTATGTCGTCTGCGGTCTTGACAGGTTTTGTCAAGTCAACCAGAGCTATGGTGCGCTCAGAAACGTAATGCCTATAAGCCGAAGAGGTGAATATGGTGAGGCATCTTCTGCCATACATTGTAAATGCGGCATCCGGCTGGTGCGACCTTATCAAGACATTTTTGCCCAGGCGAGACATAATTTCCTGGAACCAGGCTTGCCCAAATTGAGGTCTGCCGGTGTAGGGGTCAATTCCCAGGAACTCTCCTTCCCGCTCCTGCCAGTCACCCCACGTTATTTGATGCCATTCCGCACTGCCTGGTTCTATCGTGCTTATATCCTCTAAGCTCGATACGGCGGGGAGCGCTCCGTGCAGAGCAATGACTCCGTTTGGCGTGGACACCGCCAGCGGCAATTTGACAAGAACTTCACTGTAAAGCTGACGAAGTTCGCCATCCAGTCCCTCCCAAAAATCGGAAGGGTGAAAACTGATTACAGCATGGCCCTCGTGGTTTCCCGCAAGCAAGTAAACAGCATCAGGATGGTCAATCTTTTGTCTCAGCAAGAAGTTAATGTTCTCAAGAGAAGCTGGTCCCCGGTCAACGTAGTCCCCCAGAAAGACCAGCTTATTCTCCGGTTTGAGATACTTGCTGACAATTTTCTCGCTGGCTTCGAAGTCGCCGTGGGTATCGCCAACAAAAATGACTTTGCCAGACTCCAACCGTATCAACCTGGCTTCAGAGGCAAACGTTTTGTCCGCTTGGTTGAGCAACTCCTCTATTTCTTCTCTGGTCACAGGGTAGAATTTTCCTTTACGGCACCGCGCCACCACAGCATAGATGTTTTCCCTGACAAAAAGCAAATTCGCCGCGGTTGAAGTCCTGTCAAGTTAGACTATATGTGCCTTTGCTCAGTTACTTTGTGATATGATGAAAGCATGAAGGTGGGTCTCGTTTATGCTCCAATCTATTTGGAGCACGACACTGGTGACCATGTAGAGAATGGTCGGAGGCTAATGGAAACGATATCCTATTTGGAGGAAACTGGAATTAAGGGGAAACTCACCTGTCTGGCTCCGCGCCCCGCCTCGCTGGAAGAACTGGAGCTGATACACACGCCTGAGTATATTTCCTACGTTAAGGGGAAGACGGAAAAGGGTGGTGGTTGGCTTGACCCTGATACCGTAATGTCTCCCCGATCTTACGACGTAGCCTTGTATGCCGCTGGCGGAGTCCTGGTCGCCGTGGAAGCGGTGCTGAAAGGGGAGCTGGATAGCGCCTTCGCTTTGGTTAGACCGCCTGGGCACCATGCCTTACAGAATCGCGCCATGGGCTTCTGCATTTTCAACAATGTGGCCATCGCTGCCAAATTTGCTCTAAGCAAATTCGGCCTCCAGCGGGTGCTTATCGCGGATTTCGATGTCCATCATGGCAATGGGACCCAGGATGCTTTTTATGACGACCCCAAAGTCCTTTACTTCTCCACCCACCAGTATCCCTTTTATCCTGGGACAGGAGGGCTGAGTGAAACTGGAGCAGGGGCAGGAGAAGGGACAACTGTCAATTTCCCTATGGCGGCTGGGTGGGGCGACGAGGAATATCTGAGGGCGTTCAATGAGGTTTTGGTTCCCGTAGCTCGCAGGTTTCAGCCGGAACTTATCTTGGTTTCTGCTGGCTTTGACCCTCATTGGGCTGACCAACTCGCTATGATGCGGGTAAGCATTACGGGTTTCGCGCAAATGACGAGAATGTTGAAGGACCTGGCTGCCGAACTGTGTCAAGGGCGCCTTGTTTTCACGCTGGAGGGCGGCTATAACCTTCAGGTAGTCGCTTGCTCGGTAAAAGCCGTATTTGATGTGCTTCTGGGCAGTGCGAAGATAGAAGACCCACTGGGCAAGGCATCAGCGGTGGCAAAGCCGGGGGAATTTTCTGAACATATCGAGAAGGTGAAACGGATACACCGCTTAATAGATTGATTGTCGGGTGATGTGGTGGATAAACTAGCATCAGTCGTCATGCCTGCTATGAGCGAAAAGGCCTGAATAGAAAAACCTTCAATTCGTTGAAAGAGAAGCATGTTAGCCCGGGAGATAATGGTGGTTGTAGATACTCGCAGCGAGGATAAAACTCTCTAGATTGTCCGAAAATACGCTGACCGGGTCTTTGATATCTCCGAACAAGGAGCATTGAGAACTAGGACTTTTGGAGCGAAGCGGTCCGTGGACAAGTCTCGCAATTCCTGGCTGATACTCAAGCGAAAAACTTAATTAGCAGAGGCATCAAGTTTTTGAACAACGGATACGCTGCAGGATCTGCCAGGGTGAAGCATGAAACCGGAAGCGTCAAAATAAAATTGGTCGAGATCGCCCAGAAGATTTACTGGACGTAAAGACTGTTCATATGAGGTCGCGGGCGGTCTTTAGCCTTGGTGGGCGCAAAAAGCTTGCCCTATCCCTTTGTGAGAGAGGTGGGATAAAATGTTCTTGCGCCGCTACCTTGTGCCAGATAACGGAACATTGGTGTAATGGGGTACATAAAGGTGGAGCCGTGAGCGAAAAACTGCCAAAGCAGCACTGCATGAAAAGGTAGCGAAGTATCGTTGAGTGCCTTGATGTTTTGCCAGTAACATATGCTGGGTCAATCGAGCGAATCATGAGATTGCTAATCATAGAAGCTGAGAGATGTGTGGGCTGCCAGATGTGTATGTTTGCCTGCGCCAGAAGGCAAGGTGAAGGGGGCTTGGCTCAATCCTGCATAGGTGTAAGGTCTGTGGGAGGCATGGAACGGGGGTTTACCATAATAGTGTGTCGGGCTTGTGATGACCCCGCGTGTGCTAAGGTATGCCCGACAAATGCCCTGAGGCTGCGAGAGGGAGGGGGAGTCCGATTGGATACGTCAGCCTGCATTGGTTGCGGCAACTGCCAGGATGCTTGCTTGGTTGGTGCAGTTTTCTGGGACAAGGAGATTAACAAGCCGATGATTTGCGTTCATTGTGGTCTTTGTACAAAGTTCTGTCCTCACGGCGTTCTGAAGGTCACAAAGAAGGAATCAGCTTAGCATGTTGCCGAATGACACTTTAGCCAACGTTTTATATATCGACCTGTCGAGTAAGCATTATTGGGTTCACCAGCGCCCAGAGCTGTTTGATAGGTACTTGGGCGGCGCTGGTGTAGCTATCCAGCTTCTTGAGGAGGAGTGTCCGGCGAATGCCGACCCCCTGGGTGCTGAGAATC
>Ga0209102_1000928_pt1 | contig 17167 bp, 16 predicted proteins | sample ConPoolayeHmetaG_FD_185483 | JGI IMG/M metagenome (GOLD analysis project Ga0209102, IMG submission 185483) | Hot spring microbial mat communities from California, USA to study Microbial Dark Matter (Phase II) - Cone Pool mat layer H metaG... ...
CCTCTAGGGTTAGGCTTGATGAAATGACCAGAAAGACCCTCTTTATCCTAGCGCTCTTCTTTATTGCCTTAGCACCTTTTGCAAGTGGACAGGCACGTGCTGAATCGACCCCCTCACAAGTGAAGGCTGGAGTGTGGATAATAAGCGTGGACAAGGTTGACCTCGCCGGTGGCACATACTCTGTAGACTTCTATCTCTGGTTTGCACATGACGGCACGCCACCTAACTTCGAATTCATCAATGGTGCTCCAACGAGAATCGAGAAGACGGTTGAGAGGGAGGGGTATGTCGAGTATAGGGTTAAGGCGACATTCGTCCAACAGTATGACTTCAAGAACTTCCCCTTTGACACTCAACAATTGAACATAATCATCGAAGACAAGACACAGGACATAACACAGTTAATATTTGTTCCAGACACAGAACAAAGTGGCCTAGATTCTCAAGCCTACATTGTAGGATGGCAGCTGAAAGAATTCGGATATGAAAGCTACGCTCACGAGTATCCTGGAGAAGCCTACTCGAGGCTAGTCTTCACCATATCAATACAGAGGGAAGTCTTTCCAGTCTTCATGAAGAACTTTGTTCCGATCACCTTGATAACCTTGATAAGCTTACTGTCATTCGCGGTCACGATACAGAACTATTCACAGAGAATTTCGATAGGCATAACCACCCTCTTTTCGGCAGTGGCATATCATCTGGCGACACTGGGCAGCCTTCCACCACTCTCATACCTGACCCTCTTTGACAGAGTAATGCTGGCGATCTACTCACTATTCCTCTACAATATAGGGGTAAGCGTTCAAGGCATGCGTCTCGTGGACAGGAAACAGATCGAAAAGGCTGTTGAGTTTGAGAATAGATCCCAGAAGCTTCTGCCTATAGTAGCCCTACTCCTGATCATACTATATACTGTAGTATTGGCGCCCTTCATATAGATCAGCCTTAGCATAGAATGCGAAGCAGAAATTTTGCCCGACGCGGCAGAGCACCTCCACGATAAACTGGGAAAGGGGTCGAAGGCTACTTCATTTCTACAGGAGACGATGTCCAGTTGAGTGTAGCGAAGCATTGAAACCGATGATAGGACTTGTCTGCGTCGGCCAAGCTGCGGCTAGAACCTAAATGGTATTGACCACTTTAATATGTCCTGAATTGACCTCTCCACATATTCGCCGAACTGATGCGCGATATCTCTTGATGTTATCACACCATAGATAATGCCTCCTCGTGCAACAGGTAGCCTGCGGATGCCATGCTTCTGCATCAGCTCCGAAGCCTTAAGCAGGTCTGCGTCAGGATCGATCGTGATCAAAGGAAAAGACATTATGTCAGCAACATTGGTCTTAGAGGGGTCACGTTCAGCTGCAATAACCTTGCTCACGATATCATGTTCCGTTATTATGCCTTGAAGCTTGCCCTCCTTGAGGACGATAAGAAAACCCTTACCGGACTTCATCATAGTCTTCGCCGCGTTGACTACAGAAACCTGCTCCTCGATCGTGGGAACCTCCTTATCCATGTAGTCCTTTACCAGATATGGCATTATCCAACCCAACTTCAGAACCTGTTTCGTTTATTTAAGTCTTTGTATCCAAACCAACGTCAAATAGACTACATAGAAAACGTTTAAAGAAGATGCTCTACAAGAGCAGGACGAGAAGAACAATATGAAGATAGTGGACGTCAAGGCATATCCAGTGTATGCTGAGGCAAGGACCGCCATCAGCGGATACCTACCATACCAAGATGAACTCGCCAAGACCGTCAGAAGGGGTTATGCCGCCTGCTTCGTCAAAGTTACGACAGATGAAGGCAGCTTCGGCTTCGGAGAAAGCCTTGTGAGAGAGGTGCCTCAGGCTACTTCACAGGTGGTAGAGGGTCTTCTCAAGAAGATTGTCGTTGGAAAAGACCCTGAAGACATCGAAGTCCTCTGGGAGGAAATGTTTTCAACCCTGAAGACAAGAGGACATACCAAAGGATATTTCATAGAGGCATTATCAGGCATCGACATCGCACTCTGGGATCTGAAGGGGAAGCTGATGAACCGACCTGTCCACAGACTTCTCGGCGGCAGATTCCAAAATAGACTGAAAGCGTACGCTTCATCAATAGTGTTTGGGAAACCCGAAACCATGGCAAAAAGGGCTAGGGAATGGGTCGAGGAAGGACATGACCAGATCAAGGTAAAGGTTGGAATGGGCGTCGAACAGGACAAGGAAAACCTTAAAGCGATCAGGAAAGCCGTCGGCGGCGACGTCGAACTCATGGTCGACGCGAACTCAGCCTACAACTTCACACAAGCACTGAAGCTTGGAAGAACCCTTGAATCACTAGACGTCATTTGGTTCGAGGAACCGGTTCCACCCTACGACCTGGAAGGATACAGGCAGCTGAAGAAGAAACTGAACATCCCAATCTGCGCCGGTGAATCACACTTTACAAGATACGACTTCAGAGACTTGATAGTCAGCGAGTCCATCGACATAGTCCAACCGGATATCGCGAGAGCAGGAGGGATAACCGAATGCGTAAAGATCGCGAACCTCGCAAGAACCTTCAACATCCAGTATACACCACACATAGGCCTGTCAGGTGCAGGCTGTAGAGCCGCAAGCATACACCTATCCGCTTCACTGCCAAAGGAAACGTTTGCAACATATGAGATATATGATATAAAGGAAAGCCCCAACCCATTCGCAGAAGAAATCTGCAGACATCCAATAGAAAAATTCTCAGAAGGATACATAGACGTCGATGACAGAATAGGGCTTGGGCTTGACGTAGACGAAGGTAAACTTGAATCCTACCTTATTCGGTGAAGGACACATCGACTTCATCCCGAACGTGAGGAAAAGCTTATGTAATAAGCTTACAACAAGATATTATGCCAATTGTAGACTTAACCCTAAGCGAGCTAAAGGTCTACAAGCCAAAATTGACTAGAAACAGAGACTTCTTAAGCTTCTGGAGGCAGAATACAAAGGAGGCTGAAGGACAGCCCCTCAACGCAAAACCAAAAAAAGTCGAATACTTTTCCAAGCGGGTGGAAGTTACACGTATAACATTTGACGGCTTCTCCGACAATTCTCCAATAACTGGGTACTTTATAAGATCTGCAGACAGCAAAGACCCAAAGCCGACGATAATTTCAATCCACGGTTACAGCGGCAGCAAGGGGACAGTAAGCGACTTCCTTGGATGGATCAATCTAGGCTTTTCCGTGTTCACAGTCGACGTGAGAGGACAGTCTGGTGAAGCGCCAGACCATGCAAAATACGACTACGGCAACATAACAGGCAACATGACAAAAGGAATCCAAGATAAGAAGAAATACTATTACAGATATGCCATAATGGACTGCTACAGAGCCATAAACTACGTCACCGGCAGAGAAGACGTCGACCAGAAGAGGATAGCTGTAATGGGGGTCAGCCAAGGAGGTGGACTCGCCATAATCCTAACAGCACTACAGAAAAAGGTGACCCTCACCCTCTCAAGTGTACCATACCTGTGCCACTTTGACAGGGCAGTATATGTCGCAGAAGCAGGACCATACCTTGAGATACTGAATTATATGAAAGCGCATCCGGAGGAGGAAGGAAAGGTCATGGACACACTCTCCTACTTTGATGCAATGAACTTCGCCCCAGAAATAGGTACACCCATCCTCGTTTCCGTAGGCCTAATAGATACAATCTGCCCACCGTCAACTGTCTTTGCAGCCTACCATCACCTGAAATCGAGCCAAAAGGAGCTTGCAGTATACCCAGGTCTAGGACATGAGGAGCCAAACATACACGTGGAAAGAAAGATGAAGTTCGCGACAGCACATCTCATACCATGACAATATGGGATGTTGGTTTGAACCCTCCTATCTCTGGCATTGGTACTTCGAATTCTCTTTAAGCTTCTTTGCTAGCTTGGCGAAATTCGGGTTGGCACTCACATCTATCAAGAGGATAGTTCCTTTATCGCTTCTTATTTCGTTTTCGAACCTTTCCTTCAAAGCGAAGGTTACGGCGCTGTAGTGGACTATTCCCTTCAACTGCTCCCTAATGATGCTTTCACTATTAGGATTGAACGGAGAAGTTTGAAAGACAACACCATCGCACCAGAATAGGGTTGGCATTGTGCCGCCAACCGACCTGATGCCTGCAAGAATGATATCCATCCAATCCTTCAACTCGTATTCGATCAGTTCATGTACAACTATCTTCCTGTAAGGCTTTACGACAACCTCCAAAGGTTCAGAATCCACAGAGCCAGTGCAGATACCACATTATATATGCATATTGGTCGCCTAAGAAATCGCCGATCGAAGTATCATCTGCCTGAATAAAAGTATTTAAGTGAAGAGAGGAAAATGGAATCAAAGGGATAGTGGGATGGGACTTCGCCAACAGACATCGACCTTAATCCTCTTGACAGCAGTCGCCTTGATCATCATACACCTGATCATCGGATATGGTGTCATAGCAGACTTCTCCAGGCTTGAAGAGTCAAGTGTGCAACGGGATATTAATAGAGCCGTCGCATCGATCTATTCCGAACAGTCCACTTTGGATCAGCTTGTTCGAAATTGGGCGCACTGGGACGACACCTACAACTTCATGGAAAAACCTAACCAACAATATGTGGATAGAAATCTGGCAGACCACTTCTTCTCCGACATGAAGATAAACCTTATCCTATTTGTCAACAATGATGGCCTGATCGCCTACGGAAAAGCCTTTGATCTGAAGAACAACATGGAGATCCCAATTCCAGAGAGCATACGTGAGCACATTTATCCTGGATCGCCCATAACAGACAGAACCAACAGCGAGGGAGAGATGAGGGGGATAATTTCTCTAGGCGAAAATGTGATGCTCTTTTCTTCTAGGCCGATCCTGACAAGCACAAGAGAAGGCCCTAGCCATGGCACGCTTCTCATGGGACGCTACATAGACGAAAAGGAAGTCGAACGCCTATCAAAGGAGAAAAACCTAACCCTCTCATTCTATAGAGTGGACGACAAGAATATCCCTGAAGACTTTCGGAATGAGATAAAACAACTGTCAGGTGGCGAAACAGCGTTCATTCAGCCTTTAAGCGGCGACAGCATCGCCGGATATAGGCTTCTCGAAGACATCTATGGAAGACCAGCCGTCGTGTTAGGTGTACAAGTCTCCCGCGGCGTATACAGCAAGAGTGTGGCAGGCATAACCTTCTTTGCTATCTCAACCATCATCACCTGTGCTCTGGCAGGCGCTGGCATCATCATAATAATTGAGAGAACGGTCTTGAAGCCACTTGAAGAGTTCTGTGAACAACTGAATGAAATAGGCCAAGGCGGCGACTTATCGGCGCGGTTAACGGTTTCAGGAAAAGACGAATTCTCAAATGCCGCACGAACCGTCAACTCGATGCTCGACGAACTCGAGAAGTCACAGAAGAAGCTACATACAGAACATATTACAGCCATAGGCCAGGCGGCGACCATGACCGCACATGACCTCCGCAACCCACTACAGGTTCTGGTCAATTCGATATATTTGGCAAAACAGGATCTCGAAAATCTGCCTCCAGAATACGCTGACTGGGCGACGAGACAGAAGCAGAGGTTAAATGATATGGAGAGACAAGTTGGATACATGGACAAGATCGTGTCAGACCTTCACTACTATGGCACCTCAGTGGACCAAGAGCTATCTCCAGTCGACATGCGCCAACTCGTCGTCGACATACTGAAGGCCACAGATGTCCCACGTGACATAGAGGTTTCAATCGTCCAAGAACCAGGTCTGCCAAGAATATTAGTCAACCCACCTATCATTAGACGAGTCCTCTCAAACTTGGTCATGAACGCAATACAAGCCATGCCAAACGGTGGCAGGCTTACGGTCAGACTGTATAGGACAAAAGATGACCTCTACGTCAGCGTAGAAGACACAGGAGTTGGCATATCACAAGAGAACATGGACAAGATCTTTCAGCCCCTATTCACGACAAAGGCCAAAGGGCAAGGCCTCGGGCTAGCAGTAAGCAAGAGGCTGGTTGAGTCACAGGGGGGAACGATCTCCGTCGAAAGCCAAGAGGGAAAGGGATCCATTTTCACAGTCAGAATCCCCATCAAGGAAGCATCCGGTGATTCCAGACAAAGCTCCCAGCAGAATGCCGACAGTCAATAGCGCATATCGTATGCTTTAAGGAAGTCGGCTACGAATTCGTCAGAGGGGTTCTCGTAGACTTCCCGTGGTCTCCCAATCTGAACAACCCTCCCTTCCCTCATCACAGCAAGCCTATCTGCTACCGCGAAGGCCTCTGGAAGCTCGTTTGTGACGTAGATCGTGGTCGCCTTCAGTTCTTGATGGAGCGACTTGATCTCCCCCCTAACCCTAAGCCTGCTCGGAGGATCAAGGTGGACAAGAGGCTCATCCAACAAGAATACTTTAGGAGGCAACGTGATAGCCCGGCCTATGGCAACCTTCTGCTGCTGACCAGCCGACAGCTCTCTAGGGCGCCTCCTATACAGCTCTCTGCCTATGCCTATCCTGAAGCTCACCTGTTCAACCCTATTTCTAATATTTTCTTTCAAGTACTTCCTCAACTTCATAGCGAACGACAGATTAGAGTATCCGTCTTCATCGTAGACCCTCATGTGAGGGTAGAGAGCGTAGTTCTGAAAGACCATCCTGACACCTCTTTCAGAGGGTGTCAGATTCCTAACGTTTACATCGCCTATTAGAATATCTCCTTCATCCTGCTTTATGACGCCAGCGATAAGCCTCAGCACCGTAGTTTTACCGCAGCCATTAGGTCCAACCAGCACAAACAGCTCTCCATCTTCGACATCGAAGGTTAACCTGTCAACTGCAACAGTGCTGCCAAACCTTTTTGTCACATTCCTAAGAGAAACCTTTGGCATCCTTTAGAATAGAGGCTTCCCATGATTTAATCTTTTATCGAGAAAGACCCAACCTTCCATCGAAGCAGTACCAACATATAATGTAAAAGCAGTCTCTACTCTGACAAGCCTGCTCCCCCACCAAGCATGGGACATGAAGCATCTGAAATATGGAGACCATACTGAAAAATCTAGACATCTGCCATTTCCGTCGCCAAGTATGTTTCCATAGAAATGTAGAAACCCACATTTTCCGATACATATTTAAACTGCACCTGTCACTTCGCCAGCAAAAGGATAGTGACCCTATTGCCAAACGAAAAAGCAGATAGAAAGGAGACGTTGAAGAAACTGATAATTAGGCTACATAGAGGCGAAGGAGTTGAAGAGATAAAGAAGGAATTTCGAGACCTATTGAGCAGAGCCAGCGCGGATGAGATAGCGGAAGTAGAGGAGGAGCTAGTAAGAGAAGGAATGTCACCCGATGCAATCCGTGAACTGTGCGATGTCCACCTCAGCCTGTTTAGAGAATCGCTTGAAAAGGAAGAGGCGCAAGTACACAAAGGACACCCAGTTCACATTCTCATGGAAGAACATAAGATGCTTCTCAAGTATGTGGAAGAACTGGGAGACACCTATAGTATCATAGAGAAGGCGGCGAACATCGGGCCAGCGGACGAACAAATGGGAAGCCTACTTGATATCGTGGAGAAATTCAAGGGTTCAGCAAGCCACTACCAGCGAGAGGAAAACGTCCTCTTCCCATACCTTGAAAGACATGGTGTAACTCAGCCGCCTGCCATCATGTGGAAGGAGCATGACATGATAAGAGAAATAGAAAAGAGGCTCTTCCAAACCGTCGATGCCAGAGAAAGCCTGTCATTCAAAGGCTTTGTTGAGAGGCTGAAGGAAGAAGCGATCGCTCTAGCAGAAATGCTATCGAGCCACTTCTACAAGGAAAATAATATCTTGTTTCCAACCGCCCTGAAGGTTATCGGAGAAGATGAATGGAGGGATATAAGAAGACAGTTCGACGAACTCGGATACTGCCCCTTCACCCCCAAATCGACGATAGCCCCTCTTGAGGAAGCAGAAGCATATCCGACTAAGCCAGAAGCTGAAGGCCTAATCTCTTTCGAGACAGGAGCTATGTCAGAGGAAGAGCTTGAATCAATTCTCAACACCCTGCCAGTTGACATCACCTTCGTCGACAAAGACGACAAAGTGAGATACTACAACCAGAAAAGAGACAGGATATTTGTCAGGACAAAGGCTGTGATAGGCCGAAAGGTTCAACAATGCCACCCTCAAAAGAGCGTGCACATAGTCAACAAGATACTGGAAGAATTCAGAGGCGGCAGAAGAGATGTGGCAGAGTTCTGGATCAACATTCAGGGAAGACTCATACACATAAGATATTTCCCCGTCAGAAACAAGGGAGGAGATTACCTAGGATGCATTGAGGTGACACAAGACATTACAGACATAAAGATGCTTGAAGGTGAAAAGAGGCTCCTAGACTGGAGCTAATTCAAGGCCTGGCCACAGCATGCCTTCACTCAAACACATAGTAGACAGCTACATGGCAAAGGTCCCAGGAATAGAGGAGCACTGCAACCGATGCCTCAACACGGCAAGGTGGGGAGGAAGCGTCGTCTTGATGGTAGTAGACGCCGCCTTCACGTCAATAGGCTTGAACTATTTTGTCGCCGTAGTCCCGAAAGTGAACGAATTCAGCAAAAAGTTTGTCGAGAACGGAAAAATCACCTGCCTGAGGGATCTGGCATCATCTGATCCAAACGAGTTGGCTACAATATGGAAGAATAGAAGATCTTGGTCGATCGCGAGAAACATTTCATCCTATCTTGCAACCTTAGGAGATGACAGGACAGCCCTAAGGATGTGGGCTAGAAGAGCAGACCTGCAAAATTGGAGAGAGGACCCGATCGGGAAAATAAAGGGGGTGGGCGTCGTCACCTTTCAATACCTGAGGATGATGGGCGGAATCGACACGGTAATGCCTGACAAGATAGTCAAGAAAGTGATAAATGGGATCTTGAAGGAGGCAGGCCAACAGCCGATAGACGACAACCTAGAATTCGTCAAGAAGGCAGAGGAGGTCGCGGCAAACACCGGATACAGGCCGATAGAGCTATGTTGGATGACGTGGATGATACAGCCCGAGGGAAAGATGATGAGAATGACAAAATACGCGGAAATCCTTCCAAAGATCTAGAAGCCAGCGGTCAAGTTCTTCGACGCAAGAACCTCAAAAAGGCTGATGTAAACCGACGAAAACATCCAGAAAACGGCGTATCAAATTCGGAGGCGAAAGATAGGCAGCTAAAAGAAGAGAAACGAAAACACTTATCTATCAGCACTTCACACATATACGCATGTCCACAAGACTAATGTGGGTGATGAGAGATTATCCAAAATGCAGTGGATGCCGAAGATGTGAAGTCGCATGCTCACTCTATCATGAAAAGAAGATCTGGCCTGAAGCCTCTAGAATCAGAGTCTTCATGCTCGCACCAGGTCTAGAGATTCCACACCTCTGCGCCCAATGCGACGACTACCCATGTGTCGCATCCTGTCCAACAAAGCCAAAAGCACTTTCTGTCGACATAAAGACAGGAGCCGTCAAGGTTGACGAAAAGCTGTGTACAAGCTGCAGAAGGTGCATAGACGCCTGCCCCGGCCGCGTCCCCTTCCTACATCCGACAACCAGGAAGTCGGTCATCTGCGACCTATGCAACGGTGACCCACAGTGCGTCAAAGCCTGCCAGAAGGCAAAATTCGACTGCCTTAGCCTGGCATCATATGAAAAAGGCCAAGGCGAAGCCCTCTTCCACAAGGTCTACGCGAAGTCTCCTAAAGCGATTACAGAGGGACTTTCTCAGCTGATATTCTCGGAAAGAATGGAGATGTGATGTAATGAGAGGATATGCTGGAAAGTTTTTGGAGATAGGCTTGGACGAGGAGAAGACGAAGGATGTCAAGTTCGATGAGTCAGTTCTCAGAAGATACATAGGAGGACGAGGACTCGCCGCCAAGATCCTATGGGACAGACTTGGAGAGAAATGGGATCAGGTTGACCCACTTGGTCCAGAGAACATCTTGCTCTTCCTCACCGGCCCAATGACAGGCTTCTATCCAGGCGGAAGGCTCTGTATTTCAGGCAAATCGCCTCAAAGCAATGGGATAACTGGAAGCACGATCGCAGGAGAATTTCCAATAGACCTCAAGTGTGCAGGCTACGATGGATTGATTGTGACAGGTGTAGCAAAGAAGCCAGCCTATATTCTCATAAAGGATTCCAAAGTCGAAATAAGGGATGCGAGACACGTCTGGGGCAAAGATGGAAAGGAGACTTCACTAACCCTCTCAAAGGAGGTCAGAGATGAGTGGAACAAGAAGTTTAGAGATCGTGAATGGAGAGAGCCATCGATGGTGTACATCGGCCCAGCTGGCGAAAACAGGTGTCGGGCAGCAGGAGTCCAAGGCAAATGGGTACATGGCGCCGGATACGGTGGATACGGGGCTGTCATGGGATCAAAGAAGCTGAAGGCTGTCCTCGTTAGGGGAACAGGGCCATTACCAGATGTACATGATCAGACAAAGTTCCTGGAGCTCCTAAACAAGGTTGAGGAAGCGTGCATAGGAAATGAGGCTATGCCAAGATGGGGCACAGGATACGCTGGATACTCGGTCGGCAACAACACGAGCTCAGAGCCTGTTAGAAACTGGCAGGAGGAATGGCATGACGAAAGGTCCTTTGGAGTCGACCAATTCGAAAGCAGAGTGTGGGTGAAGAGGTACTGGGCTGACTTCGGATGTCCAACAGGATGTGAGAAGCTTTCGGTTGTTCGCGTGGGAGAATTCAGGGGAGCGATAACAGACAACCCCGACTATGAGACGCAAGCATACTGTGGGACAAACCTGGGCGTATTCACCCCCGAAGCCAACGTGTACATAAACTCCTGCATAGAAGACCTGGGATTCTGTGGCATACAGGTAGGCAACACCCTAGGTTTTGCCGCTGAACTCTATCAACGTGGCATATTGACCAAGAAGGAGCTCGATGGTGTAGATCTAAGGTGGGGAGACGCCAAGGAGTTCGCCAAGTTGGCCAGAATGATCGCTTTCAGAAAAGGAGTCGGAGACATACTCGCTGAAGGCACCTACAGGGCCGCAGTCAAACTCAGCAACAAGAAGGGCAAAGACCTGCTAACATATGCAATTCAAGAGAAGGGTATCTCGATAGGCGCCCATGGCATAAGAAGTGGCCTCGACTACCCCCAGCTGATATCATATGCCTGCAGCTCCCAAGGCGGAGACCACACTTCAGTAGCATACCTGCCGATAATCCATCCAATGAGCGAACACAGCATTATATTGAGAGATTCAGGGGTATACTGCTGGTTCAACGCATTCCCTGTTACACCACAGATCGAAATAGACTTCCTAAACGCAATCACAGGATTTAGCATATCACAGGACGAATGGTATAACAAGATAGCGATGGAGATAATCCAGATCCAGAGAGCAGCACTTCTCATAGGAGGACCTGACGCAAGATGGACTGAGGCAGACAGGAATCCACCAAGATTCTATGAGCCCCTTCCAACCGGACCATGCAAAGGTAAGGCAGCGGACAAGAAGGAAGTCGAGAAGATGAAAGCCGAATACTATAAGGCAGTCGGCTGGGATAGAAAAGGCATACCGACAACTCGCATGCTGAAGAAGCTTGGACTCGAAGACGTCGACAAAGTTCTGAAGAAGAAGGTCAAGTAGAGGATAACATCCTCACCCTCCCTTTTTCTGACATCCTCTCACCCCTGAAGGGTGTGAGGTTCCAGATTTGTTGGCGCTCTTCATGGTGCCTCATCCTATCTGGTTCTGGACTGTGTAGAAACCTTAAATGGCCACCCGCTATCAGATAAAGGCAGTTGCCTGACACCAGATCATCGACGAAATTGAAGTATCTTGTTCTAGTTGCTCTGGTGGTCTCGGCCCTAGCCTCAGCGTTCGTGATCTACTTTAGCCCAACACCATTTGGAAGCTCAACAGGCACTTTGACCACTTCCAAAAGCCCAACCGGCAGTTCAACCACATATCGTCCACCATCAGACTACGTCTGCGTCCGCGCAGTCTCTGACTGTGATGGGACGCCGATTGAAGGAATAGAATTCCACTGCTCGCCGGCTACCGTCCAAAATGGAACCACGACAGTGACTACAATCCTTCTGACAGCGAAGACAGATTCCAGCGGCTGGGCATGTGTCCAATGGCTTTACCCAACACATTCAGACATCATGATACTTAAGACAGAATATCAAGGGAAAGCATACAGTCTTGCTGTTCCAATGTTCCTCGGAGAGAACTACGCTCTCATAAGCCTACCCTCAGGCAACGTCACAACCACATCTTGCACCAGAGAAGGAGTCGAAATAGGCCAAACTAGCCTAAAGGACATGGGAAGCGGGCTTAATTCATCCGCCATATTTGTGAATGTAAAAAACGTCGGCAAATCTCCAGTCTATATTAAAATGGCTTATGTCAACTGCATACCCATACACTTCAACGGGACAGACCTATACCTTGAAGCCTCCAGCAACCCAATTATGCCTGAGCAGGAGGCTATCATAGCAGCCTTCTACAAGCACGGCACAAATATCAGGGCGCCGGCAACCATCTACTTTGTAATAGTGACAGGTGATGGACTCGAGATAATAGATGTGATAAGCGTTTACGGTGGCACGACAACTACACCTGAAGCCAGCACCCTATCGGACTAGTAGCCAAAAGGCGGGACATATATTCAACCTTTTATTGCAAAGACTTGAGTTTGGGCCCTCCATGAACTGCTCTTTATCATGTTTACAATCGAGTCGACGTAGTAAGAAGATTACTTAAACTCCATATTTTTTGCCAAAATTTTCACCTTCAGATAAATTGCGTTCTAATTTTTTAGAACTTTTATATACTTATGCCCACTATGATATGCGATCATAGAATGCCCAAGTTCTATATCAAATGGCAATTGAACCCTCTTATGACGCCTGCCAAAGCCGAGGAAAGAGTGGAGCGTTGGCTTGAAATGTTGGGGATGGTAGAAGCCAGCTTGAAAGATGGCACGCTCACGGACTGGGGAATGTGCAATGATGCAAGCGGTGGATACGCCTTCAGCAATCAAAGCGAAGCCGACCTCTACACCAGCCTGCTGAAGTATATGCCCTACGTAGGCTTTGAGGTAAAGCCAGTTCTCACTTCAGAACAAGTTATAGAATCGATCAAGAAAGTAATGACTGGAGCACAGAGCAAATAAGATAGGTTCACCACCATATTTTTAGAATTCTTAACTTATCCGATGGCCAAATTCTCTAGATTCACTTGGCTGCCAGATGCTTCAACCATCAACGTCTTGTTTGTGCACGAGTTTAAGATATCAACTAATTTTGTGCGCCGCTGGGAGGATTTGAACCTCCACTCGACTGGTTAACAGCCAGCCGCTTTACCGGGTTAAGCTACAGCGGCACAATTTTGAGGGTGCATATTTCTCAATATATAACTTTTCTAGCATCTTAGATGATCTTCGCTATAAGCGATACTGCCCCCACGACTATCATGATGATCGCGAGCATGTGGAACATCCCTGCCAGAGGGGGATAAAGTGGTGTTGTGAGGGTCATGAACTCCACGAAGGCTCCTGCTAACAGGAAAAAAAGTGCGATGATCTTGGTGATAAAGTTTAGTCTTGTATCTAGGGTTTCTTTGTTCATTGCCACCTTTGGTTCGAGGGTGCAGATATAACTTTTTCTACTTGCCACTTAGCTCCTTAAGCTTGTCAGGAAGGTACTTGTCGACGATGTAGTCTAGAGAATATTTTGAGAAGGCTTCAAGCTCCGCCTTCTTCTGCTTTTTTATGAAGACGTCGAGTTCCCTCTGGAACCTTTCATCCTTGTATCTTGGGTCGTTCTTGAGCTCGTATGCTCTCTTGACGTCTTCATCCTTGAGTTTCACGTAGGGCAGTCTGTATGTTTCTATGTCCGTGGCTGTGACTCCGAGCCATTTGGCTGTTGGAACCGTCAATTCTGTCAAGTGTGCCGCGTTCGCTGAGCCTGAGGCTATGACCATAAAGATGTGCATTCCATATGGGTCTGCGTCTGTCAGGACATATATTGGAAGCCCAAGCTCCTGGTTCAATCTTCTAAGAAAGTATCTTGTCGACCTCGGAGGCTGCCCTGCTGTGTCGACGATCAGCGCCCTATATTTTTCATGCACCTTATTTTCTACGAATCTTGTGAAGAGCCCACCCTTTTCTACTGCGAAGACGACTTCCGCCGATGTCTTTACCAGTTCTGCTGTGCTGAGGCTTGGCCCTATAAGGTAGCCGTCTGGATGTGAGGCAAGGTTCAGCCTCTTTCCCTCATGTCCGGGTACGGTGTACTGTATTGTTAGGTCTCCATATATCGCACTTCTCTCTTCAGGGTAGACGTTGTAGTCTTCTCTCGCCTTCCTCAGTAGCGCCTCTAGGTCTGTTATTATCTCGTCCGATTCAGCTTGGTCTGTGAACTCTATGTTGAACGCCTGCGCCGAATAGTAGACGTCCCTCAATGTTGAGGTCTTGCCTTCACTCATCAGCCTGTCGACAAAGAAGGCTAACCATATGGTCTGTGTGAAAGGCCTCAGATGTTTTATGTTCTTCGCGTTCCTCTTCACCATATTCTGTCCTACAACATACTGTTTCAAGTCCTTGTCGTAGACGATGTTCTTCACAGACCTACTTGGCATCTCTATCTCTGGAAAGCTTCCCTTCTCTATCTGCTCATACACCTTTTCCCCGACCCCCCGCAGGAGCTCTCTGACCTCCCTTCTTCTAGCTGCCGGCGAAATCTTCAATCTTCCTCTGGCCCTCGCTTACCACAACCACTTCGTCATTCTCTTCCTTTAGGAGCCTTTTATAGTTTGGAGGCCTACTCTTCTTCGCGAGCTCTTTGGAGAAGTTGGCGATCAAAGGAAGATATTTCATGTACAAGTTTATCTTCCTCTTCTCATGCTCTTCAGAGGTCCTCCTCGAAAGGTAGGCTGAAAGCTTTCTCAGTGCCTCCCTGATCGCGTTCTTGAGCTCTCTCTCAAGTTCAGGCCTGTCCGCCAGATACTCTTTTCCAACGGTCTTGTAGGGGATCCTTGTCGAGCTTATGTTGACGATGACAGCTATCGGCGCCTCTTGAGGTATTCTGTATCTTCTCCAGTCTATCTCCTCGTTTATCACCTTCCAAGAAACATCTGAGGCTTCGTCGTAGAGTAGGGGTATCCTATTCGCGAACCTGTACAGCTTTATCCTGTTCTCGAGGAACTTTCCACCATAGGCTAACGCCAGCTCGGCTACAAATGGGAAGCCTGAATATGCAGAAGGCGGCCTCGTCACTATCGTGAAGAACTCTGGCGCCAGCTCCTTCATGATGCCTGCTGAGAAGATCTTCTCTCCAAGGGGTGAAAGGCAGTCGGCGTCTGGTGGAAGAAACTCTTCATATTTGTGCATTGATGCCACAAGAGACACGATCTCTTCGTCTGTGAGGCTTTTCGGGTCCCTGTTTGGATCTAAGCCTGCAAACTGGAGGAACTTTAACGCTGTCTTTTCTCCCACCCTATGGAACCTCTTTGACATATACTTGACGAGCGTTGCTTCCTTGCTCTGCCTTATCATTCTCCTCATGAATTCAACGTCTATCCCATGTGGGTGTGGCAGCGTCTCCTTTGGGGGCGGGGGCATCTCTTGGGTTGTCATAAGATAGTAGAAGAGCCTTCCAGAGGGGTCTACGAATATGATGTTGGCGTATGGTACAACGAGGGCTGTCTGCCTAAAGTACTCTTGGATCTTCTGAGCCGATCTCAGGTAGTCTCCTTCGACCACAAGTTCGACTACTGTGCCTCTTCTTCCGTTCGCCTCCTCAGTCTTCTTCTCCAAGATCAGAGGCCTATTCTTCTCTATGTCAATCATCAGCTTGAACGTGTACTTCTTGACAGCATCCACTGAAGTCTGAACCAGGACCGGCTTGTTTGACGTTATCTGCCCATAAAGGATCGCCATCGTCCCTCCAAGCCCAAACATTCCCCTAGACTGTCTGAGCTTATACTTTGATCCGAACAGAACCTTCCCAAATGCTTCTGGAACATAGTCTGGTTGCACCCCTGGGCCATTATCCTGGACTCTAACGACATATTTTCTGGGATCTTCAAGCTCTCTTGGATCCAACGGCGTTATTCGAGCATAGACCTCTGGCGGTATACGCTCCAGTTCACATGCGTCCAAAGAGTTTTCAACCAACTCCCTCACTGTAGAATAGAGCGCTCTCGATGGGTTCGTGAAGCCCGCTAGATCCCTGTTTCTGTAGAAGAAGTCACTCGGCGAAATCTCAGAAAACGTCTCCTTCAAAGCTCCTCTCTCCTCTCCCAAAGTTGTAGCCGTTCCATCTTTAACCTTGTCCTCCTCTTTTGCAGCCTATTGTAGACCGTCTTATGTTGGCTGCCTTCAGCCAAAGCCTCTATGGCCTCATGCGCCGCCTTGATGTCGTCAGCGGCACCTATTATCGCCACAGTATGCCCATATACGGAGATGTATGTGTCAGTGAGCTCCTCTATTATCCTTCTCGCCTTTCCCTCAGCTCCGATTATCCTTCCCTTGATCCTTACAAGGTTCGACTCAGACTTTCCAGCGAAGTCCGTCAGGTCTATTATGTCGAGCAGGTGCTGTTCATCCAACAGCGCCTTCGCCTTGTCATATGAGAAGCCTCTGCCGATAGCCTGAACGATCTGGGCTGCGGTCGTCAAGCCCACGACATTTTCCCTATCATCTGATTCGATTATCACATCTCCCGTGCTGCTGTCAACCGTCATCGAAACTCGGCATTCTTTTTCCAGCAGCTCCCTGATCTTACCCCCCTTGCCGATGATTGCACCAATCCGTTCCCTCGGAATCCTAGTTTCAGTCTTCAGCGCCATCTTACTTCAACCCCCTTCAAGATGTCCTTTTCATCTAAGACTTCTATGCCATTTTTTTCGAAGAATCGGTTGACGTTTCTGACGTCTCTTGCCAGAAACTCTATGGCGTTGGGATGTGAGACTTCAACCGCTGAGCCGAAGTCGAAGAAGTAGATCTTTGAGCCAAGTTTGAAGATGTTGTGCTCTGAAAGGTCCGCGTGCACGAGCTTTGCCTTAAAGTACAGCCTCCTTATCATCTTGACTATTTCAGAGTAGTCGGTCTTCGTC
>Ga0209102_1000929_pt1 | contig 17164 bp, 18 predicted proteins | sample ConPoolayeHmetaG_FD_185483 | JGI IMG/M metagenome (GOLD analysis project Ga0209102, IMG submission 185483) | Hot spring microbial mat communities from California, USA to study Microbial Dark Matter (Phase II) - Cone Pool mat layer H metaG... ...
TTCCTCATCTTTCCGCTTGCGCTCAAGCTCCAGGAGGCGAGAATAAAGTACCTTCAAAGCAGCTTCTTTGTTTTGGTGCTGAGACCTCTGACCTTGGCAAGTAGCCACCAGCCCTGTAGGTAAGTGAGTTATCCTGACAGCGCTGCTCGTCTTTTGCATATGTTGCCCGCCAGGGCCGCTGGACCTAAAGGTATCTATTCTCAAGTCTTCCGGGTTTATTTTGATATCCACCGTCTCTTCAGCTTCAGGGAGTACTTCCACCAAGACAAACGATGTGTGGCGAGCGTGGTCAGCGTCAAAGGGGGAAAGCCGCACCAACCTGTGTACTCCGTGTTCACCTTTGAGATAACCGTAGACGTAATCCCCCTTAATCTCCACGATAGCGCTTTTGATACCAGCCTCCTCTCCCGGAGAGACATCTAAGACTTCGGCCTCATAATCATGCCGCTCTGCCCACCTCAGATACATCCTGAGCAGCATGTTTGCCCAATCTTGAGACTCCGTGCCACCAGCACCAGCATGAAGGGCGAGCATGGCGTTTCGACTGTCGTAATCGCCAGCAAAAAGCTGTTGGCTCTCCAACTGTTCAAACCGAGAGCTCAGCTTTTTTAGCTCCAGTTGTATTTCTTCCTTGAGAGAGTAATCTCCTTCCTTGATAGCCAGAGCAATCATTTCCTGAAGGTCAGTAGCCTTCTTCTCCAGCTCCCGCCAGGCACCAACGAGATTCTTCTTGCTCCTGAGCTCCCGCATGATAGCTTGAGCCTTAGCTGGGTCACGCCAAAAATCAGGTTGGGCTGACTCTGCCTCTATCCTGGCAATTTCCTTCTCCTGGCCCGGGATGTCAAAGATGCACCATGATGTCTGAGATTTGGCGAAGCAAAGCTTCTAGATTTTCTTTCTCCTCTTGCATCTACAATACTCCTTAATCGAATAACTGCCCCTGGCAGCTCGGTTCGAAGGTCAACATTCCCCCGGCAGCGAGGTGAGCTAGGCGAGTAGGCTCAGGAAGCCTATAACCACGGCAACACTTTAACACCCATTGTAAAGCCGATGTCAAGTCAATTTTATGACCCACGGAAACATATATTGGCTTCATGCCAGATTTAGTCCTTAACGCTGCCCCGATGAGCTCTCCATTATCAAGCAATTCAGCATGAGAGCCAGCCTCTTCTCCCACAGGCTGATGCTGACCACACAAGATAGATTTGGCACAGCCTATAGTAGGCAAATCGAGAAAAAGTCCCACATGTGAGGCGAGCCCAAACCTCCTGGGATGAGCAATCCCCTGCCCATCAACCAAAATAAGATCAGGAACATTACTTAGTTTTTCGCAAGCAGCCAAAATTAAGGGACTTTCTCGAAATGATAACAGGCCAGGAATGTAGGGAAACGTAATCTTACCTTCAGCTACCTTTACCTCGACTATGTTAAGCGCAGGATAATGGAGAACTACCACTGCTCCTCTGGCCACGCCCTGAGCATCAGGAGAAGATATGTCAATACCGGCGACAAGGCGTGGGTTAATAACCTCGTTTTCAGTGATTACCTTTCTGGCCAGGTTCAACTGTATTTCCCGTGCTTGGGCAAGGCTCACTTCCCACCTGTGTAATGTCTGCACTTTCATATCTTGAATTATAAAGCATTCCACTCTAATAACAAACTTTAAAGTCGCGATATATAAAGAACGGGATTCTTACCAAGAGTACCATTTGCCAAAAAAGGAGCTACCATGTTACAATCACGGACGTAATCAATCGCCAGTTGCTGAAATGATTATCCGCCCGATTGACGTGTTATGGCCAAAGAAATCACCAGTAACGTAGAAGCCCTCGAGGCCGAAGCCGAAAAGATTCTCGAAGAGGCCAAGACCAGAGCCAGCGAAATCCTCCTCCAAGCCAAGGAAGAGTCTAAGAAAATACTCTCCGCTCAGTTGCCCCTCGATGAGATAAAAACTGACTGCGACAAGATTGTGAGCAAGGCTCGGGCAGAAGCCGATGAAAAAATCAAGGATTCCGAGCAGAAAGCTGCGGAAATCAGCACCCATGCCGATAAAAAAGTAAAAGAGCTTACGGAGCGCGTGGTGAATATTGTCAGGGGGCGAAGCTGACATGGTACCTTTGGTCGTCAATACACCTGACCCCATGGTTAGAATCAGGGTAATGACCCCCAAGGATTACTCCACCCAGACACTCAAAACTCTACATACCATTGGTGCACTTCATGTTGAGGAAAGCGAAGAGCTACAGCCTGTAGATAAAGAAGCCATTGAACGGGAAGGAAAGAAAGTCAGTGAATTACTAACCAGTATTAACGACGTATTAGCTTATGTACCAAAGGGAGAAAGGGTATCGCTGGGAGAGAATTTGGAGGTCATATATGCCAGGCCCATTGACGAAATTGCCAGCGAGGTAAGGGCGTTATGCACCAAGCTCAGCAAAATGCATCAAATAACAGCCAAACTCAAGGAGGAGGTTAAGGAGCTAACAGAACTACGTAAGTATCTTAGCTCTCTGGGGCAGCGGGCTGATATCAGATTAAGAGACCTGAATTTTTCTGGAAATTATCTTTTTTCTCGGGTCTTTGTGCTTCCCAACGAGCTATTTGCAACTCTGTACCCTAAGCTCAGAGATTATCTACTCGATAATGTTATGACTACGATAGAAAACGAGACTGTCTTGTATGCGATTGCCAAGGTTGAAGACCAGGAAACTATAGAGTCTGCGGTCAGGGAAGGTGGGGGCAGAATTCTCCAGATACCAGAGAAAGATTTGACCCTGAGACAATTTCTCGAGGCGGCCGCCGGCAATATTCATAATCTCGAAGGAGAATTGACAAAACTTCATACCGAAATTGAAAGCAAAACCACAGAGAATTTGGAGCAACTCGTCCTTTTCCGGGAGGCATTATCAGCCGAAGCAGAAAGGCTAGCAGTCTTGGCCAAAGCCTGTGAGGCAAAATACGTCACACTAATTCAAGGATGGATTCCAGAGACTAGCGCTGAGGATACGATCTCTCAAATCAAAGAGAAGGTGGGCTATGTGTTCGTTGATACCAGTAAGCCGCAAGAGGTTGAGGAGCCTCCCACCAAGTTTAGGAATTCTCGCGCCTTCCGGCCGTTCCAAGTCGTGGTAAAGTTGTTTGGCATCCCCAGATACAGGGAATGGGACCCCACCCCCATAATATCTTATTCCTTTCCTTTTTTCTTCGGTTTGATGATGAACGATGTGGCATATTCGGCTATACTCCTATTATTCGCTAATCGCGGCTTGAGGAAGTTTGTTGACGACCCCGAAACCGAAGGATTTAAGCTATTTCAGAGAATGCTCTATATAAGTGGCGGGGCCGGTCTTATATTTGGATTGCTCACGGGCAGCTATTTTGGAAATTTTGTCCAGCTCTTTGGGATCGAGAGTTTAGCTCTTTCCGGGTGGATTAAATCACTACTCGGAAACCCCATTCAGTTCATAATTCTCTCAATATACATAGGCTTGATTCACGTGAATATCGCACACTTACTAACGCTCATTAGAGGGGCAAAGGAAGGCAAAAAAGGAACCGTGGTCGGTAAAGTTGGCCTATTCTTGCTAGAAATTGGAGCAATACCGTGGATCGTGCATAAGATGCTTCACGCAGATATCCCCATACTACCAGAACAAGCATATCCTATCCTGTTATATGTCGCAGCCGCGGGCCTAATCTTGATAATTGCCTCTTATCTTAGGATGAATGGCGTCCTTTTGGGGGGAATTTTCTCGCTGTCGGAGGTAACGGGAATCCTGGGCGATGTCATGTCATACTGCCGGCTGGCTGGTGTGGGCTTAGCTACTTATTACCTCGCTTACGCTTTCAACCTGATGGCTACCATATTACCTGATTTGATGCCGGCGGCAATTCAAGTCGTTGCTGGCCCATTGTTGGCAGGGGTAATCTTGCTTGTTGGCCACATAATCAATGCCGCCCTCAGCGGTATCTCCTGTTTTGTCCACTCTCTCAGGCTGTGTTTCGTGGAATTCCTCCTTAAGTTTTACGAGGGTGGCGGCAGAGAATACAGTCCATTCCGATTGAAAACTCGACCGGCGTTTGTCAAAGCAAAGGCTTAGAAAGGAGTGTGAAATGGCGCTTGATCCAACAGCATTAGCAATTCTGGGTGGGGCCATAGGACTGGCTGGCGGCATGGCCGGTTCTTCAATAGGTGTCGGTATGGCAGCGTCTGCGGGAGCTGGCACACTGTCCGAAGAGCCCGGCCAGTTCAGAAATGTTATCTTGCTATCGTCCCTTCCCATGACACAGACGTTTTACGGGCTCATAATTCTTATACTTATCATAACCACAGTGGTTCCAAAAATAGCTGACATGGGTAGCGGTCTGGCTGTGCTGGGCTGCGGCGTCTTTGTCGCGGCCGCCGAAGGTTTCTCAGCAGCATATCAAGGTGCCATATGCGCTTCAGGCATCTCACTACTGCCCAAGACAAAAGGGAAACTGTTAACTACTACCATGATATTAGCCGTACTCGTTGAGCTCTGGGGTATACTGGGAATAGTGTTCACGGTACTGGTGCTAAGCCTGTTAGGACTTTTCTAAAGGTATACTGAAAATGGAGAAACTAAGCGAAGCGGTCTTGACTAAGGTAAGGGCGGAGGCTCAGAGCATAATACAGGAAGCTGAAGAGAAGGCACGAGAGGAGATAGAGAAAGCCAAAAGGCAGAGGGAAGCGAGGTTCGAGGAAGAGAGGAGTAGAATGCTGGGAGAGGCGGAGGAAGAAGCTGCGAGGATTTTAGCCCGAGCTTCCATCAAAGCGCGACAGCGGCTATCGAGTGCCAAAGCTGACGTCATCGCCAAAATAATTGGCGGAGCACGGAAGGAGTTGTCTCAAATTCCCTCTGATGAAACTTACCTTCTACACCTGATCAAGGAAGGTATGGACGGACTAGGCTTGGATAAGGCCAGAATTTACGTTTCTCCGAAAGATGTAAGCACTGTAAAAAAACTGCTTAAAGCGAATAAGGAATTATCTGGCAGAATATTGGAAGTCAGCGAATTCAATTGCTCGGGAGGGGTCATAGCCGAGGACGTTGAGGGAAAGTTCAGGATAGATAATACTTTCGAAACTAGACTGGAGATGCTGCTGCCCAAGCTATTGCCGGAGATAAGTAAGGAACTCTTTGAAACTACATAAGGGAAAGTTGTGCTTAATCCAAGATACGCATTCATATCTGCTTCTCTGAAAGGCGAAGAATCTAAAACTGTCACCTCCGAACATATAGATAAAATGATGGCGGCATCCAACCTCCAGGATGCGCTAGCCATCATCAGAGAGACCGATGTAGGAAGCTATTTGGAAGGATTGCCTGTTAAAACTTTTGACGATCTAGACCAATGCTTGTGGAGCTATCTCGCGCAGCGCATCCAATATGTAGAATCATTTAAATTCCTGCCCAAAGACATTCGGAAGCTATCCAGGGCATATGTAGTGAAGTATGATGTGGCTAACATTAAAGCTGCTTTACAAGGCATCGCAATTGGCAAGAAAGCCAGCATGATACCAGTTGGGACTATCCACAATAACGGATTGCTCGATGAACTCTCCAAGGCGGAGAATGTAGATGACCTCATCCAGCTACTTACCAAGTGCAAACTGGGAGATTATGTACCTGCTTTGGAACAGTACAAAATAGATAAAGGCGCGAAGTCCAAGCTTCTTGTTGAAGCCAAATTAGATGGTGAGTATTACAAAAACATGTTAAACATGGCCAGAAGAATAAGAAATGGTTCTGTGCTTTCCCAAGCTTTCGGTCTAATCATAGACTTGACAAACCTGCAAATCGCCATGAGAGCCATAATTGAGGGTATAGGAACTGATGCTACTGAATTTATTATTGCTGGCGGCTACAGGATTACCGACAAAGCCATTAAAGAGTTACTAACCCTAAAAATAACTGATATGCCTACCAAGTTGGAGGATGCCCAATATCAGGATATAGCAAACGAGGTGTCCACTAACTATGACAAAACAAAAAGCATCACGGCTGTAGACGAAATCATCGGTAAGCATAAGTTCAGGATGCTCAAGGAAATGTTGTCACCACGAGTGCTATCCCCACTGGTGATGGCTTGGTATTTAATCCTCAAAGAGATTGAAATACGGAATTTACGGCTAGTCCTAAAAGCCATAGTCGATGGTGTTTCCGTTCAGGAAATAAAGAATTATTTGGTGTTTTGACAAAATGCCTATCCAACACTTAGATATAGCTGTCATAGGGGACGAAGAGCTGGTCAACGCATTGAGATTGGCTGGCATCAGCAAACATTACACGATAAAGGGCAACCATGATGTTCGTGAAAATGTCAGGAAAACCCTAAGTGAGCTACTAGCCGAGCCCGATGTGGGCATAGTAATCATATTGGAAGACTACGCACAATATGTTGAAGACCTGATAACCCAAGTCAGAAAAAGGAAAGGAACAACTCCTGTAATCGTCGAAGCTCCGTCGAAGTTTGGCACGAAGTATCCAGATGTTAGAGAATATTACCGAGCGCTTATCAGAGAATCTATAGGGTTCGAAGTAGAGATTTAAAATTGTAGCAAACTAGGAGGATAAAGATATGGGCAAAATATGGAGAGTTTCCGGTCCGCTGGTCATTGCCGACGACATGAAAGGCTCCCAGGTTTACGAGGTTGTCGAAATAGGCGAAGAGGGGCTTGTCGGGGAGATAGTAGGACTGGAAGGAGAGAAGGCGATAATTCAAGCACACGAGGATACTCTGGGATTGAAAGTTGGCGAAGTGGTGAGAGGAACAGGAAGAGTATTAAGTGCTGAGCTAGGCCCCGGACTCGTCGGCTCTATTTACGACGGTCTACAAAAATCTTTACTTGCTATGGGTGAGAATATTGGCGCGTTTATAAAACGGGGAGCCAAAGCCCTAGCTCTTTCGCGCGACAAAAAATGGCAGTTCATACGTCAAGTCAAAGTCGGTGACGCTGTCAGCCAAGGGGACATAATAGGCGTGGTGCCCGAGACTAATCTGATAGAACACAGGATAATGGTCCCCGTGGGAATCCAAGGCACGATAAAGGAGATACGGCAAGGCGACTACACTGTCGAGGAGCCTGTAGCCTGGATAGAGCATAACGGTGAAGTAAAAGAATTCTCGTTGATGCAAGAGTGGCCAGTAAGAAAGCCCAGACCCTATAAGCAGAGGCTAGACCCTGCGGGTTTGCTGACTACGGGTATGCGAATTTTAGATTACATGTTCCCCTTAGCTCTCGGCGGCAAGGCTTCTATACCCGGAGGCTTCGGTACTGGAAAAACCGTTGCCTTACAGCAGTTAGCCAGATGGGCTCAGACACATCTGAATATCTATGTCGGCTGTGGCGAACGAGGCAATGAGATGGCTGACGTGCTTTATAGCTTTAGACAACTCAAAGACCCCAACACAGGAAGATTATTACAAGAGAAAGAGATTTTTATAGCTAACACGTCTAACATGCCCGTCGTGGCCAGGGAAGCAAGTATTTTCGTAGGTATTACCATGGCTGAGTATTTCCGGGACATGGGTTACGATGTTTTGCTGGTCGCTGATTCCACTTCGAGGTGGGCTGAAGCCATGAGGGAGATGAGCGGCAGACTGGAGGAAATGCCGGGAGAAGAAGGCTTTCCTTCCTATATGGGCTCTCGGCTTTCCTCTTTTTATGAAAGAGCCGGAATGGTTGAATGCTTAGGTAATCCTCAAAGAAAGGGCTCAGTGACAGTAGCCGGTGCCGTAAGTCCCCCGGGAGCTGATTTCAGCGAACCGGTAACCCAAAACACGCTTAGGATAATAGATGCCTTTTATGCCTTGGATGTTTCACTGGCCAATAAAAGACATTTTCCAGCTATAAACTGGCTTACTAGTTATAGCCTCTATGTGGACGCTGTCAAAGATTGGTGGAATGAACACGATCCAGGCTGGGAGAGTACCCGTGCTAGCGCCTTGAGAGTATTACAGCAGGAGGCTGAACTCGAGGAAATTGTCAGACTTGTTGGTCCCGAGGCCCTACCCGAATCAGATAAATTATTGCTTCTCACCGCCAGAATGATACGTGAAGACTTCCTCCAGCAAAGCGCCTATCACGAAGTCGATACCTACTGCGTGCCTAAGAAAGCTGGCCTTATGCTTAAGACGATAATGAAGTTTTATGAACTAGCTCAAGAGATGTTAGATTCAGGAGCAGGCATTGAGAGTATCCGTTCATCGCCCATGGTGTACAGAATATCCAGGATGAAGGACATACCCAATGAGACCTTTGAACACAAAGTCAAGGAATTGTGGTCGGAGATGGAGCAAAGCATGGTAACTGGCAAACGCGTTACCTGAGAAAAGGAGGGCTCTTATGGATTTTTCCTCGCTTTACGTCAAAGAAGGCAGAGCAATCAATAAGGCTAAAGGAGCCTTGCTCATAGCTGAAAGCATCCCCGGTATAAAATTCAACGAGATGGTTGACGTCTACCTCGGCACCGGCGAGATAAAAGGTGGTCAAGCAATAGACATCAGTGAAAAGGCAACCATCATCGAGGTATTTGGCGGCGTCAGCGAAGTGGACCTTATCGGAAGCAAGATAAGATGCAAGGGCGAAACATTAAAACTGCCAGTCTCCGTGGACATTTTGGGGAGAATCTTCAACGGCATGGGAGAACCAATAGACGGAGGTCCGCAGATTGTCCCCGAAGGTTACCTGGATATTAATGGTGAGCCCATAAACCCCGCCCTTCGCCAGCCTCCAGCAGAATTTATTGAAACAGGCATCTCAGCGATAGACGGCTTGAATGCTTTGGTTAGAGGACAAAAATTACCTATATTCAGCGGCTCAGGGCTCCCCCATAATCGAATTGTAGCTCAAATAATCAGACAGGCTGCTGTGAAGGGCAAGGAGGAAAGATTCGCGCTAGTATTTGCGGCTATTGGTATCAGTTACGACGATGCCTCCTTTTTCATGAAGAATCTGGAGAGGACAGGAGCACTGGAGAGAACCGTGGCTTTCATCAATACTGCGTCAGACCCCGTTATCGAGCGAATATCAACGCCCAGGCTGGCTTTAACCGCAGCCGAATATCTGGCCTGGGAGAAGAATATGCATGTGTTAGTCATCCTCACCGACATGACCAATTATTGCGAAGCTCTCCGCGAACTTTCCTCCATGCGGGAAGAAATACCTTCCAGGAGAGGCTATCCCGGGTATATGTATACAGACTTGGCCACAATGTATGAAAGAGCAGGCAGGATTTTTGGTAAGGAGGGCTCAGTAACTATAATGCCCATTTTGACTATGCCTGATGATGATATAACACACCCCATACCCGACCTCACTGGCTATATAACCGAAGGACAGATTGTCCTCTCCCGAAATCTGGAAAGAAAAGGAATATACCCACCCATAGATGTATTCCTATCTCTTTCCCGAATGATGAAAGAAGGCATTGGCCCAGGCAAGACCAGGGAGGACCACAACAATGTCTTCATGCAATCCTACGCTGCTTATGCTGAAGGATGCTATCTGCGAGAGATATCCACAATCATAGGCGCCGAGGCACTAAGTGAAAGAGACAAGATATATTTGACCAATGCCGATGAGTTCGAGAGAAAATTCATAGCTCAAGGCGAGTCGGAGAGAAGAACAGTAGAACAGACACTGGATATAGCTTGGGGGCTATTCTCAGCATTGCCTGAAGAAGATTTGAAACTTATTAGAGAAGAGTTCATCAAGAGGTATCTTCCTAAGTATCGAAAGTCGAAGTAGATGCCCGGGAAATGCCAGAACTAATTAAAGTTAGACCTACAAAAATCGAGCTGGTAAAGCTAAAACGCCGACTCGCGTTGGCTCAAAGAGTACAAAAGATAGTAAAGGATAGGCTTTCCATACTAACCATGGAATTTTTGCAAACAGCCAGAGATACGGTCGAGGCCAAGGGAAAACTAATCGATGAACTATCTAAACTTTACAAGGCGCTATCCATCGCCGCCGGCTATCATGGGTACATAGCACTGGAAAAGGAACTAATAGCCACTGAGGCTGATTTGAAAGTCACCGCTGGCTTAAGAAATGTAGCCGGTGTGCGAATCCCGTCTTTTGAGGTTACCGACGGCGCAAAGCCAATGAAAAGATACAACCTGGTTGATACCTCTTCGTGGTTAGACGAGGCAGCACAATTGTCCGCAGAATGTCTTAAGGCTATTGTGGAATTGGCTGAACTTCAGAGGAATTTCGAATTACTGGCAATGGAAATAAACAGGACAAAAAGGATAACCAATGCTTTGGAATATGTAGTAATCCCCGGGCTACAAACGACGATAAATTACCTAAATATGAAATTTGAGGAAAGAGACAGAGAAGAGAAAGCGCGGCTGAAACGCGTGAAAGTGCTGGTTGCTCGAGAATAAACAAATGCCTAAGCCATCACACGATGAAGCCCTCCCGATGCAATCAGGGCAATCGGGACAACCCCGCTACGAAAAAATGCTCCAGGAGTGCTTGAGAGGCGAGCTCAGAATAGTGAATGCCGGGTTACCACAGAGCCAAAAACGGCTATCAAATCTATTAACCGAGGAATATCCTTATGTGGTATGTAACGATGGCAGCACCCATTTCTTCAAGAAAAGTGAGCTTGCGTATCTGGCAAGCATGCTAGACAGTGATGAACAGAAGGCATTGTTATTACCCATGCTTATAGAGATAGGAGCAAATCAAGCTGAAGCAGCCATCCCGATGCTATCGGAACCCGAGGGAAAAGTAGAGGAGAAAATCATATCAAAAACGCTTAATATGCCGGTCATATGCGAGAAAGGAAGGATCAGGATATATAAACCACAACTAGCTTTGCTAAGGAGGAGGTTCAAAACAACAACCGTATATGTATTCTCTCCTAAAATCGTTGCCTGATTTGCCCAACCACCCCCATGTGATTGGAATAATTTTCTTGTCTGTGTGTGGTCAGATTATTGGAAGTACGCCCTGTGAGCCAGAAGCCATTGACAAACATCGCCACTTAGGAGATAATCACCTTTAAATGGTTAAAATCAGATTACGCCGCATGGGGAGGAGAAATAGACCATTCTACCGAGTGGTAGTAGCGGATAGTCGCTCTCCCCGCAATGGTAAATTTATTGATACTATCGGCCACTACAATCCTTTGACTGACCCTGCAACTATCAGCATTGATGAAGAAAAAGCTTTAAAATGGCTTAGGTATGGCGCTCAGCCTACGGATACGGTACGCAGCTTGCTTGGCAAACTAGGTATTATGGATAAAGTTAAGCCGGCCTCAGGCCAAAACTAACTTAAGGAGGCGAAATGAAAGACCTGCTGGAATACATTATTAAAGCCATTGTGTCACAACCTGACGCAGTAAAGATCACCGAGGAAAATAGCGATGAGGGCCTGTTAATTAAATTAGAAGTTGCTCCCGATGACAAAGGAAGGGTCATCGGTAGGCAGGGTCGCGTAGCCCAAGCGCTACGAACGCTACTTCGAGTAAAAGCAGCCAAACAAGATACCAGAGTCAGACTGGAAATATTGTAATTAGGATTGACAACAGCCGATTTCCAAGGTTTGTCAATCCTTAATTATGTGCACGGTCCAGGCCACATTTCTCAAGAAGGCTGGTAATCCCTCTAAGAGGGATTTTCAATCCTTAGAGTAGATTCCGCCCTCATCAAACGTGATGTTCAGGTTCCAGCAGGGTTATGATTCCCTCTTCTTGGCCCTTGTCCATGGTGATAGAACCTCCTTCATCCTAAATTTCTGCCTGGGTTCGTACGGCCATAAACTTTTTGACAGTTTTTCTACCCAAATGGTCATGAGCAACCTGATAAAATGTGCTAAATTGTAGTTAGATTTGGGGACTTAAGGTGGCTACATCTCGGAGTTATCAAACACAAGGCATCATCTTAAAACAAACCAAGCTCGGCGAATTCGACAAGATTGTTACTATTTATACACCCGAATTGGGCAAGTTACGAGCAGTAGCTAAGGGAGCTTGTCGTCCCAGGAGCAAATTGGGTGGCAACGTAGAACCACTGACGCATAGCTTACTGTTGCTAGCTAAAGGGCGTAATCTGGATATTATCACTCAAGGTCAAACAATAAATGGTTTTCTGGCTTTGAAAAGCGACCTATGGCGCATGGCCTGTGGTCTTTACATCTTAGAGCTTATTGATTCCTTCACCGTGGAAGGCAGTGAGAATCGTCCCTTGTTTGATTTACTGCTCGACATCTTAAATCAACTGAGTGAGCCAGATAGTAATGAGACAGTCTTGCGTTACTTTGAGCTACATCTTCTTCACTATCTTGGCTACCGTCCCCAATTGCGCCGATGCGTCAGCTGCGATTCCCCTCTTAAGCCGGTAGTCAATTTTTTCAGCCCCAGCAAAGGTGGCCTCCTATGTCCTCATTGTAATTCTGGAGAAAACCACCATTACGAGCAAATCGAAACAGTTTCACTAAAAACCTCCCTTCCCATTTCGGTAGAAGCTGTGAAGGTTCTTCGTTTGTGGCAAAGCTGTGACTATGCTACGGCAAGGCGGGTCAAATTAAAACCAGAATTATCCCGGGAGTTAGAGCAGGTATTGCACGAGTATATAACATATATTTTGCAGCGAGAGCTTAAATCACTAACGTGGCTAAAAGAGCTAAAAGGGGAAATTGCCGCCTGTAACCTCAGCACAAGCACTTGACAACCATATTAGACAGGATTAAAATTGCTCGATGCTTAAAAGCGGTGGAATAACAAAGTGTGAATGGGGAATGCTTGATATTCTAATTCAACCTTCAGGTTTATTTGCTCATTGCTCCTAAACTCCTTTTTTTCAGCACATTAGTTCTCTAATTCATTGAAAGTATGGCGAAACTAACTCGGTGCTCAAGATAGGAAATGTATATCGTAATAGCAGGCTTAAGTGATATAGGGAAGAATCTGGCGCAGCTCCTTGCCAAAGAAGGAAATGAAGTGGTGGTTATAGACAAGGACCCTGCCAGATGTGCTGAACTAGCAGAAAGCTCTGACATAATGGTGATCACGGGAGACGCTGCCCAGAAGTCCACTCTCGAACAGGCAAGGGTTAAAAATGCCTATGCCTTTGTGGCTGCTGCTGGCGATGATTCAGAGAACTTAATGATTTGTATGATGGCTAAAGAACTGGGAGTAAGAAGAGTGATTTCCCTTGTAGATGAAGTAGAGCATGCGGAAACTTTCAAGCAAGCTGGGATTAATTTGCAGGTTAACCCTGATATGGTAGCCGCCAAGCACATCTATCGCCTGATTTCACAGCCCTATGTGAAGGATTTTCTCTCTTTCGAAAGGGCTGAGGTCTTTGAAATAGAGATTGAAGAAGGCATGAAATGTGTCGGGCAGACTGTTTCTAGGCTACAAACCCCCAACGGTGTAAAGGTCCTCGTGGTGCAAAGAGGGGAAAAATTTTTGGGTGCAGATGGCGTGATACAGCCTAAAGATTGGCTGACTCTCATCGTGAATCGAGAGTCTGCCAAAAAGGGGACCGAATTCATGAATAGATGGTTCGCCAAAGGGTAGGATTAACCCTCCACATCATTGGCTCGCTTCTAAAATACTTCGCCTTAGCCTACCTCGCTCCTTTGATAACCGCTGTCTGCCTAGGCGAGGCGAAGTGGTACATTTACTTGTGCGCGCTGCTGCTCACCCTCGGCATCGGACTAACTCTCGAGTTTAGATTCAAGACCGATAAGGAAATAGACCGTGCCGATGGTTTTGCCATAGTGGCTTTTACATGGCTCCTCATTCCCCTCCTGGGTACACTCCCTTATGTATTCCCCCCTGTAAAGTTGGGGTTCCTCGATGCCTTCTTCGAGACCATGTCCGGCTTCACTACTACCGGGGCCACCATACTGGAGGTAGTCGAGGAATTACCTAAGAGCGCTATCTTATGGCGTAGCCTCACTCAATGGGTGGGCGGCATGGGGGTGATCCTTCTTTTCATTGCCGTATTGCCCAGGCTAGCAGTAGGAGGTTCTCAGCTCTTTGAGCGAGAGTTTCCCGGACCATTGCCCGAAAAACTGCGTCCCAGATTCAGGACCACAGCCAGGCATCTCTGGTCCATTTACCTGCTTTTTACTGTTGCTGAGATAGCACTCCTTTTTATGGTAGCTAAGCTCCCATTATTTGACTCAATTTGCATTTCCTTTTCAACTATTTCCACGGGCGGATTCACTCCCACCACGGGAAGCATTGGAGCTTATGCTAATCCCGTGGCTGAATATATCATCATGTTCTTTATGCTCCTGGCGGGGATGAGCTTCATAATTCACTATCAGGTTTTACATGGAAACTGGAAGACACTTAAGGACGACGAATTGAGGCTTTACTTGATTATCCTGGCAGTCGCTAGCTCCTTATTAATCATTGCGCAAGGCTTTGCTTCATACAGACAAGGAATATTTCAAGCGATTTCAATCATGACCACCACCGGCTTTGCTACTGCTAATTTCGCCTACTGGCACTCCAGCGCCAAAATAGTGCTTCTGGCTTTGATGCTCATCGGAGCCTGCGGTGGCTCGACCGGCGGGGGAATAAAAGTGATGCGCGCTTTAACCCTGATGAAACATTCGGGGGTAATGATGAGGAGAGCTATTTTCCCGAACGCCGTCATCCCACTGAAATACAACAAGAAACCCATCCCGGACGAAGTAATCCGCGATATAATCTCTTTCCTCTTTCTCTATATTCTTGTCGCTGTTGCAGCTTCAGTAGTGCTTTGTTTCTTTGGGCTTAATTTGGAGACGGCAATTTCAGCAGTAGCCGCTACCTTAGGAAATGTGGGGCCTGGTCTAGGTGGAGTGGGCCCGGCTTTGAATTATGCCTGGCTCCCTGGCACAGCCAAGGTCATCCTGATTTTCTGTATGTGGCTGGGCCGGTTAGAATTGTTTACCGTTCTTATGATATTCTCTCGTCACTTCTGGAAAGGCTGACCAAGCTGCACTAGAAGTCCCGAAGGAGTTTAGGCTATACTTTGCAACACACTTATGACCAAGGTTGCTTTTCAAGGAGAAAGAGGCGCCTTCAGCGAAGATGCTGCAATCAAGCTCTTTGGCACAGACATTGATTTCTCACCCTGCATTCAACTTAGAGACGTTTTCCAAGCTGTGTCGGAGGATAAGGTCAGATTCGGGGTAGTCCCCCTTGAAAATTCCCAAGCCGGCAGCATCAATGAGACCTATGACTTGTTATTAACACATCCACTCAATATATTTGCTGAAGTTATTCTCAAAGTAAGCCACTGCCTTATGGCTTTGCCTGGTGAGAAGCTGGACGACGTAAGAACGATTTACTCCCACCCTCAAGCTTTGGCTCAGTGTGAAGAATTCTTAAGTAAACTGAAGGCTGAAATCGTGCCCAGCTATGATACCGCCGGAAGCGCCAAAATGATAGCGGAGAAAGGATTGCGAAACTGTGCTGCTATCGCAAGCAAGAGAGCTGCTGCTCTTTACGGTCTGGAGATTCTAGCACCAGAAATTGAGACCAGCGTCAACAACTACACCAAATTCGTGGCTATCTCAAAGCAGAAAGCCAAACCTGCCCGCAGAAACAAAACCTCCCTCGTGTTCGCTGCTGAACATAAACCCGGCTCCCTGCACAGGATTTTGGGTGTCTTCGCCACCAGGAACATAAATCTGACAAAATTGGAGTCCAGACCGAGCCGAACCAAGCCCTGGGAATATGTTTTTTATGTCGACTTCGAAGGTCACTTACATGACGAAGTTTGCCAAGAGGCTCTGAAAGAATTACAAAGAGAGGCTACTTCTATTAAGATACTGGGCTCCTATCCTCAAGCTACCTGAAGTTGAACTGCCAATAACCCTGCTTCTTCAATCCTGCTTAGATTCCGGAAATTCCCTTCCAGTTTTCACTCTGGTAAAAGCTAAGCTGCTCTTCTGACCATGAAGAGTAGCGGAATTGATATTAGCTCCATAATGACGGCAAACAGGATTAAGTAGTTGATGGAAAGCTCATAGAGTGGCCCCATAACAGCTCCTCCCAAGAGCCAGCCGGCTCCGTACACTGTATTGAAGACCCCATAGGCAAATCCTCTTCGCTCTATAGGTGTCAAATCAGCGATAGCGGCACGCATAATCGTTTCCTGAATTCCCATAACCACACCCCATAATATTATGCTAATTAGCACCAAGCTGTAGCTCGAGGAAAAAGCCAGAAAGGGCATCGGCAAGGTTAACAAGGGAACTGCCAATAGCGATATGAGCCCAATTCTATCGTATGTTTTGCCCACGAGAAGAGCCGCCAGGGCATCTACCCCCATAGCAATGGCATAAATTATGGGAATTTGAGCATCGGGGATAATAGATTGAACTTTGACATGGTAGGAAATTAACTGGAAATTAGCAAATCCCGCCACCGAAAATAAAGTAAATACACTATAAAGCCAGAAGACCCTGGAAAGCTTGCCCTGGACATCTCGCCTCATCGCCCCCTCTGGAGCTTCAAGTTTCTGAGGCAAAGGGACCTTTCTTCTAGCCACGCCCAGAACAGCCAGAGTTAGCAAAGCCGGTATCCATAGCAGAGTAAAACCATCACTATAGCTAGCATGGGAGCGAAGAACAAGGAAAAAGATGATAGGCCCAATGATGGCGCCAATCTGGTCCAGCGCCTCGTGAACGGCAAATCCCCAGCCTCTCCCCACCCCTTTCGCAGCATAAGAAAGCATGGTGTCTCTGGCTGGATTTCTTATGGCTTTCCCCATCCGCTCCAAAATGATAAGCACGGCAGCAAGTTGCCAATAGCCAGCAAAAGCCAGCAAGGGAATGGACACCAGCAATCCGTAACCGATAAAGGTCAAAAGCCAATATGCCTTAGTGCGGTCGGCAAGATAGCCAGAGACTAGACGCAGAGCATAGCCCACGAATTCGCCAACGCCACCTACCAAACCAACAACACTGGCACTTGCCCCCAGCGTGGCCAGATAGGGGCCAGTAACACTCCTGGCCCCTTCGTAGGTTACATCCCCAAACAGACTGACAATCCCCAGGAGGATGATGAAGTACACGACAAATCCCTCTACATTTTTGAATTACCAAATGACTTCAAGAAATTTGGCAAGTACTCTACAGCTTCGCTCTTAGCTTTCGGTATGTGGAAACCAAGGC
>Ga0209102_1000931_pt1 | contig 17109 bp, 9 predicted proteins | sample ConPoolayeHmetaG_FD_185483 | JGI IMG/M metagenome (GOLD analysis project Ga0209102, IMG submission 185483) | Hot spring microbial mat communities from California, USA to study Microbial Dark Matter (Phase II) - Cone Pool mat layer H metaG... ...
GAATGAACTCCTCTATGGACCGGCCAATTATGCTGCTATTTCGCGGCGAGGGTAGCCATGTCTCTCTTTGCTGGCTTTGACCTCGGAGGAACTCAAGTCAAGTTCGGACTCCTCGATGAAAAAAACAGGCTCATCTTCAAGGGCAAAGCCCCCACCCCGGCCCAGATGAACAGGCTCCTCGAGCTCTTTGGGCAGATCTGGGAAGGCCTCAAAAAAAGTCTGAAACAAAAAGTTCGAGCCGTCGGGTTTGGCATCCCCGGCATCTTCAGCCTGGCCGAGCAGAAAATCATCCAGTCGCCCAACCTTCCCGCCCTCAACCGCTTCGACCTTCGCCCCGCTCTGGCCCGAGTTATTGACGTTCCCTTCTGGGTCGATAACGACGCCAACATGGCTGCCTACGGCGAGTTCAAGGCCGGTGCGGGAAAGGGAATCCTCAACCTGGTCCATCTCACCCTCGGCACGGGTGTAGGCTCCGGGATCATCGTCGACGGAAAGCTCCTCCACGGCACCTGCGGATACGCGGCGGAGATGGGGCATATCGTCGTCAACCCGGAGGGGGAAAGGTGCAACTGCGGCTCGCGCGGCTGCCTGGAGACCGAGGCGGCGGCCGGCCCGATTATCCGCAACTACAGGCAGCTCACCAAATCCGACGAGGAGCTCACGGCCGAAGAAATTGCCCGCCGAGCCCGCCGGGGAGACAAGAAGGCCCGCCAGGCCTACGAGACTGCGGGCTATTACCTCGGCATCGGCCTTGGCTCAGTTATCAACCTCCTCAACCCCGAAAAAATCCTTATCGGCGGCGGCATCATGGAAAGCGGCGAGCTCATCCTTCCTCGAGCCGTTGAAGAGGCGCGGGCCAGGTCCTATCAGGCCTCTTTCGATTGCTGCTCCATCGAAAAGGCGAGCCTCGGTAATGACGCGGGTATCATCGGGGCGGCCTGCTGGGCGAGAGAGCAATTTTCGACCGAGCGTCGCTAATTTATCCATATTTTTGAATAAAAATCCAAATTTTTGTATTTCTTCATCAACGCATTTGGCCGCTTGATTTCTATCTTTAATAAAATAAACAAATTATGTTTTGGCAGGTCGCCAACACAATTGGCATGAATCTTGCTTTTTAAAGCGTTGTTTTTCGGCTAAAATTAAACCTCATGAGGGTCGGGGGAGGAAGGCGAGACTTTTCCAAGAGCCGGGACCGTCCCATCATTGGACATTTGCATTCAAGCAAGGGGCAAGTTTTGAGCATTTTTTTCGAGGTATAACCACGGCTCATTACATTCGAAAGGAGGTGAAGCACGGAAAAAAGGGAAAAAAGGCGGTAAAAAAGAGAAAAAAGAAAGGAGGATGAATGAGCAAAAAAATTTCTAAGGTTTTCGTCGCCTTTGTCTTCGTCCTGGCGCTGGCGTCTCTGAGTTTCGGCCAGAGGCAAACGGGTTCGCTTTCGGGGAAAGTGGTCGATAAGGACGGCAACCCGCTTCCTGGAGCTACTGTTTCTATCTCGGGACCGGCGCTCATGGGTGTTTCGAGCTACGTCACCTCCGACACTGGCCTCTTCCGCTTCCCCTCTCTTCTTCCGGGAGAGTATGAAATCCGGGCCGAGATGCCAGGCTTCAAAACACTTATCCGCAAGGGCTTGATTGTCAGCGTCGGCAAGACAACTGAAGTCACTCTGGAGCTTGAGGTCGCCGCTGTCGAGGAAGAGATAACGGTCACCGCTGCCTCGCCCGTCGTCGACGTGGAGAGCTCCAAGGTCAGCGTCAACTACAGCGCCCAGTTCTTGGCGAGCATTCCCATGAACCGGGACCTCTACGACATCCAAAATTCCGTCCCCGGCGCAATCTCGGAAGGTGTGGAATATCGGCGGACCTCGTCCATCCTGGGCGGAACCGTGCGCAGCCAGCTCTACGCGCTCGACGGCGTTCCCCTTAACGACCCGGCGACTTTCTATTCCATGGCCAACATCAACGTCGACGTTTATGAGGAAATCGAGTTCGAAGTGGGCGCCCATCCGGCCGAAGTGGGCCAGACGGATTCAACCTACATCAACATCGTCTCCAAGAGCGGCGGCAACAGGTTTGCTGGAGGCGGCACCGTCTATTACATCGGCAAGAGTTTTAACCAGGACCTCTTCACCAAAGAACAAATCGATTCGCTGGGTGTCAACCCGCCCGAAAAATTCACAGAATCCAGGGACTTTTCCGCCAACATCGGCGGGCCCATTATCCAGGATCGCCTTTGGTTCTTTCTTAACGGACGGCGGTACACGTGGGATAGGGCTAACCCCGGGAATGCCGAAATCCGCATGGCCAACTTGGGGCTTCCAACCGAGGGGCATTATGACTACAATCACCAGGAATGGATGGGCTTCGCCAAGCTGACCTTCCAGGCGACCAAAAATATCCGCTACATGGGCATGCTCCATTACAACCACATCTATGAGCCGGTTTATCAGAATAGCGGCGGTGGCGACACGGACATCTCCCAGACAGAAATCTGGGACCATGAAAACACCTACACGACCACCCACCAGGTGAACTGGGTCCTCGACCAGAATACTTTCCTGGATTTGCGTGGAACTTATGTCTGGCGTCACTTCCCGATCCCTTCACGAACCCAGAACGCACCCACCTATTACGACCGGGTCCAGAATGTTTACTGGGGCGCCTCTCCTTATAGCGATGATTACATCCGCAAGAAAATTCTCGCCTCGGCTTCCGTCACCAGGTTCGAGGATGATTTTCTCGGCGCCAGCCATGAGTTCAAAGCAGGCGCGGAGTTCGAGCAGTCGGAATACCATCGCGACTGGTGGAGAGGAAATCCCTATTATGCTTATTATTATGATTACAGCACAAACAACCGTTACTATTATTCGACCTCGGCTCGCCAGGGTCGCTTGCGCATCCGTTATTGCCCGCCCAAGAAAGGGATGTGGGACGTGCAGGACCATGTCCGCCGTTTCTCGGGCTATGCCCAGGATAGCATCACAACCGGAAGGCTGGCCTTAAACATCGGCCTCCGCATCGACTATTCCTTCCAGTATGAACCCGAGCAATCGCGGCCAGCGCTCCGTTACGACTCTGGACACCCCTTCATGAACCCTGCCCTTGCCCCCAACGCCCTCCTCGAAGCTCTCATCGCCCAGTGGCACAGCGAAATCGGGCCTGTTTCTCCGTGGGACCCCCTGACCACACCCTATAAGAAAGTGGTCGAGTTCTTGACTTTTTCACCAAGAATTGGCGTGGTCTATGACCTCTTCGGGGACGCCAAAACAGCCCTCAAACTTTCCTTTGCCCGGTATTTCGAGCCTGTCTGGTCGGCTAAATATAACGGCGGTCAAATTTTTGGCGCTGGCTCCATCGATAGCTATAGATGGAATGACCTCAACCGCAACAACATGATGGACCTTCCGCCGACGGATAGCTATACAATTAGCTCTTACCCGACTCAGGACCCCAACTACCGGTACTATCCTGAGGACCTTAAAGCCCCCTACATGGATGAAATCCTGGCCGGTGTCGAGCACGAGCTGGTCAAAGACTTCAAGCTCGGCCTCCAGTTCGTCTGGAAGCAAAATAAGAACATCGTCGAGGACATCGACCTCAACAACGGCTACGACCCCGATAAAAAGCTTCCCAACGGCGAGCCAGTCTGGATCCCCTTCACTTTCACCGACCCGGGCTGGGATGGGAAGTGGGGCACGTCAGATGACCAGCAGCTCACTGTCTATGGGTTGAATAAGAATGCCCCTGTGCCTACCTGGTTTGGGTCCAACCCGCCCGAAGCAAAAAGGAAGTATTGGGGCGTCGTCCTGACTTTTGATAAGCGGATGTCCAACCGCTGGCAGCTCAAGGGTTCCATCGTCTATAGCTCCTTTAAGGGCAACGCAGAAGCTACGTATGGGCCGACCGAAGGCGAAAGCGCCTTGTTCGACAACCCCAACACCCTCATCAACGCCTACGGGCCTCTCTGGTTTGACCGGCCTCTTCAGATCAAGGTCATGGGCACCTACATTCTTCCTTACAATTTCATCGTCAGCGCTTATATTGTCCACCAATCAGGCAGTCCGTGGGCCAGGACGATTGGCCGGGTCTACTTTCCCCCCGACATTGCCGCCCTGGTTCAATCGACTTACGTCGGAGTTAACGCCGAGACGCCGGGAAGCCGGAGAAACCGCCCCTACACGAACCTCGACTTAAGGGTGGAAAAATCCTTCGCCCTGGGTGGGGTGGCCAAACTCAACATCTACGCCGATGTTTTTAACCTGGCCGGGTATAGCGGCATCAACGTGAACGATAACCCGGCTCCTTACCTCCGCTTCGACAGACCACCTCTGGATCCTGCTGATTATCAGCCCGCTTCCACCTACAAGGTCATTACCAGTGTCTATGGCGTCCGGTCTTTCCGGCTGGGGGCGAGGGTAAGCTTCTAAGCAAAAAACCGAGGGGGAGGGCGAAAAGCCCTCCCCCTTTCTCCTCTGTTGAAATTCGGGGGAGGGAAGAGCAATTTGGGGACACCCTTTATCCAAGGTAAGAACCTTTAATTTAAGAAGTATGGCGCCTTGAAAAATGGCGAGGAATTAGCGATTGAGGGAAGTAATCGCGAGTACCAAAAATCCAAAATTTTGGAGAAAATTCAATTTTTTGGAAATTGGGCAGCCATCAATAAATCTAAGTTATTGATATACCAGAAGTTAGCAAAAATATAATTTGGCACAAATTTTGCAATACACAAAGGCAAATGAAACAAATGTTTAAAGATCGCCCGTTAACTTATTAGTCTTTCCAGAATTTAAGCAAGGGAGGTGAGAATAGAGGGGAAAGGAAAAAAGAAAAAGGCTGAGGGTTTCTCCCGGTTGTCCGGGAGAAGGGGAAAAGGTTTTTAAAAGTTAAAGCAAGGAATTAGCAAAAAGGAGGGTCATTGAAAAAAACATCTAACTTTTTTGCTTTCCTTCTCTTCTTCGCCCTGATCGCCTCTTCCGCTTTTTCCCAGCAGCAAACGGGCACCATCCGTGGTGTCATCACTGACCAGGATGGCAACCCTCTTCCCGGCGTCACAGTAACGGTTACGTCCGAGGCCATAATGGGCACCCAGTCCTACGTCTCGACGGAAACCGGCTCGTTCCGCTTCCCCGCTCTTCCACCCGGAACCTACAAGCTTACGGCTGAGATGACAGGCTTCAAGACCTATACCCGGGAGAACATCATCGTCCGCGTCGGGATGACGGTGACCATCGATTTCGCCATGGAAGTGGCGACGGTCGAAGAGGAGATCACGGTCACAGCCGCCTCGCCGGTTGTCGACGTCCAGTCGACAAAAATCTCCGTCGTCATGGACGGGGCGCTCCTCAAGAACCTGCCTCTGGCCAGGGACCTCTACGATATCATGACAGCTGCTCCCGGCGCTGTCTCCGAAGGGGTAACCTACCGGAGAACTTACGCCATTCACGGCTCGACGGTCCGGAGCAACACCACTGCCTTCGACGGCGTCAACATGAACGACCCGGTGGTCATGTACACCCTGACCAACATCAACTTTGACGTCATGGACGAGGTGGAATCCATCACCGCCGGCCATCCGGCTTCCGTGGGTTATACTGACGGCGCTTACGTCAACATCGTCACGAAGTCCGGCGGGAACAAGTTCTCCGGTGGCGTGGTAGCTTATTTGACCAACAAAGACATGGCCCAGCATCTCTGGACAGACGAGCAGGTCACCGCTCTCGGCGTCTCCAAGCCTGAGGTGAGCAAATCCTGGATCGACGGGTCGCTAACTTTCGGCGGCCCCATTGCCATCGACAAGCTCTGGTTCTTCACCAACGCTCGCTACATCAAGCAGGAAAGAATCACGAACTTTATCGGTCCTTATACGGACGCTCTCGGACAGACCCATAACCCCTACAACTGGACCCACGAAGAAAAGATGGGGTTCGTTAAGCTCACCGGCCAGCTCGGCCCCAAGATCAAGTTGATGGGCCTCTTTAACGTTGTCGACATTTACCGGCCGATGTACGAGGAGCCCGGTCCGAGGGTAATTTTCCAAGCAACGAGAATCTGGGACCACGAAAAAGGCTACACGGGGAACGCGGTCGTCAATTACATCCTCGACCAGAACACCTTCTTTGATTTCCGTTTTGGTTATGTCCATCGCTGGTTTCCAATTCCGATGCAAAAAGAAGCCCAAAATCTCCCTCGCGTCTATGATGCTGGAAGCCTTTATGGCTACATCACCACAGCTCGCTTCAACGAGACTTACCTCCGGAAGAGAATGCAGGTTGGGGCCTATTTTACCCGCTTCCAGGATAATCTTTTCGGTGGAAACCACGAGTTCAAGGGCGGCGTCGAGTACGAGAACACCTACGGTGACTGGGATTGGTGGCGCAAGGATAACCTGATCTGGTATATAGATAGTCGTTATCCGCCGAACAACTACTACTACGGGACCTACGGGCTGCTCTATTTTTACATCTGCGGACCAGAATCAGGCTCGAACAAGATTGTCGATAGGGGCGGAAGAATCGGCGCTTACATCCAGGATTCAGCCACTTTTGCCGAGAGGCTGACCGTCAACATCGGCGTCAGGTTCGACCGGTCGTGGGGCTGGAAGCCGGCCGTCAACAAAGCGGAGTCAGGAAATCCCCTTTCTGTCTGGATTGGCGATAACATCATCCGGCCTTATGTCGCCTCCCGATACCCGGCCGACTTCCCGCAGGGAATCAACCCCTGGGCGGCTTTGACCTCGCCGGAATGGAAGGGCATCATGTCCTGGAACGCGTTCTCGCCACGACTCGGCATCACCTATGACCTTTTCGGCGATGGCCGGACGGCGCTTAAATTCTCGGCCAACCGTTACACCGAATACCTGATGCTCCAGTATTTCTCGACACTCCATCCTTTCTACCCGCGCTCTTTTGGCCTCTACTGGTACGACGATAACGCCAACGGCAAGCCCGAGACCGTCGATCGCTATGTTCCTCTCCCGACAGACTACAGGCCCATGACGCTCGAGTACGCCAAGAAACGGCTTGACCCGAATACCAAGTCTCCATTGACCGACGAGTTCACGGCCGGAATCTGGCACGAGCTCTTCAAGAACTTCTCGCTCGGCCTGAACTTCATCTACAAGCAGAAGAAAAACATCCTCGAAGACGCCCTCTATTCCCCCGACCTCGATGCCTTCTGGTACCATATCGACCAGCCGACGGCTCAGCAGTACTGGATCCCCTTCACCACCACCATCCCGGGCACAGACAAGTACCCAGCCGAAACCATCACCTTCTACGTCCGGAAAAATTCGCCTCCTGCTCCCGAAACCTTCTATCGGCTGACCAACATCCCGGAGCTTGAACGTAAGTACTGGGCAGTTGAGCTCATCTTCAACAAGCGCATGTCCGAGGGCTGGCAGCTCGGCGGCTCCGTCGTTTACAGCAAGGCTTACGGCAACCTCGGCGGCTGGTATGGTGATAGCTGGGGCTGGTCGGGAGGGGCAGATACGCCCAATTACTTCATCAATGCTTATGGCCGACTGAATACCGACCGACCGCTTCAGATCAAACTCTACGGCACGGTCCAGCTTCCCTACCGGGTCTTCTTGAGCGGCTTCTACCAGTACATGGACGGCGGCTGGTGGGGAAGATACGCCACCATCCGGCCCCCGACAGCCTGGTGCACAGCCAACAACGCCTACCGAACTTACTATGGAGTTTACATCGAACCCGCCGATGCAAGAAAAGGCAGAGCCTGGAATACGCTCGATGTTCGCCTGGAGAAAGAGTTTGCCCTGGGCAATTTCGGTCGGCTCGGTGCTTACATTGATGTGGTGAACCTGCTCGGTTGGTCTGGTGTCAGTGTTGGCCTGGATGACATTTACCGATGGGACCCTGTGGCTGAAGGACCCAATCAACCAGGCACGGTGGTGCGGGAAACGAGCTACAAGGTTATCAGCTCCGTCAGCGGCTTGCGGGAAGCCAAGTTCAGCCTGAGGTTTAGCTTCTAAGCTCAAGTCCAAAAAGAAGCACAAAGCCCTCCACCCCGAAAGGGGTGGGGGGCTTTTTTATTTCTTCATTTTTTCGATGGCGGCGATAACGTTTTTAACCTGAGGGACTTCCGGGTTTTCCGGGTCGATCCGGATGAAGGTGTTGAAATACTCGAGGGACTTGGCAAAATCCCCTTTGTTGAGATAAACATAGCCGAGCTTGAGATAAGGTTTTGACCAATCTTTTTTAATCTGGATGGCCAGCTCAAAGTACTTGATGGCCTCATCGATTTGCTGGTTGGAAAAGAAGACCTCGCCCACGTTGTAGGCAGCAATTTCGTCGCGGGGCGAAATCTCGAGGGCCTGGCTGAACTGCTTCTGCGCCCCCTCATAATCTCCCTTTTTCAGATAGACCTCTCCAAGACCTGAAAAGGCGCGAAAGGTCGCTTCCGGGTCCTTCTTATAATCGCCGTGAGCCTGGAGAGCTTTGTCGAGAACGAGCTGGAATTCCGAGGCTGCTCTGTCCAGGTCATTTTTCTTGAGATAGACGGTTCCGATATTCAGGTGGACCTGGTAAATCTCCGGGTATTTGGCCAGGAATTCTTCGAACACCTGGAGGGCTTCGTCGAATTTTCCCTCCTGGAGGAGGGAATTCCCTTTGTCAAAGAGGGCAAACGATGCCTCGTCGGTCTTGAGGGAGGCCATGCCGACCATTTTTTTCAGCGTGAACGTTATGGGCGGGTTGGTCGTCAGCTGGCGCACGTTCATGTCAATTGAGGAACTGGCGTAGCCCTGTTTCGAGGCTGTAATCCGCCACATCCCGGTCCCCATGCCGGCCACGGCAAAATGGCCTTTTTTGTCTGATTTCCCCTCGAGCTTGGTCGCGGTGCTGAGGCTTTCAACAGTGATGAGGGCTCCCTCGACGGGGTTCCCGTTTTCATCGACGACCTGGCCGCTAATCCTTGCCCGGCCCAGGCCCTCCTGTCCCGGCAAAGAAAGAACAGTCAGAAAAGGGAAAAGAACAAAGGATATCAGGCATAGATACAATTGCTTTCTCATGACCACTCCTTCAAAAAATATTTTCTAATAACCATCACATCTTGAGCGAGAGGAGCTTCTCCACCCACTGGTCGCCCGTCAAATTCCTTAAAGAAAGATAAGCCTGGTATCTTCCTCGGCGAAGCGGTGTGGCGACGGGGATGATTTTTTCCCAGAGACCGTCTTTGTTCCTGTCGATGAAACTCTGACTGAAATCGAGCCCGTACGTTTCTCTCTTTTCCCAGACAAGCTTATCCGCTTCATCGCGAACCTGGATTTCGAGCTCCAGCTTGGCCTCGAACCGGCCTTCCCCGCCGCCAAAGATAATCTTCCTGTAAGGGACGGCCATCCGGATGGAAAGGTTGCTCCCCGTCTCCTTGTCTTTGATCTTGAGAAATTCCCAGATGAAATCAAAAAGAGCCCTCTTGACGCGGAGCCTGGACCTTTCCGCCTCTTCTTTATAGATTTCATGGGTGAACACGAGGTCAGGGTTGATCAGGGCGTGCAGTCCGCCCGGAATGACCTCATCCAGGTCGGTCGTCAGCGTATAGTCGCCCGTGCCATGAAGGTCAACGAAAAGGAGCCTGACAGCATGGGGCCGCTGCAAGGAAGAGAACAAGTTGTAATAAACCCAGACTTCGGTCGGCTTCTCTCCGGTGGCCACCCGCCGGCTTTCCAGACTCTCCCGAGGGTCCTCATAAGCATCGATCGAACGTCCGCCCATCGGGTTCGTCTGACGCTCGTTGGGAGGCCCGAAAAGGACATAAGCCCGCCCCCTGTCTTGAAGCCAGCCAGGTCGAGCGCCGCGGAAAAGGCGGTTGGCTTCCTCAATCCGGGCAAAATAGGCCTCCTTGAACTCGTTAACGATGGTTTGCGGGTCGGGGTCCCGCCTTTCCCAGAATTCTTCGATGAACCGAGGTCGGGCCGACTCGGGAAGCTCTCGAAAAATCTTGGATTCTTCGGCCGTGATGATGTAGCGGGTATAACTCAGAAACTCCTCGCTCGCCGGGTCAAGCTGGCTTTCCTTCCTGGCACTGGCGCAAGAGGAAAAGGTTAAAGAGAGCAAGATGGCGCGAACGAGCCAAAACCTTAATTCTTTCTTCATAGCGGTTTATTTATTATCCAACGCTTTTTTATATAATATTATGGCACCGAAAGACTTCGCATGTCAAAAGCAGCGCAGGATGTTATAATGAGAAAAATGGCCACACCGCGATGTCCAAGAGGAAAAACAAAAGTCTTTAAAACACGGATACTCGTTTTTCTCCTCCTGGGGGTAGCTCTTTTTATTCAGCCCAAGGCAAAGATTCTAAATGAACCCCGCTCCCGGCTGAATCTTCTCCTCATCACCGTCGACACACTCAGAGCGGACAGGTTGAGCTGCTATGGTGCCAAGCATCTCCAAACTAACAATATAGACTCTCTGGCAGCCCGAGGCACCCTCTTCACCCGAGCTTTTGCCCATTCCGTAACAACCCTTCCCTCTCATGCCAACATCCTTTTAGGAAATACTCCCGCCTACCACGGGGTCCATGATAACGCCAATTTTGTCGTGCGGGAGGAATTGCTCACCCTGGCCGAGCACTTAAAAAAGGTCGGTTATTCGACGGGCGCCTTCGTTGGGGCCTTCCCCCTGGACGCAAGATTCGGCCTTTCTCAAGGGTTCGACTTTTATGATGACAAGTACACTCAGCCCGGCTCCAAAGAAGCAGCAAAGGAAAGAAAGGCGGAGGCTGTCATCGAGAGCGCCCTTGCCTGGTTGAACCGAAAGCCTAAAGAGCCGTGGTTTCTCTGGATGCATCTATGGGATCCGCACGACCCTTATGACCCCCCCGAGCCTTTTAAGACCAGGTACGCCGACAGCCTTTATGATGGGGAGGTTGCTTATGTCGATTTTGCCCTGGGAAAGGTTTTCCGCTTCGTGGAAGAGCAAGGCCTTTTTTCGAGGACGATGATCATCTTAACCGGAGACCATGGAGAATCCTTAGGAGAACATGGCGAAAAAACGCATGGCTTTCTTGCTTATAACACAACGACCTGGGTCCCCTTGCTTATCTTTGTTCCTGGCTCAAAACCGGGCAGAGTGGATCAAAATGTTTGTCATATCGATATTTTTCCGACGATCTGTGATGTGCTTCAAATCGAAAGCCCGCTTTCTGTCCAGGGAATAACACTTCGACCTGCTCTTCAAGGAAAATCTTTGCGACCAAGGCCAATCTACTTCGAGTCTCTTTCCCCCTATTACAGCTTTGGCTGGGCACCGATAAGAGGCTTCGTTGAGGGCGAAGAAAAATTCATCGATTCTCCCATTCCAGAGCTCTTCAACCTCAGGGAAGATTTCAGGGAGCTCCACAACCTCATGGAGAAGAAAGGGGTGGAAAGTTATCGAAAACGGCTCGCTCGTATCCTCAGCACGCACGGCCATCCCTCGGGTATCCTGGCAGAGCGAAGGATGGACAGGGAAACGCTGGAAAAATTGCGAAGCCTGGGATACGTGCAGAGTGCCCGAGAAACAACCAAAGAGAGCTTTGGCCCTGAAGACGATGTCAAAACGCTCCTCCCTTTCTATAACCGGGCTGCTGAGGCTCTCGAAATATCCAAACAGGGTCGGGTCAAAGAGGCTATGGCAACCCTCAAAGAAATCATCACCCAGAACAAATTCATCCCGCATGCTTATACCAACCTGGCTCTCCTGTACAAGGAAATTGGCCGGCTCGAAGACGGACTCGAAGTCCTCAAGATGGCCTTCGGTCACATGCCCGAAAACTATGATATTTTCTCTGGCCTTATCGCTTTTCTCATGGAGGATGGACAGGACGATGCTATCCTCGAAGCGCTCCAGGCTTACCGTTTCCGTGAGATGGACTATGACCCGGTGATCTGGAATTATGCCGGACTCGCTCACTGGCACAAAGGCAATGGAGAGGAAGCTCGAAGATGCTGGGAAAGGTCTGTCGAGATCGACCCGAAATTCTCGATGGCTTACGGGAATCTGGGGACTTTCTACCATTCCGTCTTCAGGGAGACTAAAGACGAAAAAGCCTTCGAGCAGGGCGTTAAGCTATTAAAGAAAACCCTGGAGCTCGACCCTTACGATGGAAAAGCTATGAACGCGCTCGGTCTTCTTTATCTGGAAGCCGGAGCCCACCAAGAAGCCATCGACACCTTAGAAGAAGCATGGCGAATCCAACCCGATTTTTTTGACATTCTCTATAATTTGGGCATGGCCTACATGAAAGCTGGAAACTTCCCTTCTGCCCTCAAGTATTTTGAGGCATTTATGGCCAGTCCTGCTTTTGAGTCTCTTGAGCCTGGCGAAAAAGAGGATTTGAAAAAGCGGATTCTTACGTGTCGGCGAAACTCAAGACCTAAAAACTCACCACCATGATTTTGCGAAGCTCCTCACCGCCGGTTAAATTCTTGATATGGAGATGGAGCCTGTTTTTGCCCAGCCGAAGCCTTTCCAGGTTGTCGACAAAAGCAAAGGGAATTTCGCTCTTGAAGGACGCCTTCATCTTGCGCTTGAGCTCCGCCTCCGAGAGCACGACTTCAAAAGCATCGGTGAATTCCCAGAAAAGCCCATCCTCGGCGTCGCGGAGTTCGAGGTGGATTTCCAGGGTGGTTTTGAGCAACCCCTCCTCATCCTTAAACCAGATGCCAGCGTAAGGCACAGAAATCTCTACCGTTCCTTCGACCCTGTCCGGCTCCACGCTTTTCTTCTTTAACTTGGCGCTAAAATCGAAGAAAGCTCTTTCCCGGCTGAAGGTCTTCTGCGCCCGAGCCTGGGCCAGGCTGAGTTCATGCATGTAGAAGAGGTTTAAATCGCGAAGCGCCGTCAGGTCGTAGGTGACCAGCTGATAGTCTCCGGTGCAGGTGGGGTCGCGAAAAACCACCGGGAAATTCCCATAATACCAGACCTCCTGGCAGACGCCGTACTCATTGCCCATCGAATCTGTGATTCGGTCGGTCGGGGGGCCGAAGAGGATGTAAATCCTTCCCCTGTCCGTGAGCCAGCCGGGCTTCCCCTCGGAGACAAAAAGCTCATTGGCTTTGTCGATACGGTCGAAGTACTCCATCTTGAACTCGTTTTCCTCCGTGTCGGGGTCGGGGTCACGGCGAGCCCAGAACTCCTCAATAAACTGGTCTTTTTCCGAATCGGGAAGCTCGAGGAAGATTTTTTCCTCCTCTTTGGTGATGATGTATCGCACTTTGGAGTAGAAATCGGCATACTCAGGAGAAAGCTTTCTCGCCAGCTTGTACAAACGGCAGGAAGAAAGGAGAAGGGGGAGGAAAAGGAGAAAGACCAAGCTGGCCCAGCGGCCGCATCCCGAAGCCGCTAACCCTCTCATCTTCCCCTCTTCTCCATCACAGACTGAATTCGGCAGTTTTCCTCACCTCTTCCTTCCCGGTCGAGTTGCGAAGCACAACCTCAAGCTTGTTCTTTCCCTGGCGGAGCTCTTCAAGCGGCCTGTCGAGCACAAAAGGAACCTCAATGCCGTAGGATTTATCCTGGAAGGCAGAAAGCTCTGCCTGGGTCAGGCGAAGCTCATAGTTATGCTTGAATTCCCAGACGAGCTTCTCGCGGCTGTCCCTGATATCGAGGGAGAGCTCGAGAGTGGTCTTGAAGCCCTCGCCCTCGGCCGAGAACCAAATAGAGCGGTAGGGAATTTGGATGATGACCAGGCCTTCAAGCCGATCCCCCTCGTCCGTTTTCTTTTTCAAGCCGATGGTGAAGTCGAGGAACGACCGCCTCGAGCTGGCGAGAATCGGCCTTTGTGCTGTGGCCAGGGCCAGGTTGAGGTCGTTAAGATGGCTCAGGTCTATGGTGACGAGGACGAACTGGCCGTTACAGTTGGCGTCGATAAAAATAACCGGAAAAGTGCCGTAGTACCAGAGTTCCTGGCAGCGGCCGTAGAAGCTGCTCCCCGTCGGCGAGGTCATTCGGTCGGTGGGTGGGCCAAAAAGGATGTAAACCCTTCCCCTATCCGTCAGCCAGCCGGGCCGGCCTTCGCCGAAGAAAAGCTCATCAGCTTTCTTTATCCTCTCGAAGTATTCCTTCTTGAACTCGTTTTCCTCCGTCTCTGGGTCAGGGTCGCGCCGCTTCCAGAATTCCTCGATGAAGCGTGGTTTCTCGGAATCGGGGAGATGGAGAAAGGTGGACTTTTCTTCGCTCGTTATGATGTAGCGGACTTTAGAGAGAAACTCGGCGTTCTCGGGCGAAAGATTCTTTTCCAGAAGCGAGACTGCGCAGGCCCCCATGGCCGCCCCAACCACTCCCGCTGCCAGAATTCTCCAGGCCTTCATGGGTTAGCCTCAACCCTATCCGAATGGCTGTCATTCCAACTCTTCACTTTTTCTCCTTGAGCGTTTCAACAGCCTTGCGGATTCCGGGCTGGTCGGGGTTGAGCTCGAGGGACTTTTCCCAGACAGCGAGTGCTGCCCGCACATCGCCCTTCTGGAAATAGCATTCACCCACGGCATTCAGGATGTTCGTGTTCGTCCCGTAATGAGCGATGGCCTCGTCGAAAGCGGCGATGGCCCTGTCCCACTGGCCGAGCTTCTGACGGGCACGGCCGACGAGAAAATAGAACTCATAGGAAGCAGGCTTTTCCTGCCCGAGAAAGGGCTCGAGAAGCTGGTCGACTCTCAAGTATTCTCTCTTGCTCATATAGGCCTGAGCCAGGTTGAGGGCAAAGTCGGCCGAGTCCGGTCGCAAACGGCAAGCTTCCTCGAGTTTGGCCACGGCTTCGTCCACCCGGCCGGCGTTAAAGAGCTGCGTTCCGAGGATATAGGCATAGAGGGGGTCGGTGGTCGCGGGAAGGACTTTGGAATAAACCCACGGCCGGCTGATAGCCTCGAGATGGGTGACATCGAATTCCTCTCCCGCCGTGACGACCTCCCGCCCGTCGGCGATGAGGCTGATTTTCAAACGGTAATGAGCTGGCGGAAACTCAGCCAGGGGGAATGCCTCGAGAATGGTGGGTAAAGTGGGGTAGTCAGTGATTTTCCTCGTTAGCGAGCGGAATTCCACATCCTCCCGCTCGAAGATAAAGCGGACCTCCCCTCGCTCGCTCAGCTCCGCATCGAGGCCGTGCACCTCAAAAATAACGTGCAGGCTGTCCTTCTTGAGAAACACTCGGTTGGGCTGGGCATAAACCTGGTAGCGTCCGAGGCGGAAAGGCTTCAAGTTATTCGCCTCTCCTTCGACCGGCACCGCCTTGTAGGCGAGAATGGGCGGGGTCATATGGAGAGGAGGCTCGTCGCCGGGAATAGAGAGGGTTCGCTCGAAGGAAGTGAATTCCTTGGAAACTTCATTCTTGATGAGCACAGAAAACTTGTACTCGCCAGGGATGAGGGGGAACATATCATGGATGTTGAGCGGCTGGCGGCTGACGCCCCCCATCTTCGCTTCGTCGAAGTTCATCGCCATTGTCCTATCGAACTGGTAGATGAGCTTACCCTCCGGCGTCGTCACGCTGCCGTTCATTTTCAGCGTCGTCGAATATTTTTTCTCATACTCGATGACCGAAAGCCGTTGCGGTTCAATGGAGAAATGGACAAAATAAATTCCCGACGGGTCGCGGACGAGCTTGACCAAGCCGTCACAATCGATGTAGTTAGCCGTATATTCGACCTCAACGATATCCTTGTACTCGAGGAACTTGCGGGCATACTTCTCCTCGACAAGCCTTTGGGCAGTCGTCTCGACGCGCTGGACAAGGAGGTCGGAGGCAAGGGAAGGCCGGCCGACCATGGCTGACGTCTCGCCAGGGATGAGGGAAATGGACACTTCGGCCAAGTCGGGCTCGAATTCTTTAAGCTGATTGTAAGCAGCTTGATAGTCGATGGGGTCACCGTAGTAGGAAGTGAGAAGGGCCTGGGGGCCGTCTTTGCTCGGGCTGTAGAGCCTGTACTCGCCCACGCCCCCCGGCTGGAAAAAAACGAGGTGGAAACCCGCTGGCAACCCCATCTCCGTCTTGCCCTGGTAGAACCAGACCTCAGCTGGATAAGTCTGCGTTTTTCCATCGTAGCGCTGGATGTCATTCGGCTCGCCGAGGATGATGTAGATTCGGCCGCGGTCCGTCCGCCAGCCGGGCTTGGGCGATTCCCGACCGAAGAAGTGATTGGCATAGTTGATACGGCGGAAGTGCTCGGTCTTGAATTCATTCTCGGGTGTGCCGGGTGTGGGGTCGCGATGTTTCCAGAAAGCCTCGATGAACATATCCCTTTCCCTGTCTGTCGTCAGCTTCAGGAAAACCTCCCTCTCCAGCGGGGTGATGATATAGACAGCCTCCTCCTCAAGCCATTTCTTATAGACAGGAGGGAGCTCATCCTTCTTGGCGACTGGACTCCCAGCGACGATGAGGAAAACAAGAAAAGCTCCGCCGGCAGTGGCAAAAATCTTCCCCTTCACCTTCCCACTTTCCTTAGTATTTCTATCATATCAATAGAGGCATGTCCTTCTCTTCTAAGATAAACCTATCGCGTCGGAATTTCAAGAACAGCCAGATTTTCCTAACGAACCTCAGATGCCGGGCGTTTCAAGGACAATGGCTTCGACAACCTTCAAGCTAACGAAAGAACAATGAAGAGAGGGTAGATGAATCTGCCCTTGAACGTAAAGGAAAACGTCGATGGAACAGGGAGAATGAATCCCCCCTCCAGATTTTTAGGGCAGAGAAACAAAATGCGGAAGGAGGGACTCGAACCCTCACGGCCTTTCGGCCATAAACTCCTGAGGCTTACGCGTCTACCAGTTCCGCCACTTCCGCATTTACGGCGCAAGCGATTATTATTATATCCGTCGACACCCCAAAGGTAAAGCCTTCGTATGGACCTAAATTTGCCGATCAAAGCACCCGACGGGTCCTGTCGTGGTTCACTCTCGGCCAGGCTCGGGGTTGGGATTGCGAAGCCCGCTCGTTTCCCCGGCGAGGAAACTCGCTCCGACTCAGCCTTCGCTCTTCTCTCGTTTGGCTCGAGAAACCGTGCCCGCTCAGGCTTCGACGGGCTTTCTCACCCAAACCCCTCGCCTGTTCCCCCTTGGCATCAAACGCTCGGGTCGGCGTTCCGAGACGCTATCGAAAGCTTTTTTTTATG